>Ga0247815_10000266_pt1 | contig 41716 bp, 70 predicted proteins | sample UWRJL194509B1_FD_181014 | JGI IMG/M metagenome (GOLD analysis project Ga0247815, IMG submission 181014) | Plant litter microbial communities from Arlington Agricultural Research Station in Wisconsin, United States - UWRJ-L194-509B-1 | ecosystem: Environmental > Terrestrial > Plant litter >...
GTCGATTTGGTTTAAGTTTTCTTCAACTTTTCCATCTCGAAAACTGTTATCAATATCATCTTCATCGGTTGGAATATGAAAGTATTTAAGTAAAAAATAACGTTCAGCGTATGTAAGCGCAGAACCAACGCCTTTATCCCAATCGTTTTGACCGTTCGCGCCGAATAAATTCTCGTCTTTTTCTCCTGTTTCAATATCAACCCAAGTAAACCGCTGCATAACTTTCGAAAGAATTTCAGATTTAGGCTTTCCATTCCATTGCTTTGTTTCTTTATCTTGATTTAAAGAAACTGAATAATCCATACGCTCGTTATCAATACTAATAACCTCTTGTTTGAGTAATAATCCTAATTCATTCATAAGTGGTTTAATTGCGCCTAAAACCTTTGAGCCTGTCACATATTGATATGAGTTACTTGCTTTATCTTTTCCTAATCCATTAATCCGGGATTGGATTATGTGTAATTTCTGATATAAATTCATCTTTTCCATTTTGTTTTTTTTAATCGTAATCTTTAAATTTTTCTAAAAGCGCAATAAATACTTCTGCTGTTATTGCGTGAGTTCCGTGCCATACATTCTGATAGGTTTGGAGAAATAAGGTTAGTTCTTTCATCGTTTTTCGTTTAATCGGTCAAAAATTTCATCGTAGCAGAAAGTTGGGAATGATAATAAAACCAATACAATTGCTTCTGCCATTACTAATTTCATCGAAGCGTTATCGATTGATAAAGCGGAGAAAAAAACCAATCCCCAAAATAATACTTTAAATACTGTTTTCATCGTTTTGTTTTTTAGGTGTTTTAATCCAAACTTCTTTAATTAAGTTCCCTACTTTTACTGCAGTATCGTAATCAGATTTATTAATCAAATTTTTCATTAGACTGCAGTTGTATTCGGTAGTAATAATTTTAAGAATTACTGGTGTTAATTCGATTCCGAACATTTCACTGTATTTTTTTGATATTTCCTCTAAATTATTCATCTTTTCTTTTTTAGTAAATTAGTAATATTGTAATTAACACCTACTGAAAGGTGTGGATAACCCGCAATTGATTCGTAGAGAAGTTCAGCGGTAATATAATCATCGGTCAACTGAAACCCGAAACCGTACGCTAAATTGGTTTTAAAACCGCCTTTAAAGTTGCTCATAATATCGTTGTTGAAGTTATTCGCGTAACCTGCGTAATAGGTGAAATTCCAATATTGTACGAACTCTTTAGCGAACTGTAACCGCGCTACATAAAAAGTTTCGTTTTCGCCTTTTTTACGTGGCATTGGGTCTTTGTAAAGATTGAAGTTAACTCCAATATTACTCATTATCAAATCAGCCGTTTTAGGGGCGTAAATTAGCCCTGTTTGGATTGATAGTGGTTCGTGGTTCATGTCGTAGGATAAACCGCCTGAATAATGCACTCCGATAGTTGGTTTAAGCGATTGAGCGGAAAGTAAACCCGCAAATAAAAGTAGTGATAGTGTTTTCATAATGTTTGTTTTAAAGTTCAGTAGCTTCTTTGATTAGCTGTTTTGCTTCTCCTTTTATATAGTCTATCTCGTTTTTATTGGAATTAACTAAGCGTTCCAACATTTCCAACATTTCAGGTGCTTTGGAGATAAGCTTAAAATTTGCATTATTTATTATTTGATTATTTACCCTTGAAACAAATAATGTTCTTGTATTATCTTCATTTCTTATAGATGTATAATGACAATATTCATTTTCAATTAAAATCCACTTTCCTTTTGTTCCTTTAAATTCTGACATTTTAATATTTTTTAATTAGGTTAAACGTTAGATTTTTGTTGAAGCCTTTCTCGATTGCTCTTTCCAGGTTTTTAGGGATTTCAACTTTCCCGTTTTCGTCTGTTATTTCAAGTAACGTAGTCTTGTAACTTAAAACCTCAAACTCATAAGCGTTATCGCATTCGGGTTCAGGCGGGTAATATTTATGCGCTATTTCAAACGCTAAACTAAAGTTAACTGCGTCTGTTTCTATCGTTGCAAAGTGATTTGTGTAATCATCATTAGCATCTGCGAAAACTTCTATATCTTGTCCGCTTTCCGAAACAATATCGAGAATGTTTTTTTGAAGCTCTTTGTCAATCCAATTGCGTAATAGTTCGGATTGAGATTTGTCATTCATTTTGGAAATCGTTTTAAGGTTTTCCGTTTGCCTTGGTTCTACTTTTAAAGATACCATTTTTAGTTTTTGTGCCATAATTAATTATTTTAATTTTTAAACAGGTTGCCTCGTGGGGTATTTAGTTTTTTAAATGAGTTGCCTCGTGGGGGTTGTGGATTACTCATATTCTTTGATGAGAATTAAAGCGTTTTCGTGTGGTGTCATTTTATTTCCAATAATTGTATGATGATATAGCGTTAGCGAATTTAGGATGCGTTTCTTCGTTTACCCCTTGATTTCTTAATTCTTGGATTATAGACGGCAATCTATCTTGATAGTCTTTATAAATTTCTTTCCCTTTTTTTGATGGTTCATTTTTGAAATTACTCATTGATTCAACTTGATCTGCGAAAGATTGAATTTGTTCTGAAATTGTTTTTACAGTTTTCATAATATTTGATTTTAATTGTTAATTTATAAAGTTTATTAATATTGTAAATTAGATGGCCTTGAATCCATTTTGTTTTTTTCAATATTTATTTCAATCTGATTTCTTTGAGCTACTGTACTTACTTTATAATACTTGATATAGTTACTTATAGCTTCATTTGTGATTTTATCAATATTAGACATTAAAGGTTTTTTATCAGCATATCGGGGAAGATAAGCAACCATCTTAACCATCACGTCTTTAATATTCTCTTGAGTACATAAAGTAATTTGATACTTAATTTTTTTAATGATTCGTTCTTTATTGTTAGTTAAATCTTGAGTTTTCATAATCTTAAATTTATAAATGAGTTGGTTACTCTCTCATTTTCTATACTACAAAGATATACTATTTTTTAATATAAGTCAATACCCCAATCAATACTTTCCTTAATTTGTAATCATTCTAAATTAGGATATATTTATTGTAAAGTTTGCGTAATCAAGATTAATGTTATATATTTGTATCAACAAAAACAAACGATATGACACATTTAGAAAATATTTACAACGCAACAGTAACATTCACTGATAAACAAATTGAAAATGTTATTTATTGTTGGGAAATTGAAAACGATAAAGCTTTAGAAACTTTTAATTCTTTAGTTAGATTAGGAGATTCAAAACAAGTGGCTTTTGCTTCGGTAATGGTAGAAAAAGAAACAGGTGATAATTCAGAATTTTATATTAACGCATATACTAAATAATTATGAAAATTACAACAAGAACGGTATCGTGGGGTATTGAATTGAAAAACGATACAGTAACAGAAGAAATTGGAAGTTCAAACCAAATAGAGTTAAAAGAAACGATGTTAAACTTTTTAGAAGCAATTAAAGACATGGCTAATTTATTAAATTATGAAGATTTCAAGGATGAAATAATTAGCAAAATAGATTCTGTTTTAAATAGATTAGAAGATATTTAATTATGCACGGAGGAAAAAGAGTAAACGCAGGACGAAAACCTGAGTACAACGAGCCAACGGACACGATAGCATTCCGAGTTCCCATAAGCCACAAGGAAAGCATAAAAACAATAGTTAAAGAATACTTATCAAAACTTAAAAAATAGTTTGGTGGTGTGGAAATAATAACTATCTTTGTATTTGCAAACAGTGATATAAGTTATTTGACTAATCAAAATTTACCGAACATCTTTTATAATATTTTAAAAGCCATTTACTAAAGTCTCTGTTTGCAAGTCAAAGTCTTTAACATAGTAAGTGGCTTTTTTATTTGTATTTAGGTGTTTCTAAACGGTATGACCTACTCAAACCAACCAACGTTTTTAATAAGAATACAAATAGGATTTCCGCAAAAGTACGAACCTCCAAATCCGAGCAATGTCCCACACTCCGACAACTCAGGGTCTCGACTTGCATATTTTTAATAGAGATAAAGGAGCAAATTAATAAAGTTAGCGAAAGGCGATATGGCTAACACCTTAAAAAAGGTCTGCAAGATTAATTTAATTAGTGCTGAGTTAGTATAAAATCTAACGTTCTTGCTTGGGTAACTTATGCAAGTATTAAGGGAGGGGTGTAACTAAAAAACAATAACATGATGTTAATAGAAAACAAATTTGAATTAGGTCAAACAGTATATCTTAAAACTGATAATGACCAATCAGAAAGAATGGTAATCGGAATATCGATAAGACCATCGGGTTTGCTTTATGAATTATCATTTGGATCGGTTTGTTCATGGCATTATGAAATGGAAATATCGGAAGAAAAGAACGTATTAAAAACAACGAGTAATTAATAAAATTAATAATTATGACAACAGAAGAAAAAAGAGAAGAAAGATGGATTGCTTTTGAAAAAGAATTATCCGAATTAGTTAAAAAACACAATGTTGAAATTGCATTAGATTCTGAAACAAATGGATATTCACAAAATTATTTTATTTCGTTTGATTTTAAAAATGACGAATCAAAAGAATGGGAAGAAGGCTCAAATGATTACTTTCAAAAACGATGTAATTTCATTGATTAATTAACAATAACTAAATACAAGTATTATGAACAGACTTGAAGAAATAAAAAATGAATATGCTTTATTTAATAATTATCCAAATTGGGATGAATTTATAAGTGATACGCCTATTTTCAGAAGAGAAGAACATTATGATGAAATTGGTAAAATCTACGCAGAAGAATGTGTAAAAGCATCATTAGAGAAAGCGAGTAAAAATACCGAAATGCATTATCATGATGGATATTTTAAAACCAATACGCCTAAAAATTACGTGCAAATTGGGTCTGATAATGTTCAAATAAACAAAGATTCCATCATCAACCCCGAAAACATTATTCTACTTTAACCATGCCCCGCTGCAAAAATTGTAAAGATAAATTCACCGCAAAGCACTTTAATCAAAAATTTTGTTTAGAGAAAGACGATTGTATAAAAGCCTTTACAATCTACGCAAAGGAAGTTAAAGAAAAGCAGTCTAAACAATCTTGGAATAAAGAGAAAAAAGAAAGGAAAGAAGCTAATATGACGCATTCAGAATGGTTGAAGATATTACAGGCGGTTTTTAATACTTACATTCGGGCAAGGGATAAAAACGAACCTTGTATAAGTTGCGGAACCACAAAAACAAATATAAAGTATGATGCAGGCCATTTTTTTAGTCAAGGAGGTTTCCCAAATGTAAGAACGGATGAAGATAATTGTCATAAACAATGTTCAAACAATTGCAATGTGAGTTTATCTGGAAACATTCATAATTACAGACCTAAATTGATTGAAAAAATAGGGATTGAAAGGTTTGAAGCATTAGAATTAAGAGCGCGTACATCTACCTTAAAACTGTCAATTCCGGAAATAAAAGAAAAGATACAAGAATATAAAAACAAAATAAAAGAACTTAAAAATGGAAACTAAAAAAGCGTTAAAAATTGCTTATTCAATAGCTAAATTTCAAGACTTTGTAACAGAAGATTTTCAATTTGATGAAATTGATGAATTAGATTTGGATTTTACACCTACTCAATCCGAAATAGAAGAGGTATTAAAGGCTTATGATGGGTGGGGTATGGATTCAATAGAGGATAAAATTAGACAAATTTATTTAAAAGACTAACCATTACAAATAAAAAATAATTCGTAAATTTACAACGTTTTCATAATTAAATGGTTCGGGGAGTGAAAGCTCCCTTTTATGAAGAAAAAAAATGATTATGTATAAAAAATTAAAGAGAGTTTGGTCGCATAACGACATGAATTATATTCCACGGTTTAGAGAAACTTTTCCTGAATTAAACATAGTTTCCAATGAAGAGCTTTGTGATAGATGGATTGATTTAGGAATTGATTATTACACACAAAAATCTACACCCGTTAAGCCGTGGATTAGATTAACATTACCATTTGCGATAATTTTTCTATTACTACTGTTTATTGCGTCACCAATTAATTTTTTCATTACGGGCCAATGGGGTTATACGTTATCAAAAAACCCAAGAATTTATAACTGGCTAAAGTCATTAAAACTTTTGTAAAATGAACATCGAACAAATAAAAGCCAATTGGAGTAAAACAGATGAAATAATCTACAGAACTCCCGAGGTTAAATTAGCCTCAATAATTGAATCGAAAACAAAAGTAATAGCAAAACAATAAAAAATCTTAATTAAATCTTAAATCTATGGCAAATCAATTATTTTTCGGAAGCGTCAATTATGATGAACTTTTGAAAGCATTAAAAAGCGGAACTGCAAAAACAAGTATTGTAACACGAAAAGACGGTAGCACATTTCGTTCAGTAGATGTAAACGTTTGGATAAATGAAGAAACCGACCAATATAAGAATGACGGATCAATTTCCGTACAGTTGAAAAAAGAAGCATACGAAGCAGGGGAGAAAGGTGCTTACATTGGAAATATTAAAAAGTCAGTTCAGACCGTACAAGATGCACCAAATGATGCATTCGCAGAAGATGATAACGATCTCCCATTCTGATAATTTTAACTACCTTTGATAACGAAAATAAAATAATGTAATAATGGGAAAGAACAAATATATTGAAACCCCTGAAAAGATGTGGGAGTTATTTTGTTCATATAGGGATGAGATAAAAGAAAACCCAATAAAAATAGTAGAGCAAAAAAGAGGTTCAGTAAATTTTAAAGTTTATGGTGAAGCCGATTTAAGTTCAATTGGTGAGGAGATAAAAGAAGCATCAAAACCTTTTGTAGAGCTTCCCGCACAAAGACCATTAACTTTTGATGGGTTTCAAAACTGGCTTGATGATAACGATATTATTTCTGATGTAACAGATTACTTTGAAAATAAAGATGATAGATATTCAGATTATATCCGTATCTGTTCACGTGTTAAGAGAAATATTCGACAAGACCAAATAGAAGGTGGTATGGCAGGAATCTACAACCCATCAATTACACAACGATTAAATGGATTAGTTGACAAAAGCGATGTTACTTCATCTGGAGAAAAAATAACTACACCAACGGCAATTAACATCGGGATCATAGAACCTCCAAAAGAATAAAATTAACCTAAAAGGTTAAACTTAATTAATTATTTGTAAATTTTTAAGTGGTGTGTTTTGATTTGACACCGAGCCAAGACCAAAGCACTATGAATAATTTTAACTTAGACAATAAAATATGCTAACAGAAATAAAATGTAGTGATAAACCAATCGAATCAGATTTGTTTAGAAAATTACCAAAAATAAAACCCCTAATTAAATTGACTTGTAATCCTGTTAAAAATAATTGGATAATCAAAGAGTTTAAAAAATGAGTGCAATTAACTTTCAAGCATCAATAGTTTTTAGAGATGTATGGACCGCTTTAAATTCGAAAGATGATAATGGCGACCACGTTTATAAATTGATAATTGAGGAAGGAAGCTCACGAAGCACAAAGACTTGGAGTAATTTCCAAGTTTTGTTTTTATACCTCTATGAAAACCCAATTACTTCTGCAACGGTTTTACGAGATACTCAAAAGAGTTGCCGGGAAATTGTGGAAAAGGACTGGAAGGACTGGCTAAAAGATCCAATGGTTCGAAAAAAGCAATATGAGAAAGGCGAAATCACTATTGATCAATTCGATAAATATATTAAGGCTGAAAGTTTAGCGCAATACTTCATCGAGAATAAAACCAATCACACGTGGACTTTTAAACACAACGGGAATTTCTTAAGATTTACAGGATTAGATGATGAGAATGACGCAATGGGAATGACGCAAACGTTATGCTTTATTAACGAGCCTTATGGGTTTAGTCATGAAGTATTTCTGCAGCTTTCTCAACGTTCAAAAGTAATCATATCGGATTGGAACCCGAAGCAAAATCATTGGTTAGAAAAAGAGAAGTTAAAAGATAGTACTTATGTTAATTACTCTACGTTTCGTGATAATCCTTTTTTATCTACAGAATCCAGGAATCAATTATTGTCGTATCAATCGGTTAAATATTCAGAAGTAGTTTTAAATTCGATTCTTACCGAACCGGAAGCGAATACTTACGACTTTGTTTCAAACCCAAAGGAATTATCAGAAAAGCAAATTAAAGAGCTTAAACGATGTATATATAATGAGAAAGTAAAATCATCATCTGATTATCATTGGTCAGTTTACGGATTGGGTTTGAAATCCGAGAAACCGAATAAGATTTATAAAGGATGGATGAAAATAACTTTAGCCGAATACAACGCAATTGATGAGCGAGAGTATTTCGGTTTAGATTATGGATGGGCGAAACCTACTGCTTTAGTAGGCGTTAAATATGACGGTGATAGAACTTTCTACGTTCGACCTGCATTGTACAAGCCTATGAATGATATGAAAGACGCATCAGGCGCAAACATTCCTTTGGGCGAGTTTTTGATTGCTGCAGGTTTTCCGATTGGTAACGTCACTTACGGTTGGGCTGATAGTTCAGATAAAGAAGCAGGAAGCGAAATATCACTAACAAATGATTTACGGGTAAATTACAAGTTAAATTTAATTCCGACCACTAAGCCAACTTATAAATCTCGATGGGAATTCTTAACGAATATGCGCGTTTGCTTCGTTGAAAACGATGAATTTGAGTTTGAATATGATAACTATGAACTTGAATATATTAATGGAGCGCCAACGGGTAAGCCAGTAAAGAAAGATGATCACTATATTAATAGTTTTGAATATTGCACATGGGGGATAAAAAACCTATTAAATATCATAACGTAAAAACCCCCTTATAAATAAGAGGGAAACTAAAACTATGAAAATAAAACTAAGCAAATATAACAAATAGTAAACATTATTTATAATTATTCAAAATAATATTTTACATTTGTATAAATTATTACAAAGTTGCAACATAAAGTAGGTTTCTTAACGAAGTTAGATAGAAGTATTGATGCAGTAAAATCTGTTTTTCAATCGGAAATCCCACCTATTTACTCAGAATTAAGTAATGGCGACCATACTTACAATATGGAAACTGAAAGACACGGTTTATTAGGTTTTCTTGGGTTAGGTTCAGAGTATTATTCACCAAGTGAAAACCTTAAATGGTATTACGAAAACGTTTCTTTTTTTAGTGATTGCATTAATTTATACGCGGACATAGCTTCACAAGTAAGAATACAAGAAGTTGACTCAAGCGGTAATATTGTTGAGAATTCGGAATTTGTTAAACTTTTAGACCAACCTAACGAATGGCAAGACGGAATAGCATTTATCAAAGAATTGGTTATAAACACGCTATGCAGCGGAATAAACGTGCAGTACGGAAACTTTTTCAAGAACGGAAATCTACGAATAAATCCAAATCTTTATAATATCGATTTCTTTAATTTATCGATGCCAAAGATTAAAAACCCTTATATTTTATCTCGCGCTCAAATCCAAGACCTTAAATTTATTGAGAAGTTGGAAGGAAACGAAAAGCGTGATTTAAGAATGTTTGAATTAGCTTTTGTTTATGATACTATTGCAAAGAATACATACAGCGGTAACGGATTTAACTCATCAAAGTTTTTAGATCCTATTTCCCGAGTGTTTTCATTGAGAAAAGATTTACAAGTATTAGTAAACACAACCGATACAATGGCTTTTTTATCAGGGAAAAATGTAAATTGGATAGTTTCAAAGAATTCGCCAACAGGTTCGTTAGCACCATTAGGAGGTGAAGAAAAGGCGGATATTGAAAGACAATTAAGCGGTAATGGCAGATATGGTTCTAAAGGTCGTAAATCAGATATTGTAGCAACTAATGAAGATTTGTCTTTACTTAATCTCACAAGAGATAACCGTAAAATGCAGATGATTGAAATGCAGAACAACGCAAAAGAAAATGTTAGAAGCCGTTACGGAATCCCAAGAGATTTATTAGATGCTTTTACAGGTTCAAATTCCGGATCAACTTACGAAAACCAACAATTTGCAGAAGCTCGATTTACCTCTAATAACGTAAAAAATATAACTGATTCATGGCTTTATTCATTGGAGAAGAAAAACCCATCAATGTTTGAGAATAGAGGTCATAAGCTGATAGGAACTTATGATCATATGCCATCATTGGTAGCTATTAATTCTGTTCTTAAAAATAATGGATTCAAGGCAAAAGCAGACGCATTAATGAAGTTCTTAGAAGCGTTTGAAAAATCGAAAGGTTTGGGAGTTGAATTAGATTACGATGCTTTCCTTCGTGAAAATGGATTTGAGGAATTTCTTAAAACACAATCAACGCAATGAAAAAACTTACAGTAAAAAAAATCGATGAACTTTTAGAAAAAGATATTGACGAGACTTTAAAGGAAAGCCTTAAAAAGAAAAAGGAAATATTATCACACGATAAACCGATTCAAAAATGATTACATTAAAAGAATTTCCGGATAAAACTTTCGATACTTCCGATGAAGCGATGAAAGAATTGATTGATAATAAAAAACTTATTATCGCTCAAAAGAAATCAGTTGTAAAACACGCTGATTCATTGCCGTACCATAATACTATCGAAAATGAAAATAAAGAAGTCGTAAAAGCTGAAAAGATTACTAATTTAGCCGATGTAAATTCTATTAAGGTTGTAGCAGTTTCAAATGCTTGTAATTACTTTGATTCTCATGGTGATGTATCAATTAACAGTAGTTGGAATAGAACGGCAAAAAACACTAAAGACGGCTTACATTTGCAAGAGCATCAGATGAAGTATGATAAGTTGATTTCGGATAATGTAACCTTTGCCGTTGAAACAAAAACGTGGAAAGATTTAGGATTCAATTACGAAGGATCAACCGAATGTTTAGTAATGTATTCCCAAATTGAAAAAGAAGATAATCCTTTTATGTTTGACAAATATGTAAAAGGTAAAGTTAAAAATCATTCATCTGGCTTAAGATATGTAAATATTGAAATGGCTGTGAATAATAATGCAGATTGGGCAAAAGATGAAAAAGCAGTTTGGGATAAATATTACCAATCAATTGTAAATAAAGAAGATGTAGACCAAGTTGGATATTTCTATGCAGTTACGGAGCAAAAGATAATTGAAAATTCAGCCGTACTGAAAGGAAGCAATCCAGCTACACCAACAATATCAGTAGAATCCGCCGACGGCACTTCTGCAAAAACCGAGAACACGGATAATTCCACTTCTCACAGTGAACAAAAAGAATTATTAAACCTAAATTTCTATTAAAATGGATTTTAAGTACAAAACAGCCGAGGAAATCGGTAAAATGTCGGCAGATGAGCAAAACAAATATCTCGCTGATAAAAACACTCACGAAACAGAAGTGAGAAAAAACGAAATCAAAGAAGCATTAAACCCTTTAGGAGTTAGTGTTAAAGCTATTGATGATGCGCAAAAAGAATCTGCAAAAGATGTAACAGCAATCAAAGAAGAGCTTACAACAATTGCGGAACAAGTAAAATCTAAAGTTACTCCGGAGTTGAAAAACTTCTTGCATTCAATTGTAAAAGAAAGACACCAAGATTTTATTGATGCCTTCAAAAACGAAGGTGAATTAAAAATCACAGTTACGAAAGTTGCAGCAATGCACATGACTAACAATGGTACGGTTTCAAATATTTCGGGATTAACTGCATATCCTACGGGATCATTTGAAGTTGATGGCGACATTGCTTACATTAGAGTTCCTGAAAACTTTATTTTGAATGTTATCCGTAACACTCAAAGAGCGAAAGTGCCAAATCAAATTATTTCAAGACAGCAAGTTGCTACAGAAGGAGCGGTTGCAGTTGTAGCAGAGGGAGCGGTTAAGCCTTTACTTCAATACAAGTTCCAAAACGTATCTACATCACGTAGAAAATATGCGGGTCGTATTGAATGGACTGAGGAATTTGAAATGGATTTTGAAGCGTTATTAGATGCTATTATCGATTTATTCGAAAGAGATGTAATTACGGCTTGGCAAGATGGTATTATCGATATTATCGATGCAAATGCAACGGCTTACGTTTCTTCTTCTTTAGATGGCACTTTGGTGTTACCTGATAATGGACTTGCAGTAATCGCAGCAGCACAACAAATTAGAGTTTTAGGAGGTATTCCTGATTACGTTCTTATGAATCCTGTTGATATTGATTCAGCGGTTTACACACAAGATACAGAAGGCAATTTCCAATTAAAACCTTATATCGATGCTTCTGGAAACAGAATTGCAGGACTTACTGTTGTACCATCTTTGAAAATTGATGCAGGAACAGCTTTAGTTGGTGAGTTTGGAATTTACAAAGAAATTCACTCTGGATTTATTATGAGAAGAGGACAGTATAACGCTCAATTTATTGAGAATGAGTACACTTTAATTGGAGAGGTATTCTCTATTTTACAAGTTGCTCCGGCTAATCTTCCATTCGTGGTGAAAATCAATCTCGCAACAGTTAAAGCAGCTTTGCAATTAGATCCAACGCCTTAATAAATAACTTAAATAAATAAAAATGGCATCAAGAATTAAAGCTGATAAAACGGCTAAAAAAGAAGACGGAGTTGTTGTTACTTTTGATGAAAAGCAATATGTTGCGGTAAAGTTAAAAGCAGACGGCAAAACGTACGTGGAGCATAAAATCTTCGCTAAGAAATTAGTAGATAGAAAACTTGCTGAATATGACAAAGAAGCCAAGTTGGAAGCGCCAAAAACCAATTTTACAGTTATCGATACAGAAACTGAGTAATAAAAACCAAGTAAAATGTTAATAGACGACACTTCATTTACCGGATTAATATTAATTCCCAACGTTACTGAACCCGATCCAAACAATCGGACTACAACGGATTTGGCGCAATTAATCGATACGTGCGAATATGAAGTGTTGTCTTTTGCATTTGGCGTGGTAATGTTCAATGATTTTATAGCAAATTATCAAACTGATCCGGAATATATCAAAATTGTAGAAGGCGAAACCTACCAAAAAGATGATAAAACATACATTTGGAAAGGATTAGCCGACAACCCTATTGAAAGGTCTTTATTAGTTGATTATGTTTACTATCGTTGGCAAACAGATAATGTTACACAGCAAACGGAATTTGGGCAAGTTGCGATGGATAACAAGATTGGAAATAAAGCAAGTTCAACGCCTAAGATAGTTAAATCGTGGAATACTTTTTTATTAAAGTTTCAAGGCGGTAAATTATTTAATGGTGCGAATGGTTTTACTCCGGAAGGTAATCCTTATTGGGTAATCGAAAATAGATTAGGTAACGGTTATGGCATTAGTTATTTCGGTGGGAATTTAAAAGGCGGTGAAGTTTCATTGTTACAATATTTAAGCGACAAAAAAGAAAACTTACCACTTTTAGACAACGAAAATACTAAATTCGGACTTCAACGAAAAAACTCATTCGGGATATGATTAATCATAATTTATTACTTTACGATTTATTTGATAGAAAATATTCTATCAATTTCAATCAGACTGAATATATGGTAAATTATACCGAGGGAGATTTATTTGAGTTGAATAAGAAATTATTAATGTCAACAACTAAATATCCTATAACATGGCTTCAAACAGGTTATAGAGTTTCAGAAAGTCGCTTAGGTCGTTCGATTGAGTTGCAGAATTGTAATTTATTTTTAATAACCAAAGGAGACCAACACGATCTTTATAAAAAGCGATATGAAACAAACTATCAAAAGATGTTATTTCCTATGTATGAAAACTTTAAAGAAGTATTCAGATTAACAAGAGGGATTGATATTTTAAATGATACGATTGATTTTGTAGAGCTTCCATTTAACGATGTGAGTGAATTAACCGCTCGTGATGGATTGAAGCGAAAACCCGAAAACGCAACAGTAACCGATATTTGGGATGCGATAGTAATAGAAGGACTTAACTTAAAAATTAATGAGGATTGTTTTCCTCAACATAAAATACAAAAATAAATATTATGTTTACAACATTCAAATGCGATAGCGCAGCATCAGTTGCACTTTTAGGAGGTTTGCACTGTGATATTCCTAAAATGGTAGGAGTAGCATTATGGAAGCCAGGAACAATTTTCACAGAAGCATTCGATAAGGACGCATTAGATGTGATTATTCAAGACGGTGGATTTATTGGTTCTATTATGGCTGAAAGTATCGAAAACAATGATACAGAAGCAACTTACAGCGAATCAATCATGAAGATTAGAAGCCAAACCGATTTAGGTCGTAAGGGTTGGAATCTTACATTTGAGAAAACACCGTGTTTTCATAACGAGTTGAATAAACTAAATAACAGCGAGAATTGGCATTTTACACCCGTTTTAGAAGATGGTAGTATTTTCGCTTACCGTGCAAAAGATGGAACCGATAGACCATTTGCAGTAAAAACCTTTGTAGGTCTTTATATGTTGGCTATTATGGGGGTTGAAGAAAAAGGATCTGTTTTAGGAATTGATTTATTGCCGAAAGCATTAAACAATTGGCAAAATAACGGAATCGTTTTAACTAATGATGAAATTGACTTTACCGAGGTTAATCCGATTGCAGGAGTAACTATTGTAACGCCTATTTTAGTCGCTGCAGCAACATCAACTATTGTAACGGTTTCAAATCTTTGTTCAGACGCTTATATTGGGGGTCTTGCAACAGCGGGAATGTGGAAACTTGAAAGAAATGGAGCTTTAGAAGCGGTAACTGCGGTATCTTACAACGCAACTACAAAAGAGTACACACTTACACACGCTGCATTAGTAGCCGGACAAAAAGTAAGATTCTTATTGTCGGAAAATGGGAATGATATTATTGCGGTTGATACCAATTATTATTCCGGAACTTCAACAGTAAAAACCGTTGCATAATGAAGATTAAAGTAGGAAAATATGTTGTTGATGGTGAATTTAAAAGCCGTAAACACGCAAAAGAAACATTCCTTACTCATTATCCATTAGTAACGGAATCAGATTTGGAAATTGAACTCGATAAAATCTATAAAGATGCTGATAAATCCGGAGACGCTATCGAAAAGGATAAAGTTAGCGATAAAGCAAACACCGAAATTGGTTCAAAATCTATTGAAGGAAAACCAATTAGAAAAGATTAATCGTGAAAACTTATTAAAAGGATTGGATAGTGAGGGCAGAGAAATGCCCTTCTATTCCGATTCTGAATATGGATATGAAAAATTCATAAGCAATCCTTCTAATAATGGTCATTGGGATTTAAAAAATACGGGGCAATATCATGAAGGAATATTTGTAAAGGTAAATTTAAAAGATGTTTTCTTTCGACAGAGATTTAATAATAAAAAGGTACGATGGTTAGATATGATGCTTGATCAAGCAAATAGAAATCCATTAGGTATTACAGAGGAACAGTTTGTTAAAGTTCAGATGCAAAATAAACCAAAGTTGAAAGAACAAATAGATAAAATAATAAATGGCACGACATAAAGCATCACCGAAACAAATAACCGTTTATTTCTTTTCAATATCCTTAGGTTTACTTCTTATTTATCTTTTGTTTTTACTAAGTTTGTGTTAATATGTGCAATTGCAGTAAAGAAATTACGTTGACCGAATGTCAGACTTTAAAAGAGTTTAATAATGACAAATTAAAACGCTTTTTCATCTATAATATTTCGGATGAAAAAGGATTGATGATTGCTTATGTTCCGAATGGAATTAACCCGAATCAAATAGCCTTAGAAAGAGGTTTTATTGATGGTAAAGGAAATGCTGAATGGTACAATATAAAAGAACACCCCTGTTTAAATGAATAAAATTAAAACATACAAAGACAGTAAAGAATTCCCGCTTGAAAAATTCGAAAGAATTCAGAGTACGGGAATATTTTTTTATATGATAAAAGGTTATGAAGATGGTGACGAAACAGGAGCCAATGAAGAAGAAATGCAGGAACAATTTAATTTAGTTGTTCAGGATTACGTTACTTCCTTAAATGCTAAAAATTATGATATAATTCAGTACGGCAAAATCAATGCATCCAAAGTATCATTACTTAAATTTGAGATTGCGAAAAGTATTATATTGTTGCAAATTCAGGCTAATACATTACGAATAGAAGCCGGATTGAAAATAGATAATTCAAGTATCTATGAAATGATGACAGAATTACGAGTGCCAAAGAAAACTGATTTAAATGAACAAATATTAATTCTCGATGGAAAGATTGAGAAGTTGTTAAACGACATTTCAGAAGCAGAAAAAAACATCGAGAAAAACGATAAGAAAAATAGTGGTGAATCGGATATTAACGAGATAATCACAAATGTAGAATTAATATTAGAGCGGTCAATTGATTTAGAAAAAACTTCATTGTATCGCTTCGGAATAATGCAAGACCAGGCAAAAAAGAAAATAGAAAGCATAAATAAACACCAAAGATAATGAGCGATCAGTTAGCCGTAATTCAGTCAGCAGAAACGATAAAAGAATTAAATCTTATTGATGATAGGGTTAAGTCTTTGGTTTCCACTTTTAAAGATTTGGTAGATACCGGAAATAAAATAAACACAGGACTTTTAAAAGGCACACCTAAAGAATTTATTGAATCTGAAAAGCAATTGATTGCGCTGAATAAACAGAAAGCGGACATAATTAAGCAATTGAGCGCAGCAGAAGCAAATTTATCAAAGATTACTATTGCAAATGCCAACGCAAGAAAAGCAGAAGCAAATGCAGATAGAGCGGATATAGCATTAAAGCAAAAGAAAATACAATTATCAAAGCAAGAAGAAAAAGAGCAACAAAGATTGATTGCTACGGTTGCACTTTATAAAAAAGTAGAGCAAGGTTTAAATTCATTGCGTGCGAGATATAACGAATTAGCAATTAAAAAAGAATTTGGTATTGAGTTAAGCCGTAAAGAAGAAATTCGTATGGCAGGACTTGAAAAAACAATGCTTAGATACGATAAAGCATTAAAGGCTGTTGATGCGTCTGGTGGAAAGTATAATCGTAATGTTGGTAATTATGCGAGTGGATTTAATGCAATGAATAATTCGGTCGCTCAGTTAGCGCGTGAAATGCCTGCGTTTGCAAATTCTGTTCAAACGGGATTTATGGCAATTTCGAATAACTTACCTATTTTCTTTGATTCTATTAATCAAGCTATAGATAAAAACAAACAATTAACGGCCGAGGGTAAAAAGGGCGTTCCCGTTTGGAAACAATTAGGAAGTGCAATATTCTCATTTAGTTCTTTGTTGTCTATTGGCGTGGTGTTATTAACTGTTTATGGTAAAGATATTGTTATTTGGGCGCAAAATATGCTGAAAGGCTCAAACGCGGCATCCATAGCAGCTAAAAACACTAAAGATTTAAACGAAGCTAAAAAAGAGGGAATTAAATCCGCTGCAAGCGAGATAAACCAACTTAAAATTCTTTATAGAGTTGCAACCGATGTTTCATTAAGTACAGAACAAAGAACAAGAGCCGTAAGAAAATTACAGGATTTATATCCGTCATACTTTGGAAATATGACCAAAGAATCTATTATGTTGGGTAATGCAAAAAAACAATATGAGCAATTAGCAAAAGCAATTATAGCATCTGCACAAGCGCGCGGAATCGAAAACATTCTTACACAAAGAATGGAAGAAACATTGCTAAAAGAAGAGGATTTACAAAAACAATTAAATGAAAGTATTGCGGAAGAAAATCGATTAAGAAAAGCAGGAACGACAACCCAAAGCGTTAGGGATGGTCAAGGCGGTTATATTTTAAAAGAGGTTAATAATAATAAATTGTTGAACGGTGTTCTATATCGTCAAGGCGTTATTCGAAATGGAATCAGAAAAATACAAGACAATGCAGCAAAAGAAAATGAAGCATTAATTAACCGACAAATTCAGTTACAAAATGAAGCGTCACAATACGAAGCCGATAAATACGGAAAAGATGCACCCAAAGCCAAAGTTGCAAAAGCCACATCACTAAGTAAAGAACAACGCGATTATTTAGATTCTTTGGCAGCTATTCGAGATAATGAAATTGCAATCCAAAAAGAAAGACAATTAAACGGTGAAATAAACGAAAAGCAATATTGGGAAAAATATATTGTCATCATTAAAAATTACCGCCAAAAGATTGAGGATTACCTTAAAGGTGCAAATGGAAGACAAAGAGCCATTGAAGCATCTGTAAGAAAACGTGCGGTTGATGAAGTGGTAAAGGCTAATAAAGAGATATACGACTATGAAAAATCAGCTTTAGATGCGCAAAGGAAACTTTATGAACAAAATTCAGAAACACGCTTAGAATCGATTAAACGTGACGAATTTATATTGGAGCAAGAACGCATTAAACAGCAAAACGATGTTTATAATGAATTGATTGCAAATACTGATTTATACTATCAAAATTTAATCGAATCGGCAAAACGTAATGCGCAGGAAATAATTAATATTGAATTAGAACGAGATACGGCAATATCCGGAATCCAAAAGAATCAAATCACATTAAATTCTGGATTGCCAAATGCTACTAAAAAAGATATTGAATATTACCGTCAAATAGATGATGCTTACCGTTCAGCAGCGAATGCAGAAGAAAGGCTTTTAATCCTTACAAATAGTCGTTTAAATTTACGCGAAAGAGAATTCTTTTTATCATTAAAAACCAAAGAGCAAACATTAGACGCTTTAGAAGTTGATAAAAAACGAAATCAAGAGCGTGAAAAAGAATTACGGGATAAGGCTACCACAACAAAATTAACAATTGACGAAGGAACCGAACTTGCTAAATTAGTTGATACTATTTCTTTAATTAATGAAAAATTAGCATTAACAGCAGAAGAAATAAAGCAATTAAAAATTGATAAACTTCGTGAAGATTGGGTTGATACATTAGATTTAATTTCACAAGGTTTAGAGGATTTAGGTTTTTCAAACCTTTCTAAATTAGTTAATAGAACATTTGATGAAATTGTAAATAAAACTTTTGATTGGAGAGATGCTACTTTATTGGCTGCTGCTGCAGTTCAAGATGGATTAACGCAACTAAATCAAAAGACTTTAGACAATCGTATTGCAACATTAGATGAGCAATTAAAATATACTCAATCAGCAACCGAACAAGAGTTAGGTTTTATCAATGCTCGTTTGGAATCATTAAACGCTATCGAAAACGCTTCTCGTGAACAAATACAAGAACGTAACGCGTTAGAAGACGAAGCAAGAGTAGTAAAAGAACAGCAATTGCAACGTGAAAAAATGATTGCAACTCAAAAGGCTAAAGCAGAACAAAGAGCTGCAGCAAATCAAGCGTTAATAAATGGATTTTTAGCGGCTACAAAAACTTTAGCTAATTTGGGTATTCCTGCGGGTATTATTCCGGCTGCGGTTGCTGCGGGTTTTGGTGCAATTCAAGCGGGATTAATTATGAGTAAAAATCCTGTTCCTCAATATTTCGTAGGTAGAAAAGGTGGTATTGAAGAAATTGCATACACCCAAGAGAAAGGACGTGAATTAATCACCAATAACGGAAAGATTAAATCATTGGGTTCAGATGATGGAGCGGTTTTAACTCATTTGGGTAAAGGTGATACGGTTCATACTGCTTCTGAAACGCAAAAGATATTATCTAATTTTGATAGTATTCCAAAATTAGGAGCGAATGTATTTCATAAAATCGCTAATCAATCGGTAACGCCTATTTTCGTACAAAACGATAAAATAGATTACGATAAGTTAGCCGATAAAATAGGAAATAAATTTGAGAAGGGATTACGTAAATTTGACAAACCAACTACTACGGAAAATGAAAAGGGTGAGATATTCATTCACGAAGGCGGTAAATATCCGGTTTATATTGGTAAAAGAAAGAAACAATCATTAGTAATAAAACAATCAAGAAATGAGCGTAATTAAGCATATTCAATACCAAAGCGGAACAGAAGAAATATTTACACTAAATGTTGTTGATGGTGAATTTTCGGGGGTTTATGTGGTAGAAAAACCCGATGCTTTTGATGAAGCTGATTGCATTGTTGATATTGATGAGGAATTCTTTAATATTCAAAACTTTATTATTGGTGATAGTGAAAAGATTACATTTTTAGAATACTCAAATCCGATTGGTTACGATATTATAAAAAAAGTTTATGAAGAGCAAGGCGGTGACGCTGTTATTATATTTAATTGGAAAGCGGTAAATGGTTCTGATGAATATGATTTATTGGGTTCTGGCTACCAATTAAACTTAAACAAATACAATCATTCATTCGATAAAAGTATGATGAAGATTGAAACGGAAATAAAAAAGCGAGAAGTACAAAATAAGTTCATCACTCGTGAAGATGTTTCCGTTAATTTGTTCACCGAAAAGGATTTGGATAATTTGGAAGTTGAGCCGTTGGTTTTAGAAGATGTTTACTTTAAAGAAGGGGTTCGCAAATTAAGTAACTTTTATATTTTCGATACAACTCAATTCCCATTTGCATCAAAATTAAAAACTGTTTTCCAATTCGTTTACATTCGTTCTGACGGGTATGAAATAGGGAATAATACTAATGATGCAAGTGGTTATTATGAGAGTTTTGGAGGTATTGTTTACCAATATAAAGGGGTTTTATTATCTACTATTTTAGAACTTCCTGATGTATCTGTTGAAATAAGTAATTTAAAAGTTCAGGCATTGCGGTTTTTGGCAGATACGCAACCTAGTTTCGAGTTAAATGCTGTTATTAAATTGGGAGCAACTGTAGTTCGTAAGGTGAAATTAGAGGATTTTGCAACAATGCCACCTGATGCTACGTATAAAATAGCCGAACTACAAATCACAAATAAAACCTATGAAATTGGAAATTTAAAACCAGGCGAAAGTTTAGAGTTATTATTTGAAAGCAAAGATGGAAATTCCGCAGGATTTTACGCATTAGATACGCAAACATCATTCACGGTTTCCGCTGATTTAACCACACCACTTAAAAAGACAAAAGTAATCCGTTTAAAAAATGCAGTTGAAAGGTTAGCTCGTATTTATAGTGGTGAAAATATTCCGGTTCAAAGCTCAATCATTAATATGGGTGGATATTATTACAACACTGTTATATCTACGGGAATGTTTATGAGAGGATTACCGGACATTTACAATACAAATAAAATTACTACTTCGTTTAAAACTTTGTTCTATGATTCCGCTGCTAAATTATTGGCATTGGGATTTGATTTGCAGGATGACAAAATAGTTATAGAAGATATTAAATATTTTTTCAAAGATGTTGAAACGTATGATTTCACCAATAAAGAATTTATTCAGGATGAATTTTCAACAGATCACGATTTAGAAAATTCTTATAATCAGCTAACATTTGGAAGTAAGAAATATTCTACCAATAAAAAAAGTGATTTACTAAACTACAACACAAAGTTAGAAGCGCTTACGCCTTTAAAATCGGTTAAAACAAAATTTGACAAAACAATTGATGCTATCATTGATGAAGATAAAATTTCGGAAATGATTTTGGATAAATCAACTTCTACAAATGATAATGATGATGATTTGATTATGTTTGATGTTGTAGATGTTGATAATTACGAAGATGAAGGTATTTTGTCCGATGCCGTTCATTTTGCAGATGGTGGTTATTTATGGATAACTTCATACGAAACTCCATTTGATGTTTTGCCATTATTTGTTGGCGGTTATTTGGAAATTACATCTGGATTAAATACCGGAAATTGGCAGATTTTAGAAATTGACAGCTATAAAATTAAACTAAATAAGACTTCCGGAATTGAAACGGGAACTTCTGAAACGCCTATTAAATTTATTGTAAGTGATATTTCAAAGAATAGAACAAATGAAGGATTTAGTATTGAACCCGGAACCGTGAAAGACGAGAAAAGTGCAACTAATTTACGGCACAATCCAAAATATCAAATGGCTAGATGGTTTGGGTTTTATGGTTCAGGATTGAATAATAAACCTAATTCAGATGAAATAATTGTAACGAATTATAAAAATAATGGTGATGTAATTTTAGAGCCGATAACTTCTGATTTAGATAATGAATTACCAGGAATTACAACCCTAAAAAATAACGAAACATTAGAAAGGCTTCGAGCTTACAAAACTCCAATTTTTAACGGTCAAATAATCGAAATCACTTTGGCAGAAGTATTGTTTCATGAGTTTTATGAATGCTACACCAAATGGCGATATGATCCTACTGTTAACCGTGGTTATATTTCTGTAAATACGAATGAAGGTATTATACAGATTTATCCGTTCGGCTCAAAAGCATTTGAATTCAGTGGAAAATATAATGAGTTAACAATAAGAGGAAAAATAAGAAATCAAATTATTTAGAATAAGTATAAATAATACTATATTTGTAAAGTAAAAATCACTATGCATAGATTTTGGTATCATTCACCCGTTAGATTTTATCGAACTTTAGAAGAGTTGGAAGATAAACTTAACCCCCAAAATTCCCAATACTTTGGAACTGTCGGAAATCCTTATCCATTGGAGAAAGGAAAATTACATCGGTTTTTGGTTCCTAATGACAATAATACACTTTCATCTAATGATTTACAATTGTTTGTAGATGGTGTTTTACTCGCTGCACATTTTAAAATAGTCGATGCTAAATTGCATTATATTACTTTTCAAAGTGATGTTGATGTTTGTGGCAGGATTGAGATTAAATCAGACGGAGAAACTTTATTTTACTCTAATTATGTACGATTTTTAGATAGTGATGATGGTGATGGTCGCAAATTTATTAGAGTTGCTACAAAACATTTATACGACCGTAATTTATTTCTTTATAAAGACGAGCATTATTGGATGGTAACTAATTTACCCGCTTATTCCTTAGGTACTTTTACGACTGATGTTGATGTAAATAATTCCCGAATTGGAGGTTTAAGTACTTTGCAAGTTAGGGAAACATTTATAGATGAATCAGTTGACTATGAATTTGTTTCCGAAGGTGATGCAAATATTCTTTCGTTTATTCAAGTCCATTCAACAAATAACGAATTTTACATCGATGGAACAAAAAGAACTTCCTTAGAAAAATTAGATGTTGAGGAATTTGCAATGAAAGGAACAATGAGTTTTACCAATGTAAAAGATAAATTCGGATATAATATTATTTTGGATGAAACAGAAATATTTAATGATGTTTATTTTATTTATTCTGATCCTATAACTTATTCATTTACATATTCACACGAACCGGAAAACGAGCCGAATTCAGGCGAATGGTTTTTAACTAATATGCTTTTTGTAAATTATTTCAATGCTTTTGGTATTGAATATGATTGTGATTTATTTGTAAAATTGGTAAGTGTTCCGGCACGAGGTTTTTTAGCAAATAACATCACAAAGGATATTTATGCGATAAACGATTTAATTTCATATTGTGACAAAGATGATTTGGTTTATTTTCCGAATGGATTTAATAATGACAGTGGCGTACAAGGAAATTTCACCGAATACTTTTCTTATCGAATAGTTGATCAGGCAGGCAGAATTGGGAAATTAACTACTCACACATTAATAATGACTGATTCAGCGGTTGAGCCTATTGACTTATCGGTTTCGATTACATGGGGCGATGATACAAGCGCACCGATAACAGGTAATTTAAGCAATATAAATGTGAAAAGAGCGAGTTTAGTTTTTGATCCTGCCGACCCTGTAATTAGTCAACAGTGGGAAATTTTCAACGGCACGGATTGGGTATTTTACAAAAATTACACAACGGATACTGAATCATTTGCACTTTCATATTTAGAAAACAAGATTCGATTTAAAGCGGTTACACAATTCGGTGTTACAGCACATTCAAATAATCTGCAGTATACAAAAGCAAGTACGGCAAATATTTACATATCAGATTTAGTATTTGATCAGGATTTAGGAATAACAACCTACAATCTTAATATTGAAGAGGAGTCCTTTGTAGGCTTTGTAAATATGAGTGGTGAAAAGAATTTAAACACAAGAAATGGAAGCGGAAATGATACTTATGGTGGGTTAATATTTATTCCAAACTCAAATGATATAGGAGATTGGGTAAATGCATCAAATCCAATATCATTATCTGTTGGAGTTTATAATTGCGAAATTAAAGCTAATGGAAATCCTAAGAATGCAGGACAGAATGTAGAAGTAAACATAATCGTAGGATATGGCTATACAAATGACATTGCAGATGCAGTAGCGGTTGCACAAGCTAATTTATTAATAGTACCATAATGCATCAGATACAAATAAAAGAATTAGTAAATGGAATTGAGATTACCGAAAATCTCGATGGTGTTGTTGTGGTTAAATTACTATCTTACAATTCCCGACCATTTTTCAGAACTACAAACGAAACCGATGAAGAAAGTTATCAGGTTTTAGATACTTTGGGAGAAATTTATCATTTGCCTGCTTTGGCAACTGAGTTTGTTTTAATTGATTTACAGGGTAATTATTGGATTCCCGATAATGGAACTGAATTAATCGAATATTCGTACAAAATAAGATGTTTCAGACCCGATAATGAGAATGACAAGGTTTTATCTATTGGTGAAATTGAAACAACTTCAAATAGTGTTACTTTAAATGTTCCTGGCGTTGGTTTGGCTAATACGGTTAGAATTGATGGAACTATTTATACGAATTATTATCCGAGTGTTTTTAATTATACGCCAATTGTAGAATTCATTAAGATTCTAATTATTTACGCTAAACCCGATTCAACGGTATTTTATTTAGCGCAAGGTGATGAGAGTTCGGAAGCAGTTGAGCCACCTTATGATGGTTTATTTGTGGCTAAAATAACGGTTAATTTAAGCGGTCAAATTATAGATACGGGTAACGGATTAACTTTAGAACAAGCACGTCAAAACGGAAATGAATTTTTAGGAGATGTAAATATTCCAATAATTGATAATACTGAATTTATTGGTTTTTTAGGTAATAATATTCCAAATGGAACCGAGTTTAAATTAGGATATTTTATAGATTATAGAAGTGATAATTTACTCTTTGGGAATTATGTTGATGAATATAATTTCTGGGGTATTCAAGAAAATCGTCGTAATTCGATATTTTTAATAAAGGGAATTAAAGATGGAATAGAATATCAATTTACAGTAGCTGATTTTATAGAATTTGCTACGAGTGATATAAATTCCAAAGGCTTAATAGGAGGTGCGGAATTTAATAAACAAGGAGACAGAAAAGCCTTTGCTCAACTTTCAGATGTTTATGATTTTGGAATACCACTTACAGGAACAGAAGAAGGTAAACCTGTTACTGGAGATATTGAATTTGTACAAAATGATTATGATGTTAAAGGATTTAAAATAATAAATAATTCAACAGGTACATATTCAACTATTGGGTTTTTTAACCATCCTGCCTCAGATGAAAATTCTTTCGGTACTATCACTGATAATATTATTTCAGCAATTAATTTCCGAAGTACGAATAATGACCCAAAATTATCTCTACGATATTCACATCCTGATAATGGTGATACAACTTTTGATATTTCAAGTGATAATATTAGAATAGAAAGCTCTTTATTAGAAGATTTTAAAGGGATAGTAGGAAACGAAGAATTCGACAAACAAGGAGACAGAAAAGCCTTTGCCCAACTTTCAGATGTTTATGACCCCGAAGCCTTTATTCAATTATTAAATGATTCTAATTCGACACAACTTGCGACCATTAAAGGATTATTAGGAATAGTTTAAACACTTATTAATTTATGAACCAAATAAAAGAAGGAGCGGAAGAAGTCAGAACTAATATGACTTTTATCCAAGAATTTTTACAAAAGAAATACGGCTTTGGTATTTTGATTTTTGTGATTATCATTGGTGGTTTTATTACCGCAATTTCCTTCTATAATAAAGGTGAGGAAAACGGACAAGAAAGCGCAAAAGAGGAAGTTCAATCGCTTAAAAATGCTATTGTTAATGATGCTGCGGAATTGAGAAATATAAACCAAAGGCTTAACTATTATCAGAAGCGTTTGGATAGTTGCAATAACAGTTCTTTAAATAGTAATTTGGAACAATTAGTGACCAAAAAATTAGAGGAAGCCGAAAGGATTAAAAATATTCTGAAATCAAAAAATGAAAGCGATAAAAAAGACATCAACACAATCAACACAATCGAAAAATTAATAAAAAAATGAAAAAGCTATTATTCTTATTAGTAGGGGTTTTAATTAGCGCACATTCGTTTTCGCAGAATGATTCTGTGAAAATAATGAAGCAATTGAACCAATTAGACAAAATCAACAAAGAAAATATTGAATTGTTGAAAACCTCTGAAAAGTTGGAGAAAAGGAAACAAAACCTATTTGAGAAGTTAAAGGTTTACATCATTAATTTGAAGTTTGAAAACCGATTAAAAGATAAGGTAATAACGGCAAATAAATTCAAAAACCAAGAAGCAGTTAAAGCCGAAAACATAAACGAACCCGTTGAAGAAATTCAAGTTCCCGATGGTGTAGATTCTATTAGAGGTAGCTTTTTCTATAGGCTATTCAACAAGTCAAAATTCATTCTAAAGCCTTATAAAATAGTAAACAATGAAAAAATATATTTGGATTAGTCTATTGGTAATTTCTTGTGGTTCCCGGACTTCAAAAGTAGAAAAGCAATCGGAGAAAGTAGAAGCGAAAACAAAGCAGAATTTAATTGCAGAAACCTTTTCAGAAAATCAATCGGAAACCACTGTTGATTATTCGAAGTTTTGGGAAAATCAAAATATTGTAATCGGTACTGATGGAAATCCTTTCACGGTCAATTATCGAGGTTTTCAATATTCAGGAAGCGCACCAATCACAATTAACAATGTAAAGGGAGAAGTTAAATATAAGACCGTAACCAAAATACACACTACTTTCAAATCTCGAATTCAGTATAAAACCAAAACTATTTATAAATCGGTTAAAACTTCAAAAGACAAGGAAACAGAGCGCAAAGGTTTGCCTATAATTATTTGGATTGTTTTAGGCGCTTTTATAACTGTTTTATTGCAATTACTTTGGAAACTCTACAAACCTAAAAACCCTATACAATGATAAATAAAAAAATATTCTTCGATGAATACCGTAGAAATTTAGATCCGAATAAGAGTTTGGATGCTAAAGAAGTTTCCGCAATCGATCAGTTTTTAGATTTTACACAAGCTGTTCAAAATTCGTTTTCTGTTCAGCAATGGGCATATGTATTCGCCACCACTTTTCACGAAACAAATGCTACATTTCTGCCAATCAAAGAAGCTTATTGGCTTAGCGAAACTTGGAGAAAAAACAATCTTAGATATTTTCCATTTTACGGGCGAGGTTACGTTCAAATTACTTGGAAAGAAAACTATCAATATTATTCAAAAGTTTTGGGTGAAGATTTGGTAAAGAATCCAGATTTGGCAATGATTCCAAAATACGCATTTACAATTTTGGTAGATGGATTTATTAAAGGTGCTTTCACAAAGAAAAAAATCACCGACTACATTAATAAAGAAAAAACCGATTACAAAGGTGCAAGAAGATGCATCAACGGAACAGACAAAGCAGAATTGATTGCAATTTATGCTGTAGCGTTTGAAAATATTATCAGAAAATCTTTCTCATAAGCCAATCACCTTATAATCATCAATTACAATCTAAATAACTAATATAATGAGTTGCAAAGCATTAAAATTAAGCAGTTGCGAAATAAAGGGAAGTACGTTTGCAGGTCGTAAATTTACTTTCCTGGATCGAGATATTTCAGAAGATACTTTTGTTGCTAAGGTTCGCGGGTTTTACAATGATTCTCACATAATTGCAGAAATTGAAGGCGTAAAAGACGAAGAGGGTAATGTTTATTTCCCAAAAACACCTTTAGAAAGTTATCAAAAGGGAAATTATACTATTGATTATTGGGCAACATTCCAAGGTCTTGAAAAAGAATTAATCGAAAAAATAGCGGTTGAAAACTTTAAAATTTCAATTGACGCTTGTGATTGTGGTGATTCAGAAGATTCTACTTTCACGCTAACTTTTCCCGAAGAAACTATTGAATATTCCGTAGAAATTGCGGTGATTAATATTGGTGGCGGTGGTGATACTTCAAATTTAGCAAGACGAAACGGAACGAATATAACTAATCCCGAAAATTGGAAGGCATCATTAGGATATGTAACCGATATTAGTGGTTTAGCAACGACAACCTATGTTAATGAAACGTTTCAGCCGATAGGAAACTATTTAATTCCTTCTGACATCGCAAATTTAGCGAGTTTAAGCTATGTAAATTCTACTTTCGCTACAATTGATAATACTTATACAAAAACAGAAGTTGACGGCTTATTAACGGCTGTATATCGTTCAAAAGGTTCGGTAGATAATTTCGCTTCATTACCAACAACCAACAGAAGGGCGGGTGATGTTTGGAATTTACTCGATACCGGTGATAATTATGTTTGGGTTACCAATCTAAATAATACAGGCGTTCCTGGATGGGACAAACTTTCGGGAGTGGTGGATTTGTCGGCTTATCAAACTACTTCAAGTGCAGATGCTAAGTATTTTTTGATTTCTAATGCAAATGCTGATAACATTTCGGAAACTTCTACACGTGTTTATTTAACGCCTGCTCAAAAAGCTCAAATAGCAACCAATGCATCCGCAATAAGCACTAATGCAACTGCAATTGCAAATAAAAACTCTATTTTAGAAACAAGAGCAAATATTCCTACTAAATTTTGGACCGGCACACAAGCGCAATACGATGCAATTGTAACTAAAGATTCAGCAACTTTATACTTTATTCAATGAGTTTAAAATTAGGTAACATAAATATTTCAGATGTTAAGTTGGGGAATAGTCAAGTAAATTCGGTTTATCTTGGTACACAAAAGATATGGAGTAAATACACGCCATTCGCAACCCCTATTTTAGACCTCGATTTTCAAAACAATTTTATTGATAAATCACCCTCTGCACTTACTATGGTGCAAGGTCAAGGATTGCCAACTTTTGGATTGTCGGGAAGAAAATCGGGGGAATATTGCGCTAATTTCAACGGCTCACAATCGATTAAAACTACTACTAATTTACCTATAAATTCTGATAAAGTTTGCGTTAAATTTTTTATTAAAACAAGTCAAACAAGTTTGGGTTGTCTTTTTGAATTGTCTCAAAATCTTAATGCAAATAATGCGTTTGCTTGTTTTATAAATGATTTAATTGTAAATAGACTTGAAGTTGTTGATAATAATATTTCTCAAATAAATATTGGTCATTCAGTATCTAATATTAACACATCAAATTGGATTCACGTGATAGTTAGCATTGATAGAACTTTAGGAAATGTACAGAATATAATTTATATAAATGGAGTTGTGAGTTATGTTCAAAATTCAGCAAATGCAAATTTAAATGGTAATTGGGTAAATAATATTTTACACATCGGTCAAAGGGCGGGGAATTCACTTGGATATATCGGTTCTTTAATGAAATATCAAGCATTTAGAGCAGTACCAACGGATGCACAAGCAATGGAAATCTACCAAAATGATTTATAATGTCTAACCAAAAGAATGAGATTAAAAAACTCCCCGCTTATAATTAGGTGGGGAGTTTGGTTTTAATTCTCAATAAATATGAGAGTTTGGGTTATGTCGAAGGTCTTTTTTTGCGCTTCGTTCCATTTATTTAGGTGTTCCGTTTGAATTATCAAAGGTTGCGATTTGTCGAGTTTATTATTTAAAGGATTCACCCAATAAATTTCTTTTTCTAAGGCTGAGTTAAAGGATTCGATAGCGGTTTTAAATCCATAATCTTCGTTAACATAGTCATAAAAAACATAAGATAGTGGTTGATGAAAATCAGGCATTCGTCCAAACCATTTTACCAAATCCTTCACATCTTCCTCTTTTAAATCATCGGGTGAGCCTAAACATTTCCATTTTCCTTTTGGCAATAAAAACAAATGCTCTGTATCGTGTGTGACAAGATATTCTACATATTTTTTAAAGCGTGTTTCCTCTGATGGTTCAATTACCAAAACCTTTCTCTTTAATGTAAGGGTGGCTGTTTTCATTGCTTTTGTTTTAAAATGCTTGTAGATAATGAATATCTATATCTTTATTCCGTCTATAAGGCGAAAGACCTCCTTGTTTTGCAATTTCTCTATTTACAATATCAATTGAAATTTCACCTTCAATATTCAAAATGAGAAATTTTTTATCCGACTTTTTGCCGTTTTCATGCCAACCGCTAAATTGTACTATTAATCTTGTTTTCATTACTTTTGTTTTTGAAATTTGTTCAGTAGATTTCGAGCTATGTCGATTATTTCAAGTTCTTCATTTCTTGTATTTCGATACGGTTTATATCCTACTTTAAATATTTTATCTAAACCTTCGATAAGCTCTTCTTTGTCTTTTAAAAGCGTTTTAACCGATGGTAATATTTGCTCCGATACTGAAGTTCCCAATTTAACATTAAGAAGTTTTCCTAATTCTTGAAGGCTTAAATCCGACATAACCTGCATCGCTGATTCTTTCCACGCTTCTAAATCTTCTTTGTATTTTTTTAGTTGGGTTAAATCGATTTCTTCAAGCCACCATTCTGGATAAATTGTTTCTGCTTTATAATAATCTTCCCATTTGTGAGTTTTGGAATTAAAATAAGACTTACCTAAATCGGTAAGATAGTCACCACCTCTTTTTGGTTCTTCGCTTACCGCTACTTTTCTGTAGATTGTTTCCATATCTATTTTTATTTATCAAATAATATTGCTGCGTTTCCTTCAAAATCAATATCTTTTGTATCATAAAGCATCGCTAATAAATTACCTAAAGCAATTTCATACTTCATTCCTTCAATGAAATACACAACACCATTAGTTTCTTTGTAATTTATCTCCCATCCGTTTAATTTATCATAATCACACGTTAATAATTCAAATCCTGCCAATTTGATTATTAGTTCTAAGTATTTCTTTTTATTCATATCCATTGTTTTATTAGTTGTTAGATTTAAAATTTAGGTGGTTCAGGTAACGGCATCCAATGAGAAACGCTTTCTGGATGAAGTATTGCAGGAACAGCGAAATATATTCCTTGCATTCTTGAATATCCTGTTAAAGAATTAGGGCCGCCAATTAGAGTATCTTTTTCTAAATATCCGACTTGAGCAAAATCAATATGCGGAATTCTTTTTTCATCCCACTTTCGAACATCTCTAAATATTAAAACATTCTCTCCTTTATTCGGCAATCTATCTTTTACAGAAATCCAACCGTTATTCTCACCTTGTAAGACTTCCTCACTTGAAAATAGCTGTCTAAATTCTGATAGAGTGATTTCGGTTTTTTTATATTTCTTATCTACAAAAGACTCGGAAAAATTAAACCACATTTTTTTTTCTTCCCAATCATTATAAGCATAATGAAATATTGGATTGCCGACTATGCCATTTAAAATAGGATTTTCGGTTAATATTTCTACCTCTTTTACTTGCTCTCCACTCAATTTAGAGAGGTGGAGATAAATGTTTTCTTTTTTCATAATCCTATTTGTTTTATTGCGGTTTCGGAAAGTTCTATTTCGTATGGGATTAAACCTTCTACAAGCATTTTGCTTACTCCGTTTGATAGATACCATCCTTTTTCACTGTTGTACCAAGCAACGTTAAATACTCCATTAGGAGAAGTAAGTCTTTTCGTTTCATCATTTAGTAAAGTGTGAATTTCAAAACCTTTGAATAAAACTTTTTCTCGTGCTTTTTTATATTTCTCAATCTTATCAATACCATCTGCATAATAAGGTACTTCTTCCAAAACATTACCCTCTAAATCACACGGAACGAAGAAACCCAATTGCAAAGGCTGTTTTAAAAATTTTGCGTAATTGGTTATCGATTTATAAAAATCGCTAAATTCATAATTTTTTTCGTCAAAAATTCTCATTCTTTGCTCTAAAACGAAATCAGTCATTGACTGTAATTTAATTGCTTCCATTGTTATTGTTTTAAAGTTTCTTTTTTGATGTACTCGGAAAACTCTTTTATATCCAATTCAGTTGCTATTTTCCATCCATTATGTTTAAGATTTTGCATTTGGGAATACGGGTGAATTTGAAGCGTTGGCTTTCCTTTGATTACTGACTTCATAAGAATTGAGTTGTCAAGTTTGTATAATTCAGAGGTAAATTCTTCTAATTGTCTTGTAAGTAATTCTATTTTAGCTTTCAATTGCTCTTTCATAATTTTAATTTGAGGGGTTAAGTAGTTCGGGGGTTAAACATATTTAAGATTAAAATAGTTTCCTTTAAACCATTCTTTTGTCTGAATTTCATCTTCCGTTGCTCGTCTCCAATTAGGAGAGCATGATTGCCTAAATTGAGCGTGTGAATATTCCATTCTGCCTTTTGGAATTTCAGTGCCGTTTTCTAAAGTGTAACTATTTACACAAATTAACCATATACCATTCATAATCTTAAATTTTAGTATTGTTTTTCACCCGAAAAAGCGGGGGTTAATCCGCTCTTAGTGTTGAATTTTACTTACCGATTTTTCAATATCTCTTTTAATTTTTTCCAAAAGATTTTGCTTCTTCAAATTCTTGATTCGATATATTCTGCACTTGTTTTTTAATCGCAAATTCTCTAATTCTAATTCATTTATCTTTTTGATATATGGTTCACTTTGATTGTATAATTTTTTCCTCAAAGCTCTAACTTCAATTAAAAAGTTTCTTGCTCTGTCTTTTTCTTTTGAGACTTCGATAATTTCAGATAATAATTCAAAAACCAAATTGCATTGATTTTGCAAGTTTTTAAATCGTTCATTATCGATATTTGTTTCGCCTTGTGGTGCAATTTTACCGTTTAGCTTTTCTATAATTTCTTTTAAGTTCATAATAAATAGTATTTAGTTAAGGTTAAGAGAGTAATTCTATTGAGGGGATTACCCTTCTATTTCAGTTATTATAAGACCTCTCAAGTCAAGTTTATAATTTGAAACTTTATCAATATTCTGTTTGGTTTTTGCCCACTCAATAATCTCGTTTAAAGTGGTGAATTCATCGAATAATCGTTCTACCCATACATTTCTCCATTCATCTTCATTAACTCTAATTGTTTGTTCAAATTTTACTAATATTTTCATAATTCTGTTATTTGATTCTTAGTTAAGGGTTATACCACCAAAAGCGGTTTTTACACCGCTGATATTTATATTTCTTCAAATGTGATTCGATGATTATTAAAATCACCATTACCGCCTGCGTGAACTGCGTATATTTTACCATCTGAATTTTTAACTTCTGCATAAGTGCCGTCAAGTAAAATTATTTCTGAATCTTTTTCAAATCTTGAATAAAAATGATTTTCGTTTTCTAAAAATTCTGCCATTGTCGATTCATTATTTGGTAGGGATTGAATTGTTGAAAAAATGTAATCTGTCATAATATTTATTATTAAGTGTTATTTTCTTCTGCAAATGTACAATTAATATTTCAATTGTCAATACTTTGTCAATATAAAAAGTATTTATTTTGTAAAGTTTTATATCTTTGTGCTATGGAAGAAAAATATGATAAAATGATTTCGGTTAAAATCACACCCAGCCAAGCCGAAAAACTAAAAAAGATTGCTAAGAAAAAACAGACTTCACAAGGTGCAATAATTAGGCAATGGATTGAAAAGGAAGAAATCAAACCTGATTAGCCTTTACCTCTAATTCTTCGTTTGTGAGAGCGAAATAAAGGTTTTGGAGTTGGTGAACGTATTCGATGTAATTTTCTTTTGTTACTCCATCTGAACCTGAACCTAAACAGAATTTTCCTGCATACCAACCAATAAAAAAGATAGAATCTTTCGGAAATTCCCAATCAATAGAATCAAACCTAAACCCAAATTTCAATAACCAATCTTCTGTTAATGGGATAGGCTCTAATCTATCTAAACTTACAATTGCGGACGGGTATGTAACACCTAAAGCCATTATACAAGCGTGTTCTGTTCTAAACCAAAGTAGTCTAACAATTTTCTCATTATCCAGTAATACTAAATTACCTTGTCTTAAAGATTGTGCTTTCATATCGTATTTTTTAATTGTTTTTTATAATTAGATTCCACTGTTTCAATAGGTGGATTTTTCTTCTGTGATTCGATGAAGTCTTTCAACTCTTGTCGTTTTGCTTTCTTCCAGATGGTTTTATTTTGCATTTTTAATCTGTTTTAAGTGTTTATTTTTGGCAGTTCGCTCTCGGATTTCCTGCTCCCATTTTACGCCCTCATCACCTTTCGCTGCGACAATCTTTTTAACGTAATATCCTATTGCATTTCTTCCAAGTTTCATTTTTACAGCGGTTTCCGAAAAGTTCAAGCCATTATTCAAATGATCTTCAACTATCTTTTGTTTATCTCGTATAATTTGAGTGCTTGCATCACCGTCCGTATGTTTTCCATAAAGCATTTCACCCGATACTCCTTGCTTTAAAAACAAGCCTTTTGAGCCATTGGTGAAGGTTAAGTGTTTTTGTATCATTTTAGTGGGGTTTTAGATTTCAGTATATTGTTCATCGAATAAACTTTCCATTTTTCGCTTTGGTCGGTTTATAATTCCTAAAGCAGTTTCAAATATTGTTTTTCCAACCTCGTAGTCTACAAGATTTCTTGCTATTTTATCTTTACGTTGTGACCCTTTATAACTTGAAATGTCTATTTGATGAAATTCACATAACTTTCTAACTTCATCAGTGCCACTACCAATCTGAACTTTTCTTTCGCCCAAATCAGATGAGAGTTTGAAATTTGTCCAATACAAATGTCTACCTCTCTTTTGTGCTTCAATCAACGGTTCATAATAAGGTATTACATTTTCAACTACATAGCTTCCCTCGAAATAATTATCTAACAATAAAATTTCTTGATATAATGTCATTTCAGGATAAATAGCTTTATAAACATCATCTTTCCTGCCTTTAGCTTGATTAAACCTTATTCTTGAATGACTTGGGCAAGGAGGCGAACTCCATATAAAATCAAACTCTTTGTAATGGTCTAAAAGATATTGGTGAGCATCAGTGATAATTACAATATCATTTGGAAAGCGTTCTTGGTATATTCTCGCTAATTCCGGGTCAATTTCAACCGCCGTTACTTCAATCTCAATTCCGGCAGCCTTTGCAACTTCATCCCATTTAAAGCGATTCCCACCCAAGCAGGCGTAAAGATTTAATATTTTCATTTTTAGATTATTTTATTTTTTAAAGTGTTTTTTATCCAGCAGTCTAAAAGTTGAATTTCACTTTCTGAATAGGTGGCATCGCAATAAACTTCTTTGCCTTTTTTGTGATCATCTTCCATAGGAACCAAAACCTTATATTTTAAAATTCCTTTGTACCAATAAGTATTTTTTACTACTACCACCGATTCAGTTTCCAAGTGGACCGCTAATCTTCCTAAATTATTTTGAGTGAATAAATCCATTGGTTATTTTCTTAAGCTTTCGCCTTTTAATTCGATGATATTGAACATCTCAAAAATCCTATCGTAAACTCGTTCACCGTACTTTTTTGAGATTTCATCTAAAGTTTCATCGAGTGTTCCCGCGTAATTCAAACTAATTAAAGTCTTGGCCCCCGTGGAATATCTCATTTCGAATAAATCTTTGAAAATTTCTATTTTACCGTAATTAGAAGCGGTGGCTTCGGTCATCACATCATCAAAATATTTAGTTCCTTTACTGTGACGGCTCCAAAATATTTCTTTATCTTGCGGGTCTGAAATCGCTTCAAAAGTTTTTACAAGGTCATTCGCTGTAAAATATCCAAAACCCATTTTATAACGCCCCAAAAGTTGCTCCGTGCCTTCAATGTCTTTTACTTGCATCGGCATACTTTGAGAAATCTTAAACATTTGGTGGAAAGTGTTTAAAATCGAAGTCTTACCCGTTCCGTAACCGCCAATTATCATTAAGCCTTTCTGCAGACTTGGTTCTGACTTGTGATTTAAAAGCGGACTTCTCAAAAAAGCTGGTTTTTCCGAAAAATAAGTGCAAAGTGTTCGCGCTAATTGTCGCGCTTCTGAATCGTTGGCTGTTTCGTCAAAATCTTTTCTTTGAAAATATTTGAAAGCGCTTTTAAAAACATCGTAAAGGCTTTCAACATTAACCGGTTTCAATTCAGGCAATATGATTTCTTCTTTTTTCGGAAGCGCGGAAAGATGATTGTCTAAATTCTTTTCGTATTCCGCGTACTCTTCCAAATATTTTTTAGCAATGTGATGATTTACATTATTCACTTTCAGAAGCGCTTCGATGGTGCGTGTTCGCATCGGAGGAATTAAACTACCTACGTCTTGCTTGTGCGAGGTTTGGGGTTCCGTTGGTGATTGGTCTATTATTTCCATTTGTTGTATTTTTTAGTTCAAAAAAGCCTTTCCACCCTTTGTCGATACTCTGTCGAATGATTGCGAGCGCGGTGTTTTCGTTGCTTTTTGAGAGGTTAAATAGTTCTGTGAGTGCCTTCTGTTCGCTCAAATCGTCGAAATATTGAAACTTATCTTTCTTTTTTCGGTACACTTTCCACAAATCCCATTGAGCTTTAAAATCTTTCGAGGGGAACGGATAATCAATTACCTTTTTTTGCGCAACTTTTTTGGGTTCGGGTTCGTCAGGAATTTTATTTGCTGAATCGGAAATTAAAACCTCGGTCTCTTTTGTTTCTTTTTCTAAAAGAATAACAGTATCATTATCAATTACAGTAACAGTATCATTAACAGTTACAGCTTCGTTTGCTTCGGTTTGCTTAACAAAAGAAGCATTTGCTTCGTTTGCTTCATCTTGGTTAGTTTTGCTTCTCGTTTCACCACTTTTTAAACCACCATTTCTTCCTGCTTCTGATCGCTTTTTTTTGACTTCTTTGTATTTCTGTAAATCTCTTTTTAATTGAAGTTTAATAGGTTCAAATGCCATTGTTAGAAGCCTATCATCTAATTGTGGATCTTTATCATTTATGTAATTAAAAAAATGCTTTATTAATTTTCCAGCTTCTTCATCTGTTAGCATTTCAAAAGTATTTTCCCAGTCACAATAACCTATAAAAGATTTTTTATTTTCTGCCATTTCTAATTTTGTTTTAAATTGTGATTGAATTTTCAACTTCATTTCCGAAAACATCCCAACCTTCTCGGGGATTTCTCGCAAACATTTCTAATTTTTTTGCTTCTGGAAACAATGATTCTATTATTTCAGCAAATATTTCAGGCTTTTTTGAGTGGCAAGGGTAGCCGTTAACGTATGGTCTTTTGGCTTCAATTACACTTTCAGGAATATTCCCAACGGCTTTTAAATTTCCTCTCCTGCAGAACATTAAATACTCACTTGAAATTCTTACCACACCACCTAAACCACCGCCCATTCTTTTCTTTTTCCAAGTGATACAAGCCACGTATTCAAAACCCCATGCATTTATTACCTTTTCGCATTTCAATAGGTATTTATTCGTTACCCATAAAAAAAGAACCGCGTCTTTGGAAACTATCTCTTTTATCGGCATATCTGCCATTTCTTCAACTGTCATCGTTTGATATGGTAAATCAGAAGATTTTGTTTCATCGCTGTTCCAAATCTGCTTACCATCAATCATCTTATACGGTTTCATTTTCCTTCCTGCTTTCTGAATCCAAGGATTATCAGAATAAAGGACTTCATATTTCTCTGCCATTTGTTTTTAGGGTTTTGTTTTTGTTCTACTTCTATTTTTACTTTGGGGGATTTTAAAAAAGTTGCCCCTCTTTAATCTTTATTAGATTGTCAATCCTTTCTTTTCCTGCATCGAAATATTCTTTGTCGATTTCGGTTCCGATGAATTCAAATTCTATATCTGGAAATTCTGATTGAAGATTTATTACGGCTTCACAACAAGAGTTTGAACCGCTGAACCAATCCGCAACGACAATCTTTTTATTTTTCATTGGAATTACCAATTTTAATAGACGCTCCAAAAGACGGACGGGTTTTTGGGTTGGATGAATAGCCGAATAGTGGTCACGTGTTTCTGAAATAATAGACCGCTCTTTTGCTCCATTTTCTAATTTAACCGCAAATTGAATCGTTCTATTTAATTTTGCTTTTAGGGACTGTTTTGAGATAGAAACACCGTGTTTTGAAATTCCTGCTCCCTCTGTAAATTGAGTTAATTTACTCTCATAATATTTAGTAAGCATTTTAAAAGTTTCCCGATTTCCGAAAGTCGTAGAAAGTCTATAAACTATTTCTTTCATTTTTTCCGGCTCAAATTCATAAGCTTTTTCAACGGGAATTTTTACATTATTAATACGGGAATTACCTTTACAAAACACCGAAATTGTTTCGTGAATCCTTGATAATGGAATAACAGGGCTACTACCTTGTCTTTTATTCCAAATAATTTCTTCTTTGAAAGTAAATTTTAAATCTTCCAAAATAGTATTCCAACGATAAAAAGAAGTTCCACGACCAAACATCACAATAAAACCATCTTTTGTCAAAAGCCTTTTGCATTCAGAAAAGAATTTCAACTCATCAAAAACCCTTTCGAGCTTCTGATTTTTTAGATATAAATAAGGGGGATCGATACATATAACGTCGATGCTTTCATCTGGAAGCGTTTTCATTATATCGAGATTGTCTGCGTTGTGCAAATGAATATTATCGATTATTGGCATTATTTTGATTTCAATTCGTTAATTATTTCGTTAGCTTTCTGCTCCAATACTGCTATTGGATTTTTTTTTGATGTTAAAGGTTTTGAAGACTTTTAGTTTAGGAATTTGCAAGATGTAATTATCTGCTCCGATGTCCGCGCCTATCCATACTTCAAAACCTTTTATTTCTATTTTCATACTTGGATTTCGATGTTTTCGGGAGTTGTTTTCATCTTTTTAGCGATGATTTTCAAAGCCTTTTCCATTGGTACTACGGTCTTTTCTTGGGGGAGTATTTCAGCCCATTTGCCGTTGTCGAATATTTTTGCGAATGTGTCATTTTTCTGCCGAACAAATAGTTGATTATTATTAGAATCAAAATAGAAGTCTGAATCAGTAATTTTGTAGGCATAAATATTATGCGGAAAACTTTTATATCCTTTCTTGAATCCTCTTTTCTTCGCTTCGTTAATTAAAGCGCTTTCTACTTCTTCGGGAGTGGCTTCACGACACATATTTTTATGATATTCATCGAAAAACCATAAATCCCAATTTCCCATAAATCCATAATGAATATCAATTTCACTTTCTCCATGATAGTTTAATAAATAAGTAGGATCATTATTTATTACATACCATTTCCCAACGACCAATCCAGTCTTAAATGCTTCTGCAAAATGTTCTTTTAAATAAAGTGATACATCTGCACCGCCAAATTTTTCGATGTTTAATAGTTGCTCTTTTGTAATGTCGAATTTCATTGTTTTATTTTTTAATTGTTAAAGTAAATTTCTCTAAAGTAAATCTTAACCTTTGTTTTTACGGTTTCAGTTTTTACCTTGTGTTTTTTGTTAAGTTTTTCTGATTCTGATTTAGGTAGCATTTCCCACCATAATATCGCTTTTTCAATCAACATAAACATTTTTTTTATAATCTTGTAAGTCATCGATTAAAATATTAATCATTTCATCCATAGATTTTTTGTTCTTTAATTTTTTAGCAACTTTTAATTGAGCAATAATCATTATCTTTTTTTCATCAGATAGATTTTTAGGGAAAATATTTTTTAATGCGGAACATCTAACAGCTTCTCTTATTTTACTTTCCTCATCTTTTGCCTTTTGTAAAGATGTAAATGATTTTTGATTGCTAATTTCTTGAAACGGATAATGGTCACCAAAAGAATATTTGTTATTTATTTTGGCAAATCTTAAATATTTTCTATCCAATTTTTCAAAAGTAGCATTATCGGAATGTTTATTTTTCAAAATATTATATTCATCAATTGTAATTAGATTTACATTTAAAGAGTATAATATTGGATTACTACTGTATTGGCTTGTAATTTCGCAATAAATAAATTCAGACCCTGTATCAGCAATATTACCGTAAATTTCAAATTCGACAGGTTGTAATTCTATGTCTTTGTAAATTGGAACAAAACCTTCTAATTCTTTTTTATTAGCAATTGCACGAAGTACATATTCGTCATTATGTTCGTCACTATAATACTGTGGTTTTGATTTATAATCTTCAACAGTTAATTTTTCTTTTCCTCTTTCATAACCAATTAATTCTTTTGAATTTGGCATATACTCAAAAACATCTTTTTTACTTATAGTTAATGAGTTTTTACAAAGTTCTTTTGGAAGTAAGTTTTTATTGAGGTAATAATCTATATGATTCGAAAGTATTCCAGATTTAATTAAATAAGAATTTGCTTCTAAAATTTCTAATACGTTAATTTTCATTTTGTTTATTTTTGTTATTGTTTTATTTTTCAAATTTCGTTATAATGGAAGGATTATGCAATAGATTTTAGTAATATGGAATTAATCTAAATAACTTATAAATCCATTGTCAACTGTTCGCCAGGCTCAGGAAGTACCGTATTAAAATAATCCATAGCCAACTGTTTTAGCTTCTGATTATATTCAATAAATCCGGTAGTCGTTAAAATAGTTGTAGATTGTGGAACGCGGATAATTTCGCCCGTTTCCGTATTTATTTTCTCATCATAATTACAAGCGAACTTTAATATCTCGTGGGTTTCTTCTGCAGACTTTATTTCGCCCCAATTATCATTTATTAACTCTTGGAAAATCGGAATTAAAACGCCCCAATAAAATGAATTTTGAGGAATGGAGCGTTTTGCATATTTCCGTTTAAAAATTATTTCAATTTCTTTACCCTCGAATTTTTCGATTGCAGATTTCACGAGTTTAGAGTTTCGTTTTAGTTTACCGTTTTCTATTCGGGTAAGGATTGATATTGATTTCATTATTTTACTTTGTCGAATTTAATAAATGAAGTAACCGACATTTCAGGCAACGGAATTTCTTCTCCATTTGCATCTACATTTAAACCGCCTTTTTGAACCATTTGATATGCTAATTTACTTTTCGCTTCAAAATCTTTTTTGTCTTTTTCTAATTTAATCCATTCCGGAATACTTTTAAAATTAGCGGTTGATTTTGTTTGAATAGAAACTTTGTAACCTTTAAAGCCTTCCGGATATTTACTCGATTCACTTTCAATAGATTCTTTGTTTTCATCCATCCAAGTTTTGCGTAAATTCATTTGGATTTCCAAACGCTCGTAATCTTTGCGCATCAATATAGCCGTTTCTAAAGCGTCAATATCTCCGTTTTCATATTTGTCCGCTTGTTGTAAAAAAGCGTCTGAAAGTTGGTCGAATGGATTGTGATTTGAAGATTTAACTTCATAAAGTTCGCTTTCTCTGTCTTGCATAAATAAATCTTTACTTGCTCCCATTTTAATCTGTTTTTGGTGTTAATTCCTCTTTTCTTTTCGTGAATAAGGGTGTAAATTCTTTAACTTGTTTCTGTGTTAATTGTTTAAATAAAGCGTTCAAATCTTTTAAATTGTCGATTTGGTTTAAGTTTTCTTCAACTTTTCCATCTCGAAAACTGTTATCAATATCATCTTCATCGGTTGGAATATGAAAGTATTTAAGTAAAAAATAACGTTCAGCGTATGTAAG
>Ga0247815_10000267_pt1 | contig 41638 bp, 77 predicted proteins | sample UWRJL194509B1_FD_181014 | JGI IMG/M metagenome (GOLD analysis project Ga0247815, IMG submission 181014) | Plant litter microbial communities from Arlington Agricultural Research Station in Wisconsin, United States - UWRJ-L194-509B-1 | ecosystem: Environmental > Terrestrial > Plant litter >...
GCCGGGAGTAGCAGACTGACCGATAAGAGCATCAGCAATGGCGCGTTTACGAGCGGCTTGCTCTGGCGAGGAGATGGCCTGATTTCCCAGCCATTGGAACGGAGCGGTTGCCATTAAGCTACTGCCTCCAGATAAAGAACGCGGTCAAAGCCATCGTTACCGGTTACAACCGCACCGGGGTGCATTTCCTTCACCTCATCAGCGAGAAGGCCGATCTGATAGCCGCCGCCATCGATATAGCGATAACTATAGACCGTCAGTCCGTTGTCGAGCTTTCCAACCGGCTTAATGTCGGTTTTGGTGCGACGGTCGGAAAGGAGCGGGATCAGCGAAGCGCCAGCCGAGAACAGACCGCCAAGCTGCTGTTGACCAGCGTTGTAACCCTGCATAGCGTTCTGATACCCAGCCTGCTGAATTCCAGCAACGTCTGTACCTGCAACTCCGGTTTGAGGTGTCTGACCGAACTGCGGCTGCTGGACCTGAGATTGGCCCGATAGAGCGAGGATTTCATTCAATGGGAGCTGACGCTGTGTGAGCAATTCGTTCATGGATTGCTGGCGTAGCGCGTTCTGCTGGTTGAACTGGTTGTTAGCGTTGCCGTACTGCTGCTGTAGAGCCGAATTGGCGAAGTTACCGGCGTTGAGCGCCATACCCTGCAAGCGCGATTGTTCCTGACCGCCCTGCAACAGGATGGATGTGCGCTGATCGTTAACGCCCTGCTGAAACCGCCCCATCTGCTGGTCGTAAGCTGTGGTTCCGGGGCGGATGCCACGATTGACCAAGGACGTTTCAAACTGCTGGCGCTGCTGATCGATCTGCGGATTGAGCCGCGAGAATAGCCCCTCCTCAACGCGCTGGCGATCACCCGAAAAATCATTTGAGCCAAGCGAGGTCTGAAGCTGGGGAGCGGCAGAAACCGAACCCGCGCCGGGAAGGCCGGAGAAATCCAAGTCCCGATTGAGCAAGCCACCCAACCGAGCAGACTGCTGCTGAGCCACGTTAGCAAGGTTCTGTGTTGTTTGTTGACCGGTGTTCTGTAGCTGCTGACCCGCTGCGGAAAGCGACTGCGTGGCCTGAAATCGCGGTGTACCATCAGCCCATGTGCCAATCTGGTCATATGCCAGGGTTCCGTTTGGCGTGATTTGGTTCACAGCATTGAGACCGGCCTGCGAAATAGCCGTATCGCGGTTGGAGGCTGTTTGCTGGTTGATCGTATTTACCGGATCGGGGGCTGCTGGTGCGCCTTTGCCCATCTATTGGCTCCTATACCGGCTTTTCAGCCAATCATCGTCGGTTAACGTGGCAATCACTTCATCCTCTACCCTACCGCGAAGGCGCGGGATTGTATAGAGATTGAAGCCCAATCTGCGAGCAATGTTCAGCATACGATCATTATGCTCCGAGATACGCAGCGCGATAAGCTGACACCCCAGAATGTCGAATGCGTAGCCAAACACCGTCTGGATCATTTTGCGGCTCATCCATGACGGTGTTTCGCCGTAGCTGGTAATTTCGATGACGCCGGTTTCTGGATACCAATTGTGGAGTACGCTGGCACCAAGGATACGCCTGTCCTTAACATTGGCGATTGAGTAGCTCTCGGACCACGGACGGATGCCGAGGTTATGAGCCACCCACTTATCAATTACCGGATCGCCACAAACGATTTCAGACACCGTACCCCCCCGGAACAGTCGTGTGATAAACAGAGACAAGCTCAATCTCTGGCGTGTTGACACCGTTGACCGGAACCTGAACCTCCATGGAGAACACCAAGCCTGTCCTGCTAATCGAAAGCTGACGCGAGCGGACGTTGTACTGAACCGTGCCGTTATCGAATTGCGCTACGTCCCAAAGCCCTTCATCATAGAGCGAGCTTGCCGTATTATCGGGCTCGACATTCGGAGAAATCGGGAACTCTTGCTTATAGTCGGTCGAGGCGCTGAGCCTGAAAGCAAACGGGCGCGTCGTGTTCCAGATAGCCTGCGCTTGCTTGATTGATTTAGTCCAGCCGGGGGAGCCCAGATGATCCCACGCGAACGCGGCTTGGGCATTGTACGGCATGCCATTATCCGAACCGCCGACTTCTGCCAGCCGGACAGTCCCATCATTGCAGCCGAAATACATTTGGCGCGTATGGATGGCAAAGCAGCGATTATCCCATCCGGTATAGGTTGAGATTGAGCCCGTTTTCAGATTGCCAACAATGGTCATTGGCTCCTGATTTTCAGTGGCAGGGGTGTTGACGTAGAATGCGTCTTTATCGTCCCACTTGGCGACCTCCCATGGCAGCGTAGCGCGTTCTTGCGCAGCCCGCTTCCATGTCGGCTCAATCTTGACCGATATTGCATCCATGCCCAAAGCGCCGGGGTCTTTGTATCGAGCAGCGGAAACTGGAACCAACCCCATTTCGGTAGCAACAACGATATCGCCGCCAGCCCTGAACCAGCCGTTCTTGCCGAGGGGCCGGGAAATGTCATAGACGTTGACCAACCCCCAATCGTCACTCTCAGGGAATGCGCCGGAGAACACAGCCGCCTCGCCCTCGCTGGACATGACGACAAGGTAAGCCTGCATTGAAGCAGCGCCGCTCTCGCTGGACCATGTTGCGGTGAACGTGATAACGCCGCCCTTGGTAAAAACGCCCGCCAGAGACAATACCTGGGCAGCCCCCCCGACGCTATCGACAGGGAGATACCAAACGTTCAGGCTGCTGGTCTCAACCATGTAGATGCGGTTGCGGTATGCATTGATATGGATGATGTTCGAGGTATCGACGCCGGTAATGGCGATGGGAGTAGATGCGGCATTCACCGCCTGCCAGCTTGTTCCATCGTATAGCGCAAGATCATCCGTCCCGTTCACAGCAGGCATGTAGTTGCCGCCCGTCACCGGGAAATTAATGAACGAGTAGTAATTGCTGGTCTGGCCGGTTACAGCGGGGGCAGGAGGAACATCAGGATCAGCCGGGGTCGTTATGTCGGTGATATTGCCACCTGCCCCGGCAAAGATAGACCGCGTTGCGCCAACATAGCTCATCAGGCTTTCGACCGGATCGCCTAGCGTGGCATGCAGTCTGTTGCCACCACGAACGGAAATCCCGGTTCGGGTCGGACGCCAATTGCTGAGAACGATAGCGGTCCCCGGCTCCATAGCGCCGATGTTCTGAGACGTAACAAGCCCGCCAACGGGGGCAGGCAAGGGCTTGGGGATAATCTGCGGTCGCGGCTGTCGTTGGCTTGCTCGCGAGAGCCTGTTGCCGAGGCTCATGCGAAGGCTCCAGGGATAGTGTACCGGCCACGGCGACCGCCAGAGATTATCGTCTGCCTTGATCCAACATCGCGGAAACGCTGCTTTTCCAAGCGCTCCTGATACTTGGCGAGGTCGGTAGAGAAATCGTAACCCTTGCTATCCTTCCAATTCCAGATGATGCCGAGCCTTAGCAATTCATCATCAAGAACAAACGTGTCGGTGTCAGCGGTGAACGTCGATGGATCAGCGCCGACGACAATGCTTGTTGAGATATACCCGTAGGATAGCGGAGTGTTGAGCGGCATGATCGGCATGATGTTGAGGTTTCCGCCAAACACCATCCAGCGCTGTTCCCATGTGGCAACCGGGTAGTCGATCAATTCAAGCCAATGGTTGAAGTCCTGCATTTGCTGGGCCGGATAAAACCGCCAGTTAGGACCAATGAGCGAGGCGTCCTTGACCATGCGGCTATAGTCGGACGGAAGCGGGAACGCCGTTAGTGCGCCATCCCCGTTGATTGTTGCCGTTCTGATAAGGCGCTGCCAATCATAATCGTCAAGGATTTGCAGCGCCGCTGTGTTGACGGTATCGATCAGTTCCAAAGCCGTGCGATCAGTGCTTGAGTAGAGCGTTTGAGGGCGCTCTACGTCAATTGAAAGGCTGGCTGCCTGCACGATTTGGATAATGTTCATTATGCCTCGCTAGGCGTAAGGTCGCTTAGGATGCTAAGAAGCGTCTGCCGAGATGGGTTGCCCTTGGGGCGCGTATCGGTAATGGCCTCAATCTTATCCTTTAGCTCTGCGTCGGTCAGCCCGTCATATACATCCACCGGGGCAAGATCCTCAACATAGCTGGGAACGAACTGCTCGGGCTCAGAGCCAATCGGCGTAGGACGGCCAGCCTCAACCATGCGGGCAAGCTCATCATTCCGAGACTGTAGGGCTGCAAGCTGGGCAAGAACGTCCTTCATATCCACACGGCCACCCGCAGCGGCAAGATACTTCTGCGCCGACTGTTTCAGCGCGTGACCCTGCGGCCCAAGGTTCTTGATGTTCTGGCCTTCAAGGCTGGCGAGGTTTTCAATGCTGAAGATGGACAGCGCCTTGAGCGTCGAAAGCTGGACAGCGGTTAGACCCGGCAGGTTCTGAAGTGGCGTACCCTTGGCCTCATTGCCGCCCGTTTCCTTGAACTTCTTGTAATGGTCTGGGAAGCGCATCGCATGGGTGATGACTTCACCGTTCTTTTCCTCATGGAAACCATGGGCAAGATCGTGGAAGTTGAAATTCCGGTTGCCCGCGAAGCGATATTCGATGCGCTCCTCATCAACGAAAATGGGACGGCCAGCCTCACGAGAAGCAAGAACGTCCTCGGTCTGGGCGACGTAAAAGATAGGCGTCATGCCTGCCTGTTCAGCGGTCTGCATTTATTGTTCCTTATGTCTGAGATAAGAGAAAGGCCGGAGCGAACCCCGGCCCCTTTGTCTTAGGTTGGGTTGGCGTTAAACGCCCCACGCCGAACGTGGACGGCTTCACCAGTCAAAATCGCAAGGCCGGGAGGGGTGTAGAAACCACCCGCGCCAGTTGCAATGGACTTGGTTGCCGGGGTCATCACGACCTGAGTACCGGTAGTTGCAGTAGCCGCAATGTCAGCGGTTGCCACAACCCAGAAGTATTCACCACCATCAACGCCACGAACTACCGAACCAAGCTGATAGGATGGAGCGCCGATGGCGTTGGCCCCGTCATAGAACGCCTGAGGGGCAAACTTCTGCGTAACGTCAGGGCCGAGAGAAGGAGTGATGCGGAAAGGGTATGCCATGTTATTTTCTCCTTACGCTGCCGGGTTGCTGTCATAGAAGCGGAAGCTGTACTGGGGGTTGCCCAGAACAAACTGACCTTCCCAGCCGATGAACTGAGCCAGCGCATCCTGGTTGAGAGGCATCTGGCCGTCACCTTCGAACAGACGATCAAAGGCGAATTCATCGCGGTAGTAGACGAACAGCGAACGGCTTTCGAGACCATAGGTCGTATTGGCTGGCATGGACGACCGAATGCCCGAAGCCAGAACCGCATCAGCACGGCGACCCGAACCGATGAACTCCAGAGCCGAGAACCCGATAGCGCCAAGGCGCGTCTGGTTCACAATGCGCTGGTGTGCAACCATCGAGGCTTCAAGAGCGCTGAAATGCTCCTGAGACATAACCAGAAGGTCAGCGGAGCGATTGCCCTTGGTACGACGACCAATGATTTCTCGGAGCATCGGCTGGATCGTGGTCGATGTGACCTGAGTACCGATAGTCGGGAAAGCAGAGTTAGCGTCCCAAGAAGTCGTCTGCCATTCCGGGATAGTGCGGGAGATACCGCCATAGGTTCCGGTATTAACGACAGTAGGAAGGGCAGCGCCCAGACCAATCATGTCACGGCCATTGAAGGCGGTGCCGTTGCCGTTGATAGCAACTTCGAGGCCGTCATTCAGGCTTTCGGTAGCAGCCTGCACATAAGAGCGAATGAGCGGGATCATTCGATCGCCGGTATTGGCGCGAATTTCAGTACCGGTAAAGCTGATCGGGGCATAGATGGCGCTGGGCTGGAACACAGCGTCGTTGAACAGTTCAATAGGCGGGTTTTCGAGGAAGTCATAGCCCGTCGCCCACTGAGTGCCCTGCTTGGCAAACTGAAGGTGATGGCGGATTTCCGGGCCGTCAAAAGAGCGGTAGTTGCCCTTTTCCTTGACGGTATTGAAAACCACGTTGGAGTTGTAGACGAGTTCCTCAATGCCAGGCTTGTAGTATGCCAGAGTTGCAGAGAGGGTCTGCTGATACGCACGCACCGGATTAATGGGCATGTAACATTCCCTTAGGGTTTAGAGGCTAACCATTGACGGACCTTGCCGCCAGTTTTAGCGCCTCATCGAGTGACACTTTGGCAGACTTGCGCGGGACTTCCGCCCCATACGTCAAACTGCCTTTTACGGATTTTGTGCCAGCCGGGTTTATCGGCCTCTGGACATTCTGCGCCGGGTTTAGCGGCTCATGCTGGGCATTGTTGCCAACGGGGTTTATCCGTTCGGCCATATCGGTAGCAGCGAACAACCTCTGTCGTTCATCAGCAATGGACGATAGTTTATCACTGTTCCAGAAAAACGCAATATCCGACCGAAGCTCATCGAAGCGGGGATGCTTTTCGCGAACCTCATTGAACAGCGTGTTCTCAACGTTCTGGACAGCCTGCCGCTGCTGCTCGGCCTGAGACATTTGCTGCTGATGCTGAAGCTGCTGGCTTAGCTGCTGAACCGTCTGCTGAAGTTGCGAAACTGCGGGGTCGGCCTTTGGCCGCTGGGGTGCGCTGAGAACATGCTGCGCGTACTGCTCTGGGGTAATGCCCAGAGACTTTAGAATGCGCTCGATGCCGCCGACTGGATCGTTTTTAAGCTGGTTGTCGATAGCCACATAATTCGCAAGCGCGGCCTTAACTGTCGTACCTGCTCCCTTGGCAAGGTCATCGAACTCACGAAGCTCCTTGCGGTACTCCATAGCTTCTCGGCCTTCCTCAAGGCCCTTTTCGTAATTCTCCTTCATGCGGTAAACTTCCGATCGCACATCATCATTAGTCAATGCCCACGCCTCTTTGGCGCGTGGCAAGAAGTGAGCAGGAGCGCGGGTGATATCCCGGCCCTCAGACGGACGAGGTTCGTCACGCCCCTGCTCTACTTCCGCACCTGCCGCCTGCTCCTCAGCGACGGCTGGTTCTGTTTCTGCCTTTGGCTTGGCAGCGAATTTCCCATTCTCTCCACGCTCGGGAGTGAGTTTCTCCGGCTTTGGTTCCTCAGCCTTGGCCTTTGGCTTAGGCTCTTCTTTGGCCTTTGGGTCCTTATCGGCGTTGTCCTTCGTCTCAGCAGCGGCCTGCTTAACCGCGTCCTCAAGGGACATGGGCTTTTCAACCTCGGCCACTTCAGGAGTGATAGGCTCGGGACGATAATCAGCAGCACCTGGGGCGGGCGCATCAACGTCAATTACGGTGGACGGCACTTCTGCGTTAAGATCGTTCATTGTGTTTCCTGTCTGAGAGGAGGGTTAGATTATTCACCAAGTCGGCCAGCGGTCAGGTCAGCAAAGGCGCGTTCGGTAGCTTCGCGGATCAGGTTCTCATCGGGTTTGCGGTTGGCCTGCGCCTGTTTCTTGTAAGACTGGTCATCTCCAACCTCCACAAAGGTCGCGCCTTGAGGATTTCCACCCGGCTTGTAGCTCTCCCGCATTTTGGCTTTGGAAGTGTACATCTGGCCGTCTGCCATGCTCATCAGCGGCTCTTGATCGTCACTGGTGTTGATACGCGGTCGCGGGGCTGGGTTTCGGTCATCGTAAGTGCGATAGACGATTGGCTCTATTTCATTCGTATCGAGATTTAGGAACCCGCCCGGAACTGATCTGTACCGGGTCATACGAACCTCCACGCGACCTTGGCAATTCCGATAGCCGCCGCGATAATGCCGATCCGTATCCCAACCCACAGTCCAATCGCGCGGAGCTTTTCGCCGTCTGAGAGCGAATGTTTTTCCATTATCCTAGTGCCTGATCCGTTGCTGATGTAATTGTTGCTGTCGTCCCTGAGACGCGACGAAGCGCCCAGAACCACCCCGTAGGAACCCAAGCTGACAACTGATTGCGTTGCCCTATGCCCAAGCCGATAACCAATGCAATTCCCGTCACGGATGCACGGAATGTCGCAACTGCCGTACCGCCCGTTCCTGCTGCCACCTGAGCCTGAACAGGGCCAATGCGCAGTTCTACGGTGTCGGCCTGTGTGCCAATCACTGTCACTGTATAAGCCGTGTCGATCATCGCGCTGATAAAGCTGGGCTTCGTCGGGACAGATGCCGCGTAAGCCGTGCCGAAGGTGGGCGTCACCACAGTCGGAGCAGAGACAAGGGCTGGGCCTGCCGGTCCGGTCAAACCTGTATTGCCGCGTGGGATGATGAAATCTAGCGTAGCGGCGCTGGATGTACCAACGTTCGTAACGGATGCCGGTGACCCAGCCGCGCCTGTCGTGGTCGATCCTACGGCGATTGTAGCGGCGCTCCCATTGCTCCCATTCGCGCCGTTAGACCCCGAATTTCCGCGAGGAATGGTGAAGTTTAGTACTGCATCTTCGCTTGTGCCGGTGTTGGTTATAGAGACACTAGAACCGGGCGCGCCAGTCGTTACTGACCCAACAGATACACTTGCGCCGTCTCCGCTAGACCCCGGCCTTCCCTTAGATAGGTTTGTAACGCTCCATCCCGTTTTCATGCTGATCCAATCTCGAAATCAACAGCGCCAGCGGCAGACAGGCCCGGATCAAGCGTAATCTCGAATGCCTCACCGGGGCCGTATTTATACGTGTTCGCACTCTCGGAACTTTTGTACCTGATCTGCCCGCCATCGGTCACGTAGTACGGGCCTGCCACGAGATTGCTTGCCGACCAGAACCAGACACGCAGGCTTGTCGCAGAGGCATGGGAGAACGTCAGGAACAGTTCACGTGCAAGGAAATGCTCGTTAGCTCCCGGAGTGAAGATAACGTGCGGCCCCGGACCTGTAATGTCTATGCTTTGACGCGCCAACCCGACCCCCTAAAAACCGAAAGCCAATTCATAGACTGCGGCAGGGGTTAAGTTTCCAACGCCTGCCGCAAACCGAACCCACGTATTGCCGCTGATCAACTCAGTCTCATACGAAGTGATGGGAAAGCCGCCGATGGTGATCTTTAGACCTTGCAGCGCGAGAAGGTAGTTCCCTTGGAATACTGCAAGATATCGCCCACTTGCCGTATCGTTATAGAACGATAGAAGCGTTGTTGCAGCCGTTGGCTGTGCGCTGATGGAGCCGAAAGCAGGCTGGGGAAGGGTAGCGGCTCCGGTTGAATACCCGACATGCTGCCCGTTCGTTCCCGCTGTCATAGTTATAGGCTGGAAATTCCAGCTAACCGGCGTGAAGCCCTCAACAATGAACGGAGAGCCCTTGTTATCGAGAACAATAGGAGCGCCAAACCCGTTCGCTGCTATGGACATGACCGGCGCATTAACAGCGGTTGGCCGCACTGGCAGGCCGATACCATTGGTTGCGATAACGACAGGAAATCCCGGCATCAGTTATAAAGCCCCACTGCTGAGTTGCTATGGATAAGCTGCCACTGAGTTTCTGCGAGGCTATAGATGAACTGGAACAGGAAGGTTTTACCGACAACCGTAGCCGTACGAAGGTTCTCCGGTGTAAAGGCGGTATAGGCCGCATTCCATGTCAGGGCGCGGATATTCCCGTTATCTCGAATGCGGATGATAAGGGCCTGCCCGTCAACCGGAGCGCCCGTTGGGGCTGCGATAGTCAATGCCCCGGCCTGCGCCGAAATAGCTGCAACATCGGTATTGTTCGCATTGGGTGTTAGAGTTGCGGTTGTCGCCATGGTAACGACGCGAGGCGCGAGATAGCTTGGGATAGCTGGGGCACCGACCAAATCCGAATACGCACCGGTAGTGGCAACCGTAGCTAGACCGGAAATAGTGTTTGCGGGCTGCGTTCCGGTCTGGTTGGCGCGAGCGAAAGCGTCGGCGTTCTTGTTCTGAGGATCGTAAACGCTTTTCTGCATGTCCCCGACACCAGCCGTGGCCCATGCAACGTTTAGGTCTGTGTTGTTGGCCTTTGTTAGAACCTGCCCCGTAGTTCCCCCAATGGGGATAGCCTGCGCCATCGTGGCAAGGTCGGTACGGATGACAAGGTTACGATCCACCACGCCAGCGCCAGGGCCAACGGGAAGGCTTGCGAGATAATCACGGAGGGTACGGCTTGGCAGCGGTTCAGCCATTTAGTTCGCCTCTCCCATGAGATAGTTGCCGTTATCGTCAGTGAGATAAACGCCGTTATCGTCGGTCAACAGCACCATGCCGGGAGGCAGTGACGGGGTGTTGCCGCCGAGAATGCCAGGGTAGGCCATCCTCACATTGAGCATTAGACCGCGACGGCCTTTGATCCTAACCGCCATTGGTCGGCCCCTTTGGCTTTAGAGCGGCTGCGCGGGCACTAGCCTCTGCGGCTTCTCTCTGCTGGTCTAGCTGGTCATAGGCTAGCTGCGTATCAATCGCCAACTCTTCGCGCTTGAACTGCTGTTCGGCTGCGAAGCGCTGATCCTCGGACATTTGGCGCTGCGCCTCTAGAACGGCCTCGGCATCCAGCGACATTTGCGTGGTTCGGGTATCGGCTTCCAGTTGGGCAGTCTCACGAGCGACGGCAACCTGTGCATCCAATTCCTTGGCCTGTGCATTCCCCTGCGCCTTGATCTGCTCGGTCTGCGCCGCAACCTGCGGCTTCATTTGGATTTCCTGCGCCTTGAGTTTAAGTTCCTCACCACGCAAGGCCATCTCGGCGGTCTTATACTGGCCGTCCTGCTGGAGCTTCTGCCCCTCAATCGCAAGCATGCCTTCCTTGTACTTAGCCTCGGCTGCGTTCTTTTCCGCATCAGGGTTAGGCTGGGGGGGCGTGTTCGCCATAGTATCAATCCATTCATCAATGGACGACATGAGGGCGCGAGGGGGGCGATATACGTCCAAGTTCCACTTAAGGATTTCACCAGCAGCAGCCGAACCGCCACTCTGGATCATCGGCATAAGCGCAGTCATGCCCGTAGCCAGCGCGCCAAGGAACTCGTTGCGCATCTGCTTCTCGGCCATCTCATCGGGATAGATCGTGCTATCCGTCTCGATGTCGAAGATGAATGGGTCGGTCTTGGTATCGTTGAGAAGTTCCTTGACGTCCTCGACGGTCACAGCAGCAGCGGCTTTCTTCACGGCTTCGGTAGCTTGCGCAATGATCTGCTGCGTCTGCTGCTGGGCCTGCTGAGCGGCTTCCTGCGCCTTCTGCGGGTCTTGAGTGGCTAGTTCCTCGATCTGGCCTTCAATATCATCGATCTGCTTCTTGGCGTTGGTCTCGATTTCCTTGATTTCGCGCTTCACTTCCGCATTGGTCGGAAGCTCCATCTGCGCCATCTTCAACAGTGTATCAATGTCGAACTCTTCGGCGAAGATTTCCACCATCATGCGGCCAGCATCGCGGGCAATACGCTCAAGGCCCTTCACGCGGTCACGGCTGCGGGTTGAGGTGTGCTGGACCTTGATCTGCTGAGCGCCCAGCGTTTCATTGGGGTCACTATCCCCGCGCTGGATGTCAGCCACGCCAAGAAGCTCTTGGACGTTGCCGATAAGCTCCCGACGTTCCTCAACAGCCGCTAGGATGGTCGAAGCCACCTGATCGATGGGCAGCCACTCAACCAGCTTGTTGCCATTGCCAAACGCAGCGGCGGGAACGGGAACAAAGATGCTCGACGTATCACCCGACCGAATAGCCGTCTCGACAGCATCGCCAATGTCTGTCCCGCCCGGAATAATACCAATGACCCGCAGCAGTTCGGCAAGGTCATGGATTTTCTGCGTGAGGAGATTGATCGTCTCAAGCTGTCCCTGGATATAAACCATGTCAGGAACAGGAACGAGGCTACGGCGCTGGCGTGTACCATAGGCAGGCTCGGGGCACGGGAAAAAGCCATTGAGCTTTAGATGCGGTTCGTCACGCTCCAGAATGTTGGCCAGACCTTCACAAATCCAGATGACCTTCTTTTCGTTCTTGTCCCAAATTTCCCAGACCGCAGCCTTGTTTACGGTATCCTTGACACCATTGGTGCTGCTGTCCCTAGCTTGCTCAGTGCGCTTTTCGGTGTAAGTCGCATCCTCAGACGCACTCTCACCGAACCGCTTGTTCATTTCTTTCTTCGTCAGCCAAGCGCGACGGGCAACCCAACTTACCTCGGTCCACTTGCGAACCGGATCATGTGCGAAGTCATCGCGGTCCAAATCCTCAATGCAGACCTTTTCCTCGCCGTCATCCTCATAGCTGACCCAAAGCTGACCACGCGAGTTAATCGCCAGATCGTCTCTCACGCCAATCATGGACGAATTGATGTTGGTTAGCTCAAAGCCGGAAATGGCTGAACGCTCCAGCAACTCAGCGGTTACGCGCTTAACCGGGCTGCGATCCTTGAACTTGGTCGTTACAACCGGAACAGGTGGGCGGGAATAGATAGAGGGCTTGATGATTTCCATCGAAGCCCAGAACAGGTCATACTCACGATCAACGACTGAGGCTTCGGTTAGCGTAATGCCAGAGAGGCTTTGGAGGCCGGAATACACACGGTCGATCTGGTCGCACCGATGAAACCAGCGGTCAAACTCCTTACGATAGCACTCGATGGCCTCAAGGTAAGGAGCCGCTGACTTCGGATCTTTCTTGTGTTCGTCGTCCTCTCCGAACGCCATTTATCGGCTTCCAATCTTTGACATTGGATACCCCATAGCGCGGCAGTTCTGTTCAATTGCGGCGGTCATTGACTGAATTGCGGTCAATCCAGGCTTCATCTCGACCGTGACGGTACTCCACATGTGCCGCATTTACGCAATCACTGCTGCTGTCGGGTTGCTCGTAGCATCTGCCGTGCCATTCGTATTCGTTGCCGAGACAACAACGCGGATAAGCTTGCCAATGTCTCCAATGACGGGAACATAGGTTACGCCAGTGGCAGCAGGGATAGTCACGTTATCGGCGGTCCAGCGGCGGGCGTAGGTATTGCCAGTGCCCTTCCATGTGCCCGTAGTGCTGGTGAGCGTCTGGCCAACCTGAGCGGTGCCTGTGATCGTTGGGCGCACGGTATTGAGGGGCGTACTGACAGCCTTGGCTACGATAACAGCGACGGCAGGGACAAATGAACCCTCAGCAAGCAGGCCGGGAGAGATAGTGCCTGCCGTAATACCGCCCGCGAGGTTCTTTGCATCCTCGGGGACCAAGCCAACTTCGAGCAGCATGTTGATGTTGCCCGTACCCGCTGCTATCTGCCGCTGGATTTCCATCCCAAGCTCTGCGGCGACACCAAGGGTTTGCAGGCTTTGGGCTAGGTCAAATACTGGCATTGGTCCACCTATGACGAACAGTGCGGGGATATTAACCCACAAATACGAACGACACAAGGCAAAGGAAAACCCCTCACGCTGTTACACGCAAGGGGCTGGCAGGTTTCGATTGGCTCCGCAGCCTACCGATTACAGCTTATCAGCAACGCCACCCTTGCGTCCATTGTTATCATGGTCGAGGGGGTCGCGCTTAACCCGGTTGTCTACGGGGTCAGCGTCGGGCGCAGGCTTATCCTGCTTGACCTTGTTCTGATCACTGGCCTTCTCAGGCTTGGTCAGCTTGGAGTTCGTATCATCGCCAACCGCAGCCTTTTCAGCAAAGCCGTACTGGTTCCGATTAAGCTGGGTATGGAACGTCTGAAGCTCGGGCTTCTGGCCCTGCGTGTTCTTCATGCGCTCATTGGCATGATCGGCTTCGTACTGTTCGACCTTGCGGCGGTCAGCGTCGGAAATGTCTGAGGGCAGAGTGGACAGATCGCCGGGGATATAGCCGCCGGTTTTGAGGTCTTCGATGAACTTGTCACGAGTGGTCATCTGAATTCTCCTTGGAGTTAGGTGGAGTGATAACGGCCTCAGCCCGCTCATGTTCCAGCCATTTTCGCGCCAGAGCCTGGAAGTTATGTGTCTCGTCCATCTCTGCCCGCTGTTTATACGCCTGCGCCAGCCCTTTATCCGCGAGATACTCGCTATAATCATCTGGCGTGTTGATCTGATACACTCGATTGGGTGCGGCCCTAAAGGCCCTCTCTATCTCTACGAGATAGCTGTTGTGTTCAGAGCTGCTAATCATATCCGTCTCCCGCCCTTCTTTGTTCATATGCCCGCCTCATGCATGGCTTCGTCCGCGCTTTCACGAGCGGCGCGAATTAACACGTCAACAACGCCATCATCGCCCCGCTCAAAATCAGTAAGCGTTATAGGCACAGCAAGAACTTGCTCCTTATCGTTCCTAAATGGGCTTGTTGCGATATACCCCTCGGGGACCTCATGAATGTACCAGCCCGGAAACGCCACTTCGATCTTGTCCTGAATTTTCATATTCTCCGTCCACCCTTCTTCGTTCTCTTGCGCTCTTCGTATGTTGGCACCCTGGATTTGCCGTAGTTCTTCGGGTCTATAACCTCGGCTGGCGATGGCAATGGCTTTCCGGCCAGCATGCGATCAATCAACTGACCAACCAACCCCAAGGCGTCTACCTGATCGTCATGGACGCCAACGGGGAAACTCATCATCTCACTAATCAGGTCTGAGATAAAGGGCGCATCCTTGTGAATGTAGAGGCCACGCGTTGCAATCAGACCCCGGAATGACTGCGCACGAATGGCCTTGTCGCCTCTGGTGGGGAACTGCTCTCTTGCCACGTAAGCCCCACGGCTAAGCTGCGCTCGTGTGAGGAACGGGCCAACGCCAGATTTGATCTGCCCTGTTTCCTCAGCCCAGCCTATCGGGGACCATTTCAGCACAAGGTCACAGAACGCCTCAACCCACACATCCGAACTTGCCTGCGCCCGCCATAGATCGAGCAGCCACGGCTTACCCTCTGGATCGAGGCCAACAGCGGCGTGGACCGTATAATCACCACCGTCACTTGTCACGGCATAGTCAGAGCCGCCATAGACGCGCATAGACGCTCTATCGGGCAGGCTGTCGGCTAGGTGTATCCATTCTCGTTTGAAATAGTCGCCGGTATCAGGTGATGGCCGCTGTTGAAACAAAGCCGACCATGTGCGCGGCAGTCTCTCGAACTTGGCCCAATGGCTTGCGGGAAACCACTCAGGCCAGATGTAATCGCCAATCTCACGGCCTAGAGGATCGTCAGAGCGCTCACACTTAGCCGCGAGACAGATAACCTCCCAATCTTCACCGTCACGGCCATGAATAATCCCGCTCTCGCCTGCATAGTTCTCGGGCAGGATTGACCCGCTTAGATCGCCATTGTGCCAGCGGGTGTTGATGATGATCAGCGACCCTCCGGGCTTGAGGCGCGTTAGAACGCTTTCCTCATACTCGGCAATGGTTCTCTCTCGAATAACCTCACTGTCAGCATCCTGACGGCCCTTGAACGGATCATCCACCACAACGCAATCAGCACGGTTGCCGGTGATGCCAGACAGGATGCCGCCTGACATGTATTCAGAGCCATTGCCCAACGCCCATTCATCAGCCGCCGCGCTCTCAGCAGACAAAGCCGTGCCGAACAGTGTGGTATATTTGGGCTGCTTGATGATCGAGCGGGTACGTCGCCCAAACTTGCGGGCCATGTCCGAACCGTAGGACACGCCAATCATGCGGTAGTTCGGTATCTTCCCCATGATCCACGAAGGCGCAACGACACTGCCATATGTGGACTTTGCGCTGCCAGGGGGCATTAGGAGCATGAGCCTGCCGTTGGGCTTCTCAATGCATCGCTGAATAGCGTCTAGGGCTAGGATGTGATGCTCGGCTAGTTCCGTCTCAACGTGAGCGTTAGCCGTGTCGGAGTTTTCGTCCTGCTCTACTAGAGGCGCACCAGGAACATCAATGTACCGTGCGTACTCAGTTAAGCTTCGACGGGCTCGGCGGCGTCTCAGTAGCTCCTGCGCTGCTTCCTGCTGCGATGGCTTCAAGTTCATCATCCGTTAGCGCATTGAGCCGGGACTGGATAACGCCGCTCAACTCTACCTGCTGCATTGGCTTGCCGTCTACTCGGTCGGCTACTTCCTTGATAGCCCAGCTTTCACCCTCTAGGGCTTTGGACACAAGAACTTCAGCCACTTCCCGTAGCTTTGTCTCACCTGTAGCGCCCTTTGCCGTCAGGGCAATGTTGAGCATATTGGCGAATGATTTCTCTTTGGGTGGGCGTCCGGCCATTAAATTCACCTAGCCTTTTGTAATGTTATCACGTTTCTCCTCGATTGATACGCCCATGATCTCGATGTACCCGTACTCTGGTCGTGGCTTTGAAGCTGTACGGCGGATATCACGTTGAGACATCAGAAACCACAGATGGTCTAGCGTTTTCTGGTCGGTCTCTATAGACTTAATCGACCCAAGGCGCAGCATCTGCTCGATACACTGCGTCCATTGCGTTAGCAGATCGGCTTTGGTGTTAGACCCGTTCATTCTCGTTGCCCTTCTTTTAGTTTAGCTCGACGGTTTGCTTCGTCTGATGCACGGAAATGGAGGATTGCAGCTTTCGCCATCTCAACATATCGATTACGGGCCGCGTCTCCAACTTTGAAGCGGCTCCAGTCATCTTTAGGCCAGTCCACGCTGAACATCATGACCGCCAAGTCATCCACTTCAGTCATTTTGCTTCCTCATTCCTTTCCACTGTGTGGGTTTTCGAACTTGTAACGCCCACTCAGCCATATCGCTCGATACATGAAGCTTATCCACACAACGAAGCAAAACGGGCCAGTGAACAAGAAGGCCCCGAAACATGCCACGGCGGCATAAGGAGCCATGTCGTCCATGTACTCCGCAGCCATTCCCTTGTACCAAAATACGGCTATAAGCACCCACATCGACAGGATAATTGGGATAATTACCCAAATGAACGTATCACCCATCCTGTTTCCCCTCCTTGCATCTAGCCCAGGATTTCCAGACTATTTCTCCACCCACCCACAAGACCAATCCTTCTGGCCACTCCTCAAGGCGTACGACGCCCAAACTTTCCATGTATCGAAGGCTCTCATAAAGCTTTCTCACCTCCACTTCAGGAAAGAAGTGCTCTTTGAGAGCCTCGGCAGCACGGAACGTTTCATCAAACCGCTTTTGGGGCGATCCAAGGCTTCCATCACCCATTCTGCTTATTCTCTTTGGCTTTGGCTCGACGGTCGCGCATGTACAGTTTCATGTAGTTGCGATACCATTCGGCGCGGTTGAATTTGGCTTTGGATGCCGGTGCTGGGGTCGAACCAGCGTTAACGCCGTAAAGGGGCGCAGTCCTGCCATTAGCCGAACCGGCAGTAGTATCGACGGGCAGGGTTTGAGTACCTGCTGTGGCGGCGGGGGTCGAACCCGCAACTCTCGCTTTGGACGAAGCACTTCCATTTATGCTATCGCCAACTACGCTAGGTTCACGATGGCCCAAGGCCAATGAGCTTCCCGTTCCGCTAGTTTCGCGCACGTCCTTCCGTGCTGCCGTCGATTTCTTGGGCTCCCTGCAAGGGTCAGTTCGGTAATGCAGGTAGCCGCATTCTTCACAAAGGTTCATGGCTATAGGTCTAACGGTTAAACCTGCCCTTGTCTAGCCCTTCTTTGCTTTTGATGTAGGCAGGGAAAGGAGGCGGGTGGGACTGCCGTTCCCCACAAACGCTAGGGTTTCCCCTGCTACGGCTGGCAGATATTCACCGTGTTACCGCCTCTAGTATTGTATCCGTTATGCCTTTGAATTACAATGGGTTAGGATATCGCGTTCAAGGCTTCAGATGCTTCGCACTGGACACGATAAAGAATATCATAACTTCGCTTATCGTGCTCAATCCGCATATCCCATCGGCCTGTATTCTGATGGATGCACATACCGGAAACTCTGGCAATTTCCGATAGAGCTTTTACCATGATCTGCTCGTTCGTCGGCTTGTTCATTTCCTCATCCCTCTGCCTGTTGGGAGTTTACTTGATAGAAGGGGCTTTTGATAGGGCGTGTTCGGCGTTCGCATAAGCCGCAGAATATGCCTCTTCGTCAGCCTATTCGGTTTCTAGCTGGCAACGACGACCGCAGCTGAGGGTTGATGGGGCTTGCCAAAGCAAAGCTTTCAAAGCGGCACCTAGCTCGGAAATCAGGGCCTCTTGGGCTTCTAGTGCGTCTGCGGCTTCTTGCTGATTGCGAACCATATGGTTCCACCCGCGCACAGCAGGTCCATCTGCCAATGGCTTTTCGAGCTTTTCGTAAACCCTAAGTCTTTCCGTCAATTCACTCATATCACCCTCCAATCACGTACTTTGCGGCATTCCATATTGAGATAACGATTAGCCAGGATAGACCGGCTAGGAATACATAGGCGAAACCCAGATGATGCCAGAGAACCTTCATTTGGCTTCTCCGGCTTTGGCTGAGGCGTAGAGGGGTCGTTCCTCAAATTCATCGCCATCAGCTGTGTCGTAAGACTGGTTTCGACCCTCTCGCCATCCGCCGAAATCCGTATCACCGTGCCTTTTCCCCCGGTGCTGCCAAGCTACCGGCTCGGATGGCTCAGAACGGAGGGAGAAGTCGACAAATTCCTTGATCTCCATGAGCATGTAGGTCGCCCATGTACCGCCGCCCTCTTCGGCCATCTTGTCGTAGATTTGTTTGAGCTTGCGGACCTGTTCACCCCCGAAATCCGCCATCAGATCACCGCTCACCTTTCCAAGCTCACTCATGACCGTTACCTCCCAAGAAGATTGCCACTCGCTCCTGCGCGCGAGCCCGCAACAGTGTGATATCCTCTGGCTTCCTCATTTCCCGTCTCCATTAGCTAGTGCTGCGCGACCTGCAAGGGTGAGGGCGATAATCGGCACGGCGGCGTGTTTGATGTTCATTGTTTCCCTCCTTTGAACGGTTTATTCTATTCCCATATGCGAGCGGGCGGCACTGTAGTGACCCGCAGCGTATTGCTGATACCGACTACGAGCTTCTTTATCGAAAAACTCGTTCCTAGACTTTTCGGCAATGTATGCCGCTTCACCTTGGTGAAAGATTGCCCATTCACGGTTACTCCAATGAGGAGCGTCAAATGGGTTAAGAGCGTTTTGCGATTTAGCCATTTTAATCCTCTTGTTTCGTTGGTGTTGGTAGGTTGGGCTTTGGAATGGATAGGGCTTTGTCCCTTGCGCGGTATTCCCTAGCCTTCATGGCTTTGTAAGCCCGCATGTCGGTGATGGTCTTGGGACGGCCTACGGGGCGTGACATTGGTTTACTCACTAGCGTGGAACCGTTATAAGTTCCACTAAAGGCCGTGGGGCCGGGCCGCTCCGTCGCGCCTGACATACACCGCCAACGATATCATTGCCTGAACACGTAGCAGGGCAAACAGGGCAGGGCAGAGCCTCATCTGTAGCTCCGCAGTATTCTGGACGCTGCTCATCGACAAGCATGGGACGTTTAATTACGCGCCACTCAATCATTTCCGGTAATATCCAGTTGTGAACCAATGTCCAACTAAAACGGACGCATCTTTGGGTTGCATAGATACCCTGACAACCAAGAGTTTGGTAACCTCGGCTTTTGATAAGCCGAGCCGCGCCCCGAACAAGTAGAGCGCGGCTATTTTTATCTCCCTTACGCTGCTGCGCATTCGTCGCCAGCCAGAACCCACCCCTGGATCATTTCAAGCAATTCCGCATCGGAAGCGGCTTCGATGACAGCAAGATCGAAATTGCATTCGAAGATTGCGGCAACTTCCAGTTCGCTGCGTGGGGTGTTGTGATCAATCATTTTCTTCTCTCCGTGTTGGTATGATCAATATATTCAACGCGTGGAAAGAATGCAAGCGGTTTGTTGAATTAATTCTGCACGATCCTCACCGCCGCCTCATCCCCCTTCCCGAATGCGTAGATGGATAGAACTACCTTGGGTTGGGATTGACGCTTAATGCGGCGAATATGGGCTAGACATTCAGCAACGGTCATTTCACGGACCTTTCATGGGCGCGTTCCGAATAGTCCTTTATGGCTTCCCAAAGGATCGACTGCATGGACTTGTGAGGTTGCGCCTGCTGCATGCGGAGAACACCAACAGCGGACTGGAGCGCATCATGATCACAACCAGCGTCGGTCAGAAATCCGGGTAGCTTGCTCTCCCTCGCATTGTTTAGCAGTTCGTCTAGATGATCTTTCTCGGTCATTTCATTGCCCTTTTCGCATTATTCCTGAACACAATTCCATGCCTCACAGCCTTTCCGCGAAGCGTAGATTCCGGCATGCTAATAGCCCTGGAGGCTTGGCTGGTGGAATAGTACTGCTCTGACAAAGCCTTGACGTAAGCCTTTTCCTTCACCAGGGCGCGGCGCTCCCTAGCCTCTTTTGCCTTCCTGGCATCACTGGCGATCTTAGCTTCGGCACGTTTCTTGTTCGCCAGTTCCCGCCGCTTCTCAGATGCTCGCCAGTCCGCCCCGGCGAAGAAATCAAACCCCATACTCTTGCCAACCGCCCGGATGGCCGTGGTCGATAGAGAATACTCAACGGCAAGGTCCGGCAGCAATGCGCCCTCGTTAAGCTGGCGTAAAATCTGCTCATTGCGGACCTTTCGTTGCGCATCCATGACAGGCTTTGAATTGCTCCGAACCCCGCCGTTTTCCTTCTCATAACCGGCGATAAGATTTATGATGGATGAATGGTCTTTATAGCCAAGGCGCTTGGCGATGGCGGTATAGGACATGGACCGCTCAGTTAGCATTCTCCATGCCGCTTCACGCCGCGCCCGGATATAATTGCGGCTGCGGCGACTGCCCATAAAATCGGGCATGGTAACGTTGTGCTTCTCCATGGCCTCTTTGATGATCTGTCGCCACGATGCCTCGACATTGATGACGGTATCGCTCGTTACGATCTCGCGTTTAGAGGGCTGCGTACGGGCTGGAGGTACAAGGCGCAGGGGAATAGCCTGCACTGTCCTTACACCCATCCCCAGCCGCTCCCTGACGGCTACATGACTTGCCTGCATCGTCTGCTCGATAGAAATGCTCATATTAATGCCCTCCCCACTGACGCTCATGTCGGTCCTTTCCTGTAAACGAAATCTTCTGGAATGGTTTTGGCTTCCGTAGCCCCTTCATTGGCTGGCCTCGCTTTAGACCAAGGCGGCTTGCGATCACCTTGACTGATCCTGGGGTTACGCCTGCTTCTTCCGCGATTTCTGTGATGTGCCTTCCTGTTAGATACAGTTCAGAGATTATGCGTTGGGCTTGGGTCATTCTCGTTCTCCCTCATTATCTGGGTTGTTTGGTGGGGATTTGGCTTTGGAAATGGGTGGCATGACTACACATGCAGCGGCCATCATGGGAGCTAAGAGAATGCTAAACCAGAAGTAGGCCGCTGCATCACTCCTTTCCGCACCTTCCGACATTTTGGCGAAGGCAAACCCTGCAAGACCTAGCCATACGATTATGCAGAAAAATGTTAGGACCCCAGCTAGTTCACTCATAATCGGCCCATCTTCCACGGTTCAAAAATGTGCTTAAATGCGGGATATATTTCCCATCGTCCTTCATTCGATACGTGTTCTTGTCCACTTGGCTGGCGAGGTACTTCTTAATCCCGTTCACAATCTCGTCCTCCGTTGCGTGAAGTTCTAGGCTGATGAACATGCCGCTGTCTTTTTCCAATGTACGACTTGAGCAGCCTTTGAGGATGGCTAGGTACTTTGCCTTGGCGATCATCTTCCCCGCCTTGACGGGCCAGAGCTTCCAGATGGTTTCAAACTGTGTTGCGGCTATCTCTGTAGTGGGCTTGGGAGTGAAGTCTTCTGCGAATAGACCAACTACGTTGCTTTTCATGGCGATCAGTCCCCGCCACCCCCACCCCCGCCACCATCGCTGCTGCTGCCACTGTCCGACGAAGAGTAGGACGAACTATCGGATGATGACGAACTGCTGCTGTCGTAGCTAGATGAACCACCAAATCCACCTCCATTGGAGAAGGTATTATCTTCGCCACCAAAGCCGCCACCCGTTTTAAATCCGGTATGATCGCGAGTTCCATAGTCGTCGGATTGGTAGCGATCCGGTTCTGCCGAACTAGTCGGATTGCTTACTGCTGGGCTAGTCTGCGATGGGTAGTTAACTGGCTGACCGTAAAGAGCGTAGTAGAGCGCAGCATTCCCCAACCCGCTATCCCGCTGAGGATTGTAGCTCCCGCTTGTCATGGGCCACCGATTAGCCGCCGCTGCCCGTCGCTGTGCATCCTCACGTTCTTTGCGTTCACGCTTAGCTTTGTTCCAGGGCCATTCAAACATTCGCATTCTCCAATTGGCACGGCGATTGCTACACGCGCTCGCCCGGTTTCTATGCACTAGACGTAGTAGTCCCTTGCGTCCTCCTGATACCGAAATTTCGGTACCAAAACGCAATAGGAGCATCCTGTCTCAACACCGTATACCTGCGCCTGTCCGTAAGGTGGACCAAGCCTAAAGCGTCATAAGGGGCGCAGATGCGATCATAGCCGGATGAGCATTTGATCGGGCCAAGGGCCAATGGGCGAACCCAAAGTGAAAAAACCCCGGTGTTATCTGCTATAGGGGATGCAGAAAGGTCCCTTTAGTCCCAAGCCGATTAAGTGCGCACGTGAGTGCAGGTTCACCGCTTCGCAGCTTAGTGACCTCGGTAGGAACATCTATTACAGGGGGTATGCTCTTGAACTAAACCACTAGCTGTGGCATTTAGAGCGTACCGAGTGTTTTAGAGCCACTTCGGTCATGTTGGTGGGGATTGGTCTCCCGCATCAACGTTTATCATAGTGAGGGAAACCCTCAGATTAGTCAATAGGCCCTTGCGATCAAGTTCGTGGGGGCCTATTGTGTTTATGCCGGTGTCCTGGAGGATGCACCCCGATCAGGGTGGGGCGGTTCGATCCCGCATGGTACAGATTGGTTCGATACCGATCCCCGGCTTAACCACCAAACCCCTCCCATGCGCTTCCCCAAGCCCCTTCATCCCCAGCAAATCTTTTCCTACCAGTTGCATAAAGGTGATGGGGGGAGACGTTAGACCGGCTCTGAAACATCAATAGCGAAAACCTCTACTGGGTCAGGCCCAAAGTGCGGGTGGGTAATCGTCCTGGTCCTATAGCCTTTCCAAGCGCGGAGAATTCGCCTTTCAGTATCTTCGGATTTAGGATATCCTTTGGTCATCTCAACAACGCTGAACCAGCGACCTTCAAGCCTTCGCCGCCAGTAACTATTGTAAAGGCGGTACTCCTCAAGCTTTGTCCCGTCCCGAATGGCATCAAAATATTCGCCCTTGACGGGCAGTATGAGCTTAGTTCCCATTTCCTATAATCCCTTCATTCCAAAGCATCTTAGATGGGGTGTTAGACAGGCTCATACGTCTTCATCCAGGATGTCGTCTGCCCAATTGCCCAGCAGTTCGGCAATATCCTGCTGAGTAATCCTGTATTCACTATGCTCACCGGCCAACTTATCTGCGATTTCCTGCGCCATCCAACCGGCAAAATCCATCCTATCCCGATAGCTCTGCGCGGAGATAATTTTGGCCAGTTCTTCATCAGTCGTCTCAATCGTATTTGTCATTTCCTTAGTTCCTCTCGCTTTCCGTAATTGGATAGGGTTGTATCTCGATATAGAAGCCTTTGCAGTCGCCCCACTCGACCGTCAGCTTTTCCAGGTACTTGTCATCCTCTATGACCTTGTGGGCTTGCAGGAGGTCAAGGAGGGGCTTTACTCGATTATCTAGGTCAGCGTTCGACCGGCGATTTTTTCGGCTTAGGATGATGGCGGCTGTGAACGGGCCGGATATCGAACCAAGGCCGTTACAATCCCATCCTGCGGCAGAAGCCCACTCGCGATAACGCTTGGTTCGGACGCGGCCCCTACCCGCCACGTTGGCGAATAGGGAATTTACAGACGGCGGAAAATGCTCAGACTGTACGGTTATAGTCATTCCGCAGGTTCTTCTAGCTGGTCGTTGATAAACTTCCGAAGAACACGAAGGCTATCGGTTGCTAGTTGACCGGCTTCCCCACCAAGCTCCTGCGCCTGCTCAGACGCAAGGACGGCTTCCCCAACTTCCGACGCAGCAATCAACATGATTGTGTTTCTGGATGGCATCAGCGCGATAATGACAGCGCAAATACCGAGGGGCAGAACTAACCGGCGCAGTGTATTAGCCAACCAGCCCGTCCAGTCAGATGGAGACTTGTCTGCGAACATGAATGGCATCCACGAGAATGTCAGCGAAAGGCCGAGAATAACCAGCGCCGCGATCGCAAGCCCCGTTAGGTTTCCAGCAAGATCGGCTAGGTACAAAAGCATAGACAACGTGTTCATTCTCAATACTCCGAAGACGCTTCGACCATGCCCAGCGCCGCCATATAAAGCTCTAGTACGGCTTCCTGCTCGGCGCGTTCATTGGCATCCATAGCCCTGATCTTTACGATCTTGCGCAGGATGGCCGTATCAAAACCGTTCCCCTTGGCCTCGGCGTAGATTTCCTTGATATCCTCGGCTACCGCTGTCTTCTCTTCCTCCATGCGTTCGATGCGGTCAATAAACGCACGGAGCTGGTCCTGTGCTACGCTATCTTCAACGGCCATTGGTATTCTCCTTGGTTGGGTTTTCAAAATGATCGGCAAGAGCGCGGAATGTGTCTGCTGCTGCCCGCAGTTCGTCTGGGCTTTTGCTAGTCACCACCCGGATATCCCCATTATCTGAGATGAACACGATCCCATAAACACCCGGTTTAACGCGGGTTACGGTTTCAGTTACGATAGGGCTTGGGATGGAAGGGGTGACGAGTTCGAGTTCGCTTTCCCGGAAAGCCCATGGCGAATTATTTTTGCCGCTCCATGATTGCTCCCCGCCATTAAATTTCTCGTCTTCTGTAATCGTAAATTCCATCCCCACGCAGCTTTGAGGTTTTGACCCGGCGATGCGCACTACCCTTACTCGGTCGCCAATCTTGAAACGGCTCATTTCTTCCCTCCCTTACGATCCCGCGCATCAAGCGCTTCCTGGATCAGAATGCCAGCCTCATAGAGCGCTGGACGTTTGGTTTTATCGGTCTCACCCTTGATGCGGCTTCGCACATCATCAGTGACCTCTACAGACATTCGCATTAGCGTTCTCCGTTGAATGCCCGATCACCATATAAGCACCCTGTGCGCACCGCAAGCATTTTCTTTTGCGTAAATGTGTTGACGGCGCTTTTGGGCTGTGATCTAACTTGGGTGCAAACAAAGGAGGCTTACATGGCCGTTGATCTTAAGAACCACCCCGGACTGAACCCTGCATATTTCGCGCAGATGGAGCGTCGTCAGGGCATTATCGCCTATAATCGACATCCGGGCACGATTGCCCGGCTCCGCGTTCCTCCACAGCCCAATAAATACATCCCCCACATCGGGGCCAAGCAGCGGGCAAAGGGTGCCGCGAAGTGCTGAACCGGAACGAAGACACATTCATTTACGAAGCCGACATATCCGGCGAAACCTATAGCTTTGAAATCGCATACACACTCTCCGACGATTGCATTGGCTCAAGCGATGAGCCGGTGCGCGGAGTTGAGGCGTGGAGGGTCTACAAGATCGACGGATATCCTAACGTGCTGGGTGAATTCTGGGCCGAGCAGCTTAATTATGAGCGCGTTTGCGATGCCATAATGGAGGAAGAAGAATGACACGAAAACATGCTCCTGAACGCCAGTGGCCAGACAACATAACGTCTGGTGAAATTCGATACGGCAGGTCTAGCAACTATGATGGCTTCTACCTAGCCGACGCCATGCACGGTATTCCGACCATTGGTTCGGTTGCAGACACTAGCCCTGCTACCATTCGCGGGCAGAACGTGCAGGTATTCAACTACCCCGGCCAGACAGAGGCCATCGCAAAGGCGATCTGTGATCGTTGGAACGCCTACGCCTCTTCCCAAGCTGAGATAGCGATATTGCGGGAAGCGCTGGAGCGTATAGCGACAAGCGAACTCGTGACCGACAACTGGGTTGCTGAACTCGCCCGCGCCGCTCTCTCCAAGGCACAATCATGACCAAAGACAAGGCAGACGCCCTAGAGATTGCCGTAGCCAAGCGTCTTGTTAATTTCGCATATCAGGGTGACTACGACGATTTGCCGCCAGAGCTTCAAAAGAATTACCGGAAATCAGCCGCAGAGTTTATCGACTTGGTATTGGGGGCTGAGAAACGAGCATCAAGAGAGGGGTTTTGAAATGTCTTTTGTGAAATACGTTTGGTCTTTGGCTTTGGCTGTGGGAATTATCGTGCCCGTGGCGTTCTTGCTGATCGACGGGGATTATACATCGTTGGGCATCTGGGGGAAGATTATGGTTTTTTGGTTTGCTTTCTCTACGGTCACCGTTTGTCGCGCGGCGGTGGGCAAATGAACCTCCCATCCAAAGCGTTTGCAGAGCGAGCGGCCGTCTACATTCAACTCCTGGAGCATTCACCTATCCTCCCCGCATTAGGGGTATTGGGTACGGTTCTGCTGATCCTGGCTGCAATGGGTGCAGCATGAAACCGGATGATATTTCTCCAGCCGCGATGAAGGCAGCGTACAAGCTTTGGAACGATTTGGCGCAATCCAAAAGCACGACGAAGGAAAGCGACGCCTCTATAATCGCATTCGCAATCCAAGCCGCAAAGCTAGAGGCGTACCAAGAGGCGGCTAAGGTGGCGGAGGATATGTCCAACCCCTACAAAAGCGGGGCTCGTGGCGTAGCTCAGGAACAAGGCCGTGCAATCTCTGAGGCCATCAAAAGCCTAGGTAATTCTGGCTAAACACAGCGGTTCTGACTAGAATAAGAAACGGCCCGGTTATAGCGCGGAGAAGGGGACGCAGCACAAACCGAGCCGTTAGAATGCCAATGCACCGGAGGGATAAGTGCATATGGCGTCATCAGATATATTGCATGACGCTGTGATGCGCTAGCCCCTCTGAAAATTACACAGAGGAATGAACCATGAAGATAAAAGACGAAAGCCTTATCCGTATTCACCTATTCGCCAGAACGCTGAGCGAGGCAGCGTTGGTTTGCGGATACACTAGCCCAAACGACAATACCTATGATGATCGAATGAAGCGTGTTGAGGAGGAGGTTGATACCTTGCTCAAGGCGCTGGGGGTGAAGCCATGAGCGAAAATATCTGGCTAGGCCGCATAACCAAGGCTGAGTTTGGCTTTGGAGGCTACCAAGAAGCGATGTTCGGACTATCCGTTACGCTTGAAGGCAAGGGCTCCGGCGTCGGAGACTTTAAGGGCGCTTGGGCTATCGAGCGATCCGAACGGGCAAAATGGACCGAGGAGGATCGGCAGCAGCAGATTTTCGAGGCTGTGTGGATGGTAAAGGAAATCCTGGAGAAAGCCAAGAAGCAGCACGTTTCCCAGCTTAAGGGCATACCCGTCGAAGTGACTTGTGAAGGCAATATGCTGAAGTCGTGGCGCGTTCTGTAGGAGGTTCTGTGACCTACATACACCTTGATGCTCAGTACGTGGCTCAGCAGATTGAGCGCCTCATGGAAACATATGCGGACGTTCTAGAGGATGACGACGCCCTACGACACGATATGATTTCCGGCAGCACCGAGATTGATCAAGTGGTTTCTCGCGCCCTTGATCATATGGCGGAAGCGGAAATGGTCATTGCCGGGATCAAGGATCGGGCCAGCCATCTAAAGGCTCGGGAGGCGAGGTTTCAGCGGCGATCGGATGCCATGCGTTCGCTGATCCTGCAACTGATGACAAAGGCCAACATTCGCAGCCTCCCATTGCCGGAAGCGACCATCACACGGTCAGAGGGAAAGTTCTTTGTCGTCATCAATGATGAAAGCTCACTGCCAAGGCAGCTAGGCACATCAACATGGGCTCCTGATAAGCGGGCTATCTCGCGGCAAATATCAGCGGGTGAAACTGTTCCTGGAGCCAGTCTTGAGAAGGGCGACGACACACTGAGGATTAGCAAGAAATGATCACACACAGCGACAGCATTAAAACCATTTCCAAAGCCCTGCTTACCTTTCAGGGTGCAGTAGATGGCGTTGAGAAGAACAGGAGTAACCCCGGCTTCAAGTCCCGCTATGCCAACCTTGAGGCCGTGCGTGATACCGCAGTGCCAGAGCTTCAGAAGGTCGGGCTTGTCTATGCTCAGTCTCCCGGCAAGATCGTGGATGGGGTTATGTCCATGACCACCATGATCATCCATGCCGAAAGCGGCGAGTGGATGAAATTCGAGGGCGACATTACTTTGGGAAAGCGTGATCCGCAGGGCACCGGCTCTGCGATGACGTATATGCAGCGGTATAGCCTTATGGCTGCATTGGGTCTGCCGCCTGTTGATGATGATGGAGAGGCCGCTACAGACCGCTCTAGGCCGCAGCAGGCACAGCGTAGGCCGGAAACGCAGCAGACCGCCCCTGCGCCTTCCCAGGCCACGTCTCGCGACTATTTAGCAGAACTGGCCGAAGCCACTACCGAGAGCATCCAAGACCTCTTTGCGGAGGCTTGGCGATCCACGGGAGACAGTCAAAAGAAGGACAAGCTTAAAGCTGCTTATGAGAGGCGTAAACGGGAATTGACACAGCCGTCTAAAGCCCCCGATTTCGAGAACTTGCAGCCGTGACCTCGTTCATCCTACGCAATCCTCAGATACGGCAGAACGCTATGCGGGCTGTGTCTGAGGCCCCTGATAATTGGATTGTGACCGTGGCCGAGCGGAAGCGTTCAAGCCTAGCCAACGCGAAAATGTGGGCGATGTTGAGTGACGTTGCCCGCGCTAAGCCGGAAGGGCGGAACTGGACGCCTGAGACGTTCAAGGCAGCTTTCATGCACCACCTGGGTCATCAGGTTATGTTTGCGGAGGGGCTGGAAAATTCAGGACCGTTCCCTCTTGGCTTCCGAAGCTCTAACCTCAACGTTAAGCAAATGTCGGATTTGATTGAGTGCATCTATGCCTACGGTTCACAGCATGGGGTAGTGTGGACTGAAAGCGATAAGGGCGGTTTTATGGATTTGAAAGAGAGGGCTGGGGAATGAGGGTACTTACGGTTTCTGACCTAAAAGAAAATGACAAGCGAGGCCTCAAAAACAAGAACGATTACCCACGGGAAAACAGTTTTGCGTGGGAGGTTTTGCAGCAGCTAAAGCGCCATGAGGGACATTCCGTTGATCTAAGGCTATTAGCTCACTCGCGGCCCATTGTGAGTTTTTATGCAGCAATAAGTCAACTGACTGATATGTACGGCATGGATATTCGGCGGTTAAAGAAGCGCAGCTTCGAGTACGTTCTGGCTGGGGAGTGGTTTGGCTCGCACTACTCGGATTATTGCGCGCGTGAGTTTCATGCCGGGTCGTCCAAATGATCCGCTCCAAGAAGGTCACGCGGTCCGCCCGCGGCCAACCCTGTTTCCTAAGCCTCCCAGGTATCTGTAACCACAATCCCGAAACAACCGTATGGGCGCATCTTAACGGCTCGGCGTTCGGCAAGGGAGGCGGAATAAAGGCCCATGACATTGCGGGCTTTCCAGCGTGTTCCGACTGTCATTTCGCATACGACCAGCACAAGACGGGTTTGACCGATGCTGAGCTTGCGGAGACGCTTCTACGGGCCGTTGTGAATAGCTGGGTTATGCTGATCGAGCGAGGCATTGTCATTGTTCCCCTCGATCCTGTAACGAACCTCATGGATAAGCCGATCAAGGCGAGGAAGCCGGTATCGCAGAGGACTAAAATAAAGTCGAGAGGCTTCCAGCGTAAGGTTGGTTAGTAGGCTTTGGAATGATGAGGGGGCGGGCGAGATTTCCTCCTCCACGCCCCCTTGTTTATGCCGATGCTTTGGAGTATCTTGGCTGGGTCGCTCGGCGGTTCTCAAGGCCCCGAACGGTGACTGACGGATACGACCCGGTCAGTAAAGGCATAATAGCTAACCCTAGCGTTTAGTTCAAGCCCTTACCCCAAATCGTTATCCTGACAGTCTCGACGCATAGTTCGCGGAGACCGGCGGGGCTATGTGTTTAAAGGCTAACCGTGGGCCTGCATAGACAAACCCCGACCCGAAAGCACGGAGGGGGCAGGGATCGCCAGACACGGCGGTTTAAGTAGCGTGCAACTGTATGGCAGTGATATTGACCATACGGGCTCTAAGCGACGGACGGCTCCAGCGGTCAAGATCGACTAGAGGCAGGGACTAAGGCTCTCGTCATTCAATTGGCTGGGCCTTGGTCCCCCTTTGGCTCAACGCTCTGGAACTCTCCAACGGTCATGAACAGGATAGATAGAATGGAAGAACTGAATAGACTGATAAAGGAGTACGACTTCATCAACGAAATGAGGTGGGGAGACGACGATAAGGAGCCGCCTGCCTGGGAAGAGGTCAGAGACAAGCATTTGTCCAACTGGAACGACAAAGACATGAGCTTTGAATTCTGGAGCGCCTACATGCAAAGCATGATCATCCACGCCGCACGTGATGTTTGCCAACGGCATTTCCCACGCACTCCCTCATCCTAAGCCATGCGATATATCCGCTTGCAATGAGTGGCGACCAAGAAAATTCAGGCTTAGTGCGATTTGGTGTTTACAACGTCTCCGTTATGGTGTTTACTCACACTCAAGGAAACGGAGAACAAAGATGACGCACAAAGCCAAAATCATGATCGATGGGGAAGAATTCATAAACTGCGTTGAGGGCGACGACTACCGATCCCTCTTTGAAGAAGCCGTAAAGCGTGTAGGTGGAGAGGTTGCGCTGATGATATGGAAACCAAAATACGGCATCTGGCTTCGTGAGAAGCTATCTATTTCAGCGTCTATTTCCGATGCCTAAAAAGAAAGACACCAGAAAAGGCAACAGGCATCGTCCAGGGTATTCCACAGAATACATGAGGATTTGGCGGGCGCGGAAAAAATCAGCGGTCGCAAGTAAGGGGAACGATAAATGAGGGAAGATGTAAGGGATCGGCTTTTGGAAAGTGTTCGTGTAATTTTAGTGCGGTACGATCAAAGAGAACTAACCCTAGAAGCTATGAACGACAAGATAAATGACGTTTTGTACCTGATGGCCGACATGATCGCATCCTCAAAAGCCCAAAAGGATAGAGCAGATGAATAGTGATGGAGGGTCTAACAAATGAGCGACGCTAAAATGTACTTTACGATAAAGCCCTTCATGACCCCAAATTATGCGGTCATGGAAATGCCGCCACGGCCTAAGCAGGATGGGGCGCAGTCTTTGCCATCGTTCCATATTGGTGAACTAGACTTAGAAACGCTGGACAGGCTGGCTGAGCAGTGGCGACGTGAACTGTATGAGAAGGCGGGCAAGCCATTGCCGGAGGATCGCAAATGAACGCAAAACCAAAGACCGATACGGCAAAGAACGAGATAGAAGCGGTACTAGGCGATATGCCATCAATGCACATTGAGCATTCTACCGTGTTTCAGAATGAGCTATCCGTTCGCATTGGTGGCTTCGATACCGGCATTATGACGCTGACAGTCGAAATGGATGGGCTGCAAAGGGCTTACGAGGCAGATGCAGCTAAGAGGGCTGAGGAACACGCTGCAGCCATTGAGCAGCGCCACAGGCTCAAGCGTGACCTGGAACGTGGGCGCAGAATGGCACTAGCAGCGCAGGCGGCATACGATGAGCCAATCCCGGCTGACATTGAGGGGCAGGAATGACAAAAGATGAAAAGCTAAAGTTCATCGAAGAGGCTCTGGAGAAGGGTCTAAAGGGCATGGCGGAAATGGTCATCGTCATGCGCGACCTGACGGACTGCCTTGAGGACATGACAGACCACTATGTGGAGGTTAGAAACGACCTCTTTGGCATGGAAGCGGCGGAAGAGATGGAAGTCATTGCGGCCCGGAAGATGATCTGTGAAGTCCGGGAGGGCCTTAACGGGCTACCTGCGGATGGGAGTAAGGCGGTTGAGTGAGAAATGCCAGTGGTGCAATAGTACCCATATCCCATTGGGAATTTGTCCTATGGTGAAAGCTATAGAGTATCATCCTAATGGAACCGTAAAACGGGTGGAGTTCAAGACGGCAGTGGATTACCCACAAATTCAAAACATTCAGCCAACTTGTCAAAGCCCAATTGTTTCGGCAGCGATGAGTTGGCTTTAACCTTCCTTTCATCCCAAGCCGATAACCTCTCCACATAACCCGGAGAGAATGAATGAGCCTAGGTCTAACAACGGCGCTGATGTTGATGGCGCATATGGAGAAAAGCATGAGCAGACAGTACGACGCAAAGCACGAGGCTTTGAAGGCATACCCAGACGACCGAACCGCTGGTGTAAACCTGTTCCTAGACTATCTTGATGTTGGGCTAGACGACTTCGCTTATGAGGAAGGAATGTCGGCTGAGGAATACATTTACGGCCAAGCTCCAAAGCCCGAGAATACAGATGAACACTAATAATTACGAAGCGCAGAAAAACACCATTACCTACGGCAAGCCGGTTACGCGCAAGACCGTTGATGTGTCGCTGAGAGTTTACCGAGTGGAACAGCTACGGAGGGATAAGTGACATACGCTATCATCGCTTTCGCGATATGCTTGCCACCACTCATTTTTATTGCTGTTCTGGCGTTTATGATCGGGCCACCCATGCCGCCGAACCAGCCACCGATTAATGCTGATACTAAGCGACCTGAATAAAACCGGCCCCGCTGCTTAACTGTAGCGGGGCTATCTTTTCGTCCGCTGGTAGAGCGTTACAAATCCGTCTGGGGATGAAGAAGTGAACTTACCCTGATCGACCAACGTACGAAGCTGCAAAAGCAAGCGACGGTCATCAGGGGTCCCATAATCGTTTACAGCCGGGGAAACTTTTATCTCATCGACCTTTGAGAAATCCACTCCATCTGACGTAACATACTCCTTACCTCCGCCAGTCGCTTTTACAAACTGCAATCCCGGCTTTGAACTGATGTCATATTTCCCCTGCACACCTTCAGTTCGCATTTTCATTGTGATCCCGGTATTCTCAGCTTGCCCTTTCGCAAGATCAGGAACATCAGACCAATACAGCCTTTCTTGCCCCCACGGGGCTTGCAAGCGCCCTTCCATAAGCTGGTTTGCTCGTTCGGCATTCATTTCCCTATAGAGAGCCGGTACTTCTGCGTCCAAAGACCGCAGATAGTTCGCGCCCATAGTTAGAGAATTTGTCGGCTTAGGAACGGGCATGGAGCCAAGCGATACAACCCCAGCCATGTTAGAGGCTTGATCCATCAGAGCGCTGTTGACGGGGTTTACGCTGCCGTCTGGGTTAACCTCTGCATAGCTGTAATCGCCGCGCAGGGCATTACCTGGGGCCATGAATGCGCTTTGGACCGATGATGCAGCCCTGCCTATGTCGGACTGCAATGCCTTCAGGATGGCGCTTTCCGAGTAAGCAGGGAGGGGCTGGCTTTGAGGCTTAGGAAGGCCCAGAAGAATGCTCGCCATATCGGGGCTTTTATATCCGGCCATTTCAGAATATCCTTGAAAATAGCTTGCTGAAGAACATCAGCACCGGCTCCAGGAACTTGCTAGAGGTCAGAAGCGCCCCGATCAGAATGCCTCCGATAAGCTGTCCCCAGCGCGTTCGTTTCCCTGCTACAGCAGGCGCACTAGCTCCTCTCGTGAACAGCAGTAGCCCTGCAAACTGGATGAACACCAAAGCCGCATAAACGTGGGTAGTTTCCAAAGCCATATTGGCTGAGACATTATTCCGCGTCGTAATGCCATAGGTTCGCATCAGAACCACCGACAGGAACAGCGCAAACAGCCCGTAGAGGCCCAAAGCGTATCTGTCGCGGCTACCAGACCAGAAAGCCCCCCACGCCTCTCCTGAGACCTGCCAGAGCCCAATTCCACCAAACAAGAGCATGAGGAACGATACGCTATCCAGAAGCGGCCCGCGTTCCATGAAAATCGCAGGGATAGTAAAGATCGCGCATAGGATGATAAGGACGGCGAAGTTGCGAACGCGGGATGGGTCAGTCACGGTGTTTAGCCTCATCCAACTGGCGGAATAACTCTTGCAGCATATCGCCAACGCTTGTTTCCTGAGCGCGTTGTGAAATACGATTGCGCACCCTATCGTTCTTTACCACAGCAGCCGCCAATTTACCGCGCTCCTGTCGCACTGTTTCTTCTAACTCTTTGTTCTTCCCAAATCGCCACATCAAATCTGGCCTTTGTTGAGAAGGGATCGCGTGACTGCAAGAAGTTCCTTGGTAGCGTCGGTGTTCTGAACCATTCGTTCTTCCGCGCTATTTAGGTTGTCGGTGGACTTGGCAACGGCTTCAAGGGCTATGCGGGTATCCGCTATTTGCTCTTTCCGAACGTCATCCTTATCCTTGTATAGCTTGATAATGTGGTTCGTCAGAAAGATAACCGCCAACACCAGAAGCGTTGATATTCCATAGGGGCCTAGTGCGATTAACTCGCTGACGAGTTTCGGGTCCATTACTTACCGAGAATGATATCCAAAAGGGTCTTTTTGCTGCTGACGTTCGTTACCACATCGGCCACTTCCTTCTCCTTCTTCGGAGCAAGGGTATTGGTAACGAGCTTTCCGTCCTCAAGGACAACTGCTTGTGCCTTATTCGTTGAGCGGAAAGACACCACCTGAGCGTAAAGCCAAAGCGCAAGACCAATGAGCGCCGAGACGGTCAAACCGCCGCCCTGCCCGCTCACTACCTTCAGAATGATATCCTGGTACTGAGGCGGGATCGAATTATAGAACGTCACCAGCGTTACGATGATGCCAGCGAACTCGGGGACGCGGCGCAGCATCCATTGTACGGCGACTGACTGAAGCATTAGAACCTCACTTGGGTTATGACATAGAGAACTGCGAGGATGGCAGCGCCTAGAGCCCACGGCCAGATGCTGAAGGGCTTAGACGGCTCATAATCGGGCTGGGCTACGATGATGGGAGCGTCAGGAGGCATAATTCCCTCATTGCTTCCACCGTCGAACGTTGACTGCTTTGCGGGCGAGGCCAAGAACAACTGACGTTCAGCCTCGCGCCGTCGCGTAAGGCCAGCCAGAACCTTTCCAGCAGCCTTGTTCCACTTGGCGAACTCTGTCGCAGCGCCCGTGAAATCACCCGCATTGATCTTCTTGAGGAGCGTAGACTTTCCCAGATTTCCCTCACCAAGATTGTAGGTGAATGACACAAGCGCCCCTCGCTGATTGGCGTTAAGCGGGACCTTTACGAGCTTATCAACGGCCTGCTCATACTTGAGCAAGTCGGCCTTGAGCGTGGCAATACCCTCATCCTTGGTGAACTTCAGTTTCCGGTCGGCCTCGGACTTATAGAAAGGGGCGTTCCCCGTCGCGTTGGTATGACCATACATGGCGGTCGGCACTTTCCAGCCATGGGCTGGGTCGGCATACCAGTTAGGGACGAAGCCCTCAAATTCCGTAATCAGCCGAATAGTCGCGTCATTCACAGCCATGGTCAACCTCCTATGCCTAAAGTCGTTAGGGCTGCCCGACCATCGGCGATCTGGATTGCAATCCCAGCCGCGTTCAGATGCAGACCATCCAGCGAGTACGCCGGGTTTAGATGGCCGTTTGAGTCCTTGAACTTGTAGGCGTTCTGGATCAGAACAGTGTTAGCACGGTTAAGGAAAATGGTTTGCATCACCGAATTGATCGCCTCGATATTGGCGCTAGTGATGCCGGGATTTCCATTGTTTGCGAGAACCGGAGTGCATTCGTAGATCACCAGTGGGCCGGTCAACCATGCCGCAATCTTCTGAAGCATGCCAGTGGCGCTGACGAGAGTATCGGCGGAGCTGTAGCCCTCCAAAGCCTCTTGGTTCAGATGGTTCTGGAGCAGGCCATAGATGACGATGCCCGCCGCCTGTGTCCAGTAGTTGACGCCCTTGACTGGATAGGGGCCGCGAACCGTCCCGTCATGAAACCATGACATTTCATGGTCATCGGCAATCTGGTGCATGACCTTGCGCAGATCGTTTCCGGTGATGGTATAGTCTACGGCATAGGGGGAAAGTCGGGACCAAGGGACGTAATTGCCCATAGAGCAACCCAGAACAGGGATCATGCCGGGGACCGACCCGACCGATTTTCTGGTCAGTTCTGCCATTCGCGTGGTGAAATGATCGAGATTGCGCGGGCCAACCGCCAGCGGGAGGCTGGCGGGCGTAGTGCCGTTGCGGCAGTTCTGTGCTGTTGGATATGTAGGCCAAGCCATTAGCCTCTAACTCCCTCAAGGGTGATATGCCCTATATTGATATTTCCAGATGAGAAGAACATTCGGAATGCGTTGCGGGCCGTAGTATCAAGCCTCTGTCCAGCAACTTGAGTGGTGAACAGGACACCGGCAGCATTCTTCTCCATACCTGTCGCGCTCAACGTCATGGAAAACGTCTGGTTAAATTGCTCCATGATTATTTCCAACTGGATGCCTTCGTCCGAAGCGTTACCAACACCCGATGGTGTGAACGATATCGAGGTAGCCGAGGCATTGGTTACTCTAGCAGTGGTGGCGTTGTCCGAGTAAAGCTGCTGCCAATAGTAGTTAGCCGCTGCTCCATCGTATGAGGAGCCGTTATTGGTCGAGGTTTGCAGCAGGAGATTAACACCGTCTGTCGCAGGAGCGAGAAATCCGGTAACTCGCAACCGCCTGTATGCGCCGAGGTTCGTATAAGCCACGACAGCGCCGGAAACAGGGCCGGAGGCGATGGTTTCCCATGCGTAAGCGTTGGGGACTACGGCAGCGCGTTGGTAGTTTAGGCACTTCCAGTTCCCTGAACCAAGGCTTTCAAATAGGGCTGTATCGCCAGCAGCAGTTACAATGTTGGCTGAGCCGGGGAGGATCAGGCTTACTGCGTTATGCGTTAGTGTAAGGACACCGCTGAACGTAAGCCAGCGCTTGGCTCCCGCCTGAGCCGCTCCCAAAGCTGTGATGGTCGTGGTGCCCGTAATGGTAATATTGGTTCCCGTCGAAGTGCCAATATTAGTCGTTCCAGCCGATGCCAATGTGGCAAACGGGCTAAGATTATCCGCGCCAGCAACGGCATCCGTCGCATTCGTCCCGCCGTATTCAAGCGGCTGGGGCGTGTTGAAAGTTTGGGCGATATCGTTCATCGCAGCGTTCCATTCTGCGGAACGAATGATCTCCAGGGGAGCCTTTGGGACGGTGCCGGGAGGCAATGTGTAAATGACCGGGCTGCGAGCCATAGTTCTATTTCTCCGAACGGCGTTTTAAGATTGATACCATAAATCCAACCAATGCAAAACGGTTAACGCTTACGCTCCTGAGCTTCGCGCCATGCTTGACCAGATGCCATGGCAGCAGCGGCCTGCGCTTGGTTGCCGGTGCTGTTATCGCCGGACTGCGACACAGCGGCATTACCGGCTGCGATCATCATTTGCTGTGGCGTTATCATCGGCTGCTGAACCGGTCGCATCATTGGAACCGGCGCGATAGGCGTGGCTCTGTTTGACCCTTGCACCAGAACGTTTAACGGAGGACGGGCTGCGGCCATGAGGGGAGGCGCAGCCGGACGCGCAATGTTTTGCTGGGCGATACCCATGGAGGGCGCAGAGGTGGTTGAAGCCATGAGCGGGGCGGGGACTTTTAGACCCGCCGTCATGATCTGCGGTGGAGCTAGAGATGGCAAACCGATACCGGCCACCAAACCGGCGGAAACACCCGCGCCGTAGTTCTGAGGTAGCTTTACATTTCCTGCCGGAAGCCGGTTAGGAGAGGCTGTATCAAACCTTGCCGCCGCCATATCCTGCAAACCCTGGAATGATGGCATTGCACCAATAGGGTCGATCCTTGGCACAAACGGAATGCTTGGCGTGGCCCTTTCCTGACCGGCATAGCTCATCGGATTGGATGGGCGAACCGTAGTCGTCGGGACAGACCGGGTTGCCGGAGGAAGGCCAACCCCACCAATCGGAGGATTACGCTCCTGCCCCGCGAAGGTCTGGTTTGAGCCAATGCTGAGAGCAGCGCGACGGGCGGCATCATTTTTAGATGGCACATCAAGGCGTGGAAGTTGCGTAACCGGCTGGCTACGAGCCTGCAACGCCGCTGCCAGCGCGGCATCCTGAGACAAGCCACCAACGCTGGCATTGATTGCGCCGGGATAGGTAAGATCAGGCTGATTGCGGCGGGCAAGCGCAGCAGCTAGAGTGCTGTCCTGCTGCAATCCACCCACAACCGCATTAACGTCTTGTTGCTGCTGGGGGTAAATCCCCTGGTATAGAGATGCGACATTTGGCGTCCCCATCGGGGGCAATTCAGGGCGGCGCATCTGCGGCGTAACTCTATTACGCTCGCGGGTCGCCATCTGGTTTAGCGCGGTCTGCAAATCACCATTGCCGCCACTTGGGCTGGTCATTTGACGGACGGCAGCGCCGGTCGGGCTTAGGCTGGCTGGGGAGGGTGGAACGTTGGGGATGTTGCGCGGCGGGACCGGCCTATCGGTATAGAATGCATGCCCCCCGTATTCACCCGTTGGCGTCATGGACTGAGCCCATGAGGGACGGACTATGCTAGGATTGAAATAGTGGTTAGCGCCGCCTGTTGGATCATCAGGGCCTTGAGCGAGTTGCCATGCCGCCTGAGCCGCCGAAATGGCGCGAGGATCGGACTGAGCGCGGACGGCGGCGGGGCCGGGATTGGAATAGCCCGTGTACTGAGCCCGCTGGCGTACAACCTCGGCAGGGCTAATGCCACGCTGTTCGGCACGGTTAAGGATCGTCTCGGCTATCCGGCGCATACCCTCCTGACCTTCACCGACCCCTTCGGCAATGAGTGTTCGGATAACGTCCTGTACGTCTTGTTCGGAAGCCATCTTGACGGGTTATCCTGTAGGGACGATATTGGATGGGTTAGAGAGGGAATTATGCCAACAAAAGATGAAATTATCACCGGGGTTTATGTCTGGTTGCCCATCACGGCGCTTGCCGCCATTCAGGGATGGTTCACTGGCGACACTGTAATGCTCGTGCTGCACTGGCTGGGTCATTGATCAAAGCCGCCTTGAGCCGTTAGGGCTCTGAGAATGGCATTCCTGGCATTCTCGCCATATCCAGCCCCCGGCAATACAGCCTGATTGGTCAAATATCTGCGGCCTATGGGGCTCAAAAGCACCTTTCCCACCTGACCCGGAACTGCTGCGCCCGCCGCGCCACCGGCAATTGCCGCAAATGGGTTCCCACCGCCCGCCGCGCCGCCGAGAACCGTTCCTGCAATGGTAGGAGCGCTGGCGAATAAGTTTTGTGCCGCGCTACGTACAGCAGTCCCTGAGTTAGGCAACGGAGTCATTGCCGCTACACCATTCCGCGCCAGTTCAGCAAAGTCACCTTGCCCGCGAATATAGCCTCTACGGTTCTGCTGTGAGGCGGCGCTGCGGAGTTGAGCAGGGCTAAGCAGTCCAAGCGCTGTATTCTCTCCTGCACCTGAAGCCGCCTTCTCAATGACAAGAAAATTCCGATACTGGTTACGAACATCCCGCCACGCCGGAATGTCATCAGGCGCAGCAACGGATAGATAACGCTCTACGCTATCATCAAGCGCAGACTGAATATCACCCAAGGCGTTCGCCAACTCCGGGCTGGTGGTTCGGCGCATGTCCGCGCCAAGCCGAGAACGGAGAGACTGATATTGCTCACCCGTAAGGATGGGCTGCCCCGCTGGGCTATTGGCGGCATGGTCGAAAATTTCATCAACGTAACGCTGTACTGCTGGCGCAGCGCTTCGCTCTAGCAGGTTGCCGTAGCTGTCGAGCGTGTTTTGCAGATCGGTAACAAAGTTCTGATCCACCGGCACCGTCGCATTGCTAGCTAGGCGGTCGAACTCAGAGCCAATATTACGATAGGCCGTGTCCAGAACTTCGGGCGTAGCGCGTGGGGCATTAACGCCAATTCGCTGCAATGCGGCGTTGGTAAACTGCTCGCCTTGAGTGTCCATAAACTGCTGAGCGTTAGCGCCGCCCAACTCGCTTTCCATAGCCTTTAGGCGTGGGTTTCCGGTTGCTTGCCCTGCGGTAAGCTCAACGCCTTCGTTTTGCAGGGCTCGGACAACGTTCATGCGGCTGGGATCAATTGGGTTTGGCGTTATTAGCTTTCGCCCGCCTTCGATCAGACCAGCACCTGCACCAAAGCCAAGAGCCTGACCAACCACGTCAGCAACAGGATTGCCAGGGAAAACTTCATTAGCAACACCAGCGCCAAGGCCAGAAGCTGTAGTAAGTCCAAGCTCCGCCCCTCCTTGCGTCAGCGCTTGACCGATGCTTGCAGCGCGTGAGGCGCTACCCGCCATGGGGATTAGATTAGCACCAATCTCATTTCCAACGCGACGGGCAATCTGTCCTGCCGCATTGTCAGTAGGATCGGTCATTGCTCCCGAATTGTTGGCAAGATTTAGGAAGCTCTGGCCAGCATTAGGCAAGATGCTTTGTTCAGGGTAGGCGAAATCCCCGCCCATCGCGTTGCCGATAGCAGGGCCTATTGAGCGCAGTCCAAGCTCTACGGTGTTTGGAAGGCTCAGAAAGTTGGCTGCCCCCTCAGTCATACCCGAAGCGATTTGTGGGAATAGACCTTCACGCTGCGGCTCTGCGGGCGCAGGAATGGGGTTAGGAACGGGTGCGGCTCCCTCTATCGGGGCTGCTATTGTTGGCGTTGAAGCTTCGGGGAACTTGGACTGGATAAACGCGCGGATTTCCTCTCTCGGCATGTCGTCGGGGAAACGAACGATACGGCCATCGGGAACGCGCACGTCAACCATTACAGGTCATTCCAATCAATAACTTGCCCGTTTGTAGCGGAAGGCTCTGCGCCCGTCATGCCAGCAACGTCGCGTTCCTTCTGCTCGATGAAGGCGTTGAGGATAGCCTTCTTTTCCGCAGGCGACTTGTTCGGATCGCCAAGCGTATCGCGGAGGCTCTGGCCTTCCTGAACAGTAAAGGCAGCACCAAAGGTATCCTTGAGCAGCGGCAGAACCTGATTGTCTACGATTGCAATGTAGCTTGAGCGATCAATCGCACCCTGCCCTGGATCAAGGCCGAACTCACGCTTCAGCGCATCGCCAGCCTGACCCATCTGCGTATATGTCGCTGTGTCGGCAAGGTTGGTTAGCTTATCAATGACAGTTCGGAGGCCCGGCATCTTGCGCTGGATGCTTTCGGCCAATGCTGCGTTCTCGGCATCCGTCTTGCCCTCTACGCCACCAAAGCCGGTCTCATAAGCCGCTTCACGGTTCTGCTTTGGAGTACGGAATAGTTCATTGCCGTAAATGTCCTGAGTGATAATCTCAGTGCCCGTATCAATCTGCTTTGTCGTAGGAGCGGGAGAAAAGCCCTCCGCACCCTGTAGGGGTTGCCAGTTACCCTGATTGGATGCCTGACCAAGAACGACATTCCCACTGGCGTCCTGCATGGGGACGATGTTGCCAAAGAAGCTTTCGTTACCCTGACCACCACCAGCAGCGTCAGCCTGCAATTTGGCAAGCTGGGCCTGATACATCGGGTCTTGACGCTCAAGCCCGCTGTTGAGCAGCGCAGTGGCGATAGAGGTCTGGGCCGGTGAACCCCAAGCGGCGTCTGGACTAGTTAGAGCCGCAATGATCGCGTTTGGGTCTTGATTGATGGATAGGTCGGCAAACAACTGACCAGCCCGCTCGCGGCCCGCGCTTTCGGCTTCATCGACGCGACCACCCAGAACAGTACCGGACAAAGCTGCGGCTATGTCGGCCAAGCCCTCACTCCA
>Ga0247815_10000268_pt1 | contig 41472 bp, 36 predicted proteins | sample UWRJL194509B1_FD_181014 | JGI IMG/M metagenome (GOLD analysis project Ga0247815, IMG submission 181014) | Plant litter microbial communities from Arlington Agricultural Research Station in Wisconsin, United States - UWRJ-L194-509B-1 | ecosystem: Environmental > Terrestrial > Plant litter >...
ACTTGGTAAATGAAATTCAGGAGGTATACCGTTTACAAGGGGTAAAAATTAATGACAAGCACTTTGAGGTAGTTATTCGCCAAATGATGCGTAAAGTAAGAGTTCAGGATCCGGGAGATACATTATTCCTAGAAGATCAATTGATTCACACTAAAGATTTCATCGTTCAAAACGATAAATTATATGGTATGAAAGTAGTTGAAGACGCTGGAGATTCTGCTGTTCTGAAACCAGGTCAGATAATTTCGCCTCGTGATTTACGTGATGAAAACTCATTGCTGAAACGAAATGATAAAAATCTTGTTGTAGCAAGAGACGTAATTACTGCAACTGCAACGCCAGTTTTACAAGGTATTACAAGAGCTTCGCTTCAAACTAAATCATTCATCTCTGCTGCTTCTTTCCAAGAAACAACAAAAGTACTTAACGAAGCTGCTGTAGCAGGTAAAGTAGATGATTTAGAAGGATTAAAAGAAAATGTAATTGTTGGACACAGAATTCCTGCAGGAACTGGAATGAGAGAATACGATAACACTATCGTAGGATCTAAAGACGATTACAATGAAATGATGGCTAATAAAGAAGAATATATTTATTAATTAGGAAACTATGAGTAATCCGAAACAACAACAAGAGCAGATTAATATTGAGTTAGATGAAACGGTCGCAGAAGGAATTTATTCTAATCTTGCGATTATCAATCACTCATCATCAGAATTTGTTTTAGATTTTGTGAGCATTATGCCCGGTATTCCTAAAGCCAAGGTAAAGTCAAGAATTGTCCTGACACCACAACATGCTAAAAGATTATTAAAAGCAATTGGTGAAAATATTCATCGTTTTGAAGCTGCCCACGGCGAAATCAAAGACACTGAACAAGCACCAATACCGCTTAATTTTGGTCCGGCAGGACAAGCATAAATTTAAAAGCCCCATTTTTTAATGGGGCTTTTTTTATAGTAAAGTGAAATGGATGAATAAATGCAGTTTGTCCGATTTAATTTCACTTAATCGACTAAATTTCTTCTTTCGGCGTTATTGTTTTAAATTGGTATCTTCTAGTAGAAGATTAATTTTAGAAAATAATGAACTTATTAAGGTTGGTTTAATTCAAATTAAAAAAAAAGCGCTAATTATAAATTAGCGCTTTTTTTATGTTTTTTCGAATGAACTTAATCAAATTCAGAAGTGAAAAATAATTTTACACTTTGATATTTACTTTGAGTCATTTGAATTGTAAAGTCAGAATCGGCTAAAAATACCAATTGGCCATATTTATCATGTGCCAGGAATTTCTGCTTAATACGTTTGAATTCTTTAAATTCATCGTTTTTGGCATCATCAGGTTTTACCCAGCATGCTTTATGAACAGGAAAGTTTTCGTACGTACATTTTGCACCGTATTCATGCTCCAGACGATACTGAATTACCTCGTACTGAAGTGCGCCAACTGTTCCAATTACTTTACGGTTGTTCATTTCTAAAGTAAACAACTGTGCTACACCTTCATCCATTAACTGATCAATTCCTTTGTCCAATTGCTTGGCTTTCATCGGATCAGCGTTGTTGATATATCTAAAGTGTTCTGGAGAGAAACTCGGAATTCCTTTGAAACTCATGATTTCTCCCTCTGTCAAAGTATCTCCGATTTTAAAATTTCCAGTGTCGTGTAAACCTACAATATCACCAGGATATGAGATGTCTACAATTTCTTTTTTCTCTGCAAAAAATGCATTCGGACTAGAAAATTTTAAATTTTTCTTTTGGCGAACGTGGTAATAAGGTTTATTTCTTTCAAAAGTTCCGGAAACAATTTTGATAAACGCCAAACGATCTCGGTGTTTTGGATCCATATTGGCATGGATTTTAAATACAAAACCACTCATTTTTTCTTCAGCCGGATCAACTAAACGAGTTTCAGAATCTTTCGGTCTGGGAGATGGTGCAATAGACACAAAACAGTCTAATAGCTCGCGAACTCCAAAATTATTTAAGGCTGAACCAAAAAAGACAGGCTGAATTTTTCCGTCTAAATAATCCTGACGCTCAAATTTTGGATAAACTTCATCAATTAATTCCAACTCTTCACGTAATCTGTCTGCAGGTTTCTGCCCGATTATTTTTTCTAATTCAGGACTTTGTACATCAGAAAAAGCGATTGTTTCCTCGATATTTTTACGGCTGTCTCCACTAAAAAGATTAATGTTTTGTTCCCATAAATTATAAATTCCCTGAAAATCATAACCCATCCCGATAGGAAAACTTAAAGGTGTAACTTTTAGTCCGAGTTTTTGTTCTACTTCATCCATTAAGTCAAAAGCATCTTTTCCTTCACGGTCTAATTTATTGATGAACACAATCATCGGTATATTTCTCATTCTGCAAACTGAAACCAATTTTTCAGTTTGTTCCTCAACTCCTTTTGCAACGTCAATTACAACTATAACACTATCTACAGCAGTTAAAGTTCTAAAAGTATCTTCTGCAAAATCCTTGTGTCCTGGCGTATCAAGAATGTTGATTTTTTTATCTTTATAATTAAAAGCAAGTACAGAAGTTGAAACCGAAATCCCTCTCTGGCGTTCGATTTCCATGAAATCACTCGTTGCTCCTTTTTTAATTTTATTATTTTTTACGGCTCCTGCTTCCTGAATTGCTCCTCCAAACAACAATAATTTTTCAGTTAAGGTTGTTTTACCGGCATCAGGATGCGATATAATTCCGAATGTTCTTCTGCGTTGTATTTCTTTTAAAAAACTCATATTTCGTATAAATAGGTTGCAAAAGTACTATTAATTACTGCCATTTAAAAATAAATGCGATCCTGTTTTTAGTGTTCAAACTTTGGTTTTTAACGGCGAATGGCACTTTAACTTACTCTAATTATTCATTTTGGGAAATTCGCTTTAATATTGCATATAATTTTTTGTTAATAGTATAGCTGATAGTTGTATTATGTAATTGAATTGTTATTTTTGTTCGGCATAAGTTAAAATAGAACTAGGTTTTAATTACGTACTATTTTCAGCATGTTTCCTGAAAGTAATAAGTTGAGAATAATAGTTTAAGAAGAAATTCCAAAGCAAGATCTTTACATTCAAATTAAATTTAAAATAATGTTATTAAAAAAATTACAGCTAAAAACAATTGATTACAAGTTAATGCTGACAATGTGTTTTTTACTTTTTTTCAACTCAATTATTTCGGCCCAGGAAATCATCAAAGATTCCGTTGCTGCTGCAAAACCTGCAGTGTTAGCTTCTGGTCAGAAGCAAAAAATAGACGGTATTATTGCTAATGTTGGAGACTATATTATTTTAGATTCAGATATTGATAAAGGATATTTAGAAATTGCAAGTCAGGGTGGTAATATAAAAGATATTACAAGATGCCAGATGCTTGGCAAACTTTTAGAAGACAAATTATATGCGCATCAGGCCATTCAGGATAGTATCATTGTTAGTGATGCCGAAGTAAGAAGCATGATGGAAGAACGACTAAACTATATGATTCAACAAGTTGGCGATATCAATAAAGTTGTGGCTTACTACAAAAAGAACTCTGTTGAAGAATTTAAAACATATTTTGGAGATATCTTAAAAGAACAAAAACTGGCATCAGAAATGACTAAAAAAATTGTTGATGCTGTTGAGATTACACCAGAAGAAGTTCGTAATTTCTTTAAGAAAATACCAAAAGAAGAATTGCCGACTTTTGGAGCTGAGATGGAAGTAGCCCAAATTGTGGTAGAGCCTAAAGTTTCAAAAGAAGATGAGCAAAAGGTAATTGACAGATTAAATTCGATTAGGAAAGATGTTCTGGAAGGCTCCAGTTTTGCAACGAAAGCGGTTTTATATTCACAAGATCCGGGATCATCGCCAAACGGAGGTTTTTATAAAATGACCAGAAAAACGCCTTTCGTGAAAGAGTTTAAAGATGTGGCGTTTAGTTTAGGAGAAGGGGAGATTTCAGAACCTTTTAAAACTAATTTTGGATATCATATTATTATGGTAGAAAAAATAAAAGGACAGGAAGTTGAACTGCGTCATATTTTAATAGCGCCAACCGTATCTGAAACAGCTTTGAAAGATGCTAAGGAAAGAATTGCTAATATTAGAGCGAAGATCATTAATAAGGAAATTTCTTTTGCAGATGCTGCCAGAACGGAATCTGACGAAAAAGAAACCAAAGCAAACGGAGGAACATTGGTCAATCCTAATACGCAAGACACGCGTTTTGAATTGACTAAAATGGATCCGACATTATACAGTCAGGTTTCTAATCTAAAAGATGATGAAATATCACAGCCTCTTTTAAACACAGATGATAAAGGTAAAAAAACGTATAAGTTAATTACTGTTACAAACAGAATCGACGAACATACAGCTGATTATGCTAAGGATTACACTAAAATTAAAGAGTTAGCCTTGAAAGAAAAGCAAATTACTACCATTTCAAAATGGTTTGACACCAAAATAAAAGACACTTATATTAAAATTATTGGAGAATACAGAGATTGTAAATTTGTTTACAATTGGTTGAAAAAATAATTTTTATTAAATAAATAAAAAGAGTTAGTTTTATGAATTCATAGCGCTGGCTCTTTTTAATTTTAAACACTTTTCATACATGTCTGACGTAGCAGCAATTCATAACTTAGTTCAAAAAAGAAACGAATTAAAAACCGAAATAGCAAAAATCATTGTAGGGCAGGATGCCGTCGTAGATCAAATTTTACTTTGTATATTTTCTGGTGGACACGCACTTTTAATTGGTGTTCCAGGTTTGGCAAAAACATTAATGATAAACACTTTGTCGCTGGCTTTAGGCTTGGATTTTAAAAGAATTCAGTTTACTCCGGATTTAATGCCTTCGGATATTTTAGGAAGTGAAATTTTGGATGAAAACAGACAGTTTAAATTTATAAAAGGCCCTATCTTCTCGAATATTATTCTTGCAGATGAGATTAACAGGACACCACCCAAAACGCAGGCCGCTTTACTTGAAGCAATGCAGGAACGTTCTGTAACCATTGCGGGAGAAAATCATAAATTAGATTTGCCTTACTTTGTATTAGCCACTCAAAACCCAATTGAGCAGGAAGGAACTTATCCTTTGCCAGAAGCCCAATTAGATCGTTTTATGTTTGCTATAAAATTAGAATATCCAACTTTTGAAGAAGAAGTTCAGGTTGTAAAACGAACTACCTCAGATGCTAAAACGTCAATTAATCCGTTGTTTACCGCACAGGAAATTATCGATTTTCAGCATTTAATCCGCAGGATTCCTGTTGCCGATAATGTAATTGAATACGCCGTTACGCTAGTAAGCAAAACACGTCCGGATAATGCGTTATCAAATGATTTTGTTAAAAATTATTTAGATTGGGGGGCTGGTCCAAGAGCTTCTCAGAATTTAATTTTGGCAGCAAAAGCACACGCCGCTTTCAATGGTAAATTTTCACCGGACATTGAAGATGTAAAAGCAGTGGCAACCGGAATTTTAAGACATAGAATTATTAAAAATTACAAAGCCGATGCTGAAGGAATTACTGAAGAAATAATCATTCAGAAGCTAATGTAGAAAAAAATATAAAATTTAAAAAAGCCTGACAGATTCTAAATCTGTCAGGCTTTTTTATTATTGGACTTTGCTGGTTTCATTAATCAATCGTACAGGTTTATTGTAAATGAGCTTTATTAGTAATACTTCGGCTAAAGAAGTATATTTTTTATGATCGCATTCATACCACCAGTACGACGAATATCGAATTTTGTTTTTCTCCAATTTGGCAAGCCATATTGCTTCTTTATTTTTCTTAATCTGCTGTGATTCGATAATAGTATATCCGTCACCTGTCCAGCAAATCAAAGGATTGTGAGAAGGCGTTTTAATATAAACGAGTTTTTCGGGAGTTACAATTTTAAATACTTCAGTAGTGACCCATTTTCCTTTTTGTATTTGATATTCAGGATTTAAATCTTCTAATAAATTATGATTTTGTTTTTTCTGGACTTCAAAACTCGTAATGCACAATATTGCAGTTGCTATTATAAATGGCAAAAAAGTAAATTTGAAAGAATCGCCGGATGCGGCATCATTTTGTTTTGGCTTAAAAAACCGCATTATAAATAACATCGGAACAATTTGATACAATATAAAACAGGCAATCCCGATGCTGTGATGCAGTACATTTTCTCGCGTACAATTCAATAAAACCAGTGTTATGATTCTGAAATAATTTGAAATAATATTCAATACTATCAAAATCAAGCAAAATACGAAGATTTGCATAATGCTGAAATAGCTTTTTTGTTTTCGTTCTTCCAGAGTTAATAAAAAAGCGCCACTGAGCAATCCAGTTTTAAAAAGCGATAATCCCATACAGGCAGTATCAATCGTAATTTTTGCATTATTCACGAAAAAATTCACGCCTTCTATTTTATTGATTGGAATAAAATTCTTCAATGTTAGAAAAACACCGTAACAAAGCGTCTGTTTTATTTCGGTTGTCAAATAGTTGAAAAATGTATTGAAAACAGACGAGAATAATAAAACACAGATTAAAGCTATGAATGAAAATTTTCCCGTAAAAAGATAATAAACCAAACAAACGAATAAAGCTAAAGCCAGAAAATGCGAAGATTTAGTATGCAGACGAAAACTCACAAATTCTAATAAAAGTATTAGTCCTAAAAGGGGGTAGTTCATATTGAATGAAGTTTTTCTACCCCCAATAACAAACAATAGAATCGAAAATAAAATGCCGAAAAAATTACTGTCAAGTCCTGATACTACAACACTATAATTGAAGACCAAAAGGCAGATTAAGACCAATACTGCAATCGCTTTTTTATTCTGAAGCAAGAAGTAATTCATTAGATTGTCTGCTTTTTTGTTTTTTTATAATAGAAGCATAATGTTGTTATTCCAATAATAATCAAAACCCATTCGTGTGGTTCAGGAACAGATCCGTCGTTGTTGATCGATGCATTTCCTAAGGTGTCAACGTTTTTCTCGATTCCATTTTTTTTGTAATCTTTGTCGGTTTCCAAAACAATTAGAGATGAAATAGGAGTCACAATATTAGCGTCTTTAGCCAGATCTACAAATTGATTAGCGGACAGTGTATCGCCTTGAATTTTAACTTGCTCCTGCAAAACTTTACCAAAGGCATACATTCTGTAAATATGATTAGGGCCATTACTTTTTGAATTTTCATTTTTTGAACTTTCCTGAATCGAAATATTTGCAGGTTCAATATTTACTGTGTTTTCAGCAGTTTTAAACAAAACAAATTGTTTTTTGCTGATCAGTTCTAAAGTGTGTTTTAAAGTTGTCTGGAAATAATCAACATATTTTTGTTCTTTAACGGTCTGCCAGAACGGATTAATTTCTGAACTAATATTAATCACTTTTAAATTTTGCTTTTGAGTGCCGCTTTTTATTTTCTTCAAATAATCAGATTGCTCCAGCTCTTCAAAATTGGCTGAAAAAGAACCCGTTTTGGTAACGATTAAACTGTTTTGGGCTATTTTGTAAAGTGGCAGTAATGAATAATGCAAGTCTTCAAATTCAGATTGAATGGTTTTGTAATTTTCGATATTAATCGCGTTTTTTTCTTTGTCGACATAAACATACAGGTTATTGCTGCGCAAGCGGACCATCGATTCTATTTCCTGACTCGTCCAGTTGCTGTTCAAATCCAAAATAATTTCAGAAGCATGAAACGGAACCACTGTTTTCTCGATGTCTTTTACTTCGTAAACTTTATTTTTCCAGACAAATGAACCAGAAAGTAAATTTTTATTCACTGGCATTGAAGCTTTCCAGTTATCAAGTCCTTTAGATTCATTAGTATAATAATTGTTTTTGAATTCAAAATCCTTACTGGTTTCCACTTTAGTATTTCCGGTAATCTGAACTCTCGAAATAGTTGTAGCATTATTAATGTTCGGGCCTTTTATGAGAAGACTTTGGTATATCATTTTATTGTCTTCGACTTTTAACGGCGTAGTAAAACCACATTTAAACATTCTAGGAGTTTTATAATTTATAGGAAAAACACGAACTACAACTTTGTTTCCTTCTTTCCATTGCATTAATGAAGGATCGCGATATTCTACACCCACAATTTGTTTGTAGGCTTTCTTTGCTTTTTCCTTTGTTGTTAAAACACCTTTTCGTTCTACGCCGTTTACCCATAAAGATAAGGAAGTCGCAACTGAGCCCTCAGGCAGCTGAAAAGAATAAATGGCTTCCTGATTACGCCATGATTTTTCGCTGGCAATCTTCATGGTGATTTCAGTATAAGCCAGTCGTGTGTCCGGATAGAGTTTGACATCTTCTTTAATATTTCTGGTAAATAAATCTTCACCGCTCCATAATTGCTCTTCGGTTTCTAAGCGTTTATCAAAATTAGATTTCAGAATATTTATTTTATCATCTTTACTCAGATTAAGCTCTTTACAGAAAATGTAAGCAATGGTTATAAACGGATTATGTACTTTTTTTTCATTAAACTGACTGCTGCCAAAAGAATTGAAATTTCTGAAAGTGAAGAAATTTTCAGGGCCTTTGTAAACCAGATCTTTTTTTAATAGAATTTCATTAAAAAAGTTAGGTTCCAGACTTTGCGAAATTTTAATATAATTTGGTACATCATCATTATTGTCAAATGATTGTATGATTTCGTTTTTGGCAATTTTTTCACTTTCTATGTTTAATCGTACAGCAAAAGCCATCAAAGCAATAATAACAGTTAAAAAACCGGCACTAAAAGAAATAAAATACCTTTTATTGTCCTGAAACAAGCGGCCAATTGTGATAAGATGAGCGATAGAAACAATTGCCGGCACCAAACCATAAAACCCTAATCCTAAAACGATAATTCCGATAAAAGAAAATACCGTAATCGGGAGTAAATACAACATATAATAAAGGATCAGCGTATAAGACAATCCGTTGATAAAGTAGAGAATGAATGTCCAATAGTTTTCGTTTCTCTTTTGATAAATGAAAAAATTAGAGATACAAAATAGAAAAGTAATGATATACACCCAAAATGGTAAATCTTCAAAAATTGAAATAAAAGTATTCACGCAGAAGCACCCGATAAACCAATTCAAAAAAAGAAAGGGAATCAAGTGAAAGTGTTGCTCTCTTTTACGTAAAATGAGAAAAGAAAGCACCGTACCGTAAACAAATTCGACAATCAGGCTCAAACCGCAGATCGATTCGAAATCGCTATACTTCATTTTTATGCTTACAAGCGAAACACTTAATAAGATGATGCTGAAGAGTGTGATGCCTAAACTAATTGAGACACCTGGCTTTTGAAGGTATTCTTTTAAAAATTCTAATTTGCTTTTCATAGTTATATTTATTTAAAAGTACTTTGAATTGCAAAGTTATTAGAAAATTTGAATTGACAAACTTTTATTTGATTTTTTTTTGGATGAAAAAGAGGATTAAACTCTATTAAAAATTTACCTGAAAACAAATTTAAAAAGACGTTACAAAAGACAACTATAACGATATAATTGCTTATTTAGAAAGATTCTTGAGTCAAAACCGGGTAAAACAGACCTTTGTTTATAACATAAAATTTCGACTTTGTTAAAGAAAAGATTTAAAAATGTCAATAATTCATTTTTTTAATACTTAATTGATATTATAGCAAAAACAAGCACTCAAAATCGTTTTTTAGCAATAATAATTTTTGAAAAGGCTACTTCTATTAGATTTTTTTTAATTATCGGCTTTAATGTTTAAATTTGCGACAAAAAAATAAATCTGCCTAATTATGAACATTTATCAGGATTATATCCAAGAAATTGAAGAGCGCAAAAATCAGGGACTTCACCCGAAGCCAATTGATGGTGCTGCTTTAATCAGCGAAATCATTTCGCAAATAAAAGATTTAGATAACGCATACCGCGAAGATTCTATTAAGTACTTTATTTATAATACTATACCGGGAACTACAAGTGCTGCTGGTGCAAAAGCTAAATTTTTAAAGGAAATAATTCTTGGTGAATTTGTGGTAAACGAAATAACTCCGGATTTTGCTTTTGAGTTATTATCACACATGAAAGGCGGGCCTTCGATCGAAGTGCTTTTAGATTTAGCTTTGGGCTATGATACAGCAATTGCAGCAGCAGCAGCAAATGTCCTTAAAACACAGGTTTACCTTTATGAGGCAGACACAGATCGTTTAAAAGAAGCATTTAAAAATGGCAATCCAATTGCTATTGAAATTATTAAAAGTTACGCACAGGCTGAGTTTTTTACTAAACTGCCAGAAATAGTTGAAGAAATAAAAGTAGTTACCTATATCGCTGGTGAAGGAGACATTTCTACAGATTTGTTATCTCCGGGTAACCAGGCGCACTCACGCTCTGATCGTGAACTTCATGGTCAATGTATGATTACTCCACTTGCACAGGCAGAAATCAAAGCTTTACAGGCACAGCATCCTGATAAAAGTGTAATGTTAATTGCAGAAAAAGGTACAATGGGTGTAGGTTCATCTAGAATGTCAGGTGTAAATAACGTGGCGCTTTGGACAGGTAAACAAGCAAGTCCGTATATTCCTTTCGTTAATATCGCTCCAATCGTTGGGGGAACAAATGGAATTTCTCCGATTTTCCTGACAACTGTTGACGTTACGGGTGGTATTGGATTAGATCTTAAAAACTGGGTTAAAAAATTAGATGCAGATGGTAATGTGATCCGCAACGAAAATAATGAACCTATTCTTGAAGAAGCATATTCTGTTGCTACAGGTACTGTACTTACGATCAATACTAAGACAAAAAAACTATATAATGGCGACCAGGAGCTAATTGATATTTCTAAGGCATTTACTCCTCAGAAAATGGAATTTATAAAAGCCGGCGGATCATATGCAATTGTATTTGGTAAAAAGCTTCAAACTCTAGCGGCGAAAATTCTGGATATCGAGGCTCCTCTTGTATTTGCTCCATCAAAAGAAATTTCTATTGAAGGGCAAGGTCTTACAGCAGTAGAGAAAATCTTTAACAGAAATGCTGTTGGTGTACCTGCAGGCAAAGTGCTGCACGCGGGATCTGATGTTCGTGTAGAAGTTAATATTGTAGGTTCTCAAGATACGACTGGTCTTATGACTGCTCAGGAATTAGAGTCTATGGCTGCTACGGTAATTTCGCCAATCGTTGATGGTGCTTATCAGTCTGGATGTCATACCGCTTCAGTTTGGGATAAAAAAGCACAGGCAAATATTCCGAAATTAATGAAATTCATGAACGAGTTTGGTTTAATTACTGCTCGTGACCCAAAAGGCGTTTATCACTCGATGACTGACGTAATCCACAAGGTTCTAAACGATATTACAATAGATGAATGGGCTATCATTATTGGTGGTGACTCTCATACAAGAATGTCTAAAGGTGTTGCTTTTGGTGCTGACTCTGGAACAGTTGCTCTTGCATTGGCTACAGGTGAGGCTTCAATGCCAATTCCTGAATCTGTAAAAGTTACTTTTAAGGGAGAGATGAAAAGCTATATGGACTTTCGTGATGTGGTTCATGCTACGCAGGCTCAAATGCTTAAGAAATTTGGTGGAGAGAATGTATTCCAAGGAAGAATCATTGAGGTTCACTTAGGAACTCTTAATGCTGACCAGGCCTTTACATTTACAGACTGGACTGCAGAAATGAAAGCAAAAGCTTCTATCTGTATTTCTGAAGATGATACTTTGATTGAGTCATTAGAGATTGCAAAAGGCAGAATCCAGATCATGATCGACAAAGGTATGGACAATCACAAACAAGTTCTTCAAGGATTGATTAATAAAGCCGATAAGAGAATTTCTGAAATTAAATCAGCAGAGAAACCAGCCTTAACTCCAGATGCAAATGCGAAGTATTATGCTGAAGTTGTGATAGATCTTGATCAAATTGCAGAACCAATGATTGCTGACCCGGACGTTAATAATATTGATGTTTCTAAAAGATATACGCACGATACCATCAGACCTTTATCTTTTTATGGAGGAGTGAAAAAAGTAGATCTTGGATTTATCGGTTCTTGTATGGTTCACAAAGGCGATATGAAAATTCTGGCTCAAATGCTTAAAAATATTGAGCAGCAACAAGGTAAGGTTGAGTTTAAGGCGCCGCTTGTTGTGGCACCTCCTACATATAACATTGTAGATGAACTAAAAGCCGAAGGAGACTGGGAAGTGTTACAAAGATACTCCGGCTTCGAATTCGACGATAATGCTCCAAAAGGCGCAGCACGTACAGAATATGAAAATATGTTGTATTTAGAGCGTCCAGGATGTAATCTTTGTATGGGGAACCAGGAAAAAGCAGCAAAAGGAGATACTGTAATGGCAACTTCTACGCGTCTTTTCCAAGGAAGAGTCGTAGAGGATACTGAGGGTAAAAAAGGGGAGTCATTACTTTCATCGACACCAGTTGTAGTTTTGTCTACAATTTTGGGCAGAACTCCTACTTTAGAAGAATATACTACTGCAGTAGATGGTATTAACTTAACTAAGTTTGCACCTTCTAACAAGCAGTTAGTGATGTAATTATACAATAGTTAATCATAATTCAAAAGCCCGAGCCATAAACTCGGGCTTTTTCTTTTCTAGCTCCTTAACTTTTTGTAACTTGTGATGTTCAAAATAAAAAAAACAAAAACAATAAAACTTATGGCTTTTGATATTGAAATGATTAAAAAAGTGTATGAGAACATGCCGGGTCGTGTTGATAAAGCACGCGAGATTGTTGGTCGTCCACTTACTTTAACGGAGAAAATTTTATACAATCACCTTTGGGATGGAAATCCATCTAAGGCTTTTGGAAGAGGAGTTGATTATGTGGATTTCGCACCTGATCGTGTCGCATGTCAGGACGCAACGGCTCAAATGGCATTATTGCAATTTATGCACGCTGGAAAGAAAACAGTTGCTGTTCCTACAACAGTTCACTGTGATCACTTAATTCAGGCAAAAGTTGATGCTGTAACCGATTTAGCGAGAGCAAAAACTCAAAGTAACGAAGTTTTCGATTTCTTATCGTCAGTTTCTAATAAATACGGAATTGGTTTCTGGAAGCCGGGAGCCGGAATTATTCACCAGGTAGTACTTGAAAATTATGCTTTCCCAGGCGGAATGATGATTGGTACCGATTCACATACTGTAAATGCAGGTGGTTTAGGAATGGTAGCCATTGGTGTTGGTGGAGCAGATGCTGTAGACGTTATGTCTGGTATGGCTTGGGAATTGAAATTCCCTAAATTAATTGGAGTAAAATTAACTGGTAAATTATCAGGATGGACTGCTCCTAAAGATGTTATCCTTAAAGTTGCTGGTATTCTGACCGTAAAAGGCGGTACTGGTGCTATCGTTGAATATTTTGGTGAAGGTGCAACTTCCATGTCTTGTACAGGAAAAGGAACTATTTGTAATATGGGTGCTGAAATTGGAGCTACAACTTCAACTTTTGGTTATGATGATTCTATGAGTCGTTACCTGCGCTCAACAAATAGAGCTGATGTTGCCGATGCTGCTGATAAAGTAGCTTCGTACTTAACCGGAGATCCGGAAGTATACGCTGATCCGGAAAAATATTTTGATCAGGTGATCGAAATTAACTTGACAGAATTAGAGCCACACTTAAACGGTCCTTTTACACCAGATTTAGCTACTCCAATTTCTAAAATGAAAGAAGCGGCAATCAAAAACAACTGGCCATTACAAATTCAGGTAGGTTTGATAGGTTCATGTACCAACTCCTCTTACGAAGATATTGCCCGAGCAGCTTCTTTGGCAAGACAAGTAAGTGCTAAAAACTTAAAAACTAAATCGCAGTTTACGATTACTCCGGGTTCTGAAGTAGTTCGTTATACAATCGAAAGAGACGGATTTATTGATACTTTCGAAAAAATTGGCGCCACCGTTTTCGCTAACGCCTGCGGACCATGTATTGGTATGTGGGATAGAGAAGGGGCAGAAAAAGAAGAAAGAAACACTATCGTTCACTCTTTCAACCGTAACTTCTCAAAACGTGCAGATGGTAATCCAAACACTTTAGCTTTCGTAGGTTCTCCAGAATTGGTTACTGCTATGGCTATTGCGGGTGATTTAGGTTTCAATCCGTTAACAGATACCTTAATCAACGAAGATGGAGAAGAAGTAAGATTGGATGCTCCAACAGGAGACGAATTGCCTCCAAAAGGGTTTGATGCAGAAGATCCGGGATTTCAGGCTCCGGCTGCCGATGGTTCAGGGGTTCAGGTTGCGGTAAGCCCAACATCTGATCGTTTGCAATTATTAGCTCCTTTTGACGCTTGGGACGGTAAAAACATTACGGGTGCCAAGTTGTTGATCAAAGCATTCGGAAAATGTACAACAGATCATATTTCTATGGCCGGGCCATGGTTACGTTTCCGCGGACATTTAGATAATATTTCGAACAATATGCTGATTGGTGCTGTAAATGCATTCAACCAAAAAACAAACTCTGTCAAAAATCAATTAACCGGAGCTTACGATGCGGTTCCGGCTGTTGCTCGTGCCTACAAAGCCGCCGGCGTTCCATCAATAGTTGTGGGAGATCACAATTATGGTGAAGGTTCTTCTCGTGAACATGCCGCGATGGAGCCTCGTTTCTTGGGAGTTAAAGCAGTATTGGTGAAATCTTTCGCCCGTATCCACGAAACCAACCTTAAAAAACAAGGTCTTTTAGGGTTAACTTTCGCAAACGAAGCCGATTATGATAAAATTCAGGAAAATGATACAATCAATTTTACTGATTTAATGGAATTTGCTCCGGGAAAACCATTAACATTAGAATTCGTTCACGAAGATGGTTCTAAAAGTATTATCCTTGCCAACCATACTTACAACGCAGGTCAAATTGGCTGGTTCGTTGCAGGTTCAGCATTAAACTTAATTGCTGCCGGAAAAGCTTAATCTTTACGATTCAACTATACCAAAAACGCTCTGTGAAAACAGGGCGTTTTTATTTTTATCCTATTTATTTGAAGCAATTTCCAGATTTCCGTTTCTTCCGAAGCTTCCGGACTCATTTAAAAAAAAGCAAATTTTTAATGGTTCTATAAAGAGCTTCTTCCTATGATTTGGCAGTCATTTTTTTTAGAACGAGAAACTTTTGCCTTTTTTACCGTGGCTTTTCTCTTCCATTTGGGCTGGGTGTCTGTTTCAATTTACTATTCATTTTAACAAATAATGAAAATCACACAATTTTTCGTAACTGATATTAAATCATTATTTTAGTGTCAAATCAAATTTAAGTTTGCCCGTTTGGGGGAAATTTGTTGTTAAAAAAGGTGCATTTTTTACATAAAACAGTTAAATTCGCCCTCAAGGTAATATAGTTGCTTTTTTAGAGTTTAAAATAGAAGTGGTAAAACTCAAAAGAGAATAGTATAAACGAAAAAAGGAGAATATGGTTTTTAGGTTAATAGTAGTAATGTTTTTTTTCAGTGCAGGTGTCTTTTCTCAGGAAAAATTTATCAAACACAAAATATCAAAAGGAGAAAACCTTACTATAATTGCTAAAAAATACGGTGTTAAACCAAAAGACATTACAGAAGCAAACCCAGACGCTCCTAAAATTTTAAAATTAGATTCTGTTTTATTAATTCCCAATTCTAATAAAACTACTCCTTCAAATTCTAATAAAACCACAGTTCTAAAACCTTCCGAAGCCATTGCTGCTGTAACTCCCGGATCGCACGAAGTTTTACAGAAAGAAACGCTTTGGGGAATCTCAAAAAAATACAATGTTTCGGTTGACGATCTAAAAAAAGCAAATCCATCTTTAGAAACAGACGGCTTAAAAATTGGACAACAGATTGTGATTCCAGTCAGCGCATCGGTTAATTCCAGTACTGTTGTTAATTCAGATAATTCAGAAAAGGCGGCCAATTCAGTTAAAAAAGATCCTACACCATTTGATGATCTTAAAATCGTGAATGTTGTAGATATTGTGGTAGAAGTACAGCCTAAAGAAACAAAATATGCTATCGCAAAAAGATACGGACTTACGGTTGCCGATTTAGAACGTCAAAATCCGTTTATAAAAGGAAAACTGCCCGTTGGTTACGTGTTAAAAATCAAAACTACAAAAGAAAAGGCTGATGCAGCACAGGCTTTAGGAGCAGTAAATACAGTAAATAAAGATGTTGCAGCGCCTTTCGATATTGCTTCAAATCCAGATATTAAAAAAGATTCATCAACCGTTATAAGAGTAAGCAATCATTCTTATTTAGTCGACCAGCTGATTGTAAATGCAACCGAAAATATTGGAACCAGATACCGATCCGGCGGGACTACAAAAGCAGGTTTTGACTGCTCCGGATTAATGATCTGCACTTTTAATACTTTTGATATTAAACTGCCAAGAAGTTCTATAGAGCAATCTCGAATTGGCACGGTAGTAAATACGGAAGAAGCGCAAAAGGGAGATTTAATTTTCTTTAAAACCAACGGAAGACGCCAAATTAACCATGTTGGAATGGTGGTTGAGGTAATAGACGGAGAAATTAAATTCGTGCATTCTTCGACCCATGGAGGAGTTATGATTTCATCAACAAAAGAGCCGTATTACGAAAGAGCCTTCTCGCAGGTAAATCGCGTTTTAGAATAGATTCACTCTAATTTATACGCTTTAAAATTATTTCCTGAATACAAAAACGGTACACTATACGAAATTATGACCCAGGAATTTTCTTTCTGAATTCTTCAATAGGAAAAGGTTTGCCTAAAAATCCCGTTACATGCCTGCTCTCCTTTACCTGGCTGATATCCTTGGCGTCTAAGGTCGAAGAGAGTACATAAATTTCAATATCTTTCATGTCATTGCCGTCAAGTTTCTCAAATGCATTCAGGAATTCAAAACCGTTCATTACAGGCATCTGAATATCGAGTATAATAATAAGCGACTCAAAATTGTTTTGATTGACATGGAGCCATTCAATTCCTTCCCTGCCATTATTCGCAACATGAAGGTTATTTACCGAAAGTATTTTCTTGAATAACTGCCTGATAACAAGCTGGTCGATCAAATTGTCTTCAATTAGTAAAAATGTAGGATTCAGCTGCATATTAATAAGGTATTGTTACTGTAAATTTACTTCCAACATAACTTTCAGAAGATAATGTAATGCTGCCTTTGATGTTTTCAACGGCTTCTTTTGCAATATAAAGCCCCAATCCGGAACCTTTGTTTTTGTTGGTACAAAAATACATTTCAAAAATATTATCCTTAAATTCATCTTTAATTCCAAGTCCGTTATCCTCAATCTCAATTTTGTAAAAACCATCACTCAAATGCGTTTTGATACGAATAAACATTTCCGGTTTACTGTTGTCGGCATATTTTATTGCGTTGGAAAGCAGGTTCGAAATAATGATTTTTAATCGTAAGCTATCACTCTGAATTTCGTCGACAAGCAGTTCTTTAATAAAAATTATTTTATTCGCATTTTCAATATGCATAAACTGCGCGATCGATTCTTCAAACAATACACTTAGACTGACAGGTTCTATAACGACTTGTTTGCGTTTGTTTTTAGAATAATCGATAATGTCGCTTATAAATTGATCTTGTTTGGCAAGGCTGTTATGCATCAATTGAAGATAGTTCCTGATTTGATCAATATCATCTTCTAATCGGGTAATTTCTATCAAACCTTTTAAAGAAGTAATCGGAGATCTTAAATCATGCGATGCACTGTAAACAAAGCGATCAAGTTCTTTATTTACCTGTAGTAAATTTTCATTTTTAATCTCGATTTCCTTTTTTGAAACAATTAGCCGTTTCACCATTATCGAGTAATAAAAGCAGACGCTGCAGACGATAATCAAAATAAATATAATATTCGTAATAATCAGCAGATCTTTAATTTGACGCGTTCCTTCGCCTAATGTCTTTAAAAAATTGCGTTCGTTAATGGTGAGTTTGTCGCTTATCTGGCTAATCTGCTTTAAAAATTCTTCCTGATCAATAACGCTTAGTGTGTTGTATTTGATTTTTGCATCGATTTGTGTCCCGATGACAAATAGCTCATTGATTAAATTATCACCCTGTTCCCATTCATGAATTGCTTTGGCTAAAAACGGAACCTCTTTAAAATTTACAAACAACCAGACAAGATCGTTTATATCATCTTTATGGTTTCGTCCTATTAGAAAGCCTCTTCGCGCTGCTTCATTATCACCCGCTTTCAAAAGTGTCTTTCGGGCAATACCGTCGCCTTGCGGTACTTTTAATTCCTCCAGAAATAATTTCCATTGGCCTTTGTCCTGAGTATAAAGGTAGGTTAGCAAATATCTTGAAGCATCTTTTTGTCCTTTAGAGTAATGAGATTCACCATTAACATATGCGCGGTTGGCAGATAGTATTTTGATGGTAAAAAAATTGATGCAAATAAGCAGGGCACAGGAAACAAATACAATTAAAAGAGGGGCAAAAACATTCGGAAATTGAAGTTTCCTCAAGATACGGCTCTCAAACATAAATTCTTAATTTGTAGGTTAATAGATTCTGAGCTGTTTGTTTTGAGCGTATGGCAGTTATTATAATGCATGACACAATCTTTGGAACTTGATTATTGCGTAGGGTAAAAAAATAAACAATTGTTAATTAAATATTCAATTATCAAATCTCTTATTAACACCTTTACCAAATTTAAGTAAAAAAAGAATATCATTTGCTAAAAAAAAAGTACTCTTTCTTGTTAATTTTTCAGCAAAAATTAAAAATATATAATTAATTGATTTAAAGTTGCTTATGTGTTTTTTTTTGTTGAATGGTAATAAAAATGACAAGAAAACTAGAAAATAAGCGTTTAAAGTTCTATTTTGATAAAAGGAAAGAGGAGCTAAAATTGGTATTTTTTTTGTTTAACTTTTCTGACTTGTTTTTTAAAAAAAGCTTTTCATTAAAGTGCATTCAGTTAAAAGCAGTATATAAAAAAAGCTGCAGATTTAAACTGCAGCTTTTGTTACTTGGTTCTTATTCTTTTACTTTTAAAAGGTAACCAAATGGTGTAAAAAGTGAAATTACGATTACGATCAAAATGCAGACATCATCAGGATCGTCTAATTCAATTTCATTTTTCAATTCGTTAAATATTGAAAACACAAGAAGAAGAGTAATCGCTATTAATAGAAAAGTGATTATTTTAATTCCTTCAAATTTTTCAGCACTATCTGTCCAGAATTTTGTTTTAACAACAAGTACGATATTTATTATTACTGGCAGTAAAAGTACGATATCAGTACGATTCTGGTCTACTCCGTTAAAAAAGAAAGCCAGCCATGCAACAGCTGAAAGAATCGTTATAATTCCTAAAATTTTTTTAAGCATTTTTCTTTGTTTTTATCTTAAATACCTAAGTGTGTGCCGATAAGTTTTGATCGCCTAATTTTTTATTTCTACTTTCTTTAATATTCGAAATAAATCCAAACACCATGATAAGTCCTAAAACGCCCCAGAAAATCGCCCAATATAGATTTCCATTTGAGCTGTTTTTTTCTTTTTCTTCGCTTAAAGCTTTTTTAGGATCAAAGGTATTAAAGTTTGGATTTTCCTTTAAATAATAAATTTTTGGAAGTTGGTTCTCCGGTAATTTATTAAGAGAAACTTCGCCTTCGTACGTTTCATTTTCTACGGTAAAATGATATTTAAAATCGAAGGTTTTTACAGGAAGTCCCGCTATTTTTAGCGTAGTGACTTTGTAAATAGGATCATAAACTGCAGTAGAATAGGTGTTGTCAGCGATGATTTTCTGATAGTTAGAAATGGCTTTGTTGTCGCCGCCTTTGATGTAATCACTTGTACAGCTTTTGCAGCATGCAAATATTAGAACAATCATTCCGAGCTGTACAATTTTTTCAAAAAATTCTTTCATAGTAAAGGTTAGATTTAGGGGTAATTATTACTTGATTATTTTGGTAAATATTGATTGTGATCTTCGTTTTCGAATTTTGTATTGACAATTTCTTCTTTTACAAAATTCAATTTTGGCGCAGCAGGTGCAGTATTTTTAAATTGAGAACCTTCTGTAACCGAACTTTTTATTTTGAAAAGACTGATGCCATAAAATACAATGCTGATAATTCCAAATGCGAATAGAAAAGTATTCACATAAAATTCAGTACCTGTTTTGTCTAAATTCTGGGCTAAAATGACAAGGCCGAAAGCAGTAAATATAATGCCCCAGTATTCCATTTTAATCCAAAACAAACTATGGTTATTTTTAAAATTTATTTCTTTTCCCGTTTCCTTATCTATAAAAACTTTTAAAGTCGTGTTCCATTTTACGCCAAAAACAAAGCTGAAAATCCCCGCAATGAACGCTGGAATTACAAAACACAAATCAGTTTGAGATTTCGGGAAAATTGAGATACAAGAAAAAAGTGCGATAAATAAAACTACTACTGAGAGAAATCCTCTGCCTGACCAAACTATCATATTTTTGTTTTTTGTTGACTACCTACTTCTTTTAAAGTCTTATTTCGGTTTATTTAGACGTTACGTTATGATTTATTCGTAATATTCATTTCCATCCATATCCATATAAAAATCATAAGGATGGTCATTTACCAGTTTTTCAATACATATTAATTGAAAATGTGGATAATAGGCTAAAATTTTAATATACTTTGGGTCGAATAATTTGACGCTGTCCTCATAAAAAATACCGCATTGTTCTGGTTTTTTATTAGTAGTTACAATAAAAAAATCGTCATCTGCTGTGTATGAACTTAAACTTAAATCGTCGTAAACGTTCATTTTATCTAATCTGATGAGGTACGATTTGTTGTTTTTATACACACTTGCGTATGTTGGATTATAACTTTTATGCGCTTTTGGATCTCGATAATGATTCGTGAATTTGCGAATATCTATGTATTCGAAATCCGGTTTTAGAATAATACTTCCGTCTTCATCTTTTACGCCCTTTTTTCCGTTTTCTTCAAATTGAGTGTAATCTACCGTTTTCAATGGTATTATTCCGGGAGGATCTTCGCTTTTAAGATATTCTTCTCTGGCTTTTTTGTCAAATTTGGCTGCGGTGTCTATTATTTCTCCTTTTTTATTAATGATATAAGTTTCATCGTTAACCTGCACTAAGGCATAATCCTGATAGACACCAAGTGGTGTTTTATAGCCAAAAGGATAGGCGGCGTTATACTGCACCGGAAGTATAATTTTTTTATCTCGGTCAGAATAGCCATATTTTTCTCCTTTTTTAAACGGAATTAAATCTGCTTTTTGAGCAGTAACAGACAATGATACCAGAAAAAGTAAGCAGTAATACAATTTGTTTTTCATCGATTGATTTTAGCGCAGCGAATCATTTTAAAGTACAAACAGAGATGTAAATTTTTGGATGATCTTTACAATTTGTTTCAAATATAAAATAATAAACTATTCTATCGTTCTAAAGCTATCACTTTTTAAAAACTAAAAATAAATTGAGTAAATAGCGGCTAATTAGAATTGATTAAACCCCTGAAAAACTGAATTCCGCCAAATAAAATAGCGCCCCAAAATATAAAACCAACGTTTGCAAATGTCAGCGCAGTACCGCCTATGCACCATAGAGCACCGTAAAGCATGTCTTTTTTTGCTCTTTCGCGTTTGGCTTCGTCAATTTGTTCTTCAAGAGTGTTTACGATAAAAGCTGCATTTTCAATACTTAATCCTTTTTCGATCAGTAAAGCTTTAACTTCATAACTAGATTTATCTTCGTTGACCAAAAGATTTGCTGCAAAATTGTACAACTGATCTGTGGCTTCCTGGTGATTTGGGTTTGTGGTTTCCATACTGGCTGGTTTGGTTTGGTTTTTATTTTGGCTAATTGATTTTGATAGTCATTTGATTTTCAAATATAAATAGTTGAAACTGTATATTTTTACGGGAAGACGTAAAATGTTAAAATTTTTATTTTAAGAAGCTAATACAGCGGTTTTTTTTAAGAGATGACAATGATTTACATGGCAGTTTTAAGTCTTGTAAGCAAACGCTATTGTATAATTTTGACATTTTGAAGCTGTTTTAGCTCCTTCAAATTTTCCGGCGAAATTGGATTATTGGTGACAATAATTTTGCGAAGTTTTTTTAAACTTTTAAGCTTATCAATAGGCAGATTCTCGATGTCATTATTTCCCAAGTCAATTTCTTCCAGATTTTGTAAATTGAAAGTGATGAGAGGCAGATCATCTAAGTAGTTGTTTTTAAAACTAATTTTGATATACGTATCCCTGATTTCTTTTGGACTGTATTTGATATTATCGGTAATTGACTGAAGATTTCCGGACCGGTCACCGCCAACTGCATATATCCCCCTGTTTTGGTCTGGTGTTGCAGTTATAAATATGATATCACTTTTAGCCGTTAATCTCTCAGGCGGACTTATTCCTAAAACTTTGTCGGAAAATATCAAGACAGGAATCAGCGCAAATACAACTCCAATAGCACCAACCAGAACGCGTGTACCATTATAACCTACTATTTCCCGAATAATTCTTGCAGACAATTTATGAGGGACATAATTTTTATCCCATCCTTTAAATGCCTTGTAAATTAAAAGTACGCTGAATAAAAACACGAATGTTAAAAAGAGAATGATAAAGATTGTAAAGCCCATGGTTGATTTATTTAAAGTGTTTTTTGTTTTTCAATTTTGTTGATTAATACCATAAAAAGGATAGAAGCAATTAAAAAAGGACCGAAATACAGTACCGAAATTATAAAATCTTGCGTTAGTTGGTCAATAGTATTGGCGAGACTAATCAGAAACCAAATTATCACAGCAATACCACTTAATATTTTCGAAACATTTACTTTTGATCGGAATAAAAAGATGAGTGCTATTGAATTTAAAACGGCACATAGCAGCAAAAAGAATCTAATAATCATAGCAGTTATTCCTTGATAGCAAGAACCGCCTTCGATTTCAAATTTTTCAGGCATAAAATTGTAAGTGTAAAATGTTATGCAAATTAGAACTATTGAAAGAAAGTAGATTTTTTTTCTGCTCATGAAAGTTGTTATAAATTTTTATTTTGTGCAATATCCTTTAGAGGGGTTTTATTTGACTTATTCCAAATTATGCCAGAAATGTCCGCACCCATTTTTACATTCCGTATTTCTTCTTTCAGTATCTGTTATTTTAAAAATCCAAATCAATGATTTTATTACCTTTTCATTTTCATTTTTTGGAAGTTTTTCTAATTTTTGAATTGCAATTTTTGTGCTATTATTTTTCAGGATTATAATTGGAGTAAATGTTGACTTTAGCGGAATCGTATTTATTGCATTTTGATAGGCTTCTGAGTTATAATCTGTTTTGTTTGGAATTGAATTGATAATATAATTTCTTAAAATGATGAAAAGATTTTCAAAAATATATTCTGAATGATTCAATAGATTTTCTAACCCGATATTAAAATCTATTTTATTTTGAGCTATTTTATTAATTATTTCTTCTTCCCATCTCATATTCATTACTGCTCCTTTTTCATTATTTTTCCAAATTCCATTCTCAAACTATCCTTTGTAAATAACAGTCTTTCTTTTTGTTCTTTAGATAAATTATGATTTGAAAATAACTTTTGCATTTCCATTTGAATTTGAAAAAATTCACCAATGTAACGTCCATTTAAATCAGCATAAAAAAGTTCGATATCTTTATTTGCGGCTGCAGCCTTATGTCGTTGAAAACTGCTTTTCATTTCAAAAAAAATGAATAAAATAAAAACTACAATTAATGCTGATAAAATTTGTTTTTGATTCATATGGGTTGATTTTCTGGTTTTGAATTTACTCGGTTCTATTTAGAACTTTTTAAATATATAGCTGTCAATAAGAAATGGCAAAACCATTGTTCCTGCAGCTACTATTAAAGTATATAGATTATCAATTTTATGTTTTGGAAATTTTCCGATTTCTGGTTCTCTTTTAAATATTTTGAAGTAAATATTTCGTGTTATTTTTTGAAGAATAAGAAAAATGAAAAGCATTTGTGAACCAAAATAACTGAGATATCTCAATTCGTTATTAGAATTATCTTCGATTAAAATTCCAAAGATGATCAATAAAATTGCAATCGAAAGCCAAATGAGAAATACCTTTTTCTGGTTTAATTTTTCTATTTGAAATCCCACAACAAAAAGTGGAATTGTAAAAAGAATATAAAGTAAAATGTCACTATTCATATTTGTTTTATTTCCGAATTTTATTCGTGCTAAAGTATAAAATATCCTTTTACAACTAGATGACATATAATAAAATTGTTATGATATCTAAATGTTTTTACTAAAAAAAAATGCTACGACTTTAAATGTTTCTAGAATTTATATTACTGAATGTCTATCATTTACTTTCAAATAAAGTAGTTTAAAAATTATATAATAGACAGCATAGAATATTACAAGGTATTAATATTTTTGTTTTTAAAAATTACTTTTCAGCATAATGTAAAAAAGCTACAAACTCTAAGTCTGTAGCTTTGAAAATAAATTACAATATTATTCTTGTTAAATAATTAATTTACATATTTCATATTCAATTTATCACTCATAGCAAATTCTAATGACATAGGATCAGGAAACACATTAAATTTATCTAAATTAATCTCATTGCAAATATTTTCAACTAATTTATTAGGTGAAATTTTTTGATAAGTTATATCTGACGACATACTTGTATCGACGTAACCCGGATATATTCCAAAAACTTTAATTTTAAATGGAAGTAAATCTTCTCTAATTGATTGAGTAAATATATGTGCAGCTGTTTTCGATGCACAATAAGTTGAAAGTCTTTTAATCACAGATAGACTTGCGATTGATAAAATATTTATTATTGCCGAATTTGAATTTGATTTTAGGATAGGAAGTAATTCATTTGTTAGATTTACAATACCTATATAGTTAACACTCATTTCAAATTGTGCAAATTCATGAGCTCTTAAATTTAAAAAATCGGATTTTAGTTCTACTCCAGCATTATTTATTAAAATATTTATGTCTCTATATTGAGAACAAAAATCTTTAATCTCTTTTGGATTAGTAACATCTAAAAGTACTGGAAATAAGATGTCTGGATAATTTGATGCTAATAGTAGTAGATTTTCTTTATTAATTCCTGTAATATAAATTTTGCGTACTTTTTTTTTGATTAATTCATTTACAAAAGATGTGCCGATTCCTCCATCAGCTCCAGTTAGTAAGACGACAGCATTTTTAAATAGATTCATAATATTATGATTTTAGAGTTATTAGGTAATGTCCATATTCTGTTTTACCATCCGACACTGTACATTTATAGGTTTTTAAATTTTTTAGATATGTAAAGATTTTCACATTAACATTGAAAATAGTATTTATTGGCATTGCCTTGTTTAGAAACAGCTCTAAACTATCTACTTCAATATCCTGTGAGGAATTTTTTGGTATAATTTTAAATATACTTGACATAATGCATTTAGTAATAAAAACGGCTGGTACAATAGGATAATTCTCAAAATGACCCAAACAGTGATTCTGCTTAATTTTATCAATAATCAATAAAAATTCGGTTTCCGAAATATATTTAATTTTTATTACTGGCAATTCACTTGCTAAAGTGAATACTTTCTCGGGATTGTAATATTCAGTAAATATTTTTTCAAATGACAATTTATTTATTATGTAGTAATCTATTTCAAATTTATATATAGTTGTATTCTGATTCTCAATCTCTATTAATGATTTGCCTTTTCTATCATCAAATAACTGGGAATTTACTTTAGCTATCAATAAGCCATGAGGTTGAGAAAATGATGTTTTTCTAATTCGTATTTTTTCTGCTAGAAAATAATTTAAACTAGTGCTATTGATTTTATGGGCTAAGTTAAGGCTTCCAACAGTTGAAAGCGTTTTAATTAAGTCACTAAAATTTTCTCTCTTAAAAAAGTCAAATGATTGATCGAATGTGAATTCAATGTTATTATCGACTAGATTAATTTGATTTAAATCGTCAAATAAGTATGGAGACTTTTCTGCAATCAAAGCAAAATAATTTTTTTGATTTATCATATCCATTTTTTAAGTCATTTTAAAATTATATATACATTGCGCTTCATTTTCTTTTTCTGATGTATTAAAATTATATTCGATTTCACAGTTAATTTCTAATGTATCATTTATCGCTTGAAGAAAAGGCAATAGAGTTGGGAAAGTTACATACTGAGCGATTTCTAATTCAGTTAGAATCCTTAAATAGCGATCAACACCTGTTAGTATTATAGTTGTGTTTTTTTTGGTATATTTTTCAATAGTGAAAATGTATTCAGGACTTGCGTTGTAAATTGCAGAGATTAGAACGATTGCAAATGATCTTGCATTTCTCTCTAATTTAGGATTCATTTCTAAGGCCTGTAATGTTTTCAATTTCCCTAATTGATAAAATAGTTTTTTGGATTGGAGATCGATATTCTCATTGCCTATTTCTTCACCAATATTTTTTAATAATAAACCATAAAATGCACTCGTCACGTTTGATAAATTTTGTGTAAGTTCAGAGGTGTTTTGGGGAAAGAATAAATCGATAATTTCGTGCTTTAAGTTAATAGAAGGAAATGAATCATTTCCTCTTAGGGGTTCAAGGTTGTTTCATAGTTTTTAAAGATTTATATTTAGCATAAGAAAACAAATGTAAAAATAAAACTACAATATTTGTTACTTTTATTTAAATATATAGTAATAATCTTATTTTTTATTTGGATTGTTTACGCTTTTATCTCTAAACGATATATAAAAAAGATGTATTTGCTTTTCAGCTGGTTGATCAATCAATATATTTAGATTTTCTATTAAAATGTTGTGCCTCTTGAGTCTGACAATATGTTGCTGGATTTCAGGACTGGATTTGGAATTTTAAAATTTGGAATTTGAATTATTAGATTTCAAAAAAAAGTATATCTTTAACCAACCCAAAAACCAAAAACAATGCAGGAAAACGACCAGGAAAATTTTAAAAGAGAACTCGGATTACTAGACGGAACCATGCTGGTAGTGGGTTCTATGATTGGGTCCGGGATATTTATCGTAAGTGCCGATATTGCCAGACAAGTGGGTTCTGCCGGATGGCTGACGCTGATTTGGCTGATCTCCGGATTAATCACCATTATTGCCGCTGTGAGTTATGGCGAGCTGAGCGCAATGTTCCCAAAAGCGGGCGGACAATATGTGTACCTGAAAGAAGCGTATAATAAACTGATTGCGTTTTTGTACGGATGGAGCTTTTTTGCCGTAATTCAAACCGGAACAATTGCTGCGGTTGGTGTCGCTTTCTCTAAGTTTGCAGCGTATTTGTATGAACCGCTAAGCGACGAAAATATATTGTTCGAAATGGGTTCTTTCAAACTCAATGCAGCGCAGTTAGTATCTATTTATACGATAATTAAACTGACTTACCTGAATAGTCGTGGAGTAAAAAACAGTAAAATTTTGCAGACGGTTCTTACTATTATCAAGATTTTATCATTGTTGGGTTTAATCGTTTTTGGATTAACACTTGCAGCAAAATCTTCTGTTTGGGATGCCAATTGGGCAGATGCCTGGGCAACACGTTCGTACAATACTGATAGTGGTACCTGGCTTCCAATTAGCGGAACGGCGTTGATTACCGGAATTTCAGCAGCTATGGTAGGATCGTTATTCTCCAGTGATGCCTGGAACGGTGTGACTTTTATTGCGGGCGAAATTAAAAACCCAAAACGCAACGTGGGTTTCAGTTTGTTTCTTGGAACTTTTATCGTAACGATTATTTATGTTTTAACGAATTTAATGTATTTGGCTGTAGTGCCGCTTGACGAAATAGCAACAGCAAAATCAGATAGAGTAGCGGTGGTGGCTTCGCAATATATTTTTGGAGATATCGGAACGCTGATTATTGCCATTATGATTATGATTTCGACTTTTGCCTGCAACAACGGATTGATTATGGCTGGAGCAAGAGTGTATTATACAATGGCAAAAGACGGTTTGTTCTTTAAAAAAGCGGCAGTCCTTAACCACTCTGGTGTTCCTGAATGGGCACTTTGGGCACAGTGCATTTGGGCTTCGGCTTTGTGCCTGACCGGAAAATATGGCGATTTATTAGATTTTGTAATCATTATTGTTTTGATTTTTTACATTCTGACTATCTACGGAATCTTTATTCTGCGTAAAAAAATGCCAGATGTAGAAAGACCTTATAAGGCATTCGGATATCCTTTTTTACCAATGTTGTACATCATTATTGCAGCCGCTATTTGTATTTCGCTCCTAATTACAAAATTCTCGACATGCGGCTGGGGAGTATTGATTATGCTGACGGGAATTCCGGTTTACTACCTGACAAAACCCAAAGAAGTATAAGTTTATGACCCGAATATTTTAAGTATGAAAGGGTTTAAACTGATTTTTTATAAAATGCCTTGCTTTATTGCAAGGCATTTTTTTTGCTGCATTTATTTTTGTCGGTTAAAAAAATCGCTCAAAAAAGCAAAAACCTTGCGCTCCTTGCGGTTAAATCTGCAGTATTTTAAATCGTTTTGGTATTATTCATAAAAAAAGACACTACTTATCTGGCAACGCAAATTCGTAGTGTCTCTTGTTAAATAACCTATTGAAGATTATGGCAGATTATGCCAATGTTGTTTCAATAGAAGATTTTTTTGTTGAATTAATAATAGATAAAGTCACTGGATCTAATTCCCCAGAGAAAAAAGCATCTAATATATTTTGAAAAATTGGGTTTGTGTTTTCTACCAGGAAAAACAGCGTCATAGAAGATCGTAATTTTCGGGCATCTAAATCGCCTAAAATACCGTCTGCTGATTTTCTTTTAAATGTCAAAAGCAATTCTGAAATTTCTATAAGATGTTTCCCTAAAATAGGATGTTCTAAGAATTCAGCTGCTTCTTTTAGATCGTTAATGGCGTAATAATTTGCAGTATCACTTTTACCTAATCCTTTAATCTGCGGAAAAATAAACCACATCCAGTGGGTCTCTTTTTTCCCTTTTGTAATTTCAGAAAAAGCAGTAAGGTAAAGTTTGTTCTGCGCATCTAAAAAGCGCGTTAAATCATTGTTTGAATAAGCCATTATGGTATTGTGTTTATGAAAAAAAGGTTGCAAAAGTACTAAATAAGATAAGGTCTGCCTAATAAAAGGTTCATACAGTGAGGATTTTAACTTTTAGAGGAGGAATTTTCTATACTATTTTGAGTCTGAAAATGTTTTATAGAATCTTCATTTCGCTGGACTCTTCTAAAAGTTAAATTGATTCGGGGCAATACATCCCGTGCTGTTTTAGGCACATGATGCTGCCAAAAACTATTGGTTGTTCCCGCCATCAGCAAAAAAGAACCATGATGCAGCGGAATCTCAATTTGTGGAATTTCTTTACGGAATTTATGACGCAGTTTGAACATTCTGGTTTCTCCAAAGGTTACTGAGGCAATAATTTGATTTGGCCCTGTATTATGTTCTTTATCGCTGTGCCAGCCCACGCCGTCATTTCCATTCCTGTACAAATTAAGCAGTACGGTATTAAAATCAAGTTGTGTTTCTTTTTCTACACGGCTTCTAATAGTCAGCAATTCATACGTCCAGTCAGGCCCATTTTGGTCTGCTCCGGGATTGTCTTTATCTTCATACCAGGCGATCATTCTGGGCACAGTAACGGTTTTGTCGAAAATTTCCATTTCATATTCCCTCCATTTTGTTTTCTGCATTAGTTTTTCATAATAATAATCAGACTCTTCTTTAGTGAAGAAATTATCAATTAATATCAATTCAGAATCAGGGATGTCAAATACTTTTTTTCCTCCCAAACCAGTGCTAAATAATTCGGTGTCGTTAAATAGTGTCATTTTTCTATTTATTTAAATTACTGTTTTTTACCTTACCCGGATATTTGGCGGCATAAGAATAAATTAATTGCATGATGTATTGATTGCTTCTGTAAACCGTGACATAATTTTTTACTTCTGACGGATCTGTAATTACAGCGTCCAGCGTCATATAGCCCATACCATAAAAATGACCGTTTTCGACCCAGATACAACTGCGCTCATCTGCTGATCTGCCTTTGTCTATAATAGCAAAACTGGGTCTGCTGTTCAATAAAAAATCAATTGCATTTTCGATTTTTTCGTTATGAAGTAGAACATCAGGTAAATCTCTGAGATCATTTTTTTGAAAAACTTCTTCTACTACTGTACAGTATTTACAAAATCGCTGATCAAGCTCAAATTGCTGCGCCAGACTTTGCAGTAAATTTATGCCATCGTATAAACTGCTGAAATGTTCAATACAAGACTGAAACTTGGTGAGTTTTCCAACAGCCAGATACTTATATCCATTGCGGGCTTCATATTGATACAGTCCGTATTTTGGTTCAAAACGCTTTAATGCCCTGTTGTATGTTGGCCAGAGGCTTTTTATTTCAGTACATTCTAACAGGAGTGCCATCAATTCTGTCGCACAAACTTCAAAAGAGATGCCGTGTATGTCGCGTAGAAAGTTTTGCCTTTGCGAATTGATTTTATGACCGCTAAAATGAGAAGCTACACGCTTTTTTAAATTGATTGCCTTTCCGACATAAATTACTTTTTTAACCTCATTATAAAAATAATACACACCAGGTTTTTCCGGTAATTGGTTAAAATCCTCGGGAGGCAGATTGGGCGGTAAACGCTGATCTTGTGCCGTATTCTTGATCATTTTTGCAATATGCCCTTCATCGTCCCACTCCAATAATTTAGAAAATAATACGGCAGTAGCATCTGCATCGCCTCCGGCACGATGTCTGTTTTCTAAAGATATATTCAGTGAACTGCAAAGATTTCCCAAACTGTATGATCCTAAACCTGGCCTGATTTTTCGTGTGGCGCGAACGGTACAAAGTTTTCTTGCTGTCCATTTAAATCCCGCTTGTTCGAGCTGATGGCGTACAAATGAATAATCGAAGTTGACATTGTGCGCAACGAAAATACGATCTGTCAGCATTTCCAGTACTTTCTCTGAAATGTCATCGAAAATAGGTGAATTGGCTACCATTTCGTTATTAATACCTGTTAATCCAAAAATAGAAATGGGGATTTCTTTTTCGGGATTTACAAGCGTTTCATAGCGGTCGATTACATTTTTGCCATCATGAATGATAATAGCAATTTCTGTAATACGGCTGCCACTGGCATTCCCGCCTGTGGTCTCAATATCTACTATGGCATATTCCAGCTTTTTCATTTCTATTTGTATAACGTGAAATCTATTTTTATTCTTATCAAATCGTCTGGTTATTTGGTTTGAAATTTCATTCGGTGTCTGGGCAGATTAATTTCATGTGCCTGCGGATATGGTTCGCGCTGCGTAGGACTAACGTCTTCCTTAATTTGGTTTTGCGTTTTAAACTGATCCTTAGCATCCATATAACGCGGATCCGGAATAAAAGGCATTTTCGCCATTTTGATAATTGTAATGGTTGGAAAATGATAATCGACTTCGACATTTCCTAACAATAAATAACAGCCTCCGCCCTGAAAAGGATATTCTGCCAGACAATCCGGAAAATGTGCCGTGTCAAAATAAGTGCCTTCCTGATCGATCCAGGTGCCAAAATACATCGTCCCTTTTTTTGTCGGAACTTGTTTTCTTGAAATTAGATACGCCAGCATCCGAACTTGTTTTTTATGATGAATGACTAAATCTTTAGCCATAATATCGCCTCGATGTTTGGTTTGTAAAAGATCAAAAACGGTGCAGGAAACCGGAAAACTCAACAATTCAATTTCATCAAAAGCATCTTCATATAAAGAGCGTTCTAAAGTTGGCAATTTGTATTCCTTAACGGGTTCCTGCAAGAGCATTAAACTTCTGTTCTCAGGTTTAAAATTATTGAGAAGTAAACTCGCAATGACCAAAAGCTGATTTTTGGTTTTTCCTGTAAACCGAAAAGCATCAATAAAAATCAGGATTTTTATGCTTTCAATACCAATTGGAATGCGGTTTATAAAATCTTCCAAAGAAAGAAATTCACCGTTTTGCTCTCGATCTGATTCAATCAAATTTGACGTTTTCGATTCTAAACCCTGCAAATGCATAAACCCTAAATAAATATCATTTCCGTAAACGGTAGTTTGATATTCGCTTTTATTCACACACGGATTTAGGATTGTCCCGCCAGACATGCGCGCTTCGTGTACATAAACTTCGGTTCGGTAAAATCCACCCTGATTGTTGATTACGGCAACCATAAATTCAACAGGATAATTAATTTTGAGATACAAACTTTGATAGCTTTCAACGGCATACGAAGCGGAGTGCGCCTTACAAAACGAAAATCCGGCAAAAGATTCAATCTGGCGGTAAATTTCCTGACTTAACCCTTCAGGATGTCCTTTTCTGGCGCAAGAGGCAAAGAAATTATCTTTTACTTTTTGCAGAGCCTCTAACGAACGGCCTTTTCCAGACATCGCACGACGCAAAATATCACCATCTGCAGCAGGAACGCCGCCGTAATGCTGCGCAATTTTAATGACATCTTCCTGATACACCATAATGCCGTAAGTTTCACCAAGATGTTCTTTGAATACTTCATGAAAATACTCAAATTGAGTGGGATTATTATGACGGAAAATGTATTCTTTCATCATGCCGGACTGCGCCACGCCGGGACGAATGATGGAGGACGCGGCCACTAACACTTTATAATTATCACAATTCAATCTGCGTAATAAACCGCGCATGGCGGGACTTTCGATATAAAAACAGCCGATGGTTTTGCCTTGCGCCAGCTGCACATTACATAAAGCTTCATTTTTAGAAATCGAAGTGTTGCGAATATCTACTTTTATACCGCGGTTTTTCTCGATCAGTTTTACGCTGTCATCAATATGTCCAATACCACGCTGACTCAGAATATCAAATTTGTCAAAACCAATTTCTTCGGCAATATGCATATCAAAAAGAACGATTGGAAATCCTTTTGGAGGCATTTCCAGAGGCGTATAATTCGTAATAGGGTCTTCAGAAATGATAATACCACAAGCGTGCATACTGCGCTGATTGGGATATTTATTCATCATAATGCTGTACTCCTGAACTAATTTCACAATCGAATTGCTGTCTTGTGAAGCCATTGGATTTTTGGCCAGCATATCCAATTCTTCTTTCGGAAGACCAAAAACTTTTCCGACTTCCCTGTAAATAGAACGATGTTTGAACTCGACATTGGTGCCGCAAAAAGCAACATGATCACGGCCATATTTAGTAAAGATGTATTCTAAAATGGTATTGCGTTCTTTCCAGCTCCAGTCAATGTCGAAATCAGGCGGGCTTTTTCGGTTTAAATTCAAGAAACGTTCAAAATACAAATCGAGTTCGATTGGGCAGATATCGGTAATTCCTAGGCAATAGGCAATAATGCTGTTGGCACCGCTTCCGCGCCCGATGTGCATAAATCCCTGACTGTTGCTGTATCGGACAATATCCCAAGTGATTAAAAAATAACCGCTGAATTTTAATTCGTCAATAACTTTTAATTCTTTTTCTACACGTTTTCGAGCAATTTTGTTTTCTTTTCCATAACGCCATTCAAAACCTTTTTCGGCCAATTCTGTTAATTTCTCAAGATCACTCTCACGACTTCCGGTAAAGAATTTTTTATTTTTTTTAATCGAAAAATCGTATTGAAAATCACAGGAATCGATTATTTTCTGCGTGTTGGCAATAATTTCAGGATAATTTTCATAGAAAGGCAAAAGCGATTCTAAAGGCAGCATTTTTTCAGAAGTTTTGCAATAATCAGTTTCTGTCAACTTCGATAAAATGATATTAGTATCAATCGCACGCAGGATTTTATGCAGGTTGAATTCTTTTTTATTTCTAAAAGTTACGGGTTGAAGCACCACCATTTTAGAAATATGATTTTTATGTTTTGATGTAAAAAGTTTTGAAACTTCATCTGTCCGAATGCCGATAAATTCATTTTCACGAAGTGTTTCCGGAGCATTTTCTAAAGTATAAATAACATAAACCGATTCAAATTTGGGAGCAGTCAAAGGCAAAGCTTCTCCGCTGAAATTATGATCCGTTAAAAAACGATTCATTTCGCCCAAACCTTCCGCATTTTTTGCCAGACCAATATATCGAAATTGATGATTGCAGCGAAATTCCATTCCCACTAAAGGTTTAATTCCTTTAGCTTCACAAGCTCTTATAAAGTCATAAATTCCCGTAACGGTATTAATATCCGTCAATGCCATTGCTTTTACACCACAAGAAACAGCTTCCTCAACGAGTTTATCGAGAGGAATTGTGCCGTAACGTAGTGAATGATATGAATGACAATTAAGATACATTATTTTTTACGTTTTAAAATTTCGTCTTTATTATTCGGTTTAAAAGAAGCTCCGGCACAGCGCATTACGGCGTCAAAACCATAGCGGCTTTTCATTTTATCCATAGCTTCATAAAGTGATAACATTTCTTGAGTATCTTCAAAAAGATCGATTTGATAGGTACCGCGCACGAGTCCGCTAAAGCGAATGCCAATTAACCGCAGACGCATACGACGCTGATACAATTTCTCAAAAAGGTCCATTACATTTTTAGTCAAAATATGATCTGCAGAGGTATAGGCGATCCGGCATTGTTTGGTCTCCGTATCAAAATTGGCGTATCGTATTTTAACCGTAATAGTGGAGGTCAGCCATTGTTCTGCCCGCAATTGAAAAGCCAGTTTTTCAACCATTCCAATAAGAACTCTTTTCAGTTTTGGAATATCAATGGTATCCTGAGAAAAAGTATGTTCGGTAGAAATTGATTTTCTTTCCGTATAAGGTTCAACTGGCGTATGGTCAATTCCGTTGGCTTTTTTCCAGATATCCAATCCGTTTTTACCAATCATCTGTTGTAAAACTTCGGGAGGCATTTCAGATAAAGTCTGAATTTTTCGAACACCGATTCGGGATAAAAGCTGAAAAGTGACAGCGCCAACCATCGGTATTTTTTGAATCGATAACGGATTTAAAAAAGCTTGTACACCTTGTTCTGGAATTTCAAGGTTTCCTACCGGTTTTCCTTCTCCGGTCGCAATTTTAGAAACGGTTTTATTGATGGATAACGAAAAACTAATTGGCAATCCGGTTTCTTTAATAACAGATTGTGCGAGTTCATTCGTCCATTTATAACTTCCGTGAAATTTGTCCATTCCGGTAATATCAAGATAAAATTCATCGATGCTGGCTTTCTCCATAATCGGCGCTTTTTCCTGAATGACCTGCGTAACATCATGCGATAATTGCGAATATAATTCCATATCGCCTTTGATGATTTTGGCTTGCGGACAAAGTTTCATCGCCATATGAATAGGCATGGCAGAACGGACTCCAAAGTAGCGTGCTTCATACGAACAAGAGGCCACAACACCGCGATCGCCGCCGCCTATAATAAGCGGAATACCATTTAGTTGAGAGTTGGTTAACCTTTCGCAGGATACAAAAAAAGTATCCAAATCCATATGTACAATTGCCCTTGCCATCTTCTTGTTTTTGTATGAAACAAAATTAACACAGATGATAACATTTTTTTGTATATTTGGTGTTCCAAATTATAACAAATTAATTATGTCCTTATTTTCAGACAATATCAGAGCATTAAGGGTTAAGCATAAAATATCACAAGAGAAATTAGCTGGAAACCTGAAGATTACCCGAGGAAGATACGTAAAATATGAAGACGGAACTTCCGAAGCACCGTATGATATATTAAAGCAGATTGCTTTATATTTTCATATGAGTATCGATTTATTATTATCCGTTGACATTCGGAAAATCGACATTGAAAACTTGATAAAATTAGAAGGAAACCGACTGATTTTACCTATCCAAGTCGATCGATTCGGAGAAAATTTCATCGAAATTGTCAGCCAAAAAGCAAAAGCCGGCTACCTGAACGGATACGCCGATCCGGAATATATTGAGAATTTACAGCAGATTTCGCTTCCGTTTTTAGGACCTGGAAAACACCGCGGATTTCCTGTAGAAGGAGATTCCATGCCTCCGCACGAAGACGGATCCATTATTATTGGGCGTTATGTCGAAAGGCTGGGCGAGGTGATGGACGGTAAAACCTATATCCTGATTACCAAAAACGAAGGCATGGTTTACAAACGCCTCAATAAGAATAAAAAGAACGCGTTGGTTCTGGAGTCAGACAATCGTTTTTATCCGAATTACGAAGTAAAAGCTTCAGATATTTTAGAAATCTGGGAATACGAATGCAATATCGGAAGAAGCGATAGACGTCACGAACAGACAGAATCGCAAAGTATGAAAGATTTGCTTTTGGAAGTGAAAAGAGAGGTTATGGAGATTAAGAATAATACTTCGGGGAATTAAGTAATTATTTTATTTTTCTATTCTTTATATCTTGTCGATTATCCCAAAAAGATAAAATTTCAATTTGATTTGCATTGATTTCATAAAAAATCAAATAGATTTTCATTGGGATAACCCGAGTAATTTTATTAGAAGTTAGTCTTCCGATGAATTCATTTGCAGAAAGAGTTTCTAACAAATCTTCAACTTCTTCAAGAATTTTTAAACTATAATCTGAATTTCCATTTCTTAAAACATAAAAATCAAGAACATTGGAAAACTCAAGTTTGGCAAGATCGGACCAAATTATTTCTTTTTTAGCCATTCTTTCATTTCTGATATTACATCTTCATTTTTATGAAATTTGCCATTTTTTATTTGATTTCTGCTTTTTTCAATAGAAGATTGTTGCTCAAGATTCAATTCATATAAAGCTTGTTCAGAAGAATCAAAAATAGTTTGAAGAGCTTTTAAAAAGTTCATGTCTTTTGAATCTCTAATTCTCGAAATTAGATTTTCTTTTATTTGCGCTGTCATGTCCATATCAAATTCTTTTAATACTCAAAATTAAAGATTTATTTTTAAAAAGATGTAAATAATTTAGACTTTCAACGAAAACCAAAACGTACTTCCTAATCCTAAATTACTCTCAACCCCAACATTCCCGTTTTGAGCTTCAATAAATTCTTTGCTGATCGCTAATCCCAATCCGGTTCCGGATTTTTGACTTCCGGGAACTTGAAAATATTTATCAAAAACTTTGTCTTTATATCTGGCGTCAATTCCTTTTCCGGTGTCGATAACCTGAAATACGATCTGATTATTTTCTTTTTTTAATTGAATGACAATCGTACTTTTTTCCGAAGAATAACGAATGGCATTCGACAAATAATTAATCAAAACCCAGCCTGTTTTTTCGCTATCGGCTTTTACGTCTTCCAGATTTTCATCGGCATTAATAACCAATTTAATCAGCTTTTGATCGGCTTGAACTTTTACGGCCTCTACAGCATAATTTACAATTTCGTGTGGATTACTTTTTTCGATATTTAGCTGAATATTTCCGGTTTCCAATTGCGATAAATTCAGCAATTCGCCTGTAATTTTTAATAACCTTTGACTATCATCTTTTATACTTTCAACCAATTGTTTCTGATCGTCGTTCATGTCGCCGGTTTTGGCATTTTCAAGCAATTGCAAACTCAGTTTTATAGACGCAATTGGCGTTTTTAATTCGTGTGAAACAGTTGCAATAAAATTGGTTTTGGCAAAATCGAGTTCTTTAAAAAGGGTAATATTTCGCAGAATAATCACATCGCCAATATTGATTTCTTTTTCTTCGCCGGTTGGAATTATCGTAATATTGAGAATTTCTTTTTCGAAATAACTTTCTTTTCCGTGCGCGTAAATTTTAAGCGGTTGTTTTTTCGGAGAATCAACTTCTTCTTTTACAATCAAAGACCGAATTAAATCATTCGATGAGGCTAGAGTAGAAGCCGATTTTCCAACAACATCTTCCAATTTCAGACCGATAATCTTCAGTGCTTCATCATTCACAAACAAAATAATTCCGTCATTATCCAACCCAATAATAGGATCGTTCATATTATTGATCAGCGTTTCGAGTCGCTTTTTCTCAAAGAACAACTTATATAAATTACTATCATTATATTCCTGAAGTTTCTGCGCCATTGTATTGAACGATTTCGCCAAATCGCCATATTCGCTGTGGCTGGTAAAATGCACACGCTCCGAATAGTTTTTATTAGCAATTTCCTTTATACTCTGAGTTAATTCCTTAATCGGATTGGCAATGTTATTTGGTAGATTAACCAATAAATTAAAAGCAATCAAAAAGCATAAACTTCCCACAATGGCAATCCATAAATTGGCATTTTCGGCAGTATGTTTGGCAATATCGCTTTTCTGTTTTATGGCATCCAGATTGAGTTTCATAATCGCAAAAATGTCCTTTCTGACCTGCGTTTTTAAAGCTTCATCAGAGTCGTTTTTTTCTAAAAGCGAAAAATCATTTTCAAGTTTAGCTGTTGCTTCTTTTTCTCCGGGTTCGGTAACATTTTGCGTTTGTTTTTCAAGATATTCCTTGAAAACGTGAATCTTATTATCCGGACTTTCTTTAATATCATCCAAAGATAAAATCATATTTCGCGAATATTCCAGCGTGTTATAATTCGCTTTCAGAATATTCTCTGTATCCGCTTTTATTAAAAAAACAGAATAGCCACTCACTAACGAAAGTATGATGATCATTAAAAATAACAATCCAACCCCCAGATTCAATTTGGTTTTAATTCTCATGATGTTTGTTTAAAAACATGTTTTTTATATTGAACCATTAAGATATTAAGATTCATTAAGTCAAAGCTTAATTTTTCTTAATCTCTTAATGGTTAGAAAATTTTATGACAAAATAACAAGATCCACATTCGATAAAGACAAGCGATTTAATAAACGTCTGAAAATCGTTGTAGACAAAATTACTTTAAATAAATTCAAATGCGGTTTCCCAATGCAGACAGTTGTAATTTGTTTTTCTTCAACTGCTATTAAAATCGCATCAGCAATATTTTTGTGCTCTAATTTGATAACTTCGGCGCCGAGTTGTACGGCCAGTTTAAAGTTGTTAATTAAATGTCTTTGTTTGTCTAATGCAATTTTGGTACTGCTTTCTTTTGGTGTTTCTACATACAAAACATACCAGCTTCCGTTATAATAACTCGCCAATCGCGCCGCTTTTCGAATCACAATTTTAGCCGTTTTATCATTACTGCTAATGCACGCCAAAAGTTTCTCATGGCGTAAAGCATGCAGTTGAGGTACTTCATTTTCGACTTTCCGAACTACTTGGCTTGCTACTTCCTTCAAAGCCAATTCGCGCAATTGTAAAATTTGTTCCGATTTAAAAAAGTTAGTCAAAGCCGTCTGAATTTTATCAGCCGTATAAATTTTACCTTCTTTCAAACGCGCAATCAAATCTTCAGAAGTCAAATCGATATTCACCACTTCATCAGCCAAACGCAAAACATTATCCGGAATTCGTTCCTGAACATCAATTCCCGTTATCCGTTTTACATCCTCATTTAAACTCTCAATATGCTGAATATTAACCGCCGAAATCACATTTATTCCCGCTTCTAAAATTTCTAAAACATCTTGCCAGCGTTTTTCGTTTTTACTTCCTTCAACGTTTGTGTGTGCCAGTTCATCAACAATAACAACTTCTGGCCGAAGGTTGATAATCGCCTGTACATCTAGTTCTTCCAGCTGTTTCCCTTTATAGAAAATGGTTCGCCGTGGAATAACAGGCAAACCAGCTAAAAGTTCATGCGTTTCCTTCCGCATATGCGTTTCGATGTAGCCGATTTTTACATCGATTCCATTCTTCAACAGCGAATGTGCTTCCTGCAACATACGATAAGTCTTGCCCACACCGGCGCTCATCCCAATGTAGATTTTAAACTTTCCTTTTCGTGATTTCTGAATTAAATCGAGAAAGTGCTGTGCGTTATTTTCTTTTTTCTGTTCCATATGGTTTTGCCACGAAGGCGCTAAGGCACAAAGTTTTTTTTTAATTTAACCATTAAGATATTAAGTTAATAAAGTCAAAGCTTAATGTTTCTCAGCAAAGGCCCATTAAGGCAATGCTTAACTTTCTTAATATCTTAATGGTAAAAATCAATTTTTAATAATTAAACCATTAAGATATTAAGGTAATAAAGGCCAAGCTTAATTTTCTAAAATAGCTCATTAAGACAAAGCTTAACTTTCTTAATATCTTAATGGTAAAAAAATAATTTTAATGTTTAAAAACTAATCGCTAAAGATGTCGTTACAAACGTATTCGTATCCGTTGGCAGATTATTTTTTGTAAAAATTTCATCTTTACTCGAAAGATTTCTGGCTTCAATTCTAAACATTACATTATCAGTTACTAAGTAATCAAAGTTAGCTGAAAATCCGTAAGTTTTAAAACCATTAGGGGTTTCAGTCGCGATAATCACGCCTTTTTCGTCACTGTAATATTCTCCACGTGCAGCCAACTGAATTTTATCTGTTGGTTTGTATTGCAAAATCAAGACAGGCGAAAACCAGGTATCGTATTTATTACTGTTTTTAGCAGATTGTTGCGATCCAACATCAACACCAGCCGTAATATTGGTTTTGTCTGTCACTTTAAATTGTCCGTAAATGTTGTTGAAATAACGCCATTTTTTATCGATATCTGGTTGCTCATTTCCAACATATGTACTCCAGTTCAAAACCACTTTATCCGTTGGTTTATATGTAATTTGCGTACCAAAAGCAGGCGTATGATTTCCGTCTACTTTCTGAATACGTTGCCAGCCGTTTAAATACATTCCCGCCAAATACCATTTTCCAGATTCAGAGGTGTAGCCAATTTTTACTCCAGCTTCATAATAAGGAGAATTCTCAGCCAAAATACTTCGGGTCAAAGTTGGACAATCTTTTCCAATCGCGCTTTCAAAACCAATGTGTGCCGGCATAATTCCCGCATCAATCCACAAATTATGGCTTTGCGAAATCTTCACACCAACATTGGCTTCATATACATTTTTCAACAAATCCTGTTCCGCCGACATATTGTATTGCGCATAAGTTCCCGCCATCAAAGCAAAATTTCCACGAATATTATCTTTCGTATAATTCACTTTTGCCATACCTAAATTAAGGTTGACTTCGTTACTTCGATTATAATTGTAAAAAAATCCCGGACGTGTATGATTATCCGGTTTCCCAAAATCATAACTGTAATATGTTTCTACGTAACCTGAAAACGTAAACGGGCTTTTAGATTCTTCCTGTGCGTGTAAATTGCTAAAACCGAATGCGATTAAAGCAGAAAGTATTATTTTTTTCATTTTTGTGGTATTCTATTATTTATTAGTAGATTTTTTAGGAGCTAATCCCGCTATCCGTTTCAATCTTTTGTGCCGAACCCCGGCACAAAAGGATTTCCACTACTATCGGGGCTAGGGCATTTGGGGT
>Ga0247815_10000269_pt1 | contig 41392 bp, 47 predicted proteins | sample UWRJL194509B1_FD_181014 | JGI IMG/M metagenome (GOLD analysis project Ga0247815, IMG submission 181014) | Plant litter microbial communities from Arlington Agricultural Research Station in Wisconsin, United States - UWRJ-L194-509B-1 | ecosystem: Environmental > Terrestrial > Plant litter >...
TGACCTAGGGTTCCTCTACACCGAGTTCACCTCGCTAATGGACTTCGAGATGGTCGTCGGGTACGCGCGAAAACAGCACGCCGTGCTCTGGAGCGATCCCACGACGAGAACGTTCTTTGGAAAGGCAGATCATCATCCACAGATCAAGGCGTACGTGGAGCGGAGGAAGGAGGATCGGGATGCCGTGATGAGCTGAAGCCTGTCGCGTGCGTGGATGGTCTACGCACGTTCCGAGCTGAAACCCCTCATGTTGGCCGCTCGTTGGACGACACCACCTCGTTTACAGCTTTCTTGTACTTCCATGAATGCTGTTGTGCAACCGCGATCTTCTGTGCCGGCACTGCTGCTTGCAATGACGAACGTGGTTAGGTGTCCTTTGACAGAACATATTGTTAGACTACCACAGCTGTGACGCCAGAATATTCGCAGTGAGCGGCGAGTCCGGAGTAGGCGGTGTGGCAGGTGCGCACGGCCACTGATCCTGTATACGGCCAGACCCGTCGGAGTCTGAAGCTCTTGTCATTCTCCTCTAATGTGACTCGCCACACTGGTCCGCGGAGAAGCCGCAAACACACGGTATACACCCACCGTCCCTAGCTTCTGCGATATCTTCAAGCCCAATACGACGCTCGTAGCGCGGGACTTCGTGTCCTGAAACCGGGCACTGTGGCTTCGTCTGCTTCCCATCGTGACGCTCATATCGACAACGCCGAGACATCTTATCCGGAAGCAAAGACAAGGACGAAAATTTCGCCCTGTTCGCTTCAGAAAATCGACGGTTTTAGTTTCCGCGCCAGCGTCAAATTAAGTTTGTAGCCATAGGTCGGCCACCTGACATTCATTCCCGTCAACGGATGAGTTACAACAACATCGCCGGCAGCATATGTGGCTATAATCAGATTGCTTTCCGCTCGCCTCATGGCTCGATAACTGGAACAGTACTCATTCCGCTCACCTGCAACTCTTCGAAAATGCGGATTGCTGTCCAACTTCGCAGGGTCTCTCTCGTTCTCCGCCCCTTGCCAACCGCAAAGAAGCCTACTGTGAAGTCTTTAGCTGTACCCTGAATATATATGCAATAGACTGTGTCCCGCTTTTTGCCTCATTCGTTGAGCAAGCCCGACGATTGGACCCACTCTCGCACCGTTGGGCTCCACAAACGATTCATCATGCCCGATCGCACACCCTCGCCCATCTTATCTCGAAGGAGAGTTACTGCTGTCGACCGCATGGTTGCCGTGCTTCTTTCATCCGCTCTCGAGGATCGCCGCGCGATGCGCCTCGGCAGCGCCCCCTCCGGGCCTGGTATAAAGTGCGGGCTGGCTGCCCAGCAACGAACTTCAGAGACTCGAGTCTTCTCCCCGGTCGATATGCGCCTCTCATCGCTTCTCGCTGTTGTCACTGCATGCATTGTACCCTCGATGGCCGCTCCGGCCTCCGGAACACACGACATTGCCGCTCGGGCGTTGCCGTCGGTCATCTCAGCAGCGACTGCTCGGACACGCCTTGCTGCTCGTAGGCCCTTCAATCACCGCAGCTCATGAATTTAAAGCGCTGACCCGCACCGATTCCTCGCTTGTAGTCACCGTTGCCGTTGATTCGAACTCCCCGGGTAGGTGCTTCACCTGTCATGTGGCGAGCCAATGCTCAATTTCACCTTCTTTTCACTTCTAGCCTACGACCGTGACTTGTTCAACCACTGGATCACGATTAACGGCACGTGCAACACGCGCGAGACAGTCCTCAAACGCGATGGAACTGGCGTCACCGTCGACTCGGCATGCGCGACGACTGGCGGAAGTTGGACGTCGGTATACGACGGCGTTACTTCGACTAACTCCAGCTCGTTTGATATCGACCACATGATCCCTCTGAAGGTACGATTAGTTGGCCCGGGAACCACTCACTTGCTCATGATCACTCGCAGGAGGCTTGGGTCTCTGGTGCTCGCAGCTGGACTGATGCGCGTCGCGAGGCCTTTGCCAACGACCTCACCCGCCCCCAGCTTATTGCTGTCTCCGCCTCTTCAAACCGCGCTAAGAGTAAGACCCCATATTACAACTTAGTCGCCCACTAACCGCTTTTAGGCGACAACGACCCCGCTGAATGGATGCCTACCTCCACTAGGTATGTACTGTAGCCAGCGGACCTGTATTTCCCGCCTCACTCACATCTGTCCGTAGCTTCCACTGCACCTACGTCCGCGCTTGGGTGCAGGTCAAAGATTACTACGGTCTCACCATCGACAGCGCAGAGAAGACAAAGCTCACGTCGGTTCTCAGTGGCTGCTGAGCGCTGCACGCCATGTTTTCCGCACCGCGCGCCGATCTCACCAGGAATTCGGGCACGAATCTGTACTTGTACATTATGTGGCACATTGGAAAGTTCAATTCGAACGCAGGCCCTTGGGGCAGCACTTTGTATCATGACATGGATGGTGCACGAGTGAAGAGTACGAGTGGCGAAATAGGGAGAATCATTCATCCTTGACCACCCTCGTGCTCTGTTCACGCTGTCAGACGCGGAGGTTATGCGTGCTCGAGAATAATTACTGACCTTCTTGTTGATGTCAAACGGATCTAGCCCAGCAGCCGCACGCGTGCCAGCGATGATAGCTGACCAGTCAAGGACGTCCCATGTTGGGTCGCCTCGCTGAACCCGCCCCTGATGAATTGAACGGGCGGTAAGAAGATGCTGGTGCGCAATATCTATGGTGGGCATCGGGCAGTTGGCCTCATTGGTGAGCCGTCGGATGTGCGAGGCATCCTTGATGCCACCGTCAATAGCGAAGCCCTTTGTTCCGTCGAACTCATCGTGTAGCAACTTAGTAGCATAGTTGATGATCCTGGGGAGATGGTCAGTGAGCTGATCATTCGGCCAAACGTGGCATGCGTTACACTGGTGTGGGGAAGACATCTGTGTACGAGTTGAGGTGAGCAGATGAGATCAGCCTGACCTGATAAAACGAACCTCTATAGTACTGCATGATCTACAGCGGCCACAAGATTAGATCACGCTCGCAGCAGGCCAGGGTCCACATACATTATCCGCACCAACGCCAGTCTTCTCGGCCAGGGTCATCGTCTCGCTGAGCAGCTCGAGCTGACCGAGAATAAACGAGTTACCAATGAGCTTAAACGTGGCAGCTGCAGATTTGGCATCAGTATCCTTAAATTAGACGTCATCAAGAACAACCCGCACCGCGTTCAACGTTGCCACCCAGGTCGATAGCCTTGCGTGCAATCGAGGGCACGAGAAGGTAAGCAACCTCCTTCTTGCTTGCGTAGTGTCCAGCCATGGCAATGATAAGTTGGCGTGCCTTGGCAGCGGGCGGCGCTCCGGTCACGGGGCAACACAAGAAGTGGACATGGGGAAGTGTCGATAGGAGCTTGTCCATTTCACCTGGAGTCAGATACGTCAGCTCAACGTGTTGTCGCGTAGTGCGACCAATTCATGCCTGCGGTCGTTGGGTAGACCTGGGGTCGAGGGGGCTGTTAGCGCCTGGACCGTCCAAATAGGGGCTACGAATTCGTACCGTGCTCGTCTCGACAAAGATCTTCGGGCGCGTCAGAGGCACGTTCGAGCTCTGCGCGTAGATCGTTAAAGGCAAGATCTGGTCTGAACAGTAATTAGACACTCAAACCTTAAGAATGTCGTGGAACTGCTTGTAGGTCTCGATGACGACTGCGTCCGAGGCGAAGCTCGTGAGGATAACGTCACACGTGAGAACGAGGTGCTCCAGATCATCAGCGATCTTGACTTTGTCCTGACCAAGCGACGAGACGAGCTTATCGCTTCGGGCACGTGTGCGATTGAACACCTAAGGCCACTCAGCTATCTGGTCGATCATGCACCGATGCGCGAACCACTGACCAGCGGCGCGGGCAGTACACCCGCAGGGTGCTCGTATGGGTGAAGTGCGAGGTTGCTCGCAATTTCCTGCACAAGAATGAGTTGCATGGATTGCAGGCATGCCGAGAGAGCGACACACCCAGCCCATTGCGCCGAGGCCGTAGAAGCCGATCTGCGGCGGGCGTTCTGCATGGTGTGGGCTCGCCGGACGCGAGAATGGTACAGAATTGGCTTGCGCGACGGTTCCAGACTCGGTGCGCGTAGGAGGAGCGTGTACGTGTACGTGTGCCATATTGGTGTGTGGTCGATGCAGTCAGAGGGCAAGAAGCGCCGAAAGCCGGGACACATACAAACGTCATTTTGAATGTCAACTTGCCCGTCCCGTTTGGAACGAGCCAACTATTGAGTGTATTAGAGTACCGGTTGTGAAGATGTATCTACCCTATGGCAGTGCGTCATTGTCTACGAATACAGTGTACATATTGTACAAAAATGCAATGGTGTTGTGAGAGGTTGGTGGTGATGATTCGTCTCGAAGCGTCCGTTTCACACAAAAGATAGCAAACAAAATTATAGCCAAACTGGTCTCACACATTGACTACGGTGTTCTGGCCAGTGCTGCGAGTACAGAGTCAGCAATTGCTGTAACAGGAACAAGAAGATCACATACCGAACGCTGATGAACAGGCCCGCAGTAGCGCACGCTCTCGCAATTCGTGCAGTGAAGAACGGCACGCACGCCGGTGGAGAAGCACTGCGAGTCGATGTCTCCGCAGACGTGAAGCGGCATTGTCGTCCCGAATGCGCCGAGCATCTTCGCTGGAGACTGGCGTCCGCGTAGGAAGTCGACAGTCTCTGTCAGAATTGCAAACGTCGCTTTTGCGCTCGGATCCGTCATCTGGCTGTAGCCTGTAATAATCTCATGTCAGCTGCGAGCGCTAGAGGACACACTAATGACTAGGGATACTCACAGAGTCGACGGTATGCCTCCGCCTTGTCTAGCAACATCTGACGCTCTGCAGACTCGATACAAGGCCCGGCCATATTCTGGTCGTAGAAAGAATGGACTGCAAAAAAGTTGAACAAATGGGCCATATTACGGATGTCGTCAATTAGTCGAGGGAGACCGCGTCCAGCGAAGCGATGGAGTTGAATGCGGAATAGCTCGCGACCCTGTGGTGTCCGCGTGAAGCGAACGAATACGCCCTTGTCCATAACGGCGGCGATTGCTGTAGTGTAGCAGGATACGGGACGGTCTTCTGGAGTAGCCTTATAGGCGACAAAGAGCTTGTGCAAGTGCAGAGCGCAGAATGTCGTCAAGACTGCATCTGCACCTTGCCGCCCACAGTCAGCATGGATTCGTCGAAGCTGAGAAGAGACGTGAGTGAAGAGAAGAATGTCTGGTATTATGGCACATACCGTTGCTTCGACGGCGCGAGTTGTCTCAGCGGAGGCGGCGAGAGCGCCGCGGGCCCACGAGTTGTAATCGTTGAGGCCTAGCACTGTGGCGAGGGCGTGCGAGTGCGCCTGTACTTGTTCGGAGCTGATGGGCATGTGTGTGGCTGATAGGCTGACAGCAGGTGAGGAGTGATGCTGCCAGTCTCTGCGGAGGAGGTGCCTTTATAAGATGTATGACCAGCCACAAACAGGCGGGGAGTCAACAGCAGGCGGCGCGCTTTTGACACGCGAGGCACAGCCATCGCGAATCTGCGTAGAAAATGAGCTCCAGAACCCGGACCCCGCCAGAGCGGCTACTGTGGGACAATCATTTAGAGAACATCCTGACAAAATTGCCTTTGTGGAACCGCTCTCACTGCGCATCGAACAACACAGAACGCACTGCGCTGCGCAGACTGAGCGGCATGAGCATGATGCAATGCTATTTGGAACAGTCGCCCGGGCGTCCATGCCTACAAAGGTATGACTCGGGAGCGGACGCGGGTTGTGGCGGAGACAACTTGCGGTCAAGTCCGCTCTCGTTCCATGGCGAATCCGCCCATTCCCGCAGCATCGCAATCTACCACAGCAGCGAGGAAACGAAACAAAAATCACCAGCGCCCGCGCGCGCACGCACCTCCCGATGCCCACCCCGCGCACAGCGAAGCCGACGTCCATTTCCGGCGGGTGCTGAAACAACGAGAGTGTGCTGGGATCGGCAATCCGATGACTTCGCCCGATCAAACCAGTCGGCCAAACACGGACTGCTAACTCCGCGGAATGGGACACGCTCTGCGAATCCGTTCATGACGCATGAGTCAGAAGGGTTGTAGTCAAACAACACGTAGCCGGCATTGAATGAAGAACAAGCGAGTCAAGTCCGACTCATTTGTTCTGGAGGTCAAATGCGGAAGGACCGCGTGCATCGGGGAAGAACGGCAGGAGGCGGGAATGCAGTGACCTCCTAGCAACGCCATAAGGCACATAATAGCCTATTTTGCTGTAGTGCGTTATCTGCAGTGCTGTAGATGGTGACCAAATCCCAGCTCCGACTCAAAGGGGTCACGCTTGGCCCACGGTTGTGTCATTTATGCCATACCTCGGCAGCGAGAGATATTCTTGAACTGATGGCATCGTGCCGTCACACTGTGAGAAAGCCTGCGCGCCTGCGAGTAGAACGATCGAACTTCACACGTCCGGGATAGTGAGGGCGGACCAGTATTTCGCGTCAGCGCTGGTCCCAGTGAACGGGTAAGCAAAGACATCATTAGGCCTGTCATGGCACGTTGCCAGGGTCACCGGAGAGCTGTGCGGACTCGCAAGGGGTGATCCCAGGATACAGTCGAGTGACGTTGTCAGTGCCTTGCCCTGTGCCGGCGAGTCGCGTGGAGTCTCAGCGACATCACAGCATCTCTACTGTCACAGGGCCGAGTACTCGCGACAAAGTCATAGATAACGGAAAGTTTCTCCAATGGACAGGTCTGCGCCGCAAAATGAAACATGCAGCAAAGCAGGAGTTGGAGCGGAAGCCGATGGCAGAGCTTCCTCGTACCAGCAGTCTGGACAGCGCACAGCCGAGTGCGCCCAACGTAAGCGCTTTCAGCGGCGCTCGAACGAGCACTCTTTCTCCGCTTAGTACTAGAGTCAAGTATGGCGCCTGATTCATTGCTGCGGCGTAGGTTCCCGCGGTTGACTCGACTGACATCAAATGTGGCGGGCAACCAGCCACCGCAGCGACAAGATTCCTCGTGAAACCAGATATAGTGTGGAGAGGATCGGTACCGAGCACTCATCATATAACTTATGTCAACCTGTTAGACGCGCCGCTACAGCCCTGAAAAAAAGAATGACCGAAATTGACGGGCTGGTACTGCTAGGCAGATCAAAGCTGGGGCAAAGCGTTTTCGCGGCCTAGCCAGCACTGGCGAATTTGCGGGCGCGATGTTCTGGAAGTTGACGTGTTAAAGCGTGTCGATGTATGCACACCCGATCGAAGAAGCGCAGCAGGAGGGGAGACTCGCGAGCGGGCGCGCAGGAGGCAGATGTTCCTGGCAGACTGGCAGCTGGAGCACACAGAGGCGAGGAAATGCCGCAAACAGCTGTGCTGCCGAAGATCCCGATGATCTGCCTGCCACTTGAGACGATGATGGAGGACGGAAGGCGAGCTGGGTGAGCTAGGTGGCCCGTTTGGAGTTCAGGTCGCTCTAACAGCGCTGGCTGTCCATGGATCCGCGGCCTGTTGTGCCGAGTGCAATGGCACACACTGCCAACAGGCACAACCCAGGATTCGCGTGAGAGTGTGGCGCAGGTTTAGGGAATGGTTTGAACCAAGACAAGTTGAGAAGAGAGTTGAGGACGGAGATGCCGGATGCGGACTCGGCGAGCTGCGGCGGCTTGGGCGCCTGGCCCTTGCTTGTTCCGCGTGTCGATGCCGCTTGCACCTCCGCCGCCGAAGCCGTCTGGGACTACATCGCTCTGGGACGATGATGACGAGGGATGGCAGGATATGCCTGTCGTTCGGAACGATGACTTTGTGAGCGATTTGGATGCAGTCGACCGCGAAAAGTACCACTATCGACCCGAGCCTGCGCCGAGCATCAGCGACGATGGGCCAGGCAAGGGCAAGAACAAGACCACAGCGAACGCAACAGGCAAACTACTAGACTTTGACGACCGGGGCAACGAATGGCGCGCGCGGCAGGAAGAGGATATCGCTGAGAACGAATACACGCGCCTCAAGCTGGACGAGGAGAAGGACGAGGAAGTCCACCTGCGCACCAAGTATCTGTTCGACGAAGACAAGGCGATGACACCACTCAGCCAAATGCAGGCCACAAAGAACCTACTTACCGAGGCTCAGCGCATCGCATACGTCGGCGTGTGTGCTCTTGTCCTCCGTGAGATGATCAGTGACATTCGTCGCCTCGGCACAGCAAAGTCGCTCAAGCCTGCAGCCCAGCAGATCGAGCTTTGGACCCTCAAGATCATGGGTCGCCTTTACTACCACATGGAACTCGAGACACCAGGTGAGTAATTGTCTGTCTCGCCGCTAAAGCCTAGTGATGTCGCACGACCATCCTGCTTGTGTCCCCCCTTTCACATTCGATCACATCCATATCCACTCCACACCCCACTCCATCTCGTCGCTTGTGGCGGAGATAGGTGACCGCAGCAGTTGACCCGTGGACATGTCGTACCGCCGGTGGCTGCAACTCAGCAGTGCTGACGTTCGCCTCCGCAGAGCAGAAGATGATCGACAGCCTCGCAGAACACGGCGTCGAGGCATCAGATCTCGCCCCGGCACTCATGACCACCCATACCGTTGCCAACCCCGAGTATGATCCCGCACAGGCGAAAGCAAAGGCAGCCGAAGCCTCACTCGCCTTGGACGACACTGATGATGATGACAAGACACTTAACGAAAGCCCCCCTGCAACTCCCAAGACTGCCACACAAGAGGTAGGTGGTCTTGCTGGCCTCGCGCCGCCAGTCTTGACTGCTTCGGAGCAACAAACACTTCCTGGTGTCACCACCTCCCTCGATGCCACAGACGAGAACGTCACCCTTGATATTCGGTGGACCGTCCTCTGCGATCTCTTTCTACTTTTAATTGCGGACAGTGTCTACGACTCGCGATCGCGAGTGCTGCTCGAACGCGTTGCGGCGAAACTCTCGTTGGGCTGGCTCGATGTTGTCAAATTCGAGCGACGAGTATCCGAGGCGCTCGAGATTCAGGAAGGTGTTGAGAGATTAGAACAACAGGAAGTTATCGAGGGGCGCCAGAAGGCTGGCAGGAAGAAGCGCTTAGCCATGGTCGGTCTCGCGACCATCGGTGGCGGTCTCGTCATTGGTCTCTCGGCAGGTCTCCTCGCACCAGTTATTGGTGCCGCCCTCGGCGGCGTGCTCGGGACTATCGGCATGGGAGGTGCGACTACTTTTCTCGCTGGTGCCGGTGGTGCCGCTGTCATCACGACCAGTGGTGTCCTTGCCGGCTCCGGGATCGCTGGTAAGGGGATGGCACGACGAACACAGGCAGTCAACACGTTCAACATCATCCCGATGCACAACAACCGCCGCGTCAACTGCTTCGTCACGATTTGCGGTTTTATGAACGGTCTGAATGACGACGTTCGATTACCATACAGTGTCCTTGACCCGCTCGTAGGCGACGTGTTTAGCGTCCATTGGGAGCCGGAGATGTTGAACGAGATGGGCAACGCGCTCAAAATTCTTACCACCGAAGCCTTGTCATCTCTCGGTCAGGCGGTCCTTCAAGCGACAGTCATGACGACAGTCATGAGCGCCATACAATGGCCATTGCGTGCGTGACCATTGTGATATAGGACATGCTCGCCGTACTAACCTGCATCAAGTTCTGACCAAGCTCGGATACCTCATCGACAATCCTTGGTCAAACGCACTCGACCGCGCCTACCATGCAGGCACCGTTATGGCTGATATTCTTATGAAACGACACCTTGGCGTTCGACCTATCTCGCTCATCGGCTTCTCCCTCGGTGCTCGCGTAATTTTCTACTGCCTCGCTGAGCTCGCCAAGCACAAAGCCTATGGTATAGTTCAAGACGTCGTTCTCCTGGGAGGCACAATAACGGCACCGAACAGGACGTGGCTTGAAGTCCGTTCCGTGGTCGCTGGTCGTTTTGTGAATGGCTATGCCCGTTCCGACTGGGTACTCAACTATCTGTTCCGTGCAGCGTCCGGCGGTGCGCATACTGTCGCGGGCCTAAGGCCTGTGGAGAATGTGCCGGGCCTGGAGAACGTGGACGTGACGGACAAGATTGCGGGTCATACCAGCTACCGAACGTACATGCCTCTCATCCTGCATCAGCTTGGTTTTCCAGTAACCGCGGATTACTTCGACGAGCCTGAGGTGCGACAAACAGCAGTGTATATTTTGTGGATACTGACAGAACGAACAGGACGTGGAATCTGTTTTCGACCGAGTGGTTGTTCGTGAAGAGGAGGCTGCAGCGCAGGCAAAGAAGGGCTGGTTCGGCCGCAAGTCTCGACCAAAGCAACAGTCCATCTCGCGTCCACCGACTGCCAACTCATTCCCGAGCTGGAAGAGCAGGACTGCGGGCGGCGCGACCAACGGTGCTACATCAGCAGCCACTGCCGGGACTGTTTCTGCCGCTACCGCAGCAACTACAACAGCAGCTCAGCCTGCCGGAGCAGTCGATGATGACTTGCCCGCGCGTGAAGACCATCCGGTTGCAGGTTCATCGTCCGCCGCAGCTACGACAACATCGTCTGCGCCGCAGGACGACACTGCCGCGAAACCTGTGGTTCCACTTCGTGCTGGCTTCGACTTCAACGCGATTCAAGATGTGATTGAGCGCGAGCGCGATGGTGCACCACCAGCACGCGTCGATACCCATGTTGTGCCGAAACTGAGCAGCGAACCTCTGGAGCGCTCGCAATCGACTTTCCCTTACCATGAAGCGGAGCAGGACATCGGCGCAACCTTCGGGCGATTACCTGCTGCTGAACCGGGTCGGAGGGCATCGTGGTCAGAGCCTGCCTTAGATGAAGACGACGAGGGCCCGCGGACAGCGCGCCCATTTGCATCGCCGCCAGCAATGTCGTTTGCAGGGTCAGACGGGAATCTGTGGCCAGCACCGCCGCCACCAGACTCAAAGTGGACACCTCCAGCGGCAGATAGATGGTCGCCTGGGACGAGCGCTCCGAGGTGGACACCTCCGAGCTCGGATTCTCTCGCGTTTGGCGGACTTGGCGGTGCAGTTACCTCATCCTCCCGATGGACGCCACCTAGCAACGAGAGTCTTTCTTTTGGCGGCCCGGATGGCTCGATTGCAACCTCGTCGAGTGCGAAACAGAAGAAACCCGGTCAGTGGGCTGCTGATCCTAACCCATGGGGGTGAGCGGACCCCTACAGCTTTAATCAACACTTCCCGCGCCTCGATACATCAAACCCGAGCGCACTTACATAGTTCAACATAGCATGACTGCCACCTCGCAATTATTTATTCTCGCGCAAGCTACGGCTTGATATTACCCTTTCTTCTGACCTTCACTCGTCCGTCTGACCAGAATACTGTACAATCTGTTACAATAAGAGGTGTGCAGATAGCGTGTGAATGTTGTGACACTAAGAATATAGATACAGAGGATTCATTGAGAGGCATGGAAGAGGTCGTCGGCGTGGCCGTCGCGAGGTCGGTAGGTCATGCCACGACCAGCAAGCTCTTCCTCCACATCTTCGGGCACGCGACCAACGACGCGAATAGCATACATGCCCCGCACATATTTAGCTACCAAAGCGGATGTGTTAGCACACGCAACGTCGGGCCTGGTAGACGAGCAACGGCTTACAAGTTCTCTGCCAGCGCGCAACCCAGCTCTCCTCGGGGTTTGTTACGGCGATAACCCCTTCAAAGTTGGCGCTCGTGCACTCTTGAACACGGTCCTGTCCTCCTGTCCTCATCTACCAGTGACTGAGTAAGTATTCGAGATACAACGCACTCACAAAGCGAGACACGCACCTGCAATACCTCTTCACAGTTCGGGCACCCGTACTTGCGAAAGTCGGCGACGCTTTGGATGACCGAGCACAGCAGGCAGGCGCGTAGCCCGCGGGATTTGGAGGAGGATGGGACGTAGGCTGTGTGGGACATGGCGCGCGCGTACTTTTGGGAGGACAGCCAAACTGTCGGCAGTCTCCTGTGTGGCGCAACCAACTTGGGCTCTCACTTCTTCCTCCCAACATCCCGCACCACCGCACCCTTCGAAAATATGGTCCTTGATAAGGTGCCATTCAATTATAAGCGGGGATTTTGCTGTCTGCTGTGGTTCAATTCTTCGGGGTTGCGTGTGATGCCGATGCGACCCAAGTTCGTGTCCGTTCACTTGTGCCCGACTAGATTCGTGTGTGGCTATGGTGGAATCTGGTAGCTTTGAATGCGGCTTGAAGCTTAAAGGCTATGTGCCTACTAGACTGGACTGCGACACAGCGCGAGACTGACGAGGACGTCGGCGGTCTTTTTAGGCAGGTGCGAACTACGACCTTGTGGCTTTCCGCTAGCAGCTTCGCGCCACAGCTGTCAAGCGTGGCCACAGTGTTGCTGCATGGAATTCAGAGTGTATCTTGTGGTCTTGATACGCCTTGGGCTAGATTGTCACTGCGTTGTTCCCGTCGTGAGACTATTCCAGTGACAAATGAGTCTCAGTGGACAGCAACGTCGCAACGCCAGAGGTGTCGACGACAAAATTGGTCAAATTGGAGCAGATTGTGAATTGTTGTCGGTGCTTGTAACCAACGTTGGCATCGCGGGCAGATGAACGCCATTTAGGGATTTGGAGGTCTGTTGGTTGAACCATCCATCGGCATGGATAGGCATGGCGAAGGCAGCCTAATAGACATCGGGGCAGCAGGTTGATGGCCCAAAAGCGAAAGATAGAGGTGGTAGCGGTTACACTGTTAGTGCTGCTGTAGGTAAAGGTGAATTCGGCTTGTAATCATGATAGTGAGCGTCAGAACAATGATCAAATGGCCTGCTTCAGCAACCAGAGAAGTAAGGAAGCTCATTGAAGCCGAGCTTTCCAAATCCCATGTTTGCCGTGTAGCCTCGAGTTGACCCCAGGTTTTGATGGAGACCAGGTTCGGAGCGCGAAGCATGACGTGCTGTACTGCTTGACCTCCTGCCTTCTGCTTCCGTTGGTCGTTGCGATCCACGCTCTCTCAGTCCATGCTGTCTCTCTCGCGCCATCGCGCACTGGCTACCGCGCCGAAGCTCGCACGTGGGGTTGGAGTGATTAATGTACATACCGCGGGTGTTGTTGGCCGTCGACGCGCCGCTAACGCTGCCTTTCTTGGTACGCGCTCCATCTACCAGTCGCTACTTCACGGCTCGCCCGAGGCAAAGGCCGCTGGCGACGCCGAGATTCAGCAACATACCAAGCTCGTGGCACGAGGCAAATATGTTCATTCTTTCGAAGGTGCGTGTGAGCTGTGGACGCGTCGTCAACACGCATTGACCGTGCCTATCCATCCTATACAGTGCACAAGGTTCCACCGGCCAAGTTCGATGATTACAAGAAGGCCGCGTTCGTGGCTACTTTGTCTGCCCGTTACTGTGTCCATCCGTCTCACGTGTCCGCCTCTGTCTTAGCGAGCGGTTCTACACCGGCCTCGTCAGTGATTCCGACCTTAAGGTCAAGCTGACAGGTAGCTGGGAGACCATTGTTGGCGAAACAGACCAATTCGGTGTGTCTGTTTTGTGCTACATCACAACGCCGTCTGTCTAAAACGCAGCTGTACAGTCCACATTCTCGAGTTCGAGAATTACGGTGGCTACGACCGCACCACCAAGATGATTCGCGAATCGGAGGTCCGTCTGGCTTGATTTGGGTCACACTCCCGGCACGATCCTCGTACTAAACTTGTTCGCACAACCCCAGCATGCGGAAGCATACCAGCAGATTTTGCCCTACCTCAGCTCGCGGTCGCACCAGCTCAATCAAGAGTTCGCACTATTCCCGACCGCCCCTCCGCATACGGAGGGTGGAATTTTCGAACTGCGCACATACCAAGTGCGGCCTCGCGTGCAACTGTTGACCATGACCAACCACTAACACCAAACGTCGCAGCTCAAGCCTGGGACCCTGCTCGAATGGGAGCATGCGTGGCGTGCTGGCATCGAAGCCCGGCGCAAGCTGGTCACCCCTGTCGGTGCCTGGTTCTCGCACATCGGTAGACTGCACCAAGTCCGTCGCTGCTTCTCCGCAGAGTGTACTAGTTGCTCACTCCGCCGCCCTTCGCAATAGGTCCATCACATGTGGCAATACCCTAGCTTCGAGGCACGGAAGAAGATCCGGGAACAAGCTTGGACGAAGGAGGGCTGGAGTACCACCGTCTCAAAGGTGCGTCAACAATGGAGGCGTGTTTCGCTACTGACTAACAAACTTGCACAGACCGCCGAACTGGCAACGGTGATGGACGCATCGATCCTGCTGCCTCTACCATATAGCCCCCTCAAGTGAAACAGTTGCACCTTTGCGTCGCAAGAGTCCATACAATGTATCTGTATTGCAATAGCACGGCCGTGTTCTTCACCAGACGTCAGTGAGAGTAGAGTATGTGTGGTCTCGAATTCTGTTGCGAGGTTCGTCTAGACTATAAGTACGACAGAGACTCCTGTACAACCTTGGTGATACAACATGTCGGAAACGGGCGCGGTGTGAGACGGGAGCATGGGTAGAGTGTAAGGGTGAGCTGCAAGAGCACGCGGCAGAATCGGATGAAACCTGGATAGCGCAGAGGAAAGATGTCTCGGCGAACGCAGGGGCTGGAATGATATGGGGCGTCATAAGACGTGCGTGTGGAGGCTAGAAGCAGATTCGGGTGACAGAGGAAGAACAATGAGAATGTGGACATGAGCAGATGAGGGGTAAGAGAACGTGAACACGATGCAGTCCGATTGACGGTGAAAACAGCACGAAGAGCAGCGACAAGCAAGGAATCAGATAGACGGTAGATGCTGAGTAAATGAGAAGCGGGAACGATATGAGCAAGTCTCGTCACCAAGTTTTTGGTCTACACCAGAGCATCAGAAACTCCGATCAGGTTAAACAACGAACTTCAGACGTACCCAAAAAACTCTCCTTCCGTAAGATTCAGCTGCGGCGTGCCGCGCGTGTCGTACGTTTCATTGTAAACCCTATTCCCCCACCAATTGATAAATTCAACTTTGGGGTATTGCAGCGCGAAGAATATGATAATGGTTGCCACAGCTACCCCGCTGTCCAAGGCCGCGCTGAGAATGTAGTTGTACTGTGCCCACCACTGGAAGCGTCGTCGCCTGATGAGGTACTGGAACACGAATCCGACCTACCAGCGAGATCAGATCAAACGCAACTGCATTACCAGCATTGCGGGAGCACTCACCAATCCCCATGTCACATAGTTGACGGCCATCGCGGGCGGGAAGTAGTTTGTACCGCTGAAAAATACTGTAGAGCCATTAGCGGCGGATATGGTCACGGTGAGGCCCAACGTACCTGGGAAATTGATATAGCGGACCACCGAGTTCTTGTATCTCCTCGTCCACAGCCATTGGAAAATAGGTGCCAAGGCGCCGATGAGAAAGAAAAAGAGCAACGCGTAATATATGCCGCCTTCCGAGTAGCTGAGCTTTGGCCCGATGACTCCCCAAATGATAGACGCCGTCCCAAACGTCTGTGTGCTGAGAGCAGCCATCAGCGTACGGGCTACGCAGCGTCGAGGTCACATACCCCGGGCAGGTAAACCCGTCTTCCTGGTCATCATGACAGAAATTTTTGACCCTCGCAAAGAGCCAGAGCTGGACACCAAGCTGTGCCGTGCCAGCCACGACAGTGGCCACTACCTGCGCCCAGAACATTGATCGCGGAGGAACTTTGAGGTAGTGGCCGAGTTTGAGGTCTCTTGCAAACGCCAGTCCTTGCGCAGCGCTAATATAACCTGTTTTAAGCGAACTGTAAGTCGACGCCCCAGCAGTGTAGATAGTATACAAACCGTAAGTCTTGAATAACATCATGGCCACTGGTTTTCCTGGCACCAGATATCCGATGACGAGTTCTGTGATCACGCTACAAAGAAATCAGCGATTCTCAATAACTGTAGGAGCGAGCGACGTACTTGAGCGGTATTTGGGTGTTTGTCAAGGCCTCCAGCATTCCGATTGGGATGACATACGCGCCGGCTGCAAAGAAGGCGCATCGTCAGCGAGCAGAAGTGGTGTGACCCCAAGGGTTGCGTACCAATCGCCAGCGCGAGGAAAAACGCCCATACGGGCATATGAGTAGGCCAGCTGACGATGCTTGCGATACCGAATGCAAACATGGAAACTTTCGATGTCAGGTCAGTGGCAGGGCTTTAGTGGACATTTTTGCACGGTCAACTTACCGAAAACAATCGCATACCACCAGTTGGGCACCTCGGGATATACGCTCATGAGCCGTGCGTGGATATCCGGCTGCTCCTTGAGCCCTCGCCGGCTTTGATAAAGAATTTGTTTCCTGTAGTAGATCCACGAGTGCACAATGGTGCTGGTGATCGCCGCAAAGCTCAGGCCATAACTCAGTGCGAGTGAGATTGGAAGAAAGATCGGGCTGTAGTTCTTGTACTTGTCCGGGTCAAACTGGTCATCGGTAAGGATCTTCACGACATCGTATTTCTTGCCATGGTTGTCGTAGGACCATCGCGAGCTGATGGGAAGATACCCGCTGTTCCATGTGTTGGTATAGTAGAGAATTGGCGCGAGCATCCAGTAGAAGAAGACGAAACCAGACAGAACGTTGAGCTCCGCCCACCCTGTAACTTAATGTCAGCGCCTGTGAAGCCGACTGCCAGTAAAACGTACATGGTGTCGACAACGGAGAGCCGAGGTACGCAATCTGCGCCCAATCCAGGCTGACGAGGCTCATGCCCAGACCCTGCACAGACCGGATGAGTTCATGACTGCCCGTCTCCCAAGACAAGGTCCACCGACGCACATGGGAGTAACCAAAGAGATGGTTGACGACTTTGTTGTGCGGAGCAATCCAAGTTACCCAGTCCATGTGCGAAAGGCCGGTAAACATGTAGCCTGGTGGCGCGATAAGCCAAGTGCGGGCGACGCGCAGGCACGAAAGGTTCTTCCTACCTGGGACCCAGTCTGCGGATGAGGCGTCAGCTGCGGCACAGGAGACTTGTGGTGAATAGGACTCACACCAGAGAAATGAAGCGATAGTTCCGTAGGTAAAGAATCGCTGCCTCGTCATCCCGCGGTTGTAGCTCATAGATGAGAATCTTTGAGAGTGGAGGGTATTGAAGAGTGCACAGTAGACGAGGTTCTGTGGCCAAACTAGGTAGAGTGTCAGGTGGGTGTGACCTAGGCGCCAAGGAAGTTGACGAACTCATGGAGGGGGGTGAGACGAGATAGCGCCTGACAAGACCGCCAACTGACAACATCCGCCGAGGCCGAGGTCAGCGCTGACAGCTCTCCAGGGCACGCATCAATACTGACCGCTGAATCCGATGAGTTGCGTAGACTGCACGATCATCCATTGGTCTACGCAACAGGTCAACAAACGGAGGTTGATTCATGTAGGTGCGACTCACAAGCGAAACTCCAGTTCTTGCCGTAAAGATGGCGTTGAACGGCGACGACGCCGGTCTATAATTTACGAGGTCAGCGATGGCAAAGACGTGTGTTTAATGCCGCGGAAACGGACCGCGTATGCGCTGCCGCTGCCAATTGACGCCATAACCATTATCAGGACGTGCCTGCAGCGCGGCGTCAGTGCCAAATGACTCTACAATACATTTGACATGGACATACTCTTTCATTGTGAACGGTCCGGGATTGATCTCAATGCCCCCGATGCGCCAATAAGGCATTACGGCCTCCCATGCTCGTCCAAGCGGGAAGGCGATGAGGAGAGCAAATAGCCCACCAACCTGGACTGCTGGATATCGGAAGAAGTAGAACTGGTTGACGCCTGGTATTGCTACTGCAAGAATCAGGCCTATTGTCCAGGCGCGCAGAGTGCTGGCCGGCATGTCCGGGTCGTCTGTGTTGCTGACACTACAGCGAACCTCCGGGTACGGCGAGTCGTCTTCAAAGTCTTCGTAGTGGTCCATGTCCAAGTTCGGATCGTCAAAGTAGGTGCCAGTGACATCCTATGCGCATGCCGAAGCGGTCAGTGTGATTTCTAGGACAACGCAGGCTGCGCGCACCTCGCGAGATCGCTCTGTCATGCACAAGCCGAGGATCGCGACGGTCAGGGCCAAATAGCAGAACGATAAGATAGCAATGACATACCTGCGAGTGTCGACGAGCGTGCGTGTGCTTCGGGGTCATTGTCTTTGCTCAGTTGGCTTAGGCTGAGGGTCTCTGTCGTGTGCTGGTCCTTGAACGAGTCGCGGTCTTCTGCCGGCATGCTCGCTAGCCCCTAGAGCGGGCAATGCTACGTCAATGAAGTGCTGCCACGGCCGGCAAGCTAGCGGCGTGACTGTGCAGGACGAGGGAAGCGAGAGCTGGGGCGGGGGGCGGAGACGGAAGCGGGACGAGGATGAGCAAAGCACCAGCTCACACGGCGCACTTGCGCCCAACTTTGCCTCCGCAAAGAGCCGCGCGTGTGTGCCTGATGCTCCCCGACCAAACCGAGCCTCGCGCCCATCGTTCCCGCTCTCGCCATGCGGCCTCTCCCTATCGCCCCCCTGTCACCCCGGATGGCACTCCGTCTCACTTCAACAAACCGCCGGTCCCGCACCTCAGCCACACTGCTGCGCCTGCGCCGCGAGTAAGCAATAAACCACCCCTCGAGACGTACACAATCTCATCAGCATCTCTCCGTAATGTGATAGTTGATGCAAAACACGGGGACGCGGCTTGTCCGTGCGACCATCGGAGGTAGGTCCCTCCTCGGCTGCACCGTCAGACTCAATTATAACTACTCTCCCGTGCGTTAATTATTATTGTTTTGTTATTGTCTGGTATGACAACTGGTGTTATGAAAGTACATGTGCTCCCTGGGCAGGTATCTGCTTCTGCCCGCCGCTAATGGCGCTCGGCAGCGTCTCTGAGTCCAAAAATGAGTTCGTAGCTCTCGGATCCTAAGGTGTCGTGTGCTCGAAAGGTTCGAGGTCTGGCAATCGATGCTTCCCTGGCGATTCTTGCCGACTGCGACCAGACTCATCCTCGGCCCGGAGGAAGCTCACCATTGCCAACTGGTTCTGGCCCCCTCGTTCGTGCTTGGTCGCCTCGACGCGCGGAATCATCGACCTCCGCCTCTGTGTGCCTGCTTCACCGTCCCAAACTGTGTCGGCAGGTGTTGTTGGTTGTGCCCATGCGACGACGGTGTCAGGTTCAGCTGCCTCGGTGCCAGCTCCCAATGTGGCACCACTGGACCCCCTCACGTTGAGGTTGTAAATGACAGTCATGGTGCAAATACGCCCGATTGGTATGCTGATCATGGCGCAATAGTTAGCCTGTGGTTTGATAAAGTAGGTGAGAACTGCTCCGCGGGGATGTACATGCGCGTCAGTCGATAGAGTTGTCAGATGGACATGAACGCACGAGCGAGCGAGCCAAGAAATGCAGTTGCAGCGCCCGACATAATGGCATGCCCAATAAGCCGCCGTAACAAGCTTCGAGTAATCAAGTTAGCCTTTCGCCACCGCGCTGCCGCTCCTACATACCTCTCCATTTTCTGGAACGATGACTTGATTCGACGCAGCTCCCAGATGAGTACGCCTGCAATCAAGATATCTGATGTTGCAGATGCTGCGAGCCAAGCTCTGTGGCGCACAAGACGTGAGCCAGAGTGCTGGTGGCAACGACACCAAACGACACTCACACGAGGTTATTCTTGAACTTGGGACGGTCGAAGACACTAGTATTTCTCGACATTTTGACCGCAAGGGCACTGGCCGTGACCAGCTGAGCAATGGGACAGAGCGCCAGGATTCCTGTGACGATTAACCTTCGGCTCAGTCGCGAGTAGCGGTAGAGCAGAAATGCGTGCAACAAAAACACGGAAGCCGATATCATCATCTACCGCTTGTGTCAGGTTGAGAATCTCTCACTGTGGCGTAAACATTTACGCACCACGGTGATCGGCCACGTGCTTTAGACGAATGTGAGTGAGCGCCCGAGTCTAGAACTGCGCGAAGACGTACACGTCCTGCTTTAGTACCGCTGGAATGTTCCCATAGTTGACGACGCAGTACTAGTTTTGGCATTTGGTGAGCTACTGGACGAACTAGTGGGGGGGGGGAGAGAACGCACCATGTACAGCATCACCGAGTTGTTGACGGTGGCGGCGATTGATACCGTGTACATGGATACGACGAGTGCGCGAATCCACAGCAAGTCCGTAGGGAACCGCGAGAAGTAATGGATAACTGAGAACGTCTCGAATGTCAAGAGGCACACGTTGATCCAGCTGCCGCACAGCACGGTTCCCAACCCCTCGTTGAGCATCTGGGCCATGAATGGCAGCATCGTGTCGTGAGAGGCGGGTGCACCGTGGGGCAGTTGGGATGACCACGCGCGTGAGCGAGGTATGAGCGCAAGAGCAGAAATGGGACAACACAGAGCCGGGGCCGAGGGGTTGGCTATATGTCAGAAACCCCCGCGTCTATGGAAGGACACGACAACTGTCGGACTAACCAGATGCAGACTGCAAGATCGACATGTAGGTAAATGCAGTGCAAATCCCATGTCAGAGTGGAGCACAACGAAGACGAAGACTGATCAGTGGGCTAGGTGACCGGAGATGCGCCACTGGCTGGTAGCAACTGACGTAGTCCGTGCATACTGTGAGAAGATGCGCTGTGTTGAGCTGCATTCTTGGAACGTACATAGAGCGCAGCTTAGGGGGCTGTCAGCGGGCTAGTGTGTTCCGCCAGTGTGGGACGCGAGCAAGAACATACGACTGCAGCCGCATTTGCACGTGGCTGACACTTGGGCTCAGATCGAGACCCAAAAGGCAGCGAGCACCGACGCCAAAAGTGGCAAGGCTTCTTACCAACGGACTTTAGATCATGCGTAAACGCCGCGTCGGACTCCGCCGGTCGACCGTGCCCGAGTAAGGCTCGCCGGGCAGTCATGTGTGCGATCTGGATTAGCAGAAAGCCTCCCATAGTATTTTAATGCTGATCTCAGGTAGCTCAATGGTTCCAAATGCCGCATGAAGATATTTCGGAGTGTAACTTGTGTCGTGATGATTTGTGGGTCACCGGCCGCCGGCCTGGATGTACCTATTCATGTATCAAGGTCGCATTCAGGTTCAGGCAACATCTGGGTGGTCCAAAGTGCTGCCTGGAGACATTTCGGAGTGTATATCGTGATGGTGTGTGTGTCACCGGCCGCCCAGTCTGAGCGTACCTACAGTATTCCGCCGAGGCGCAACTACCATCACAGTGCCGTGACCCGATCCATCTGACTGCTCAGCCCTTACCACTGCGAATGTTCTGGGTCCGAGTCGTGTAAGCCATCGCAAAAACCCTGGTATTTGGGTTCGCAACCTACGCGATGGTAACAGATAATGTTTGGTGGAAAACTGTTTCAAGAAGTTGTGGTAGTTTGTAACAAGTTGCCAAGGGACGCCAAGGGACAGCAGTTGATTCAGTCACAATTTCACATCTCAGGCATCACCTGAGGGCTCCTGCAGAAATTCTCATATTTCAGATTGCCAGGAGAGTGCGAAAATAAAGAGATCGAGGCATTGATACTACAGAAACTGGTGGCTACAGACGGTGGACCACACCGGATACCTCGCTTCAGCAGGTTAAAGATCTCGTATACAGTGCTGTCGGCTTCTTGCAAAGCTCATACGACAACATTGCCATTTGCAGGAAACTCTCACATTCCAGTCAGGTGTGTCGCACGCAGTCACAAAATTCCAACACTTGCAAGACATAGCCAATGTGCGAACCGGTCTGTCTGTCTATGATCGCACAGTGGTCAGACTGTGGTTTGATTGATGGAAGGGAAATCCCGGAAACGAACATCACGTGATGGCTGTTTTAGCGGTGGTTGCCGTGAATGGCTCCGGGCGGCGGATAAAATAGCGACCGGCTGCCGCCGAATAACATTATCTCTCTGCCTCTCACCACATCGCGTCTTTGCGCAACCACTCTCACACTCTACCTCTTTCCCCAACAACTCTCTCGCATACAATGTCTGGCCGTGGAAAGGGTGGCAAGGGTCTCGGCAAGGGCGGAGCCAAGCGTCATCGCAAGATTCTTCGTGACAAGTACGTGCATGGTCTGGTGTTTTCTGAGGATTGTTTCTGACATCTGTGTGCAGCATCCAGGGCATTACGAAGCCTGCTATCCGCCGTCTCGCTCGTCGTGGTGGTGTGAAGCGTATCTCTGGTCTCATCTACGAGGAGACGCGCGGCGTCCTCAAGCTGTTCCTCGAGAACGTCATCCGCGACTCGGTCACATACACCGAGCACGCCAAGCGGAAGACCGTAACAGCACTCGACGTCGTATACGCGCTCAAGCGCTCTGGCCGCACGCTCTACGGCTTCGGCGCATAGACACAGTGTTTCTCATTGTCTCGTTCCCGGTTTTGCGCATTTAGTTCTGTCTCTGCATCGTTGTGTTACTAGCATCCTGCATCAATTGCATTGTTCCGCTGTAATCTGCACTCTTGGCGTGAATATTTCTGTGCGTGTCATGTGCCTCCTTGGCCGCGTTGGTTACATTCGGAAGACGAGTGCAAAACCAGCTCTTTTTTGGGCTCTAATTGTATTTCTTCACATGATCTGTGTGAAGGCAAATTCCGTGAAATCGCCCCGCCCAAGCCGGGCGTCGTTCACGGTTGACGGTGGCGACAACAACCAGCTGTAGGCCTTGATCAAGTTCACCGACGGGATCTTATAGAACGAGTAAGGTGAGTACTGCTCGAGAAGGCTGGTGTGCGGCAGCCCTGGATTGATCAGTGCAATGTCTTCAGCGGCGCAGGCGGATGACTTTCCGCACATCGGGAAGGCACACGTATTGCGTTTGCTCTGCACTCAAGACAATTGTCACCAGAGCAGGACGGTGGTCGAGGCTCAACTGTGCTCTCAGATTTGAAGGGCCTGTACCAGCGCCAGAAACATCTACCTTGAACTCATCACCATCTTCCTGTGCGAATAGAGAGAGTTTTGGGACTAGCGCTGCGCATTTTTCTAGCACTAGTTCTAAGACCTGAAGTACGACACCGCTGTACTCTGCATGGGCAAGCCAGGATCAGAAACTATCGCGTCGGTCACCGGGTACAATGCATTTTCCCAAGCAGTAGGACGGAGCAGGATGCGATATTCACAAAACGCAGACCAATACCACTTCACCTCCCAACCGAGCGATACATTATGGTGGGAAGACGCCTGGGCTATGAGCTGGGCGACAAAACGAAAGAACGGCCGTTGCTTGCAGGGTAACCAAAGAAATGAAGCTGATCAAATTGAGCGAAACGGCACGTGGAGATTACGAAGAAGCCAATTTGAGAAAAGGTTTCATTCTTGAAGGGAAAGTGGACATAACAGGGAAAGGATGTGTAGAAGAAAGACGACAGCGAGAGACAGGAGCTAACAATAGCACCTGAGCTCGACGTGGATTCTCCCCAGATCTGGCCGCGTTCTGGAGTGGTGACGGCCGATTTTCCCCGAGCGTTGCTGGTCGGTCATGAGCTAACAGTGCTTACAGATGATTTGGCTCTGCCCCAGCACTCAGCCCACCTCTTCCCGTGATGTAGCATGGTGCCAACTGAGAGGACAACATGATGATTACCGACGAGCATCGTGGCCTTTCCGCGGACCGCGACGATTGGACGGTATTCTCGAGGCAGCCAAATCAACCGCTCGTCAGAGGCCCCGATCAACCAACCATCTTTCTGGCGTGCATGAGTAAGTACCTCTACCGGAGAGAGATTGGACTGCGACGATAAAGCTTCTGCGTCGAGCAGGTCCCACGATTGAATGGTCCCATGATCGTCAGCACTGTAGACAAAGCGCTTCCTGTCTGACATAAACGCGACTGATCCAACAGTAGCCGCATGTCCGCGCAGCGATACAACGGCTCTCGCAGTACTCGCATCCCAGATACGAGCGGTGCAGTCATCACCCCAAGAGACGATGCGTTCTCCGTCTGGCGAGTAAACAACGGCACAAACACAGTCGCTATGACCTTCCAACGTATACAATCGCGACATGGTTTCGACATCCCAGACATAGATGTTGTTGTCGAGTGAGCCAGCCGCGATTTTGGAGTCGTCGGGCGAGAAACAGACTGATCTGACATCGGAATTGTTGTCTTGCATCCTGGCGATCTCAGTAATGTGGCCACCATCAGCGAAGAGGTCCCACACCGTGACATATCCCATATAGTCTCCCACCGCGAGATGCCGACCATCTGATGAGAAGGCGACCGAGAATGGTTGATAACCAGAGCATAACTGGCGGAGGGTGGGATGTTGATCGCCACCAAGAGCCCACAAGCCTACGGTATCATCGCTCGATGCCGAAGCAAGCCATCGTACGTCGCGCGAGAATGTTACGGCGTTTATCCATCGACTGTGACCCTCGAGTGGTTCTCCAATCAATTCGCCTGTCTTGGAATTCCACAATCGAACGGTGTTGTCCGCAGACCCCGACGCGATCAACCGCCCGTCGGCGGAGACTGCGACAGAACGCACTTCGCCTTTATGGCCTATCAATGGCGGAAGGGCTAGCTTGGCTGTCTGCGGGTCCCAAACACGGATGGTTGAATCAGCTGAGCCCGACACTATGGACGAGCCATCTACAGACACGGCTACCGAGTTGACCTTGTGCTTTTGGCTCGGTGGATGATCATTCATTGAGTAGATATGTTGGGCATCCCAAATCCGAATGGTATGGTCACCTGAGCCGGTCGCAATGTACAGCCCATCTGGAGAGTACGAGAGAGCTTGGACGGTGTTGGAATGACCGCTGAGTGCCGACACGACATCCTGATTAGTCTTCCAGTTCCAAAAGCGAATACCATAGCGGTCGGTCGATGCAAGACATGATCCATCAGGTGCAAAGGCGAGGCCTGAGATGGCGCACTCGGCTTCAATTGGTGCACTAACCTCCTCGCCACTGGACACGTTCCAGATGCGGATCTGCTGCGCTGCATTGTATCCTGTCGCAATAAAGTTATCGTCTGGTGAGAATGCTATGGATGTTACCCAGCTATCCGCGCCGCGAAGGGGCTGTCCCTGTTGTTTGTGAGTGCGAACATCCCAAAGCCTGATGGTACAGTCTTCCGAGCCAGACGCAAGCGTGTTTCCGTCTGATGAAAGCGCAACAGATCGAACCTCGTCCTTATGGCCAGTCAGCACCGCGAGAGCCTGACCGGTCGTAGCGTTCCACAGTCTGACCGAATTGTCCGGCGACGCTGACGCAATGAGCAGACCGTCCCGTGAGTGTGCAACAGACCAAACCCTGCCAATGTGACCGCGTAACGGAGACATCGCCTCGCGGCCGGTTCGTAGGTCCCAAATGTGAATGAGGCCACCGTCTGTGCATGAGACGACACGCTGACTGTCGACTGTGAAAACGACACATTGAATTGCACCGTCATCGCTTTGCAGCGGAGCCATGGTCTGCTCGCCAGTCAGTGTATCCCACAAGCGCACGGAGCCGTCTTCGGAGCCAGAGGCGAGTAGTCGTCCATCAGGTGAATACGCAACGGAAAGTACCTCTCCATCATGGCCTGTGAGGTTCATGATGAGTCGGCCGCCGTGACGATCAATGCCGAAGGTTTCGACCGAGACCACGCCGTTGAGAAAGGAGGTGAAGTCTTGGAAAACGAGGGAGTCCTTTGGTGCAAATGGCAGAGCCGAGAGATAGATGTGTGGCGCGCTCCACTCAATGGCTACGCGAGAGGATGCGACGAACGAGTTGGCATCGCGTAGGAACCGCGAAATTTCTGCAGATTTGACCTTTTCTCGGTTGAGTGTGTAAATTCCTGGTAAATGAAAGCAGGACTCACGGCGAAGCTTGCAATACGAAGTAGTCCAGATGCCCTGCCGACCTCGCCTAAGACGCTGAGTACCTCCAACCAAAAGAGAAACTTGGGACGAAAGACTGTGTTGATCGCGTCGTCGAAGAGTAATTGATTGGAGGCAGAATGTATATGATGTGCCCAATGCAAGCACGTGTAGCGGAGTGAGAGCAAAATCCAGTCGCCTGCGGTCTCTGAATTAGGTTCGTGTGAGGATGGACTGCGCGAGATGTTGAAGTTGAAGTCATCCCGTGCCATTCGACGGAGACAACCGCGCGCGAGTTCGTCGTGTCCAAGGGTGGGTGCGATGCAAATGCCAATCGCAGCGCGTGTGAACAGATAATCACCAAATGATGCGTGTAGGGTCCGCAAGCTGGCGTCATGGTCATCCTCTGGCAGAAGCACAACGGCGTGCAAACGTTCGAGACAACCGCGGAGGTGGCGAGTCGATAGATTCACCAGATCTGACAATGCTTTGACTGACAAAGTCATGCGCGTCGAGAGGATTGCAGCGACTACTTTGAGCACCTGCTGCAGCTCATCAACGTCCATAATGTCTGAGCGCGATGCCTCCGTCAGTATCAAAGCATACATGGCGTCTAGTGGGGCAGTGAGCGCATTAGAATTCGTCTGTGGTGGCGATATTAGCTTGGCGAGACGCTGCTCTCGGAATCCATTGCGGCAGTCAAGGATGTACTTGGTCGCAGTCGCCGCAAAGATGAACAGGCCGTCTGCTCGTTCTGCGAGAGTCTCGACATTGCTGTTGGTGAACCATGCGTCTCCGACCGACGCCTCGGAGAGCGTTTTACTGATGTACAACCGGATGTCGCTTGTTACCTGGCTCTTGTCGATCGTGTGGAGATGTAAGGCCGATGTGACCTTGGTGTCTGTGATAGATGTTTCTCGGATATGGGTCTCGGGTCGAGACGTGACGATAAACTTGACCGGGAGATTAGCGGATGAGCGAGAGAAGTCGATGAGTGCCTCGAGCATATCACTGACGGCGGCATGAGCTCCGGAACTGTCGTTGGCTGAGTTAGCTGTTGGCTGGTCACCACACTCGTCGAGGGCATCGACTACAAACACGACAGTTTTTGCTAGGGACGAGAGTGCTGCGAGAGGCTTTCGCAGCAGTCGCTCAATTTGGACCTTGACCTGCTTATAGGCGAGGTCGGGCTCGTCCTTTAACTCAACGGCCAATGCCGCGGCAAACTCGTCAGACTGGCGAGCAAACAGCTGGGCCAAAGTTGGGATGACGCAGCGCACATCGCGCTGCGTAGCCGATCCCGTGGACCGAGAACAGAAGAAGCTGCCACCGAGGTATAGTACGTCGTCTACTCGTACGCGTTCACAGATGCTCCACGCGATTGCAGTTTTCCCGGTGCCAGCCATCCCTCCGAGCCAGAATATCAGCTGCGCTTTGGGGTCTCTGATCCACCGGAAGACTCGGTCGAGGACATCAACACGTGTGCCCTCCATGCACCCAGAGCGCCGCTGCGAGTCGTAGACAGCGTTGGGAACGTGATGCTTGCCGAGGCCTGCGAGAGTCAGGCCCAGCACCTGTGGAAACCCCGAATGCTTACCAGCTTCGATAGAGGCCCTGAGCCACGCCTGTATGCATCTCAGGCATAGATAACGCAAGACATGAAGAACAATGCGCACCAAGTAGTCTTCCTGTTCTTTGGCTAGCTGTTGTTGCTTTGTCACCCACAGTTGCTGATATCGTCAGTGAGTTAACGTTGGTGGAATCAGCAGGAGTGCATACTCGGGTGATGTCGTCGACACCGCGTGCCACCTGATCGACGCCATCTTTGACTTTCTCAACTTCAACCTGAGATCTTCCTAATCCATCCTGGAGCTGTTGCACGGCATCCTCGACTTGGTCGACGCCACGCTGGATGAGATCAACCCCGCTCTTGACCTGTTCTACACCGATCTCGACGCGTACCCCACCTTCGAACTATGCATTTGTTGAGATCAGAACAATGTATTGTTCGGTCTTACCTCGAAGACGTCGATGAGGGACATGATCTTGCCCATGAGATCTTTGACCTCTACAATGTCGGTATTAGATTGGAGAACTCGGGAAGGAAGTCCGCGGTCGAGCTTTGCTTGGACAGCATTTGAGAGGTCCTGGAGGGCACTGGCAGGAGTTAGCCCATCGCCCTATCCCCAAAGCAAACTGCGAGACATACGCTGCAATCTCAAGTCGTTCGCGCAAGTTATCGCTCAACCTACTTTCGTCCTGGAGTGTGGCTGTGATCTTCGACAATCGCTCGAGCTTCTCCTTGTGCTTTAAAAATTCTTGGTTAAGATGCACGGTACGCTTTGAGGTGCGTATGAGTCGGGTGCACAACACTAGCCGCGAGAGAGCGCACCTCGCACACGTCCCAGATCTTAAGCACACCAACGACAGCGGCTTTGAGAGGAAGAAACATATCCGACCCGTCGCGAATAGTCGTGAGGAGCTCATAAATGACTGAGCCGGTTGTCGCAAGAGCAGAAGGAGGTGGTGACGGAGACGCATAGGCTGGTGTAACATGTGGAGATGAAGACGAGGAGACTGGTTGCGCAGTGCTGGGACCAGGTGCCGCAGGAATCATTTCTGTATTTGCGCCAAGATCTGGAGTGGGCTGTTCAGGTGTGTGAGAAGGTCCAGGTGAAGGTGATCTGCCCTGGCGCGATGATGGTCGCATGCTTTCGACCACTCCCTTGGCCTTCTTTTTCGCTTTTCTGAAGAAGCCTTTCATTTTGTGACGTGATTGATACAGATAGTTGAGCGCTGCTCAGCAAACCAGGAAGGCAAGGACCGCACGCGGTCCTTCTCTGCTTATCTCCGAACTCGATGGCCGCTATGGCCGAACTTGCAAACAGCAAATAACTGCAGGGAAGCATCGACACTGTATTATAACCAGTAACGCGTCGCATGCCACACTTCAATGTTCAATGATAGTAGGCGTGGTAATGAGGACAAGCGGGTGACGCTGAGTTGCAAACCGCGTCTTCTCAGGTCGACGTTCCGCCGTCCATCTTTGGGTGTGTCCAAATACAGCCACAGCCAGGTCACATCCGACCCAAATTCTCTTCCTCTTTCACTTCGACGTTTGTTCATCCGAGACCAGGCTGGTGTCGGATGGCTGATGTCGCTGGAAGGAAGCTACGGTCGAGATGGATCGACTGAACATGACCAGAAACACTTACCGTATTCCACCATGGTCCCGTTACCCCAGGGTTTTGGCCGAAATACAGCTTTCACCGCAAATCTGAAGCGACAGTCCGATAGAGCACCCATTGAAACCTTCAAATATGGACGGAATAGAAAATTAACTCAAAATTAAGGGAGTGGCCGGGTGACCGAGCTACACCACGGTCCCGTTACCCCACCGAAGCCCTATGACGGCCTCGATCTGGGTCTTTTTGCGTTTAATCCTGACTATAAATCGTGTAGAAGCTCGGTATGGTACTTAAAACGATGCGGAAGTCATAAGAAATACAGCTGAAACAATAGTTGGTCCGTGGTGAACTGCAGTACAACAGCGTCGGCGCTCGGCAGCTGCACCACTCCATTGACCGACACCCGCTTCCCTCAATCTACAAGAAAAGCCAAGGACACGGGGGCCTTGCGTGGAATCACATAATATATTGTCCAAACCAATCAGTATTCGACCTGTGACAGCCGGAATGATGGGGGTAACGGGACCGTGGTGGCCGCGCCGGGGTAACGGCACCATGGTGGAATACGGTATGGGTCAGATTACACTTCCATTCGCTGGCTTCGTGTACTTTAAGATTACACGCAGCCTAAACACCAATCAGAGCAACCAAACCTCGGCAGTCGTACTTTACGCGTTCAGAATCTTGCACATCTCTGCACGCGCCTTTACACGATCGGCCGCTGCCTTCATGTCGCGAGCTGGGCGTGTCACCCAGAACGCGTCGCCTTTATCCGCGACGTAGAACATCTTGTATGTCGCAACGCAGAACCGCACTTCGACCCCACGCCCGTCCTTGTGCCGTGGAGCCTTGTCTACCACGAGCGTCCTACAACAAAACTCACCGTCAGCAGCGAACGCAAATAACAGCAGTAGGGCTCACCGCTTGAGGAACGGTACGCGCACGCGCGAATCGAGCACGTCTGCACTGCTCGATACATCGCTACCTTGTTCAATGTCAGCGGCCGAGACGCCATTTGCATTTGCATTGGCCTCGGCGGCGCTCTGGCGCAGTGTTTCGTCCTCAGTCGGTGTGTCCATCACGTACGACGCAGTGTATTGCATCCAGCGCTCCAGCGCGTTCGGTGGATCAGGTGCATAGCCACCTCCCTCGCCCGTGAACGACCTGTCTGCCCGCTTCATGAGCTGGAACGAGAGCGACTTGTCGGACTGTGTCTTCAAAAGACGTCAGCGAAAGTGGGTCTCAAAGTTGAATTGCAGACATACCCAGACCATCTTGAATATATGCTCATCGCCGCCAATGAGGGTCTCCACATCACGCCGATACCGCACTTGGTCTTGCAGGTCCCGTTCATGTGCCAGGCTTGTTGCAATGCGCATTGACGTCCCTACGATAAGCCGACCGTCTTGCTGCTGCTGCTCAAACTTGCGGCGAATGTCGCGCTCGCGCTCGCGTTCCCTGCGCAGCATCTGCAAAAGCTCAATGCACTTGTTGTCTAGCAGCGCTGTTTGGAGCTGTTGAATAAGACATCGGTTGTGAGCTATTCTTCCAGAGGCAGACGACAATCGACTTAAACGCACCTGCTTGACTATCGCTCCAACCACCTTGTCCACGGTGAACATCACGTACGCCCTGGGACCGAACATGAATCGTAGGTTCTCCTCAAACGCGAGCGGCTCGATCTCGCCCTCGAATAGCTTCTCGCAGGACTCGAGTAGATGCGCATAGAAGTGCCCTGCAGCGTTGCCTTTGAGTTCTCGCGACGAACTGTCGTTGCCTGCAGGCTCGGACTTGGCGATCTCATCGACGGTAGGCTCGGGGATGAGGGCAGGGGCAGGGGCAGGAGCAGGGGCTACATCTGTGGCTGGAGGTAACAGATCAACGGTCATTGGCACAACTGCTTCACTCGAAGGTACTGTTGTTGGTGTTGCTGGTACCGGTGCCAGTGCCAGTGCAGGTGCCGGTGCCGGTGCCGTTGGTACTGGTGTCTGAGCGCGAGATGTGGGCCTGCTCCTACTATTCACTGCAGTAGCTGTCGCAGCCTGAGCCGCCGCGGTCGATGAGACAAGACTGCCGACGATTCCGTAGATCGGGTCGTTCAGACCAAGCTCCACCGCCACCGAATTCGCCGAGTGTGATACAGCGACGTTCTGGGCTAGGTCCGCGGCGTGCCTCTTACAAGAGTGCAGACGCGCATACAAAATCTGCAGCATCAGAGTATCAGCAACATTCTTTCCTGGTGTTTATATAATTATCGTACCTGTAGCAGCCGGAAAAGCGCATAGTACGTCGTGTTGCCGAAGAATGGGAGCCGGCCAACCGGGGTCGTGCGTTTCGATGTCTCATTTGGTGTGGGTAGCTCCTCCTCCTGAGTTTGACTGGGCGTCTGCTCGGGTACCGTCGCACCAGACCGTGTTGCTCGTGAACCGTCTCCAGATCCGCTACCGCTGGCACCTCCTTCGGCGTTGGCAAGGATGTTTGCTCCCGGGCCACCCTTCGCAGCAGCAGAGAGGGAATGGTCTGGGCGATGACGAACCCAGATATCGTCGCCAGCACGTTTCCGCGCTGGTCGATTCGGTTGAGCTGTGGTCGGCAGCTTGCGCTTCTGCTTTCTGCCCGGACCATTGTTGCTCAAGTTGCTCGTCGACGGCGTGATCGTCGGGTCTACATCGCCATTCTCAGTCGCCTCGTCCTCGCCGGGCTTCTTGATCTGGTGCTGCACCGTCAAGAGTCGTTTACGCAGGTCACCCGCAGGCACCTCGTCGCCCTGCGTTGTTCTTGGCGTGTCAAACAGGTCACCAGCCTTCTTCGAACCCGGCGTATCCATGTCGATATCTTCGTCCTGCGCGAGCGACGGTGCACTGATGATGACTTCCTCACCATCAGGTGGCGGTCCAAACGCCGCGTCGAACTCTGCGATGTCTGCCATCATGAACGTGGGGACGATTTCACGCAGAAGTCGCTCGACACGGCGGGCCTCGCGCGGAGAATACATAACACCTAGCACACCCGCACCAGTGCTCGCACGATCGAGGAAGCTGAATACGAGCTTCATCCCGTCTTTGAGCACATCTTCGTCATCGACCTTGAAGCGAAGGTGTGGCGCGCTTCGAGCAGCCCCACGCGGCACCTCCGCTCGTGCGGCCTCGATCTGCTGGACAAGATGCTTCGCGGTCGTCGTTTTCTTGTCCGACTGCTTGAACGTGATGCCTTGGTGGTCGAGGCTCTTGTAGAAGTTGCGCACGTCGATCTCGCGCCAGACCTTGTTCCACTCACGGCGCGCTCGTCGCCACTCCTCGTCCTTTTGCTTGAGGCGCGGCAGCACGACGGGCACAGCGATTCCTGGTGACTCTTGCAGAGCAACTGCGACCTCCTGCCCAGCCTCGCGGCCGTAGATCTTCTTCATGATACGCAGGTGGATGCTCGGACTGCTCGCGCCGAGGCCAGCGGGCAGCTTGTAAGCTATACGTTCGGCGTCACCCATGCGCAGGATCTTCTGGAATACTGGCTCGAGTAGCGAGATGGTACGACCAAGCGCCTCAATGTGAAAGTCATATTCGTGCCTCTCTTCTTCGCTGCGGTGCAGGGCCTCCTCGAACTGGTTCTTCTTGTGGGACTGGAAGACCGAATCCTCAGACATCCACGTCGGGTGGCTGACCCATTCATCGTTGAGCACGCTGCGGGCGAGCTCATCACGACCGGAGCACGCGAGCGCGACCTGGTCTGGTGGCAGGCGACGGTAACTGGGACCACAGTTTTCGACTTGGCGGATGCGGTCGGTCACAACGAGTGGCGCATTGGGGCGCGGGCGCGCAGAGTCATCCGTGTAACCGACGACAACCTTAAATTGCTGAAGAAGGTCGCCCGAGTCGCCAAGGAAAGTGCGGGCGCGGTCGACGAGAGTTCGAACGCCGATGATGTCCTTGCTGAAAAGATTGAGCAGTTTGAGGAATTCGTCGTATGTGGCGCGATCGCTAAAATGGCGCTTGATGGCGTCAAAGAATTGCAGGTCGGATTGCGACGAGACGTGATGGCCTTGCTGCTGCTGCTGGGCGGTGATCGCGGTAAACGGCAGCGGCGGAAGTGGCTGAGCGCGCGGTGGGATTGGCGCCGGTGCGGTGGCACGCGGCTCTTGCTGGTACGCCGGCGACGGATCTCTGGCATGCGTGTGCTTGGGTTTCTGGTGCTGATGTCAGCTGGTGGCGGGTCAGGGCAACACAATGCACGCACCTTCTGTGGCGAGGGACGAGCAATTTCTTCCTTCTCCGGCCTCTTCTTGCGCTTCTGTGTGGCGCCTTGTGGCTGCTGTTGGGCTGCGCTGGTGGACGGGCCTGGTGCGCCAGGCTTTCTGCGCGGCTTTTCAGGCTTGGAGTCCCAGCCGCCTGCTGGCTCTGCGGCCGAGATCTCAGGCAGGAATGCCCTAAACTCATCCATGAGGTCTGGGGTATTTGCGAGCAGCCTGCGGACCTGGTTGTAGATGTTTTGGCCAGCCTCGGCGGTCTTGTGCGTCTTTGCCTGGTAGTTCTGTAGAATCTCGAGGAAGGACTTGTAAACATCCGGGTCGTTCTGATAGCGAGCCTTAATTTTGTTGATGAAAGCGATGGCTTGGGAGAACTCTGCCTGCTGGGACGGCTTTGAGTCCTTTGCGGGGCCGCGCATCGTGCTGAGGACGTTGGCGTGACCACTTGCGTTAGGTGAAGCCGGTGGCGGACCTTGCTGAAGATGTGTCGCGGTCTGAGGCAAGAAAGGTGGGACAGGTGATGGTGCTGGCGGGAGGTCAACAGGCGCTTGGCGTTGCGGGTGCTGCTGTGCGGCGACCGGCTGAGGCTGCGCGGTTGGCGGAAGAGGTTGTTGTTGAATATGCGAGGTGCCGTGCGGCGTCGTAACAACAATAGCACCACCAGTTCGCGCATCTGAACATTGAATATTGTATCCAGGCGGTAGGAATGTATTGAAGCCCTGTATAAGTGAAGGGTGGCCAGCGAACAGCGACGAGACGCGGTCGATGACACCTGGCGTCGTCAACCTGCCGAACTTGGACTCAGTATTCCAATAGCCTTACGAATTAGCTCAGCGTACTGCTCCGTTTTGAATTCCTTCATGATGTCGAGGAACTTGTTGTAGACGTCTGGCTGCTCGTGGAACTGCGTCTTGACCGCGTCTAGGTAGCTGAGCGCGTCATTCACATTGAGCTGACGCGCAGGCTGCTCCTCGTCCTGTCCAACGGATTCCTCTTTGATGTCCATCCTCACAGCGCGCGCGGAGATGGCCGAAGGACGACGACCACAACGATCGGCAAGTCAAAAGCAACGAGCGGCTGGCGCCGGCATTACGGACTTTCAACCTCTTGTTTGGTCTCACCTGCACGTTGCGGGCTCACGAGACTTGGTCCAATCTTTCAACTGCCCACGCAAACTAGCGACCTGCTTTTAGATTGGCAAAAAATGGGTGTCCATCGCAGAAGCAACCCAAACTGAGCCCATCGTGACCTTGTGCCTCTGGCGTCAACAACTATTCACAACCGACACATATTGCAGTGTCGGCTCGGATGAGACGTTTGGGTGACCCCAAGCAATCTGCCGTATGCTGCTATTATGGGTACGAGGCGGCAGGCTGGGTCATAACCCTTGAGTCACCTGCCGTTGCGCCATCACCTTGCGCGTTCCCCCACCCTGTTCCTACCGTTCCCGATATTAGTGCCCTGCTTGTCTCGGGGCACCATCGCCGAAGTGAAACAGACTACTCGAGTGCTGCAACTAATACGATTGCTCGCATTCATGCCCTCAACTTTATCCCTGTCACCCCAGCACCTCACTTGCCTCACTCCACTTCGGAAGCACGGTGTCTCGCTTACCTGCAGCCCATCCAACTCGCAAGAATTTGCAGCTTGCAGTAACTCACCGGGCGTTCGTTGCATGCCCGCGCTTCCAGCTGCTTGTAGATGCCTCGCGGCACCGCACCTTGGACAGTTCAGGGCCTAGCTGACAGCATCTCTAAAGGCCTAGATCAGGTCGACCCGGTGTGTTAGGACTCTCATGAGACTGTGAACAGTCCACTGGGGTCCCATGACGCTGGAGGAAGGGGTCCAGTCAGTGGCGTGATCGATGTTTTCCTGCTAAGCCCAGGGGCCCGACGGCCGCTATCGCGGCTAAACGAACAAACTGAATCGATGTTGTAGCATAAAGCTGACTCGGTGTACATTTCAAACCTAGGGAAGCATCTAAAAGCCGTGTTGCGCGGAGACTGGAGGCAAAGAGTTGCGCTTCGCCGGTGACCTTCCCAAGTTGGGCAGTTTCTCCCTCAAATCTGCCGCTCATGCCACCGGACCCCGGCTAGACAGTTAAAAGCCGGCAACCGGTCTCATCGCCTCCCCATCGTTCCTTGTCTAACTTTCGGTTTGCGCCATGCTGCCTCCCGAGTTGTGGGATAGGACTCTCGACTTCCTCTTTGATGACCAGGTCGCATTACGCACCTGCGCCGTTGTCTGCCGCAACTGGACACCAACCTGCATTTACCACATCTTCAGCGAGCTCGTCATCGTGCCCGATCATACCGACGCTCCTGGTCTACACACTCCCGCCTTATCGTACAGCCGACTGAGCGCACTCGCGGTTGAGAATCCAGGTCTCCTGCGGCATGTCCGCGACTTCAGCACCAGCCAGTGCACCAACGCGCTCAACATCCAAGTTCTCGACACATTGGCGGTTCCTAACACACATCTGCACACCCTTCACATCGACGCTCAACCAGATGTATTCTGCGAGGCGCCCATGTCGGTCAACCTCGGTCAACTTTTCCCACATCTGCGCACGCTCGTCCTCCAGAACGTCCTCTTCGACTCGCTCGCTGTGTTTACCGCCCAACTGCCGCTCCTGCGCTCTCTCAAGACACTGGAGCTGCGCCACGTGATGTTTAGCGATCCCCACGCGCCTCTAGATGCAGAGGCATCCCTGCCAAGCGGGGACTACGAACCCGGCGCAGCAGATACATGCGCAGTCTCGCTAGCCATGAGCAACTGGGCGCCGGAAACTAGCCTTGCGGCCTTCTGGCCATGGCTATCCGTCGCCTCTCCACACTTCCAGATCGTCTCACTTGATCTCGCCGGTGTGCGAGTGTTGGACGACGGGAGCATTGATGAATTGCTCGGCGCGCTCCTCACCACACACTCACCCTGGCTCAAGAATCTCACGCTGGGTTTGCGAGATCGTGGCGGTGAGCACGCACGCGTGCTTCCCCTCGAACTTGCGCAGTGTACGGCGCTCGAGCATCTAAAGATTGTTGCTACAACACCGTGCCTCGCGGCAGAAGAGGCGGCAGATCTGCAAATCGAGCCGACTTCCCTAGTGTCGGTCTCGCCGATCATTCCTGCCACGGGAGCCCTTGCGATGCCCGGTCCTTCTCCCGCGCTCCGGTGTCTTGTCGGGACAGTGGCAGATCGTATTGGACCCGTTGTTCGTGCAGGAAGCCTGCGATCGTTCAACCTCCGTCTACGCGGTGTGCGCTGCACAAACGACTTTGCATGGGATGCCCTGGCCGCCCTCCCATGGAGCGCTGTTCCAGCCTGCATGTGCGGGGTCGGTTTGGAGTTTCAGGAGGACGCGGGGACAGGGATATCGCCGTTGCAGGATCAGCGGGCTGTCCTCGACGTGCTGCGTGCGAGCATGGGGCACCTCCGGTTAGACGTCGCATAACTGCGGGGCGGTGTGCGTGCCTGGGGCCTTCCACGCATCCCCTGTCTGTCGAGCGTTCTCGCCACCCTTTTCGGACCATGTAGTTCATTGCATCTGCTTCCTTCCATACCCTCCGCCGGCACCGGATCTCACACTATTTGCACTGATCGCATACACGCTGTACTTCTATCAATAGGTCGTCTCACATGTATTAATGGGCATTATCATTATTTGACGTTTTGGACATGCCATGGTCTACGGCGACCACTTGGAAATATACCGGAAGCACCCATGAACCGGTGGCCAACATCCTCCAACTCTCTTTGTGTCTTCCTTCAAATCCCATCAATCCACGTCACGGAATGACACAAGCTGAATGCCGCATTGCACCCGAACCTGATAGCCGTGAGAACACCTCGTAACAGGTTACTGATCACACAAGGGTACCTGGGCATGGATGCCCGAGATGCCGTCAATGAACAAAAGCGAACTCGGCGACAGCTGCTCAGCATGGACGCATGCCGCACAGATGATACGGCAGGGCGGTCAAAACTAGAGGAGCAGCGCGGGAGGTGGCAAGCTCAGGAAAGACGCAGCCAGCAGGTAGAATGCGTATTGAACACGCCAAATACAACACAAATATCATGTTAACTTACAGTGGTCACAAAGCCTGAATATTCCACTCTCAGCGCCTTCAATGACCTCCCGCAGCGCCGCTCTCTTGACCCACGTCGGCTGTGGCTCCTCCCGTTTCGACGAGTACGGGTTCGAACCTCTACCAGCATCGCCAATGCATACATCGACCACCTGACCCTCCTTTCTGGGTATGCTCGCCAGCCACGCCACGACCACACCAGGTGTGAGGTCCGTCCGACCCTCCGAGAAGAATTCTACGCGGTGCACGGCTGGTAGCTGAAGGACGTCGACAAACTCCGTCACGCCCCTCATTGTCATACTGACCTCTTCGTAGCCAAACGGTAATATGACGGTGATATCTTCGGTAGCAAGCGGAGGATACTCCTTGAACGCCTCATGCATGTCCTCCCAGCAAGGAGTGCGGACCTGCCAAGTGCGGACCGTCTTGTTCGCGCCATGCCGTGTGCTGAGGTACTCCCACATCTCGCCGACTTCCCAGCTCGAATCATCGTTCCAGACGTCGAGTCGCCGCACGTGGCCGGCTTCATCCGTGATTTCTATCGATGACTCGTCGAACAGCTTGAACGCGACGATGTTGCCGCACCCGCGCAGGAGAGGTGAGGCGAGCTCATCGATCCAGTCAATATAGTGGCCATTGTAGATACTGCCGGCTATGGTTGGCAGTACAGTGTCGCTAAAACCACGGTTGAGCAGAAGGCGGAGTGCGGGCATGGGGATCCGGACATCGAGAAGCTTGAGGTTCGGTGCAAGCGGTTTCGGCTCAAGCCATGATGTGTCGCGTTGTCTGCGCCGGCGAGCGGTGTACGAATCAACTGAAGCAGATTCATCAGATTCTGGGTCCGGGTCATCGTCATTTTCGTTGGTGTCGGTATTAGCTTCGTCATCCTCGTCGTCTGAGGGCCATTCCGATGAGTATGCGTAGGTGTGCAAGATGAGCGTGTGCAGCTCTGGACACCGCGGGAAGATCTCTGCAAGGGTCAACGCGTCCGCATCGTTGCACATTGATATATGAACCGAGCGGAGGCCTTTAACGAAGAGTGCTGGCCAGTTTCTCTGCTCCATGTTGCTGAGCTTCAGGTGCTCCAAGTTAGGTGCTCTGAAGCTGAGGCACATGCGCTGTCCAAATTCAGGCCCTTCGATCTCGAGCACTCGCAGACGCGAGAAATCAAGGTTCGAATCGAGTAGCGCGCTGATCTTGAGCTGCACGCGAAAGTACGCACAGAACCGGGCGAGACGCATCGTATACGGTACTAGCGCTTTCAGCGCATCGACAGGCCAGTCTTCATCGCCTGTTGTGAATTCGAGCCGTACATCGAGGTCCATCGCATCCCCAGTGCGATTTAAAGCATATGGAAGGAGCTTCGCATCTGCCTTGGTGTTGACCGTGAAAGTAGACCAAACGCGAGGGCTCGTCAATGCAACGGCGCGCCATGCTTGGGATACATGCGAGATGGTAAACTTCTGGGTGATAAACGCCGAGTGAACTCGAACGAATATCTCCTCCAGAACGTCCGGTGCGAGAGAATCAATGGGCATGGTAACGGAAAGAGGACAAGGATGAGGAGGCTACACTGCCGCAGTTGAGCGGGGGTCGGACACCGAGAACGGTGATCGGCTTGCCGCTTGCCAGCTCGTCCCGCAGTACGATGGGGTATGGGCTACTGCACGTGGGCGGATAGTGGAGTATGTGATCGCACGTCATGGTCGTACCGCCTTTAGTGGAGCTTTCAGAGAGTAAACACGACGACCGAACAGTTGGAAGCGCGGCGGAGGCAGGTGCTGATATGATACAACCCCCGTAACTCGTGAAGCGAACGGGCTGATGACTAGAAGAGCCGTACGAAAACAGGAGGACGCAAAACTCCGACCGGGCGTAACGACAGCTAACTGCAGGCACTGGTCAGTCAATTGTGGCACCAGCACACCCCAAATGCAACAGAATATGTCGGGCTGTATCCGAACGACGAGAGTTGAAAGGCGCAACTGTCACGTGACAGACCATCCTACCAGCGAATACTCATATATTTCATGTTTCATGTCGTGACGATAATGTTATTACACAGGCAGTTATACTCACTAAATGCATGCTAAAAACTTGGGAACTCTGTGCCAGATCTTTTGGCTGTGGTGCAGACCGGAAGATTCATTGGTGTTGGATGTGCGAGGTGCCGTGCGGTGTTGTGACAACAACAGCGCCGTCGGGGCGCGCATCCGGAGCCTGAATGTTGTAACCCGGCGGGAGGAATACGTTGAAGCCCTCTATGAGTGACGGGCAGCCAGCGAACAGCAACGCTACGCGGTTGATCACGTCTAACGGCGCTAACCTGGCAAACCTGGACTTAGTATCTCGATGACCTTATGGATCAACCGGACGTACTTCCGCGCCTTGAACTCTTTCATGGTGGTGATAAATTTGTTATAGACCTCTGGCTGCTCGTGGAACTGCGCTTTCACTGCATCGAGGTAGCCTACCGCATCCACCACTGGCAGTACCAGGGGTTGCTCCACCCCTTGCTCTGTGTGCACCGAAGTAGGTTGCTGGTGGGAAGTCGTACTGCCACTGGGAACGGCGGCCATCTTGGTCGCGCGCCGTGAATGTGAATTTGAAGAAGAGTGACAGCGGCAAGTCAACAATGCTAGGCGCCCGGGTCGTTCCGAACGTAGTCGCGGCGGATTGTTGCCATTATGCCGCACCCAGGGGTACGATCATCAGTCGCACCAACAATCACTTCAAGTTGTTGCCAGCTGTAGGTTCACATGACTGCGTTACTGAAATATATATACTGCTATCTGGTAGCGTACAGTCATATCTCAAATGGTGCACGTGGGCTGGAGTCTTGGGTGAGCAGCGTTGCTCTCATGGCCAACCTTGCACCGAGCCGAAGCCTAGTTTGCAATTCTGCTTCGCGATGCTCGCCGAGCCGCTCCGCATGTAGCAAATCTTAGCCTCGACACACGCTGCAGATTTGCACGGTGGGATTCGATCGGAGCTTTTGCCTTGGTACTGCGTGAACGTCTGCACGAGAGATGGGTCGGCTTCCATGGCTGAAGGAAGTGTCAGTAGAGGAATTGGACTGGAGGGAAGAAAGCGCACCTTCTGTGACGCGATGCCACCAGGTCGCGTTGAGAGGTTCATCCGGCCCCCATTCAATTGTCTTGCCGTATGCCTTGCGTGTCGAGTACTCGTACTCGTATGTCGGGCCGACTTCCGTCTGGCCTTCGAGTGATGGGTAATGTGACACATTGCTGACCCAGCTGCGTGCGCGTACTATTCAGCGACTTCTTTTACCCCGAGAAAAAGCGTGAAGGTTCTGTGTAGATGCACTTACGTGTGTGCGTCGATAACTTCGAACGTCTGCAATGCAAAGGTATCAGGCCGCTTGAATTCAACGACTTGGTCAGCGTACCCCTGTATCAACCTCGTACACGCGGAAGCCACTGTTTAGACCTGTGACCGGTGCCAAAGCAGGGCCGATCTGCGTTATCGCGGAGGTGAGTGTAAGCATCGGCGAGAATGCCGGCGACTGACACACGCAAACAGGACTTACCCAGGCTACAGCACGTGCGGTCTCTGATGACTGCAGGGTCGCATTGTTCGAGTAGAATATGCTGAACTGATCCTCGTGAGTGTGGCCGAAGAAGATGTCTAGAATGAGAAGATGCCAAGTGAGAACAGCTGGCGGCCTGGCAATGCAACGAGAACATACTCGCGATGACATGTGGCGAGAAACGATCGACACTGTTCATCGAGTCAGCTACTCGCCGCAACAAGACGATAGGCGTGCGCACATTTGATAAAATAGCTCCGTCGGATTGACGAGCGGGTTCGAACCATCCCAGCCGGTGAGGACATGCCCAACAATCCAAACTGCCCCCGAGCCATTGAAGTTAGCCTCGGCCGAACATCAACGTCGACAAGTCTGACTCACCTTTCTCACCCTCGTCCTCAGCTTCTTGCAGCTCGTCCGTAAGGAACCGTAGCATGCCACTCGTATCTGCCGTCATGTTGATGTATGCAAACCAGTTCGCACGGTACCACATGTCGGTGTTGAGCGTGATCACACGGAGACCATCGGCA
>Ga0247815_10000270_pt1 | contig 41378 bp, 28 predicted proteins | sample UWRJL194509B1_FD_181014 | JGI IMG/M metagenome (GOLD analysis project Ga0247815, IMG submission 181014) | Plant litter microbial communities from Arlington Agricultural Research Station in Wisconsin, United States - UWRJ-L194-509B-1 | ecosystem: Environmental > Terrestrial > Plant litter >...
TCCTTGATTTTTACAGTGTCAATAACGGAAACAAGTTTGTAATTCAGGGACGTGCTTTACCATTTGATGATAGCGATATTGTCCCATTAGGATATAGAGCTGCAATGGAAGGAGCTTTTACCATTTCGATAGACGAAGTCGATGGAAAGATGGTAAATCAGCCCATTTATATAGAAGATAAAGTAACAGGTGAAATTCATGACTTAAGAACCAGCAATTATACTTTCAAAACAGCAATAGGAACCTTTACAGATCGTTTAATATTACGCTATACAGGCAAAACCCTAGGAACCGGAGATTTTGAAAATACCCAGGATGGCATTTTAATTTCGGTAAAAAACAAAGTTATAAACGTTTTATCATCAAAAGAAACCATAAAAGAAGTTACCATTTTTGATATTACAGGAAAAACACTTTACAACAAAAATAAAGTTTCAAATACCGAACTTCAAGTTCAAAACCTACAATCCAGCAATCAGGTTTTACTGGCAAAAGTGACTTTAGAAAATGATGCTACAGTGACAAGAAAAATTATATTTCAATAAGTAGGAGATAGTAAAAATATATACAAAATCTCTTTTACAACAAAAAAAACCATTCCACATTTGGAATGGTTTTTTTGTTGTAAAAAGGTTTAAAAAATCACTAAAAGTGGGTATTGCGAGACTTAACTGAAAAATATATTTTTAGAGTTAATTCTTATAATTAATATTAACCTAATCTTGTTATTTTGATTAAAAATATATTTGTTTCATTGACGATAATTTGTTGTTTCTATAATGTTAAACTTTATGCTCAGCAAGGTAAAGTAGATATTACTTTTAATACACTTGATGATGGGCAGAACGGTGATGGTTTCGATAATACAGTCCGAACTTTATCATTACAGTCCGACCAGAAACTAATTGTTGGTGGTGAATATTTAAGTCTAAATGGAGTGCCATCTTCATATTTAACCCGTTTACAATCAAATGGAGAGATAGACGAAACTTTTGACACGGGCACAAGCTTTAATGGTAAAATATATGCAAGTTATATACAACCAGATGGTAAAATAATTGTAGGAGGTAATTTTACTTCTTACAACGGTATAGCTGTAGGAAGACTTATTAGATTAAATACTGATGGTTCTTATGATAATACATTCGATACGTCAATTGCTGCGAATACAGGAATTATTTATGAGATTTGTCCTCAAACTGATGGGAAGATTATAATTGTTGGAAGTTTTGCAAAATACAATAATGTCAATGTTGGCAGGGTTGCCAGAATCCTTCCGGATGGTAGTTTGGACTCTTCTTTTGTAACAGGCTCAGGCTCTTCGTCAAATATTACGAATGCTAAAGTTTTATCTAACGGAAAAATTCTATTAGCCGGTAATTTTGTAAAGTTTAGCGGTGTTTCGGTAAATAAAATTGTTTGTTTACTTCCTGATGGCAGCATAGATCATAGTTTTGATACTGGTACCGGATTTGATGATGATGTAAATGCAATGACCGTTCAGCCTGACGGAAAAATAATTTTAGGAGGGAAATTCACAAATTATAATGGAAACAATGTCGGTAGAATTATCAGAATTAATCACGATGCTACTATTGACGACAGTTTTTTGTCTGGATCAGGTTTTAGCGGAGATGCTATTCAGGTTATTAAAAGAGATCCTTTAGGAAATATAATGGTTGCAGGATCTTTTACAGGATCATATGATGGTATAGCTGTTAATAGGCTATGTTTTTTAAATTCAGACGGAACTTTAAAAACTGATTTTGATATAGGTACAGGTCCCAAAACTGCATCGGTTTTTGCTCTCGAAAATGATGTTGAAGGATCTTGGTATATTGGTGGGTCATTTTCGGTTTTTGACGGTTTAAATCAAGGAAGATTAGCAAAAATCAGTTCCGATGGAGACCACGATACGAGTTATTTATCTGCTGGAATTGGCTTTGATAGTTCCGTTTTTAAAGCGCTTCCATTAGAAAACAAAAAAATAATGTTATTTGGAAATTTTACCAAATTCAACGGAGCGTTTAGTTCCAGAATAATGCGAGTTTTAGATAGTGGAATGTATGATACTAGTTTTAATGTAGGACAGGCTGGAGCCAACAATTTAATAAAAACTGCAGTATTACAATCAGATGGCAAAATAGTTTTTGGTGGAAATTTCACAAAATATAATGAGACAATTTGTAATCGAATTGTTAGGGTTTTACCTGATGGGGAAATTGACAATACATTTAATATAGGCTCAGGATTTAATGGTCAGGTATATACCATAGCTGCTCAGGTAGATAAAAAAGTAATTGTTGGAGGAAGTTTTACAAGCTATAAGGGCGCACCTGCTACAAGGATAATAAGATTATTGCAAGATGGCTCACGTGATGCTGCTTTTAATTTTGGAAGTGGTGCCGATGCAATTATTGAAGCAATATTAGTCCAGCCAAATGGTAAAGTTTTGGTTGCAGGGCGATTTAATAATTTTGATGGTCATTTTTCACCCGGTTTAGTCAGATTGAATAGTAATGGGAGTATTGATGCTGACTTTAACGTTGGAATTGGTTTTGATAAATATGTCTACTCAATGGCCTTACAGTCTGATAATAAAATAATTTTAGGTGGATCTTTTTTGACTTATAACGGAATTTCACAAAAAAGAATTGTTCGTCTAAATTCAGATGGTAGTTTAGATACTACTTTTGAGTCTGGCATAGGTTTTAATAAAGGAGATGTTCGTTGTCTTTTAGTACAACCCGATGATCGCATTTTAGTAGGAGGAACCTTTTCAGGAACATATAAAAACCATACTGCCCTACGATTAATTCGTTTAGAAAGGTCAGGTAATTATGATTCGTCTTTTGAGGCTCAGCTTAATAATAAACTTTATGCTATGAGTTTTACCTACGATTACAAATTGATTATTGGAGGTGATTTTAACTCAATATCTGGGATTTCAAAACATAGAATAGCACGTTTAAAATTATGTTTGGATTCTACCGTCTGGAATGGAATTGCGTGGTCAAATGGTTTTGCATCAGCAGGAAAAGAAGTTTTTTTTAAAGAGGATTATGAAGCTTTAACTACAACAAATGTATGTAGCTGTTCGATAGATGAAGGGAAAAAAGTTACGCTTTTAAGCGAGAATACTTTAGGAATTGAATTTTCGTATTTAGGTTCTGGGATTTTAACTTTAGAAGATTCTGCAAGTCTGTATCAGAGCGATGACGAAGTGATTAACTCCGGTATTATACATCTTAAGAGAAAATCCTCTCCTATGATAAAGTCAGATTATACATTTTGGTCGTCTCCGGTTCAAAATCAAAAATTAATTGATGTTTCGCCTGAAACAGCATTAAATAAATTCTTCATATTTGATTCTTTAATTGGTGACTGGACAAAAGAAAATCCTTCGAATAGTATGATTGCCGGAAAAGGGTACATTATTAGAGGGCCATTGAGTTTTTCGCCAACTGTTCCAGAAAAATTTGAAGCAATTTTTGCAGGGATTCCTAACAATGGTAAAATTGATTATAATTTGGAGGTAACTAAAGGTTTTAGTCTAGTAGGTAATCCTTATCCCTCTGCTATTGACGCAGATGAATTTTTGAATGAGAATAAATCAAAAATAACAGGGACCTTGTATTTCTGGACACACAATACTCCCATAAATTTATCATTAGAAAAGCAGTATACAACAGATGATTATGCAGTATATAATCTATTGGGAGGAGTAGGTACAAGAGAGGCTTTAACAAGAGGGGTTAATCAAACTATTCCTGATGGTGCAATTGCTGCTGGTCAGGCTTTTTTTGTTGGTAATAAAAAATCTGGAATAGTGAAGTTTAATAATAGTATGAGAATTTCAGAAAGGAATTCTATTTTTTTTAAACCGTCAAAAAGCAAGAAACAGGAGGAGAATAAAAGTGTAATTGAAAAACATCGAATTTGGTTGAATTTTGAGAATTCGGATGGACTTTTTAAACAAATATTATTAGGATATATTACAGGAGCTACAAATTCATATGATGAAAGTTATGATGCAGTTATTTTTAATGGTAATCCCCATCTTGATTTTTATAGTATGATTAATGTTAATAAATTTGTAATTCAGGGACGTGCCCTACCATTTACGGATGCAGATATAATTTTGTTAGGATATCGTACAGCAATTGCAGGCAATTTTACAATTTCGATCGATCATGCGGATGGCGATTTAAGTGATCAGGATATTTATCTCGAAGATAAAATAACAGGTAAAATTCATGATTTAACAGCCAGCAATTACACTTTTACAACCGATGCGGGAACCTTTACAGATCGTTTTGTTTTAAGATATACTGATACTGACAAAACATTAGATATTGAAGATTTTGAGAACCTTGAAAACGGTATTTCAGTTTCAGTAAAAGACAAAACAATAATTATTTTATCATCAAAAGAAAATATAAGAGAAGTTACGGTTTTTGATATTACAGGAAAGCGGCTTTATAATAAAACAAAAGTTGTAAATACAGAACTTCAAATTCAAAACCTGCAATCGGGAAATCAGGTTTTATTAGTAAAAGTGAAAGTAGAAAACGGCTTTACATCAACCAAAAAAATAATATTTTAAAATAAAAAAGCAGTTGTAGTATTTGCTCCAGCTGCTTTTTTGCTTCAATTTTTTAGGCACTCTTTCTTAAGTTTTCGTGAGTATTTGTAATTGCTTTTTCATTCTTATAATCAATCCATTTTTGGCCTTTAAATTTCCGCATCAGGATATCAAAATGACGCATGATAAAAACGTTGTAAACGGCTTTTGATAAATTGGTAATGTTTTTAGGGAAAGCACGTAAACTCATAGAGAAACCTGGAGTTAAATATTTCATATAATGCCAGTAACCTTCGGGCATATACAAAACTTCGCCATGTTTGAGATTGGTGATATAGCCTTCGGCATTTTTTAGTGCAGGAAACTTTTCATAATCAGGATTGTCAAAATCAATGTCTTCTCTCGAAATTAAAGCATGCGGGACTTTGTACATATACTTCGACTGATTAGGAGCAAAAATCATACATTGTTTTTCGCCATGAAAATGAAAATGCAGAATATTCGAATAATCAATATCATAATGCATGAATACTTTTGAATTTTCTCCGCCAAAAAATAACATCGGCATTTGCTTGACTAATCTTAAACCAATATCCGGCCATAAAAAGTCATCTTTTAATGTTGGGACTTCCTTCATTAAATTATAAAGAAAGATGCGGTAATTGGTAGGCTTCGATTCTAATAAATTGATATAATCGCTCATTTTCATTGTAGTATGCGCTTCATTAAAGCCATCTTCATGATTTACGGGCCTATTATCGTACAAAGGAACGACAGTATCACCGGCGATTTCTTTGATATAGTGTAGTTTCCATTTATGATAAGCCGGCCAATCTTCGGTCAGCTCTTCAATAACAACTGGAATTTGTTTTTTTACATATTGGGAAATAAAATCAGATTTTGAGATCTTTTTTACCCTTTCGATTTGTGTTAACTTCATCTCTTTAAATAAAAAAATTGCTTATAGCTCTCTGCTACAAGCAATTTAAAAATATTTCTTGAAACTTATTAACTCTTTTAATTAATTTTTTGATTTGATCGAAGCCTCAAGGTTTCTTTCAATCGTATGTCCTGGTCTCGACCATTTAGGTTTTTCGCCTAATGGAGCGAACTGAGAGTCAGCTGCTTCAACGGTTTGAGGCTGCGAAACTTTAACAAATGGTTTTTGCGGAATCAATCCTAACAAGTCAAACATTTTCATGTCTTCCTGAACATCAGGATTTGGTGTTGTAAGCAATTTATCTCCGGCAAAAATAGAATTTGCACCGGCAAAAAAGCACATTGCCTGTCCTTCACGGCTCATATTGGTTCTTCCTGCAGAAAGACGTACCTGTGTGTCCGGCATTACGATTCTTGTTGTAGCTACCATACGAATCATTTCCCAAATTTCAACTGGTTTTTCTTCTTCCATCGGAGTTCCTTCAACTGCAACCAAAGCATTAATAGGTACAGATTCCGGTTGAGGATTTAAGGTCGAAAGCGCTACAAGCATTCCGGCTCTGTCTTCGATGCTTTCTCCCATACCAATAATTCCTCCGCTACAAACCGTAACATTGGTTTTACGAACGTTTTCTATTGTTTGTAAACGATCTTCGAAACCACGGGTCGAAATAACATCTTTATAATATTCTTCAGAAGTATCTAAGTTGTGATTATAAGCATATAAACCAGCTTCTGCCAAGCGTTGTGCCTGATTTTCGGTAATCATACCCAGAGTACAGCAAACCTCCATGTCTAGTTTATTTATGGTACGAACCATTTCAAGAACCTGATCAAACTCTTCGCCATCTTTTACATTTCTCCATGCAGCTCCCATGCAAACTCGGGATGATCCGCTGGATTTGGCACGCAAAGCTTGCGCTTTTACCTGACTTACACTCATTAAATCATTTCCTTCGACACCCGTGTTGTAACGTGCAGCTTGCGGACAATAGCCGCAATCTTCAGGACAGCCGCCTGTTTTGATAGAAAGTAAAGTAGAAACCTGAACCACGTTTGGATCGTGTTTTTGCCTGTGTATTGTGGCTGCTTCATACAGCAGGTCCATCATCGGTTTATTATATATGGCGATTATCTCGTCTTTTGTCCAGTTGTGTTTGGTAACGTTCATAGGTTATTGTTTTTTTGGAACTTCAAATGTAATTAAATTGTTGTAATCAATAATATAGATTGCCTGAAATGAATATTCTGCATGAAATTTCAAAAAAGAAGCATTCTAAAATCATATTTTTTTGTAATTATATGATTTTAGAATGCTTAAATGATTGTTTTATTTTGAAATATTAATCGGCTACATATTTATTGTTCCAATACAGCATCATCATTAAAGTTACAATTACCGACGACGCGACTCCTTCAAATAATAAACAAATACAGTAAGTTGGTACCGAAGGATTTCCTCCAAACATAAAAGCCTCAGATAGTGTTTTTACATAGGCATCTCCGCCTCGTGCATAACTATAAACCAGTAATCCGAAAACGCTCATCGCTACACCAACCACAGAAGTTGCCATAGCAGAAACGGCATTCGATACAAAATTGGTTTCTCCTTCCTGCAGGTTCATTTTCATTGTTTTATTTACTCCGTAGAATATAAAAAATACATTCAGGGTACGTAAGTAGAATAAATGTGCTAAACCTAATACGTTCATCAATAAAAAATAGATTCCTATACCTAGGAAAATCAGGAAACCGTTGGTTATTTCTTTAGGTAATTTCATAGTGGTTATTTTTAAAGAAGTTAATAGTAAATATTTGATAAACAGAGTTCTATGTCAAATTTACTAAAAAAATAACTACGATGATTTAAAAATGGCGAAAAGTATGATTCGACCCTTTTTTAATTGATAGAAAAATGGTTTTAAGTTTCAAACAGAATAATTTTTAGTATTATTTAAGTCTGCTTAACTTGATGAAACTTGTAGATTTTTAGGGCTATATTTAATAATCAACTTAAAATTTTGTATTTTTGATTGATGAGCAATAAAGTGCAAATAGAGCAAAGTTTTATTATTGACAAATTAACGGATTCTATTTTAAATACAATTTCCGGTGATAGTTTTCAAACTGAAGTGAGTCGCATTACGAGTGTTGATCTGAAAAATATAATAAAGAAGAATGGATGGAATTTTAATTGGAAATCTGAATTTAACGATATAAAAAAGGAAGTATACAAACTTACAATTGTAAATAATTCCAATATAATTCAAGGGGCATTAAGTATAACAATAGAAGAGGATCATGTTTATATGAATCTCTTAGAAAGTTCTCCTTTTAATGTTGGTAAAAATAAACTTTATGAAGGAGTTTCAGGAAATTTAGTTGCATTTGCCTGTAAAGTTTCATTTCAAAAAGGATTTGATGGATTCGTTGCATTTACCGCCAAAACAAATTTGATTAAACATTATGAGGAAAGTTTAGGAGCTTTTCATTTTAAAAATCAAAGAATGATTATCGAAACTGAAGCATCAAAAAAATTAGTAAAAAAATATTTTAAATCATAAAAATATGAGCTTTATAAAAGAACCCAAAGGTGTTGATTTTATTATACAAAGTCCACCTTTAACAGAAAAAGAAAAAATCGAGATCAGTGAATTTATAGCTAGTAGAAAGGCTAAAAAAAATATTGAATCAAAAATTTCTAAACCTAAGGTGATTACTGTAAAATAAATAGGATATAAAAGGTATTATTAAAGCTTACTTACAAAAGCCAAAGCATCTTTTTTATCCTGATTTAATTGAGCTTTCAGCAAATCTAATGAGCCAAATTTTTGTTCTTCGCGAAGATATTGTAGTAACGAAACTTCGATTTTTTGACCATAAATATCAGTATCAAAGTCGAATAAGTTGACTTCGATAGTTTGGTTTTGCCCATTTACAGTTGGGTTGTAACCAATATTCATCATCCCAAAAACTTCTTTTTCATTTATTAAAGCTTTCACTACATAAACACCAATTTTTGGAATTAGCTTGTATTCTTCTTCAATTTTGATGTTGGCAGTAGGAAAACCAATTGTTCTTCCTAATTGTTTTCCTTTTACCACTTCGCCGGTTAAAAAATAAGAATATCCCAAATATTCATTGGCCAAATCCATATTTCCTTCGTTCAGGGCTTTTCTAATTTTGGTTGAACTTACAGATACATCCTGAATTTCCTGAGCCGAAATTTGTTCGACTTCGAAACCGTATTCAGCTCCAAAAGCAATTAGATCATCAATATTGGCGGTTCTGTTTCTTCCAAAACGGTGATCGTGACCAATAATTATTTTCTGAATATGAAATTGATCTACCAAGATAGAATGTACAAACTCTTCGGCAGTTAATCTTGAGAAACTTTCGTTAAACGGATGAATAACAAGATTTTCGATTCCGGTTGCTTCCAAAAGTTTTGTTTTTTCAGCAATAGTATTCAAAAGTTTTATTTCTGATTTTTCCTGCAAAACCATTCTTGGATGCGGGAAAAAAGTAAGCACTAAACTTTCGTATTTTCCGTTTTCAGTATTTTGAGTAATTCGTTCAAGAATTTTTTTATGACCAATATGTACGCCGTCAAAGGTGCCAAGAGTTAAAATTGTTTTCTTGGTTGACTGAAAATCGTTTATAGAATGAAAGAGCTTCAAAACAAATAATTTAAGATGGTGCAAATTTATACTATCTATTTTAAATTTTATACTAAGCCCAATTGATTTTTAATGAGAATCGGGCTATTTTATGTAAAATATAACAACTTGTCGACTAAAAAGCATTAATTGTCGCAGATATGTAAGAGTTTAATTTAATTCACTTAATTTTGATTCATCAATTATCATTCTGGGTATGAAAAAAAATCTACTTTTTTTATTTTTTATTTTTTGTTGTGCAAATATCTATGCTCAAAGTGATAATTTGTGGCAAAAAGTAAGTTCAGTTTCTGTGAGTAAAAGGATAAATTCGTCTGATTCAGAAAGACTCTACTATAGACTTAATACCGATTTTTTAAAATCGAAACTTTCCGGTACAACAACTCAATCATCAAAAAAGAGTACGACAGAAATTACGATCCCGAATGCTAACGGTGTTCTGGAAAGATTTACAGTATGGGAATCTTCTAATTTTGAACCGGAACTACAAGCAAAATATCCGGAGATAAGAGCGTATGAAGGAATTGGTGTAGACGATAAATCAGCTAAGATTCATTTTAGTGTTGCACCTATTGGTATTCAGACTATGGTATTTCGTTCTGAGAAACCTTCTGAATATATTGAACAAAATCCCGAAGACAAGTCTGGATATGTATTGTTTACTAAAAACGATATGGCATCTACGGCACGATTAGAGTGTAAAACGACAAATGAAATTCCGAATATAAATACTTCATCAAAAACAGCAAAGTCGGCTGCAAATAATAAAGTTTTCAAAACCTTACGACTAGCCATTTCCTGCACGGGAGAATATACGGCGTATTTTGGCGGAACGGTTGACGGTGCATTAGCAGGAATGAATGCTACGATGACAAGAGTAAACGGAGTTTTTAATAGAGATCTAGCTGTAAAATTGGTTTTAATTGCCAATACAAATGCAGTTATTTATACCGATGCCGCAACAGATCCGTACTCTGATGCTTCCAAAGGAACATCCGAAGATAAATCAGATGGAAATGATTATTGGAGTAAAGAACTTCAAAGTACATTAACAACCGTTATTGGAGATGCAAATTATGATATCGGACATTTGTTTGGCGCATCTGGAGGAGGTGGTAATGCAGCTTGTATAGGCTGCGTTTGCAATAGTCCAACACCATCAAATGTTATTGGTAAAGGAAGCGGATATACCTCGCCATCTAATAATAAACCTCAGGGAGATACTTTTGATATTGATTTTGTTGCCCACGAAATGGGACATCAATTAGGAGCCAATCATACTTTTTCTTTTGATGGTACCGAAAGAACAGGTATGAATGTAGAGCCAGGAAGCGGATCTACCATTATGGGTTATGCAGGTATAACAAACTATGATGTTCAGGATAATTCAGATGATTATTTTGCCTATACCAGTATTTGGCAAATTCAGAGCAATCTTGCTGCAAAAAGCTGTCCGGTAAATACGGCAATAGCAAATAATCCGCCCGCAATTATTGCCGGCTTAGATTATACAATTCCAATAAGTACACCATTTATTTTAACGGGCTCAGGGTCTAATAGTGCTGCCGTAACTTATACTTGGGAACAATTTGATAGTGCGATATCATCATCAACGGCCAATAGTAATAGTGTTGCTTATCCCACAAAACCTGACGGGCCATTGTTTAGATCTATAATTCCGTCTACTTCTCCGGTACGTTATATGCCGGCTTTAAGCACTGTTCTTGGAAATAAATTAACCACAACCTGGGAGTCGGTTTCGTCTATTGCAAGAACGTTGCATTTTACTCTAACAGCAAGAGATAATGGAGCTGAGGGACTTGCGCAAACAAATAGTGATGAAATGGTAGTGAATGTGGTTGCTAATGCCGGTCCGTTTGCAGTAACTTCACAAAATACCAATGATGTAAGCTGGCAAATAGGATCATTTCAAACCGTAACCTGGAGCGTAAACAATACCAATACCTTACAAGGCTCGTCGAATGTAAATATTAAATTATCTACAGATGGCGGATTGACATATCCGATTATTTTGGCCGCAAATACACCAAACGATGGTACTCAATCAGTCCAGATTCCAACAAGTGTGGAAGCTTCGACAAATTGCAGGGTTTTGGTTGAACCAACAGCTAATATTTATTATGCCATAAATAGCCAGCCATTTGCAGTAGGTTACACCTCTGCGACAGCTTGTGATTCTTATAGCTTCGGAAACGCTTTTGATATTCCTTTTGCATCTACTTTTACAACCAAAACGGTAAATGTACCTGCTTCTACAGGAACTGTTTCTGACGTCAATGTGATGGTGAATTTTACACATGAACGAATTTCTGATGTCGAAATTCAAATCGTAAGCCCAAAGGGAACAATTGTTAATTTATATAATAATAAAAGCTGTGGCGGAATCCAGTCTACTTTGGCCTTACAGTTTGATGATGCCGGAGTTCCTTTAGATTGTTCTAAAATCACCAGCCAAATTGTTATTCCGGTAGATTTGTTAAGTGTCTTTAATGGGCAGGATCCTAAAGGAACCTGGACTTTAAGAGTACGTGACGCCGTTACAGGCAGGTTTGGGAAAATAAATTCAGCTTCGGTAAATATTTGCAATCAAACTTTTAGTTTAGGGCAGCCTAGTGAGGTAAAAGTAGAATTTGCAATACATCCAAATCCAACCAGAGGAAATCTTACCATTCAGCTCGAAAGTGATTCTTTGCAGAGAATTGAAGTTTTTGTACACGATATGGCAGGCCAAAAAGTCTATTATAATTCTTTTGATAAAGCGCATCATTTTAATCAGAACATTGATTTAACAAATCTGTCTGCAGGAATGTATTTTGTGACCGTTATTGATGGAGATGACAGAACTGTAAAGAAATTGATTGTTTATTAAACTTTTAAAATTCCAAAAATAAAATTCCAAATTCCAATCCCGAAACATCGGGATAAAAGTTGGAATTTGGAATTTATTTTTTGGAGTTTCCTCCAAAGATCAAGTTTGGAATTTCCAGTTAAGGTTTGGAATTTAATTTTAAGAGTTCGCCATTGCCATACAAACAATACTAATTTTAGCTCCGGGAATTTTTAATAAAGCTTTTGAGCATGCTTCGAGCGTAGCGCCGGTGGTTAAAACATCGTCTACAATTAAAAAATGTTTGTTTTGATTTTCTTCTGTAAAAATCACATCAAATATGTTTTCGATATTGTCAGATCTTCCAATAAGGTTCTTTTTTGATTGCGTTTTCGAATATTTCTTTCGATATAAAACAGCATCATTATAATCAATTTTTAATCCTTTGGCCAAAGCTTTTCCAAAAGTGGTAACCTGATTGTAGCCGCGTTCCCTGAATTTTTTAGGATGTAAAGGAACAGGAATAACAATATCAAAAGGAGTTTCTAAAACGAGTTCTTTTAAATCCTCAACATACCAATTTCCCAAAACGGTTCCAATCTCTTCGTGGCCTTTATATTTTAGGTTATGAATAAGTTCCTGAACAATTCCTTTTTTGTTGAAATACAAAAGCGCCGAAGCATGTTCAATAGCAATTTTGCCATAAAATTTCTTAACTGCTTCATTTTTTGAATCTAAATGATATTGGGTAAGAGGCAATTCATGACGGCAAACGGTACAAAATACAGTTTCGTTGGTGATCAAAATAGTATGACATCCAGCACAAACTTTAGGAAAAAACAAGTCAATAATATAATTAAACACAAATAGACAGAATTTAGTTACAAAAATAACGAAATCAATGTCTCAATCTTTATATTTTTTCTTTTTTTTAAACGTACTTTTTATATTTTTGCATCACTATGGCAAAACAAGAAGATTTATTTAAGAATGTGGTTTCGCACGCAAAAGAGTACGGATTTATTTTTCCGTCAAGCGAAGTATACGATGGATTGAGTGCAGTATATGATTATGCACAAAATGGTGTCGAGTTAAAAAAGAATATCCGTGAATATTGGTGGAAATCAATGGTTCAGATGAATGAGAATATTGTAGGCCTTGATGCTGCAATATTGATGCATCCAACAACCTGGAAAGCTTCGGGCCACGTTGATGCTTTTAATGATCCGTTGATTGATAATAAAGATTCAAAGAAAAGATATAGAGCAGACGTTTTGGTTGAAGATCATGCTGAAAAGATCAATCAAAAAGCTCAAAAAGAAATCGAAAAAGCGAGAGCTCGTTTTGGAGATGCATTTAATGAAGAAGAATTTGTTACCACAAATGCACGTGTTGTAGAATATCTTTCAAAATATAAAGAAATTTTATCAAGGCTTGCAAAAGGAATGACTGATGATCTTCAGGATGTAAAAGCTTTAATCGAAGAATTAGAAATTGCTGATCCTGAAACTGGTTCTAAAAACTGGACAGATGTAAAGCAGTTCAATCTAATGTTCGGAACTAAACTGGGAGCTTCTGCAGATTCTGCAATGGATTTGTATTTACGTCCGGAAACAGCTCAGGGTATTTTTGTGAATTTCCTGAATGTTCAGAAATCAGGCCGTATGAAAATTCCTTTTGGAATTGCTCAAACCGGTAAAGCATTTAGAAATGAAATCGTTGCAAGACAATTCATTTTCCGTATGCGTGAATTCGAACAAATGGAAATGCAATTTTTCGTTCGCCCGGGTGAAGAAATGAAATGGTATCACCATTGGAAAGAAACACGTTTAAACTGGCATTTATCTTTAGGATTAGGAAAAGAAAATTACCGTTTTCACGATCACGAAAAATTAGCGCATTATGCAAATGCTGCGGCAGACATCGAGTTTAATTTCCCTTTTGGATTCAAAGAATTAGAAGGAATTCATTCTCGTACTGATTTTGATTTAAAAGCGCACGAACAATATTCTGGTAGAAAATTACAATATTTTGATCCGGAACTGAACGAAAATTACGTGCCATACGTAGTAGAAACTTCAGTTGGTTTAGATCGTATGTTCCTGGCTGTTTTTGCAACTTCATTACAAGAAGAAACTCTTGAAGACGGTTCTACAAGAACAGTTCTAAAATTACCATCAGTTTTAGCACCAACCAAAGTGGCTATTTTACCATTGGTTAAAAAAGATGGATTGCCGGATATCGCCAAAAAAATCATTGATGATTTAAAATGGGATTTCAGTGTGGCTTATGATGAAAAAGATGCTGTAGGACGTCGTTACAGAAGACAAGATGCTCTTGGAACTCCGTTTTGTGTTACAGTAGATCACCAAACAATCGAAGACGAAACAGTAACAATTCGTCATAGAGATACAATGAAACAGGATCGTGTAAAAATTTCTGAATTGAAAGATATTATCGAGAACGAAGTTTCTATGAAAAACTGGTTGATGAAAATGTAATTTTCTTAAAACTACAATATAAAAAATCCCAAATTCCATATCGGAATTTGGGATTTTTTTAATTTTACAAATGCATTTCATCGGACTTTTTTGCATTTCGTCCTTATGTGTTAACATTTGTTTGCAATATATTAACAATGAAATACTAAAATAATTGAAATTCGTATTTTTAATTGCGGATAAACCATTAAAATAAATTTTTTCAAAAGTATTGATGAAACTAGAGGGATAGTTGTCGGGGATTCATGAAAAATCAACAAAAACCAATATTGAAAAAGTATTCGTATATTATTATTGACGATGATGCTGAAAGTATTTTGAAAACCAGAACAATTGCAGAAGGTTTTTCGGAGTTAACTTTTCTGGCCTCGGCTACGAATTATCAGGACGGTTTGCATTTGGTATTAGAACACCGGCCTTCGATTATTTTTTTAGAAATTGATCCCGCAGAAATATCCAGTAACCTCTCGCTCGCTTTTATAAACGAGCTTTACAGGTTCTTATCCCTATTGCCCAAGATAATTGTTACAACAACAAAAAAAGAACTGGCATTTGAGGCCATTCAATACGGCGTATTTGATTATGTTTTAAAACCGGCACAGTCAATCGACTTACTAAAGGCAATTTTAAAACTTGAAAAGACAATTCCGGAAATGAATACTGTCGAAATAAGAAATGAGATTATTTCTCCGCTTCCATTAATGCAAAAATTGCAAAATATAGAGAAGCCGCTTATTTTGTGTATTAAATCCTATGGTGATTATCGCTACATAGATGCCGCAGATATTTGTTATCTTCAGGCTGATAATAATTCGACAGATATTTATTTGAATTCAGGTGAAATGATCACCGCTTTTAAAACTTTAAAACATTTTGAAGCTATATTATCGCACCCTTTTGTTCGAATTCATAATAGTTATATCATCAATAAAAATTACATTGCGAGAATTCATAACGGAAACTCAGTTTGTTACATCAAAAATTCGATTAAAAAGATCCCTTTTTCTAAAACCTACAAATCGAATGTCGACTTAATTATCGCAGATTTTTCTATAGGAAATTACTTAGAAGTCTAAAAATTAGGAGTTTACATAAATTTGGTACCCATTGACTATCAATTGGGTATGTTCTACCATAAACCTGTTTTTTTGTATAAATTTTTTTTGAATCCGGAGTTAGTTTTACACCATGATTCGCACAAAGCGATGATTCTCCATAACAAAAAAATCAACATTTAATACCTCAGATCATGAAAAAAGCAGCTTTAACATTCGGATTATTTTCTTTAGTAATGGTAGCAACATCATTCGCTACACCTGAAACTATAAATTTTTTAACAGCTTCAGACTCTATTAAAATTGTACCTATAGATGGAGGTGCTACAGGTAAGCAAAAGAAAGGTGATATCATAGCGTATATAGATGGAGGTGCTACCGGTAAACAAAAAAAAGGTGATATAATAGCATATATAGATGGTGGTGCTACAGGTAAACAAAAGAAAGGTGATATAGTAGCATATAACAATGCAAGACAATTAACTTTTGCTGGTGTTAATCAATCTATCGGAACAGATAAAAAAGTAGATTAAGCTACAATTCTAATAAGTTTATATTAGGCTGTTAATTTTTAACAGCCTTTTTTTGTGTCTATAGTTTTAGTATTTTTGGTAAAATTCAAAGACACAAATTGAAAAAGAAATGTAAAATAATATTAATTTTATTCTTCGTTTTATTGGCATGTACCAAGAAAACAACATTAGATAAAAATATAATTTCCTCTGTAGACAGTCTTCCTACGTATCTTTCTTTAGCAAACGAAAATAATTTGCCTTTAAAGATCAAACAAAACTATTGTCAAAAAGCTTTGACCATAATTTTAAACCAAAAAGATGACTCACTTAACAAAGTAAATCTTTTTAAAGTTGCTAATCGCTATTACAACATGAGCGATTGGAAATCATACCTCAAAACAACCAAACTAATTTTAGACAGGGCACAAAAATCTAAAGATTCAGTGCACATGGCCAAAGCTTATATGTACTTAGGAGATTATTATGAATCACAGGCAATTTCTGACAGTGCATTTTTGAATTATTTTCAAGCCGAAAAACTTTATATAAAAATAAATGATCAATACAATTTGGCAAAAACGTTTTTAAATAAAGCAAGCCTGCAATATAATGAAGGTGATTTTTTTGAAAGTGAAATAGGGGTTTTTAAAGCGTTACGCAGTTTAAAAAAACAGCAAAAGGTAAATGATCTCTATTATGAAAGTTATAATCTATTAGGAATTTTGTATAATGAACGGGAAGAATATACAAAGGCATTAGAATTTCAAAACAAAGCTTTGGCAATTTTGCAGGATAAATCAATATTCGCGTTTTATCAGTATAAAGCAGCTTCACTCAACAATATAGGCTTTATCTATATGAAAATGGGTGATTATAAAAGGGCTAAGTTTTTCTTCGAAAAAGGATTGGCACAAGAAAATCTTTTTGAAGACAGAGCAAGTTTATATGCAATTCTGCTGGATAATCTGGGATATTCGAAATTCAAATTAAAAGAACAGGATCAATTGCCGGATTTGTTTTATAAATCTTTAAAAATCAGAGATAGCCTTGATCTTACTTCAGGAGTTGTTTCGAGTAAAATTCATCTGTCAGAATATTTTGCTTTCAAAAAAGACACCTTCAAAGCATTTCAGTTTTCAAGACAGGCATTGGCTTTGTCGCGTACATCAAATAAATTCGTCAATACACTCGAAGCGCTCAAGCAAATTGCTATTGTCGATCCTAAAAATGCATCTTCATATTCTAGAGAATATTTTAAGCTAAATGATAAGATGGTAAAATCAGAACGAAATATGGGAGAAAAATTCTCTCGCATTGAGTATGAAACCAACGAAATAAAAGATCAAAACTCAAATCTGCAAGAGAAAAACAAGACCCTTATCTACGTTTTTAGCATCTGTACCTTAATAGGTTTGTTTTTTTATGTTTATAAAACACAGCAGGCAAGGAACCGGGAATTGCTCTTTAAGCAACAGCAGCAAATTGCAAACGAAGATATTTATAATTTAATGATCTCGCAGCAAAACGATATCGAGCTCACCCGCATTAAAGAAAAGAAAAAGGTAGCCCAGGATTTGCATGATGGCGTATTAGGAAGGATGTTTGGCGTTAGGATAAGTCTGGATAGTTTAGATAAAGTAGATGAGGAAGAAGCAGCTCCAAAAAGAAAAAAATACTTAACAGAACTTAAAAATATCGAGCAGGATATTCGTGAAATTTCGCATGATTTAAATAGAGAGAAATCCGAATTAATTAATAATTTTATTGCGATTTTAAACAAATTGTTCGAAGACCAACAAAACACTTATGAAGCAGAATTAATAACCTCTTTTGATTCTAATATCAAATGGGAATTGGTTAGTAACGCTGTTAAGATTAATTTGTACAGAATTGTTCAGGAGGCACTTCAAAATTGTAATAAATATGCAGATGCAAACACTATCAAAGTGGAGTTTAAAAGCGAAATAGATCATCTGGTTTTGTCCATTGCTGATGATGGAGTTGGTTTTAATGCCAAAAGATCAAAAGATGGTATAGGTTTGCATAATATTCAATACAGAACTGCAGAATGCAAAGGTACAGTAGCTTTAAAATCTGCCAAAGGAGAAGGAACGCTTCTTTTAATTAAAATCCCTATCGATCAGAAAATTAACCTACAAAATAGATGACAATTGATTCAAATGCCTCAGATTCTCAATTAATTAAAAAGAATATATTAATTGTCGATGATCACCCTTTTATTATCGAAGGGTATAAAAATGCGATAACACGTTACAATCCTCATCAATACGAATTTTTAATTTCGCAGGCACATGACTGTAAATCTGGGTATGATTTAATCGAAGATGAAAAAACGCCACAGTTCGATGTTGCTTTTTTAGATATTAGTATGCCGGCTTATGAGGAAAAAGATATTTTTTCCGGCGAAGATCTGGCAAAACTCATCTTGAAGAAAATGCCAAACTGCAAGGTTATTTTACTAACGATGTATACGGAGTTGCTAAAAATTAAAACCATAATCAGAACCATTCAACCTAATGGTTTAGTTATTAAAAATGATCTTACTTTCGACGAATTGCTTTTTGCATTTGATAAAGTAATGAAAAATGATAAATATTACAGTCAGTCGGTTCAGAAAATAATCAATCAGTCACCTCATAATTCTATTGAAATAGATGAGTTCGACAAGCAAATTTTGTTTCATTTATCAAAAGGAACTCAGGTAGAAGATATGCCGCAGTATATTCCGATTTCTATTAATGCAATCGAAAAGCGTAAAGTAAGCCTGAAAGAACTGCTTAAAGTAAAATCAGGTTCTGATGAAGATTTATTAAAAGAGGCAAAAAGTAAAGGGCTTTTTTAAAAGGAAATTCCAAAATAAAAAAATTCCAAATTCCAATTGATAATCATATCGTTGGAATTTGGAACTTTTTTATTTTGGAATTTAAAAGTTTACTCGCTCAAAGCATCCCAACCTCTAGCTTTCAAAGGAATTTGAGTATTGGCGCGTGTTACTAAATTGATTCCTTCGCTTTCATCTGCCATATGACCAATAATAGAGAAATTTGGGTTTCCTTTTATTTTATCAAAGTCATTAATGTCAATTGTAAAAAGCAATTCATAATCTTCACCACCATTAATAGCAACTGTTGTACTATCAATATTAAACTCTTCGCAAGTCGAAATAAATTGAGGATCCAGCGGCAGTTTATCTTCGTATAAATTACAACCCACTTTTGATTGTTTGCACAAATGAATAATCTCAGAGGATAATCCGTCAGAAATATCGATCATCGATGTTGGCTTAATTTCAAGAGCGTGTAGTAAAGTACGAACATCTTTTCGTGCCTCAGGTTTTAACTGGCGCTCGATTAAATAACTATACATATCAAGATCAGGCTGACTGTTTGGGTTGACCTGAAAAACCTGCTTTTCACGTTCTAAAACCTGCAATCCCATATAAGCAGCACCAATGTCACCCGTTACTACAAGTAAATCGGTTTTTTGCGCACCATTTCTATATACAATTTCATCTTCGTTTGCTTCACCAATAGCTGTAATGCTTATGATTAATCCTTTTTGCGATGAGGTAGTGTCTCCGCCAATAACATCGACTTTATATTCTTTTGCAGCGTGCGTAATCCCTTCAAATAATTCTTCTAAGGCTTCTAACGGGAAACGATTAGAAACGGCAACAGAAACCGTTATTTGCGTTGGTCTGGCATTCATGGCGCAGATATCAGATATATTTACAACAACTGCTTTATATCCTAAATGTTTTAAAGGCATATAAGCCAAATCAAAATGTACGCCCTCGATCAGTAAATCAGTAGAAACCACTACTTTTTTGTCTTTAAAATCAAGAACAGCAGCATCATCGCCTATACTTTTTAAGGTAGATTCCTGAGTAACATCAAAATTTTTGGTTAAGTGTTCAATTAAGCCAAACTCGCCTAATTGCGCTATACTGGTACGTTGCGGATTTTTATCTTCGATCATTTTTTTTAAGTTCCAAAGTTTCTAAGGCGCAAAGGTACAAAGGTTTTATCGAATTTAACCGGAAGTTATTTCCAACCGCCTTATCTCTGTGTAAAGATGAACGGTAACGCATTTATGTCTCCTGAATTTTATTCTTTTGCAAACAACATTTTTTTTCGGATCTTTAAGAGATATAAAAAAGATAAAAAATGAAAACATTCGATATAGTTACCTTAACCGTAAATCCTTCGGTAGACAAAAGCACCCATTTCTCAGGCCTGATTGCCGAGCAGAAAATACGATGCGGAACACCACAATTTGATGCAGGCGGAGGCGGAATAAATGTTTCGAAAGCTATTGCTCGCTTACGCGGAAATTCCTTAGCTATTTTCACATCAGGCGGACCAGTTGGCAAAATGCTAAAAGACTTAGTAAAACAGGAAAAAGTAGATTTTGAAGCTATTGAAACCCAAACAGCAACCAGAGAAAACTTTATAGCCGTTGATGATAACACTAATTCTCAATATCGTTTTGGGTTTACCGGAGATGTTTTAACTGATTCAGAAGTTCAGAAAGTTTTAGAAACCATTTCAAATCTAAAACCAAAATTTCTAGTCGCAAGCGGAAGTTTAAACGAAGGTTTATCGACTGATTTTTATCAAAAAGTAGCTAAAATTGCCAAAGCATCAAATTCAAAATTAATTGTAGATACGTCAGGAGAAGCCTTAAAGAAAGTTCTGGAAACGGGAGCATATCTCATAAAACCAAATGTTGGTGAACTCGCAAAACTAGTTGGAGTAGAACGCCTGGAAATGGAAGAAGTAAATGAAGCTGCCAAAAAAATCATTGCCAAAGGCGGAGCCGAAATTGTCGTAGTTTCTTTAGGGCCACAAGGGGCTGTTTTGGTTACAAAAGACGATTACGAATATGTTCCTGCGCCAAATGTTGCCAAAAAAAGTACTGTTGGTGCCGGAGATAGTATGGTAGGCGGAATGGTTTGGGCACTGTCTCAAAATAAAAGCCTGAAAGAAGTCATTCGCTGGGGAGTTGCCTGCGGATCTGCTGCAACAATGAACGAAGGAACGCAATTATTCAAGTACGAAGATGCACATCGTTTGTTTGAATGGCTTAAAAACAAATAAAGATTCAATCGAAGATTTAAGAAAAACGAAATGTAGCCACAATCTATATCCTAGAGGCGCAGATTGTAGACATGCGTACATTGTAGAGACGCGCAGTAACCATAAAGTAAACCCGACAGGTTTTTAAAACCTGTCGGGTTTCGCATGTAATGACACAAAGATTTTAATTGTAGAGGCGCACAGCAGTGCGTCTAACATATCGTAACCATAAAGTAAACCCGACAGGTTTTTAAAACCTGTCGGGTTTCGCATGTAATGACATAAAGATTTTAATTGTAGAGACGCACAGCAGTGCGTCTCACGCAAAGTAACCCCATTTTATTCATCTCCTGTTTTTATCTTTTTACACAAACACAACGGTAATATATTGTGGTTACGTTGTGTGAGACGCACTGCTGTGCGTCTATACGTTTGTCAGCATAAAAAAATAAATCTTTTTTTTCCTGCTGACAAACTGTTGTCACCGACCCTCAATACTTTTGAAGTATTAAAAATAATTAAACTTTAAAATTATGAAAACATTAGCTGCCCAAGTAATTACTCCCGAAGATTTGTTGAAACACTGGCAAGGTCACCGTGCCCTTACACGTCATGTTATCGAGGCGTTTCCTGAAAAAGATTTTTTTGAATTTTCGATAGGAGGAATGAGAACTTTTGCTAAACTGACAGATGAACTTTTGGCCATTGCAGTTCCCGGACTTAAAGGAATCGTAAACAAAGAAGTGAAACCATTTAGCGAAGAAGCATCAGAAAAATTGATTTTTAAAGCGCAATATCTTGAAAAATGGGACGAAGCAACTGCAGAAATCAACAAGTATTGGGAGAAATTATCAATTGAAGATTTTAATGAAAACTTTAATCTTTTTGGTCAATACGAATTTCCGGTAATTCAGAACATCCTCTATTTTATTGATAATGAAGTACACCACCGCGGACAAGGATATGTGTATCTAAGAGCTTTAAATATTGAACCTCCTTTTTTCTGGGAAAGATAGTATTTTTGAAGATTGACTGAATAAAAAAACTCCTAAACTGAAGTTACTTTCATGTTTAGGAGTTTTTTTATGATAATCTCTCCAGATAATTTTCTACTAATTCCCGAATTCTGGTTTTGAGTTTTTCGGGTTCTATAATCGAAGCATAATCAGCATACATCAAAAACCAGCGTGGAAAACCTTCCTGGATATCGCGAGCCATAAACGTCATTTCGATTTGGTCACCAACATCTTTTTCAGAAACATAACCATGATATTTTTGTTCAAATCGAATATAATTGATGATTTTTTTCGAAACTAAAATTCGAACCTTAATCGTCGGAATTGTTTCGTTTTTCTTTAAGTACGTTTCTAATGAATCATGCTGAATCGTAAAACTACATTCGGTTTTTTGTATACCCAGAATTCTGTCTGTTCTAAACTGACGATAATCTTGTCGTAAATGGCAATAACCCAGAAAATACCAATTGTTATGATCATGAAAAACACCAACAGGTTCAATATTTCGATTACTTGCTTCCTCAGCGGTTTTGTATGAAAGAAGAATTTGTTTTTTCTCTGCAATACTTTCAAACAAGATGGCCAGCGTATTAGGCGAACTATCATGAAATAAAGGTTCCTGATTTTGCATCAAAATTTTAGATTCTATATTCGAAAGCCAATCTTTATCGGTACTTCTCAAAACCGATTTTAGTTTATACATCGCCGATGCATGATGAGATCCCAAAGAAGGATCTGTAAATTTCTGCATCAATTTTTCGGCAGCGATAAAACTGCTCACTTCTTCGCGCGTAAACATAACAGGAGGCAATCTGTAACCATCCATTAAAGCATAACCCACTCCGGCCTCGCTATAAATAGGAACTCCCGAAGCTTCAAGAGTTCGAATATCACGATATATGGTTCTTAAACTCACTTCAAAACGATTGGCTAATTCCTGCGCCTTTACAATTTTTTTAGATTGTAACTGAATAAGAATAGCAATAATACGGTCAAATCGTTTTGGGGTTTCGTCCATTTTTTCTTTTAGTTGAAGATTCAAAGATACAAAGGTTCGAAGTTTTGAAATAAAAAAAGCTGTCCCAAATTGAGACAGCTTTTTTTGAAGATTTAAGCGATATAAATCTAGAATCTGTATAAAAGACCAAATTGTGGTTGATCGAAAATGTTTTCAAATAAATTAATGTTTAAATTAAAAGTATCTGATGATGGTCCATTTTCAGGAGAAACACTATTATACGCTAATACATTAGCCAATGTAAAAGTTACCGCAATGTTTTTGGTCACAAAATAATTTAATCCAACAGTAATATCTGCTGTAATACTATTATCAGTGTCATCTTCAATTCCTTCAATTTTAGTCTTATTGCTTCCAAAACCTAAGCCAGCTTCAGCAAAAGCTTTAAAACGTTTTTTGTCTAATTCTAAAAAGTAGTATCTCGCAAAAGCACCAACTCCGAATACGTTGGTTTTTGTTTCCGGAACAGTAGTTTCTACTTTTTTACTAGAGTAATCTAATTTTGCTCCAACGGCAAATTTGTCATTTAGTAAATACCCGAATTTTGGACTAAATCCGTAATAATCTGTTTCTCCACCTGTACTAATTTTGATAGATCCCTCTAGAAACATATCGCCTTTTTCAAAAGTTACGCCTTTTGCAGAGTTCATTTCACTATCAACCTCTTGTTGTTGCGCGTTCGCAAATGAGAAAGTTAACATTGATAAAATAACAAAAAATTTAGTTTTCATAATAATTGCTTTTAAAAGTTGTAAGATTAAAATTATGTTTTTAGATTTAAAACTTTTGCGAAAGCAAGCAATTGCATTAAAAATGAAGTTATTGAGTTAATAATCCTACTTTTTTATAAGTATTTACGTGTTTATTTTTGAGGTTTCATTATGATTTAATTAGTATTAAAGATTGAAAATCGGGCAATAATTGTATGAAAACCGCCTTTTTTAGACCAAAAAACCCGATAACTTTTTGCTATCGGGTTTTGGTTCAATTTGTTTAAAAAGGTTACTTTTTAATGAATTTGCTTGAGATAGGTTTTTCACCGTCATTCAATTCGATTATATAAATTCCGGAAGGCAGCATGCTGACATCTATAGCTTGTTCTGTTACGTTCCCTGTTTTTATAATTTGGCCACCAATATTGCTTATTTTGAAAAAAGCAGCTCTGTCATTACTTGCCTTTATAAATAAATTATCATGCGATGGATTTGGATAAATTACATAACGTTGCGATTTTGAATCATGCTCCTCTATTGAAAGGTTAGCTGTAGTTAACGAAATTGGATCGCTTGAAGCGGAAATGTTTTTAGCATAATCTTTTGCTTTTATGGTATATGAGTAAACCGTTTCGGCACTTAATCCAGTCAGCGTATAATTGGTTACGTTCGTAGTGCCAATTAAAGTATTTCCTTGGTAAATATCATAACCCGTAACCGCTATATTGTCTGTTGATTCTTCCCATGATAAAATAGCTGAGGTTGTAGTAATATTTGATACACTTAAATTTTTTGGTGTGCTTGGAGCTTCAAATTCAATAATAGGATCTTTGATATCCAATATATAATCTTGAATTGCTCCATTATAAAACTTTTCACAAGGAGATGGAATCCCATTTTCTTTTAAAGAAATTCTCATCTTTGTCCTTCCAGGAGTTACCGTAACTGGGATTGTGAATTTTTTGATTGCTGTAAATGTTTCAGCAGTAATAATGGTACTGAAAATCAATTCTCCATCGTCATCAAAGTCTGAATCTCCATTCAAATCAATCCAGAACGCTAATCCGCTGGGTTTAGAGCCGGAATAGTATTTAGAAACAGATACACTTATCGTATTTTCTTGTCCGGGAATTACAAATCCTCCTGTGCTTTTAAAGTCACTATACACCCCAGATGAGGCAGAATTATTAATTTTACCTAGTGTAACATTAGTAATATTATCATTGTTTTGCGCGGTACTTCCCGGAATGCAGTATTTTGGTATAGACACTGTGGTAACAGAAAGAGGACTGCTGGATGTTTTATTCAAACCTCTGTCTCTGGCAACTACAGTAAAAGAATAGGCTGTCCCTTCTTTTAATCCTGTCACATTATAATTAGTAATTTCCCCTGATACAGAATAAAGTAAATTTGCGCCATTATAAATATCGTAATACGTAATATATTCATCATCTGTAGCGGCGGTCCATGACAAGTTTGTCGTAGTTGTTGTTGTTTCAGTTGCTATAAGCTGAGTTGGAGCCGCTGGAGGAGTTGTATCTTTTAATGTCGTAACCGAAATAGCAGCTTTGACCGATTTATTGCCGAATTCATCTATAGCTTGAACACTAAAGTTATACGTAACATTATTTGCAAGTTTAATTATGGCTGCTTTAGTATCTTTTACTGTTGCAATTAAATCAGCATCATTATAAATTAAATAGGATATACCGCCACCGTTATTAGTCGAAGGATCCCAGGAAATGGTAATGTTAGTAGCCGTTATTGTTGTTGCTCTTAGATTTGCAGGTGTTGTTGGGCTTGTTGTGTCTTTAGGTGTTGTTACTGAAACCGGAAGACTTGATTTTGATAAAAGTCCGTTTGAATTTTTAGCTTTTACAGTAAATAAATAAACGTAGCCTTGAAGCAATCCTGTAACATTAAAATTAGCTGTTGTTGAAGTTCCAATTAAAATATTTTCCTTATAAATTTCATAACCTGTTATATCTGCATTGTTTACTGGTGCTGTCCAGGATAAGTTCGTAGTTGTCCAGGTCGTGCCGGATGCAGTTAAATTTGCAGGTGCTTCCGGTGCATTCTCATCTACTGTATTATTTATTATGTCAGCAGTATAATCTTCTGTTTCGCCGTAATTATAAGTGTTGGTGTAATCTCCACAAGGCGATGGAACTCCTGCTGCGCCAGCATCTCTAACAGTTATCCTAATTCTGGTTTTGGCTGTAATAGCATTAACAGGAACCGTAAAAGTTCCTCTTACGGGTGAGTTTGTTGTAACTTCTTGAGACCAAATCAATTCTTCCGAATCATAAAAATCCATATCGCCGTTATAGTCAATCCATGCAGCATATCTTAACCCAAATTGAGTTTTTCCGCTAATCCACTCTTTTGGTGTAACGGTAATAGAATAAGTTTCGCCTTTTTTTAATTCTGTCGCAATATTTGTAGCGTCAGTATAGCTAATAGCAGAAACATTTGATTTTTTGTCGATAGTTCCAATTTGAACTCTTGCTATGTATTCATCAAATATTTGACTGTAGCCTTTAGACACACAATATGCAGGATTTGTTTTTAAAGTAACAACATTGCTTGATGCTGATGAATTTCCAGCTGCATCTTTGGCTTTTACATAAAATGTATAATTTGTATTTGGTGCTAACGTAGTTATTCTGAATTCTAAAACATTTAGAGTCGTTGATAAATTGCCATTTACATAAAGTTCATATCCAGTGACTTTTTTATTATCTGTTGAAGCAGTCCAGGATAGATTTACTGATGTATCGCTTATTTCAGATGCTGTCAAACTTGCAGGTGTGGTTGGCGGAATTGCATCAAGAGTTTCGCATACCAGTGGGATTGTTGCGTTCGAAATATTTCCGGCTGCATCTCTGGCTTTCACGGAGAATGAATAAAAATTATTTGCTTGTAACCCTGTTATTGTATAGTTTGTGTTAGCTGTATTTCCAATTAGTAAATTTTCTCCTTGATAGATGTCATAAGCTGTAACACCTTCACTATCTGATGAAGCCGTCCAGGACAAATTTACTGATGTGGTTGTAGTGCCAGAAGAGGAGAGGTTGGTTGGAGTCGTAGGGGGAATAATATCCAGGGCTCTAACTGATACAATATTACTTTCTAAAGAACTGTTTAGTGCCGCATCAGTAGCCTTAATTGAAAAATTATAGGTAGTTGATTGTTTTAATCCTGTAGCGTTGAAAGTTCTTGTGGCTCCGTCTACTTTTGCCCATAATGTAAAAGTGTTATTGTATATCGAATAACCGGTAACGCCAACATTATCTGTTGAACCGGTCCATGATAAATTAACTGAAGTTGCGGTTATATCTGATGCTGTGAGATTTGTTGGTGTTGTAGGTTTAGTTCCGTCTGGCGTAGTAACCAAGATCAAATTGCTTGATGAAGAAACGTTTCCAGCCACATCTTTTGCTTTTACACTAAAGGTATAAGAAGTTAATTCTGTTAACCCTGTGATTTTAAAATATGGAGCAGATTGATCTGATGTGCCTATCAGAACAGTTCCATTATATATCTCATAATAAGCAACTCCAACATTATCTGTTGAGGAAGTCCATTGTATGGAACAGGTTGTGGCAAAGGTTTGATACGCTTTTGCATTAGTTGGAGCTGTAGGAGCTTCGGTGTCTGCGATTTGAAATGAAAATGAGTCTTTGTAATTAGCGTGTATAAATAACGGCATTAAGAACAGAATCACTAAAACTAATTTGAATTTTTTTTGGAGTAAAGTTCGTTTCATAGGCAGAGTCTTGAACAATTTCTGATTTAATAATATGTTTTTTTAGTATGTAATTTTTGTAGTAAATCTATTGTTTTTTATGCATTAAAAAAATACTATTAATTTTTTTTGTTTAAAGCAAATTTGAAACAATGAATTTTGAAAACAACAAAAAACCCGACAACTTTCGTCATCGGGTTTAATCTATATTCTGTTTTAAAATTAAGCTTTAAATTTTCTGAAGGATTGAATCATTTCATATAATCCAAAAGCCACTGCTATTTTGCCAATTATGAAAGGGAATAAACTAATAAAACAATTGAATTTTAAAATGCTTTCTCCAGATTCATAATATTCATTTTTGAAATCGGTAATTAAGAAAAATCTAAAATAGCCATAAATAAAATCTGGCCAGTTATGTAAATTAATAGTTTTATTACTGTTTTCAAGGATATAAAAGGAAGAAAAAAAGGCTAGACCAATTATTAATGTAAAACATAATGCCCAAGTCCAATTTCCAAAATTAGAAGACCATTTTGTAGCCCAAAGGATTGACGTGTCCTTGAAGTTTTTTGAGAAACTTAATTCTTCATAGTGAGCTGCAAGTTCATAATTTCTATAATTGTTAAAATCAATCCGGTTTTCTACTTTTTGAGATTCTTGCTTTATTGCTCTAAGAGTTGTTTTCCACTCTAAAATTTTTGATTTATCTTTTAAATATGATTTATCTATAACTTTATTTATTTTCATTTCATCAAAATAAGCCCCTCCTCCAAATTTGACTTCAAATAGCTTTATTATATCAAATTCAGCATTGAAAAAGGAAGCTGATTTTTCCAAATTACATCTGTTTATATCTAGTGTTCCTATTTTTGAATTATCAAAAGAGGTTGAGCCGTTAAAATCACAACGAAGGAATTCTAGTTTTGATTGATCTTTTTTTCTAAGATCGCTAAAAAGACTTGTATCTAAAAAAGTACAGAAAGTAAAATTTAAGAGGGAAATATCTGAAATAGCGAATTCTAGCTTTTTAAAATTACAACTTTCGAATTTGCAAAGATTATTTAGTTTATTATCTGTGAATTCAGAAAAACTCGAGAATGTATTTATTGAAAAATTTAAATTATTAATTGTATTACTGATGAAAGATGTGCGACCTGAAAATTCATTACTAAAAACAAACAGTTTTCCTGTTTCTTTAAAAGTATTGTTAGAAAACAAGAAGCTATTTTTAAATTTTGAAAAGGAGAATTTAAATTTAGAATTAATATCAGTACAATTATTAATTTCTAAACTTAGAATCGTAGAACTTGAAATTGAGAAGTCATTTATAAAACTAGAATTTTGAATTGTTATTTCTCCTGAATCACAATTTTTAAAATTACAATTGTTAAATGTACAATCTTTAAATGATACTGATTTATCTATATTGGTTAAGCTAGGTGATATACTAGAATTATAAATTTTGAAATTTCCAGTTATAGTACAATTAATAAATATTACCGATTTAAAATGTTTTAGGTCAATAGCTTGAAAATTAATAATCCTATCCTTTATCTTATTTGAGGTATTTAATAAATTGTAAAATTCTTCAGCATTTAGTAAAGTCATATCTTTTTTAATTATTGATAAAAATAAACAAAAAACCCGACAACTTTCGTCATCGGGTTTAGTCTATATTCTATTCTCTATATTCTTTATTCTAAAAAAAAATCTAATCGTTAAGTTTCAAAACAGCCATAAACGCTTCTTGAGGAATCTCAACGTTTCCTACTTGTCTCATACGTTTTTTACCTTTTTTCTGTTTCTCTAGTAATTTACGCTTACGCGAAATATCACCACCATAACATTTTGCGGTAACGTCTTTACGAAGTGCTTTTATCGTTTCACGAGCAATGATTTTTGCCCCAATTGCAGCCTGAATCGGAATATCAAATTGTTGTCTTGGGATTAACTCGCGTAATTTCTCGGTCATTTTTTTACCAATGTTATACGCATTGTCTTCGTGAATCAAAGCTGAAAGAGCATCAACCGTTTGAGCATTCAAAAGAACATCCAGTTTTACCAGTTTCGAAGTTCTCATTCCAATAGGAGAGTAATCAAAAGAAGCATAACCTTTAGAAACTGTTTTTAGACGATCGTAAAAATCGAATACAATTTCCGCCAATGGCATATCAAAATTCAATTCAACACGTTCTGTTGTCAAATACGTTTGGTTCGTAATTTGACCACGTTTTTCGATACACAAACTCATTACGTTTCCAACGAAATCAGATTTTGTAATGATGGTTGCTTTAATATAAGGTTCTTCAACTCGGTCTAAACGCGAAGGTTCAGGTAAGTCAGAAGGATTATTTACAACAAATGGAACTTCTGGTTCTTTTTTGGTATAAGCCAAATACGAAACGTTAGGTACAGTTGTAATTACTGTCATATCGAATTCACGCTCTAAACGTTCCTGGATAATTTCCATGTGAAGCATTCCTAAGAAACCGCAACGGAAACCAAATCCTAAAGCCGCAGAACTTTCAGGAGTAAAAACTAGCGAAGCATCATTTAGCTGCAGTTTTTCCATAGAAGAACGCAAATCTTCATAATCTTCAGTATCTACTGGATAAATTCCGGCGAAAACCATTGGTTTTACATCCTCGAAACCAGTAATCATATTAGTAGTTGGTGTTTTAGCATCTGTTAGTGTATCACCAACTTTTACTTCTTTGGCTTCTTTAATTCCTGAAATTAAATAACCAACATCACCTGCAGAAATTACATTTTTAGGAACCTGATTTAGTTTTAAAGTTCCAATTTCGTCAGCAAAATATTCATTGCCTGTAGCCATGAATTTAATTTTTTGCCCCTTTCTGATTTCACCGTTTACAACTCTAAAGATTACCTCGATTCCACGAAACGGATTATAATGCGAATCGAAAATCAAAGCTTGTAATGGCTCATCAACATTTCCTGACGGAGGCGGGATTTTTTCGATAATGGCAGCCAGAATATTTTCGACACCAAAACCGGTTTTTCCCGATGCATGAATAATATCTTCCAATTTACAACCTAATAAATCGATAATATCATCACTAACTTCTTCAGGATTAGCACTTGGTAAATCTACTTTATTCAAAACCGGAATAATTTCAAGATCATTCTCTAAAGCCAGATATAAGTTTGAAATCGTTTGTGCCTGAATACTTTGTGCAGCATCAACAATCAAAAGCGCCCCTTCGCAAGCTGCAATAGATCTTGAAACTTCGTATGAAAAGTCAACGTGACCAGGAGTGTCAATAAGATTTAAAATATATTCTTCTCCTTTATAAGTATATTCCATCTGAATGGCGTGACTCTTAATGGTGATTCCACGCTCACGTTCCAGGTCCATGTTGTCAAGCAATTGAGCTTTCTCTTCACGAGCTGTAACGGTTTGTGTAGCGCCCAATAAGCGGTCTGCCAATGTACTTTTACCGTGGTCAATGTGTGCAATAATGCAAAAGTTACGTATCTTCTTCATTTTAATATTTCAATTCTCTTAGCGAGTTTTAAGTAATTTTCAGGGTATAAATTTGCGCTGTAGCAATTGCTGTTGAGCGTGTTATTAAGCCGCAAAGATAGCGCAAAGTTTTGGATTCTGGAATGTACTTGTCCGATTTTGAGTTTTGAGGCCGGAAAGCTGTTTTTTAAGACATGAAATTATGCTAATTCGTTCATTATCAATTATAATTTTGTGCCCAAAAATGTAAGGATTATCTTTTTTATTGCCTTCATAACAAAACATCTTTGCTGAAAAAAAAACATAACTAAGTTTTGTTTGAATAATCTGTATTTTTTGTGCGAATAATTGTCGATTTCTGAAAATATAACTATACTTGTAGTCATTGTGACTATAATGATAATTGCGTTATAGTTGAAATTTTTGATATTGCTTTTTATGAAAAATCTGTGCGCAGGATTTTATTGCAAAAAGTAAATCAAAAGAGAGTGTTTATTTTTTACTAATAATTAAAATCAAACAAATTATGAAAAAACAAACCATGCAGCTTACTGAAAAATTTGGCAGGCTTAGTAAAGATGAAATGAAAAATATTATGGGCGGTGTAACTCCCGTTGGCAGATTTACTGTTCCTAAAAGTATTTGCTCGTCCGGTTACGGATTAGTGGCTACAGGTTGTCAGGGAAGTTCTTATCCTATGCTTGACGGTTATACCTGTGTCTTAATGTGTTTCTAATCAGTAAAATTAGTATAAAAAAAGAGGTATCTGTTTGCTGATACCTCTTTTGTGTTTTAAAATTCAAAACTAAATCCTTTTTCAGTGAGTTTTTTATAAGTATCAGCATCAAATTTGTATAATTTGGCGGCTCTGTGTGATACGGCTTTTTGTTTTTCATCTAATTCAACAAGTAATTTCATGTGCAAAATTTTTCTTCTGAAATTCGATTTGTCCAATTCGATTCCCAGAATTTCTTCATACAAATGCATTAATTGCAATAAGGTAAATTTTTCCGGTAAAAGATTAAAACCAATTGGTGCCTGACGAACGCGATTACGCAACTGCATCAAACTAAAGTTCAGGATTTCGCTATGGTCGAAAATTAATTCGGGAACCATATCAATCTTGTGCCACTTTGCTTCAATGACAGATAAACTTGCTTTGATATTATAATCTTCACGATTGACCAAAGTATAATAACCAATAGTAACCACTCGTCTTTCAGGCACACGATCCGGATTTGTAAAAGCTTTTAACTGCTCTAAATATATATTATCAAGACTTGTAAGCTCATACACAATGCGGTGTGCGGCATCATCAGCGCTTTCTTCCCTCTTCATGTATCCGCCCAGAAGTCCCCATTTACCTATGCTTTCTCCTTCAGCGTGCTGAACTAAAAGTACTTCGAGACTTGCTTTATTAAATCCAAAAATAACGCAGTCAATCGTCATTCCGTCTATTTCCGGAGTAGTCGTTTTATTGGTAGTATCCGAAATGTTTTTAGAAGATAAAAAAGTCATTTGCTAAGATTGTCGATAGTTTTAAAATTCAAAATTGAATCCCTTTTCGGTGAGTTTGTTGTAAATCTCCGGATCAAATTTATACAATTTAGCAGCTCTATGCGAAACATCTTGCTGTTTTTCGTCTAATGCAACTAATAATTTCATGTGAAGAATTTTTCTTCGGAAATTAGATTTATCCATTTCTACGCCTAAAATCTCTTCATACAAATGCATCAATTGCAATAAAGTAAATTTTTCAGGCAAAAGATTGAATCCAAGCGGTGCCTGGCGAACCCTGTTTTGAAGATGTTTTAAACTATAAGCCAAAATTTCGTTATGATCATAAATCAAATCCGGAATGCTATTAATCTTATACCACTTGGCATCAGAAGCCGTAAAACCTGCTTTAATATTATAATCTTCTCGTTTTACCAAAGCATAATAACCAATCGTAATAACGCGTCGAAGCGGGAAACGATCCGGATCTCCAAACGCTTTTAACTGCTCTAAGTAAATGTTGTCCAGACCTGTAAGTTCGTTTAGTAAACGATGCGCGGCATTGTCTGTACTTTCCTTTTTATAAATCCATCCTCCCGGAAGTCCCCATTTTCCTTTACTGATACCTTCTCCGTGTTGTACCAATAATACTTCTAAACTCCCTTTATCAAATCCAAATATGACACAGTCAATCGTGATCGCATTCATTGCGGTTTGTTCGGCTTTTAAAGCTGAATCGTCGGCTACATTTTTGACCATATGCTACTTAAATTTTAAACAAATTAAATAAATAAAATGACTAGTTGCTTTTATAAATCCTTTATATTTTTTTTAACGAAATAATTTTCTGACAATCAGCTGTTTGTAATTTGTTAAAAAAAGCCATTCTTAAATTATAATTCCTAAACGGCTGATTGTCAAATTGCTAATTCGTTATTTTTTTGATATTTTTTTATTCTATTTAAGCTAATATTTTATTGTATTCATAAAAATGAGGATCCAATTATCAGAATTGAAAAAATATAACCCTAATATTTTGTTAATATAGAAAAAATGTTTTACACTTGTAGTCAAATTAACCATAAGATAAGTTCAGTTTGACTATAAGTTTAAAAAGGACAAATCTATAACTAACTTAAAATACCACCAAATGTTTTTTTTAGGAATTGATTTAGGAAGCTCTTCGATAAAATTATCAGTTTTCGATCCCGAAAAAGGAGCGACCATTGGAGCCGTTAGCGTTCCTGATTTTGAAATGCCAATTATTGCCCAGGAATTTGGATGGGCAGAACAAGATCCTGAATCGTGGTGGCAATTTGTAAAAGACGGAATCCAGCAATTAGGCGCAAAATCGAATATTGATTTAAAGAAAATTGCCGGAGTAGGGATTGCGTATCAAATGCACGGTTTGGTTTTAACCGATGAAAATTTGAATCCCGTTCGTTCTTCGATTATTTGGTGCGACAGTCGTGCAGCCATTATTGGAGATGAAATTTATGCTAAAATGGGTGCTGAGAATTCTCAAAAACAAATTTTAGGAAGCCCGGGAAACTTTACAGCATCAAAACTAAAATGGGTAAAAGACAATCAGCCTGAAGTTTTTGCAAAAGCGAAATACATGATGCTTCCGGGCGATTTTATTGCTGCGAAATTATCAAAAGTGGCTCAAATTAGTACTTCAGGATTGTCAGAAGCCGCTTTATGGAATTTCTCTGAAGGAAAACTGGCGACCGAAATCCTTTCTCAAATGGGATTATCATCAGATATTGTTCCTGAGATTGTTTCCAATTTTGGAATTCAGGCAACAATTCATGCAGAAATTGCACAGGAATTAGGATTAAATCCCGATGCAAAAATTACCTACAGAGCAGGAGATCAGCCCAACAATGCATTGTCATTGAATGTTTTGAAACCCGGCGAAATTGCTACAACAGCCGGAACTTCGGCAGTAGTGTATGCCGTAAGCGATCAGGATGCTTACGACAAACAAAACAGAATCAATACTTTTTTACACGTCAACAATACAGAAACTGAAAAACGCAACGGCGTAATGTTGTGCATTAACGGTTCTGGAATTTTATACCAATGGTTACGCAAAATCATGTCGGTCGACAGAGCGGAATTAATTGCATACGAAAAACTAAATGCCGAAGCTGCAAAAGTAGCGGCAGGAAGCAACGGACTTCGTTTTTACCCTTTCGGAAATGGTGTTGAACGTATTTTTAACAATAAAAATGCAACATCGGGAATTCAGAATTTAAACTTCAATATTCATCAACCCTCACATTTGGTGCGCGCGGCCTGCGAAGGAATTGTGTTTGCCATGAATTTTGGTTTTGATGTGATGAAAGAAGTTGGAGTTTCTGGAACTATAGTTCGCGCCGGAAATTCGAACTTATTTTTAAGTCCGGTTTTTAGAGAAATCTTCACCAATACAACACAAACAACTTTAGAATTATACAATACATCCGGAGCCGAAGGTGCAGCAAGAGGCGCTGCTTACGGTTTAGGATTTTACAATTCGCTCGACGAAGCTTTCGCAGGATTGCAATGTTTAGAAAGAATTGAACCCAACAAAATCCTGACATCGCAATATCAGGACTACTATCAGGAATGGAAAAGTCAAATTAAAATAGAACAATAATAATGAGCACAACTAATCAATATTTTAAAAACATCGATACTATTAAGTTCGAAGGCAGAGAAAGTACTAACCCATTGGCATTTAAATGGTACGACGAAAATCGTGTTGTTGCGGGAAAAACTTTAAAAGAGCATTTACGTTTTTCGATGGCATACTGGCACACGCTATGTAACACAGGAGGAGATCCGTTTGGAGCTTCGACTGAAACTTTCTCTTGGGATAAAAACGAAAACGTGATCTTAAGAGCCAAAGACAAAATGGATGCGGCTTTTGAATTCATGACAAAATTAGGTTTGCCTTACTATTGTTTTCATGATGTAGATGTGGTAGATGACGCACCAACATTGGCAGAATTTGAAACTCGTATTCAGACTATGGTTGAGTATGCGAAACAAAAACAACAGGAATCCGGAATTAAATTGTTGTGGGGAACTTCAAACTTATTCAGCAATCCACGCTATATGAATGGTGCAGCGACAAACCCAAACTTTGATGTTTTGGCGTATGCAGGAGCTCAGGCAAAAATTGCTATTGATGCAACAATTGCTCTTGGCGGTGAAAATTATGTTTTCTGGGGAGGTCGTGAAGGATACATGAGTTTGTTGAACACAGACATGAAAAGAGAATTAGACCACTTAGGAAGATTCTTAAATACTTGTAAAGATTATGCCCGTAAAGAAGGTTTCAAAGGAAACTTCCTGATCGAACCAAAGCCAATGGAACCTACCAAACATCAATACGATTATGATGCAGCGACTTCATTAGGTTTCATTAATAAATACGGACTTCAAAATGATTTCAAATTAAACCTTGAAGTAAACCACGCTACACTTGCAGGACATTCTTTCGAACATGAATTGCAGGTTGCAGTTGATGCCGGAATGTTAGGAAGCATTGATGCCAACAGAGGTGATTACCAAAACGGTTGGGATACAGATCAATTCCCTATCAATCTTCAGGAAGTGACTCAGGCAATGTTAGTTATCCTTGAAGGTGGAGGAATTCAGGGTGGAGGCGTAAACTTCGATGCAAAAGTGAGAAGAAATTCAATCGATTTAGAAGATAAATTCATTGCGCACATTGCAGGAATGGATGTTTTTGCAAGAGGATTAATCTGCGCAGATCACATACTACAAAATACAGATTACAGAAAATTACGCACGCAGCGTTACAGTTCATTTGACGGCGGAAACGGAGCGAAGTTCGAAAACGGAGAATTATCTCTTGAAGATCTTAGCAAAATTGCCCGTGCAAGTGGAGAACCTCAACCACTAAGTGGAAGACAGGAATTATTCGAACAGATTATTTCGAATGCGTACTAAGACTAAAAATTACTAACTATAATTTAAACCAATTCTTAACTATTATGAAAAGCAAACATTGTATTAAAACAACACCGCTCTCGTTTTGTATGGCGCTGTTGCTTAGTGTATTTATGATGCAGTCCGGTTTTGCCCAGGAGCAATCGATAACCGGAAATGTAAAATCAGGAGATGATGGTATGAGTGTTCCAGGTGCTACTGTAGCTATCGAAGGCACGAAGACAGCAACATCTACTGATTTTGATGGAAATTTTAAATTAGACACCAAAACCGGTAACGTAATCGTGATCAGTTTTATGGGATTTAAAACGCAACGTATTACCATTGGAACTCAAAAAACAATTGCTGTTACTTTACAAACAGAAGCGGCAGATCTTAAAGAGGTTGTCGTTATTGGGTACGGTTCACAAAAGAAAACACTTGTTACTAATGCTGTTACTCAGGTGAGCGGAGAAAATCTTGCCAAAACGAATACAACCAATGCGCTACAGGCACTTCAGGGTCAGGCAGCGGGTATCCAGATTACCTCTACTTCAGGGCAACCGGGAGAAGGATTAAATGTGGTAATTAGAGGTGTTGGTTCAACAGCAGGAAGCAGTCCGTTATATGTTGTAGACGGAATACTTACAACAGATATTTCTTATTTAAGCAATTCAGATATCGAATCCATTTCTGTATTAAAGGATGCTGCATCTGCTGCAATCTATGGTTCTCAAGCTTCTAATGGAGTTGTTTTGGTAACAACCAAAAAAGGAAAAAGAGGTTCTGCAGGACAAGTTACTTTTGATCAGTATTATGGAGTACAATCAGTATCAAGAAAAGTTGATTTATTAGATGCAACAGAATATGCTACTATCTTAAATGAAGCAGCTGTAAATTCAGGAAAAAATCCATATTTCTCCAACAGCCAGATTGCTGCAATGGGAAAAGGAACCAACTGGATGGATAAAATGTTAGTAGATAATGCAGCAACTAAAAACTTCTCATTTGGTGTTTCCGGTGGTTCAGATACTTCTGTTTATTCCTCATCTTTATCTTATTTAGGACAAGAAGGAGTAGTAGGAGGTAAAGATTTATCAAACTATGAGCGTTATAATTTCAGATTCAATTCAGAACATAAATTATACAAAGATGTATTGACTTTTGGTCAGAACTTAAGTTTTGCTTACATCAATAAAAACGGAATTGGAGTTGGAAATCAGTACAGCAATTCTTTAAGAAGTGCTTTTCAGGTATCACCATTATTACCAATGTACGATGCAAATGGTAACTATTATGATAGTACCAAAAACAGTGAGCCTTGGTTAGCGGGTCAGGCAAATCCTTATGCATTAATGGAGTATAACAATCAAAATGAAAACAATAACCAAAAATTATTGGGTAATGTTTATTTGCAAATTGAGCCAATAAAAAACTTAACATTCAAAACTACTTTAGGTCTTGATTATTATGCTGGCGAAGGACATTCTTATTCTCCTAAATATCAATTGTCTATTTATGCAAACAGTGCTTTTGATAAAGTAAATCAAAACATGAACAAAGGTAAAACACTTACCTGGGATAACTTATTGACGTATAAATTTAATGTGGCCGAAACGCATCGTTTTGAAGCAATGGTGGGAACATCATCTATTAATTTTGACGGAACGACTATATCGGCTACAAATGCAGATTCGTTTTTTGATGATTTAGAACATGCCTGGTTAGACAATACAACTAATAAAGACGGAGCTAAAATAGCATTAAATGGTATAAAGCAACAGACTAAAAGAATGTCTTATTTTGGTAGGTTAAACTATAATTTTAGAGAAACCTATTTATTAAATGCCACTTTTAGAGTTGATGGATCTTCTATTTTTTCTAAAGAAAATGAGTGGGGATATTTCCCATCAATTTCAGGAGGATGGATTGCCTCAAACGAAGAATTTTTAAAAGATTCAAAAGTGATCAACTTCCTTAAATTGAGAGCATCTTGGGGACAAGTTGGAAATCAGAACGCAAGAGCTTTTCAATACCTGTCACCAATAAAAGTAAATAATACTAATTATAATTTTGGAGACGAAGAAGGAGTACTTACTCCGGGAGCATACCCGGACAGATTATCTAATCTGGATTTAAAATGGGAAACTTCAGAGCAAATTGACCTTGGTCTTGATGCAAGATTTTTAGACAATGCATTGAATTTTACGGTTGATTTTTATAAAAAAACAAACAAAGACTGGTTAATATTAGCTCCAATTTCAGGAATTAAAGGTGCCAACCCACCATTTATTAACGGAGGAAATGTTGTAAATAAAGGAGTTGAGGTAAGTTTGAATTACCAAAACAGTATTGGAGATTTTAAATATAGTGTGAGTGCAAATGGTGCTTACAATAAAAACACAGTAGGTGAGATACCTGCAGATGGTGGAATAATTCATGGTTTACCAAATGAACTTTATGATAATTCACCTGAATTTTACAGAGCACAAAACGGATATCCGTTAGGCTATTTCTGGGGTTATAAAACAGGAGGTGTTTTCCAGAATCAGGCACAAATTGACAATTATAAATCGGCAAACGGTGTAGTATTACAACCTACTGCAGCTCCTGGAGATATTATTTATGTAAATACAAACGGAGATGATAAAATTGATGCTACCGATAAAACAAGTATCGGAAATCCAAATCCTGACTTTACTTACGGATTCTCTTTATCGGCAAGTTATAAAGCTTTTGACTTTTCTCTTTTAGCAAATGGAGTAGCAGGAAACCAAATTGTACAATCGTACAGAAACCAATCTGGTGCTTACGGAAACTATACTTCTGCGATATTAGATCGTTGGCACGGAGAAGGATCTTCTAACACGGTACCAAGAGTAACAGAAGACAACAGAAACTTTACACAGTTTTCTGACTTATATGTTCAGGATGGTGATTTCTTAAGAATTAGCACGGTAACATTAGGATTTGATTTGGCAAAAATGAAACAATCAAAACCATTTTTTGCAAGCCAGTTTAGAGTTTACTTTTCAGTATTAAACCTTTACACTTTCACGAAATACAACGGTATGGACCCTGAAATTGGATTTGGATCTTCAAACGATGACCAGAAATTTTCATCAGGTGTAGATGTTGGATATTATCCAAGACCAAGAACATTCATGTTAGGATTAAATGTTAAACTTTAATAAATAAAAAGATGAAAAATACATATTTATATATTTTCTGTTTGAGTTTATTGTCTCTGGGTTCTTGTAGTTTAGAAACAGAGCCTTTGACTCCAATAGATACAAGTTTTTACAAAACCAAAGACGATGCTTATGTAGCATTAGTAGGTTGTTATGATGGAATGCAGGTAGCAACAGGTGGAGCAGGAATGGGAATTCCTGTAATAAGCGAAATAATGTCTGATGATTGTTTTGGAGGTACCGGAAATTCAGATGGTTACAATTATGCCGCTATCGACGAATTTGATATTTCAAGATCTCCCGGAGATACTGATTTACTTAATTCCAACTGGATCGCTTATTACAAAGCAATTTACCGGTGTAATATGTTATTGTCTAAAATGGATCAGATCGAATGGCAGGGAGATACTGCTTTAAGAAATACATACGAATCTGAAACTAGATTCATAAGAGCATATATTTATTTTGAAATGACCCGTTTATGGGGAAGTGTGCCTTTAGTGACAACTCCAGCAGCTGAAGATGAAGCTCAGGCCACTCCAGAAGCAATTTATAAAGTAATAGCAGATGATTTGGTATTTGCTTCAAACAATTTACCTACAGAAGCTTATAATGCAAAACCAAACGGACGCATTACAAAATGGGCAGCAAAATCTTTACTAGGCCGTGTTTATTTATATTACACAGGATATTACGGGAAATCAGATTTAGTTGGTGTAGTAAATAAAACTCAGGCTTTAGGACATTTAGAAGATGTTATTGCTTCTAGTGGTCATGGTTTAGTAGCTGATTTTTCTACGCTGTGGCCAGCAGCTTCAGTAGATAAGTATGCAGGAGAAGGTAATAGAGAGTTTGTGTTTTCAATAAAATACACTTATACAAGTGACTATAACGGAAATACAGATAGTAACCAATGGATGGTAATGTTTGGTATGAGAGAATTCTCTTCTTATCCATACGGCCGTGGTTGGGGAGTTACAGTAAATTCTAAATTATGGAATGCTTACAGCGCAACAGATACAAGACGTACTGCAAGTATTATTGGAGTTGATGAAGAAAAGATACCATTTGATAAAAAAAATAGCCAAAGAGAATACACTGGATATTACAACAAAAAATATTCTCCAATGGTGAATAAAGACGGAGTAGATCTTCCTATTGCTATGGGAAGCCAGTTTTGGGACATAAGCCAATTTCAGGATTATGTCGTGTTAAGATACTCTGACGTTTTATTGATGGCTGCAGAACTAGGAAGTGGAAATGCGCAGCGTTACTTTGATGAAGTTAGAGAAAGAGCTTACAAAGAAAACTTTGTTTCATTACCAGTAAATGCTGATAATATTTTGAACGAGAGACGTCTTGAGTTTGCTCTTGAAGGAGTAAGATACTATGATTTATTACGTCAGGGTATTGGAAAAGCTTCTTCTGCCATTGCAGAATCTACAACATTATTAAATGGTGGAGTTCCTACAACAAAAACAATTTCGGCAGGTAAAATTCAGGAAACAAAAGGATTGATCCAAATCCCGAATACTCAG
>Ga0247815_10000271_pt1 | contig 41142 bp, 76 predicted proteins | sample UWRJL194509B1_FD_181014 | JGI IMG/M metagenome (GOLD analysis project Ga0247815, IMG submission 181014) | Plant litter microbial communities from Arlington Agricultural Research Station in Wisconsin, United States - UWRJ-L194-509B-1 | ecosystem: Environmental > Terrestrial > Plant litter >...
CCAACGAAATAGTTAAAGCATCCGTTACGTTATCTACATCTAATGTTCCAATCCTTAGGTTAGTTCCATTATTCATGTAAACTGCGGCCGCGGTTGTTCCTGCGTCTCGTCTGTAAATAAGATGTTCAATATTGATTCCGCTATCTAATCCAGAGGACCCTTCAAAGTCCAAAGCAAACGTTAGCATATTTTTAATAATTGCACTCCCTATGTTTACGTTTTTAACCGTACCCGATCCCGTTCTCCCTATACCTACATCGCCGTCGCTACAATATAAAGAGTTTATTTGTACGTTTTCTATGTTTACATCAGAAGTTAGAGGCTTTAAATGAAGTGGTATTGTCGCGTATTTTATACTTAAAGAGCCTATACTTATGTTTTTTAAATCTATCTGAGCATCTAAAAAACACCCCATAGCCGCCTTAGGTATGTTAAAAAAGCTATTAGTTACATTTGGAGGTAGTCTATCCCCAACAAAGTCGGATATATAAATATTCCCTGTATTTGTTGTTAATTCCCCCGCTTTAATTATTAAGTTCTCAGATGATTGTCCATATCCTCCGCATCCTATAGCAACAACATCCCTACTTTTAATTGTTATTCCGTGCTGACCAAAAGCTCCATAAACATTTTCGATGTAAACCCCTTTAACCCTTTCAATTAAAAATGTGTGTTTGGCGCCATAAGGAGATCTTACGCCTGTTATAATATTTTTAGCGTAAAAGTTTCTACCCCAAGGCTCTGTAGTGCCAGATGGATATGATATAACAAAACCTTCAGTTTCTGCGCTTCCGTAATAAGCATCAGAAACATTTTTCATAGCATCAAAGCCTATGTTTTCAATATGGAAATCGTTTACGGTTTGTACAACAAGGAAGCAGCCCTGAATTATGCTCCCACCCGTCATTTCTACCATTCCATCTTTAAAGCTAGGCATCTTGTTTCCAATTAACTTAACATTACTTAAGCCATCAAAGTAAGCCGAATCAACCATAACGGGCTTAAACGGATACGCGTCGCCAATCAAAGCCGTAAAGTTTTTAAATTCAAATATCCTAAAAGCTTTGTAGACTGCGCTACCTTCATTAAATCCATCCGCATTAAACCCAGAGAAAGTGTCTTTAAACTCAGATAAATCAACCGTTCCATTAGGAAGGTTATTGTTTTTCACTACAAGATTTTTGAATTTGTTTTTTAACGACCCGTCTTCCGTTATTATCCTCAATTCAACGTCAATCAATTCTAAATATTTATCATTGCTCGTGTCGCTATTAAGAAGTTGAACTGAAACATAAGCTTTATCAGTGTTTGATGGAAAACTAACAACCCCTCTAACTAAGGCGTAATTAAAGCCGCCTTTTTGCTCTAATTGAAAACTTAACCTATCCGTATGGTTAGTAGTTACGATGCCGCCTATAGTTTGCTCGCTATTGAAAGACAACGTTAAATATGAAATAGGAATGTTTTTCGTCGCTATTTTGAAAGAAATCTCTACTTTTTGACTAGAAAAATTATCTATATAAGATGGAATTATTCTTTGTAAATCAACAATGAATTTAGATCCTGATCCTGTCTGCCCTGAAGCAATGTTTATTATTTTATCTCCATTCAAAGTGGCTCCGTTTAACGCCAAAGGAAATATGTTAGTTTTAGTAGATATAAGACTATCTTGATAATTAGAAACATCTAAAGGCGAATATAATACTCCGTCTATAAAGAATTTAACGGATTTGGTTTTGAAGTAGCTATCCGATGGGGCTACCGCATTACTATAAATTCTCCAGAAAGCCTCGAAGCTTTTATCTGTAACAGATATAGTTCTTTCGTAATAAAACCTTGTAGATGTTGGACTTAAAATCGTTGTAGATGTTGGGTTTATGTTTATCGTGGTATTATCTTGTTTTGTTACAACGAGAATGCTATCCATTACTCCGCCAGAAAACCAACTAGGCGTATCGTTTATTATTTCAATGGTAATTTTTTTTCCTGCTAGCGAAGGTATATCTAAATTAGATCCTAAATAAGTTAAAACAAATATTGCGGCGTTACCAGGAAATTGTTCTCCAGAGTTTAATAAAAAAGCTTCTCCTTTTGAGTAAGGGTAGTTTTCAACGGTATGCAATCCAGAGTTTTGCGCTACAGGATAAAATCCTACCGCATCACCATCAATCATCACGTTAGAGTTGACTGTATTTTTTAAAGAATTAAAATCTGTCGTAGTTACATATCCGCTTAAATCTAAATTAATAGCCTTTGTTAAAGTCCAGGTTGTACCATTCCAATAGATAATATTAAAAGTACCTGTAGCCACTAAGTCCGGTTCGCCTGTTTGTGAGTAAGTTCCTGCAGAAACAAAACTAAAACTATTTGTACCTGCAGGATTAGGAAGAGTATTTGAGGCTACATTAACATAACCGCTTGAACCAATAGCAGCAACATAAGGCGCAATAAAAGCAGCAAAATCCGCTTGCGTGCCTTTCGTCATTAATCCAGATGGATTGCTCTGAGCGATTAAGTTTAGTAAATCGAAAGCCCCCGATGGAAGTTCGTTTAACTTAACTAAGTCTATTAATTCTGGATTTATTGCCATTATGCTGTTTGAATAAGTTTATTTGTTCCTGATTGAAGTATTGTATTTCCCGTTGGGGTTGTTGCTAAAACTGTTTTATAAATGCTTTCTGATAAAAATGGTTCACCTACCCCAATAAAATTAGCTGTAAACGAGTAAGGCGTTTCATGTCCTGCGGTTTCTCTAAATGAAGAAATCCAAGCTTTACCCTCTCTGGTTACGCTGGTATTTACATCTTCCCATTTAAGCCAGAAAATCTTTTTACTTTTCATTATATCAGCAAGCTCGCTAAAGTTTGCTTTTAATATCTTTTCAGAGTTTCTAAGCCCTACCGCAAAGCCGTCTATATCCATCCCCCAAGAAATATAGCCAGGTCTTGAATTGTCAAAGCCATTATCACATTTATTTCTTAACGAAATCGCCTCGCTATCCATATTAAAGCCGTTTGATGTTCCGCAAGCTATCGGCCTATAATTAGCCAATGTACCCCTTGAACTCGTTAATGGAGTTAATAAGTCTACGTAAAGCAAATAATCTGTTCCGTTTAAGAAGTTCATTATCCAAATATATGAAATATTGTAACAAAAATATTACTAAGGAATCATTTTATAAATATCAACCCCATTAGATTTGTATCTTGCCGATGAATAAGTTAACGGTAATAAATCATCTGGCGAACCGTTGATGGTGCCAATAACGTTTACGGGGTTTGAAGTAGAATCTATTTTTATTACCTCAACGGTTCTGTTCATAAGATTTGCTACACTCGGCAAAGTAATATTTACAGCTCCTGCGCTCGCATCTACATAAACCGTAACCATCCCGTTGCTACCGAAATTAGCTGGCAAAACCGTATAATTTGCAGATTTATTTAAACTGTTTTCTAATGCGCTTAAATTGGCTTGCGTTAAAACATTTGAGCCATTCTGTTTGAGTGTTCCTGTAAAATTCCAATCTCCGCTAATTGTTGCATCTTCATCTTTTTGCGGGTAATTACCTAATGTTATTGCTGAACTTCCCGAACCAGGAGCATTAACACCCGATGGAACACCAACCGAAAGCCCTGTTTTATCCTTTTCAGTTCCGTAATCTTCTTTTACTTCTGTTGTATGGGAAATATCAGCGGTTAATGTTTCGGCAAATCTAAGAGTAGGAATTGATCGTTTTAAATCGAAGCTACCAGATAAGAAAATGTAATTACCAGGAAGTAAATCAATCGTTAATAAAGTATTTATGTCAACGCTACCAAATCCAATAAAATCAGCTTCAAATATTCTGTAAGGCTTGCCGTGCAATCTTAATTCTGTATTCGCTACTATTTCAAGTAAAGAGGATGTTTCTGTAATTCCTGCCCTAGCCCAACTAAATGATGCAGTAAAAGGCGGAACAGCTCCGATACTTATTTGAGAAGTTCTCTTGTCATTCGTATCATCCCCATGCAAAAGCAATATCGGATCTGGCGAAAATGTTTGAGCGGCTAAAGATTTTTGTCTATTAAATAATCCAACAGGCGGTTTTGTCTGATCTGAATTTACAGCTGGAACAATGTTTACATTATTTATAGATGTTGGATAATCGGCTGGCCCTGCTTCCTGTAAGGATTGAACACCAAAATATAAGTCGTAATCAGAATTTCTGGCATTAACTTTAAAATTAACACCAACCTGATTTGGACCAAAATCTCCGCTTCTATATCTAATAACATAAAATTGAAATCCTGGTTGCCATCCATTGTTATTGGTAAAGTAATTCCCCGCTCCATCGGTAATTAAAACGCCTAAATATAAAAACACTAAAGCGGCACCACCTGGCGCGCTAGGTACAAGTACATCAAAACTAACTGTTGTTGTTTCTTGCGCCCTAACTAAAACAGGTGCCGAATTATATAAATACCCACTTGCTCCAGATGAATCAATAATTACATAATGGTCGTTTGTTGGATTGCCGTTTTGATCTAGCCTAGTTGCTGTATGTGCTGTTGCCCCATTTTGAACAGACCAATTGTCGGGAAGCCCAACGGGATTAGTCGTCCATACGTCCATGTTGGCGTTGTCCAAAGCATTTGCCCCATAGCCATACTGATAATATGCCGTAGATGATGAAAAGGCCTTAGCAAATGAATTATTCCCTACAGGAGATAAAACCCTGTTTGTTCCGCCAACAGTTAACGCGCTTCCTATTGTTGTTGTGCCTACTAATATCGCACCTTGATCGTACTCGAAAGCAGGAACAACACCTGTTGAAAGCTCTAAAACATTTATGATTTGCCAGTAACCGTTAAATTGGTGTATTCTGCTTGAATATCTAGCTAATACCGACCTTATTACTTCATGGCAACTAAAAGCATTACCATCGTTATCTATGAACCTATCGCAGTTAATAAAAGATTGCCTTAAAGGCGAATCAGTCGTTACCATTTGCGCTTCAAAAGTATTTACACCAACTATGAAAGGCAAACTTAACCCTGTTTTTAACAAAGCCTGTCTTAATACTTCTAAATCAGAAATAAAGCCTTTATACTTAGTTCCGTCTGCTTGTAAAAATGGAATATCTTTAAGCGTTCCTAAAGCATCGGTTGCCGAAATTGATACATCGTATGGCTTGGACTTATAAGGCTCGCTACACGCATCGGGAATTAACCAACCTTGCCAAACCCAGCCGCCCGACAAAACCACCATCCATTCACGTTCATCGGCTGTATATAAAGAAGATAATTCAAAAGTTCCTATTGCTTTTATATTTACATCGCAACTCGAACCGTTTACTCCCTCTAGTTTATATTCGCCTTTATTGGCGTAAGTCACGACAACAGGTGCATCGTTTTCCCCAGCAAATTGAATCGGGATAATAGCAGGAACAGGCAACGAACTATCCATTCGCTGTTTAAACTCAATAAAAATATCATTCCCTTGCTTATCGCAGAAATCCCCTTTATATATAGTATTGTAAACGTTTGCCATTTATCCTTTTCTATCGGCTATTTTTTGAGCCTGTTTAGTGATAACTAAAATATCATTTCCGCTTATACGTGTTTCGCTTTCTAAAACAATGGTATTCATCATTGGAGATTGAGCTATTGCATTTCCGTTTGCATCCTGTTGACCTAACATCTTTTTAAGTTTAGATAATGGCGCAACTACTTCGGGATCTGATTTAGCTCCCGCATATTCACCCATTAAACCTAAAGTCGGGCCAGATATAACACCTCCATTTGCAAAGGCTGTAACGCCTCCGCTACTTTTACCTTTTCCTGCTCCTTTTACTAATCCGCCACCTAAACTAAGCCCAGCACCCAAAGCAATCAATCCCGCTCCATCAGCTATTAATTTACCTCCAAATGGAGTTGCTAAAATACCCGCAGCAACTTTAGCGGCTCCCATTGTAATAAACTGTTGACCTAAAGCAGAAAGTAAATCAGCAAAAGCACTTTGTAATACTTGACCAGCGGCTAAAACTACATCGCCACCTTGCGCCAAAGCTTCGCCCATCGCTTCAAATGACTTTCCTAACGTAGATGAAGTTAAATTAACAATTCCAGGTAAGGAAACTATTTTATCAATTGCCGCCTCTGCATTATTGGCTATCTCGGTTAATTCGTTTAAACCCGTTACTAAAGGCTTTATTTTAAGTCTTGGTTGTATTAAAAAAGGTTTACTTAAATCGCCAAATCCTAATAATTCAGGTAAATTACCCAAAGTATTATTATTTGTTCGTTCTAATTTCGGTTTAACTTTAACCGCTTTTTCGATTGCCGAACCAAAACTACCCTGAAGTTTGGCCCCTTTTTCTAATTGCTCATTTGTGTACTGAACTAAATTTAAATTCCTTTCGGTTAAAATGTTAGTATCAGTCTTTAAATTCCTTATTTGTTCCGCTATTACGGCTGTTCTTTCTTCTGCTTTAGCCGCTCTATCAGCCAAACCAATTGCTGCAGCCGCTAATTTTGGATCTTTTAATTGGTTTAAGGCTTTAGCTGATATCGCTCTTTCCCTATCGTAACCAACTAATAAATCATTTATCTTTTGTTCGTTTTCTAACTGTCTATTTGAGTTTTTGGTAATTATATCAGCCGCAGCTCTAGCTTTTGCAGTTGCTAAAATAGATGTAGTTAGTTTATCGTATGATTCCCTTGTTTTTTCAGATACTTGTTGTTCGAACTTTAAGTTGCCGAAATATTGAGGGTAAGCCTCCTGTAATTGCTTATAAGCCGATTGCCTTGTTGTTAATGATAAATTAGCATTCGTATAAGCTCCGTACAAAAGTTTTAAATCAGTTAACTCCTTTGTAGCCCCTTGCGAACCTTTTAATCTTGCTTGCGTAACTTGATCTAAAGTTGAAATATAATCTTCTGTTACCTTTTTAGCGTTCGAAGTTTCTTTATTGGCTCGTTGTTGGTATTGTTGGTAAATTACAATAGCTGAACCTACTAAAGATAAAGCAAACCCAAACCCAGCAGGGCCTAATAATTGAGAAGTTAAAGCTTTAAAAGCTAATGAACTACTGCCTGTTTCTTTTTGTAATCTTTGAAAGCTTTCTAATAATGGATTTAAGTTGTTTTGAATACCTACAAAACCAAATGGTGCATCCTGAGCTACACGACCTAAATTTGTTAAAGCGAATGCAGCTTGGTCGCTACCCTTAACTATTGCCTTTCCGCTTGTTGCGGATGCCACAGCGGCTTTTGCTAGAGATTTGGAAACCGTATTAGATGAACGCTCAACATCGTTAGCTAATTTTTCAAAACCTTTATCTACATCGTTTAAAGCTTTTTGAGTTGCGGAATCCCATTTTCCAGCCTCTTTTACAGCTTGGTTAAATCCATCACGTAAGGCATCAATCTTTGCCGTTAATTCTACCGATAGTTGAGCATCTGCCATTACGTTATTCCTCTTTGTTTTTTAAACGCTTCTAAGGTTTTTTGAACTTTAGATTTAGTAATTGTATTTCTTTGAACAGCTTTTTTTACTGTATCTGCATTAGGCCATATATCTTCAATATCAATTTTACTATTAGGCGGTGTATTGATTACGTATAAATGAAATGCAAGCTTCCTAAAGTAGTTTTCTGTATTTATATTCTTCCTTGCAAATCCTTTAGCTTTTATTTCAAACTGAAATGGGGTTAACTCCGCTAATTCTCTCGGTGATAACCCCATCTGCCCGTAAGCGAACTCTAATATTTTTAAATGACCAATTTCAGGGTCTACTTCTTTTTGGTTTTTACTTCTGGTGTTTCTGCTTTTTTTTTCTGCTCTAAAGCAAATTCAACAGCTCTTTTTTGAAAGTCTTTACCCCATTTAGATTGGTTATAAGTATCCCAAATCTGCAAAGAAACTTCATCGAAATTATCTTGATCTGCCATTTCTGAAACTAACATAACAGCCTCTTGATAAGTTGGCATTTGAGTATAGCTAAGCATAGCCTCGCCATACATACCCGAATAAACCAAATCGGTAAATATCTTAGCGTTATTGCCTGTTGTATTCTTAAAAAATGCCTGCTCAAATTCCATCGTAGCGTAATAGTTCATCACTAAACGTTTTTTGCCAGATGGAACAGTAATTTCAATTATTCCGTTCATACTATGGTGTTGCTGGAGTAATAAACAATTGACCTACGCCTTTGAATGATACTGTAAAAGTGTAAGCATCAGCATTTGGAGCAGTTTCCGAGTAAGAAGTAATAAATACTTTTCCCTCTCTTACAACTGTATTTGTAGGATCGGTTAAACGTAAAAAGAAGATTTCCTTAGTTGTAGCTAATTCGATAATCTTTTGGTAATTAATACGTGTTGTTGCTTCTCCTGTTTCGAGCGTAACGGCTTGACCATCGCCCGACATAGTCCAAGATGATAAACCTGGAATAGATGTAGCATTACCGCCATCGCACTTATTCGAAGTGTCCTGCTCTGCTACAGTAAATTCTACACCGTTAGAAGTTAAGCACGCCAACAGTTTATAGTTAGCATCTGTACCTCTGGTATTTGTCGCTACAGCTGTGGTATCATCCACCTCCAGAGCATAAGTTGTACCTAATAAAGTTGTTGACATTTCTTTTGGTTTTATTTTATCGTAAATGTAACACTTTCGATACAAATCTACAAATATTTAATTTTTGGTTTACATTTGAGGTATGAACAACTACGAACTACTATTAACATCAACTGTTTGCCTAATTGCATTCTACAAATTTGGCATGAACGTAATTAAAAGGTTTTAACAATGGAAACGTTGAAAACAATATTCGCTTTCATTGGTGTATTATGTGCCTTTTCGGCATTCTTAGTACTTGGGTATGCAGCCGTTCAGTCGAAACCAAAAAGTAAAAACCCGATACATTTTAATAAGCCAGATAATGATTAAAGTTACTTTTAAAAATCCACAAAGCTTATTTTATGGAGGCAAATATCAAAGCATATCCGAAATAGAATTAAAAGAAATAACATATTCAGATACTGATAAATTTAATATTGTATTGGTTAATAATGCTTTTTTGCATATATCTAAATCTTACTCTAAATTAACCATCAAATCAATCGAACACGTTAAACCAACTGAGCTATGAGATACGGATCAGATGCATGGGATTTAGCTTTTTATAGTACTACAGAACACGAATTTATGTCAGATTTTAAATCAATTAAACAATGTGTGTTCTATAATTTGAAAAGAATTGAAGAAATTATAAATCAATTGGAATTAGATAAAATAGAATATAGACAAATAACTTTCGGAACGCCTTATTCAAACAACATAAATTATGATGCAGAAATTAGCGCAAGTAAAGAAGCTTTCGACTTTCTGCTTTCAAGATATAACATGGTTAGTTTGTATACTTAGCTTGTAGATGATTAATATTTTTTTTATAGGGTGTTTATACTGGCTTGTTATCGGATGATGCAAGCCTTTCTTGTATCCAGATGCCGCGTAAGTAAAGTATCTTTTTCTTAGTCCATACACAAGGGTTGAAAGGCATGGGATAGATTAACTCTGCTTGCTGTTCTAGGGTCATTGGCTTATATTCGAAACAAGTATTAGCTGATTGATCCAAATTCTCGATTCGTTCTCGTTAAAGTTTAGATTTCGAGTGCCGATTAATTCAGATTTCCAAACATCCATATTAGGGATAGTTAGGTTTGATTTATAAAATTCATTAGGGAATAAAATACCTAAAACTACGTTGGCTATTTCTTCGGCAACTTTACTTCCGCCTTTGCCAGCTGGATAAACCGTTGTTATTTGTATCTGAATACTATCTTCGTTGTTTCGGTGGCACTTAGGGCTATTGTCATTACTTGTTTGATTAAGCAGAATTATATAAGCCTCAAAAGTAGGAAATACCGCTTTCTTGTTCGTACTCGTTTCTTGCAAATATTCTTCAAACACACCAATACGTTTATATTGATACTGAACGTTATTTAAAGCGTTTACAATTGCGGTTCGATATGGAAGTGTGGTAATTTGCATTTTATTTTCTTAAAGGTGTTTCTATAGCTTTTTCAATACTCCATCCGCAATAATCTATCCTGCTCCTGAATGTAGCCCATTTAATATTAAATCTATCACTAATTTCAGCAATACACATTTTTTCTCCTTTGTATAAAAAAACTCTATTATTCCTTTTATTTCTTGAGTTTGTTTTTCTGTTCACAAACCTACAATTTTTAGGCTCATAATTGCCGTTATTATCTATCCTGTCAATTTGCAAGCCTTTTTCATGCCCATTTTCAATACACCATTCAACAAAGCAGCCTATGTCTTTAAGCCATGCATCACACATTATAATTCCCCTACCTCCATAATCTACATATCTTTGCTGCATTTCATCATAACACCTTCTTTTTATGTTTATATATAGATTATAAATAACTCTATTATTTTTGGAATAACTATGTTTTGTGTTTCTTTGAGCTATACTATTTGACCTTGTTTCTGAATTTAAACATCCGCATGATTTACAATGATTAGATTTAACTGCATTGTAGCTTTTTTCAACCTCATTTCCGCAATCGCATTTAAATACACAAAATCTCCTTTTATTTTTAGATTTTGCATCCCTCAAATATCTTAAACGATTAAATTTTGTTCCTACTTCAATATTTATTAACTTTCCCATATCTTAATTATTTAGCAATACTAAGATACAAAAAAGCCCTGCTATTTAAAAAATACAGGGCTTTTATATTTTCAATTTTTCCAATGCCTTTTTTAGGTCTTTTACGTATTCTATTTTTCCTTTTAAAAATGCAGGCAACAAGTATGGCTTACCTATAATCCTCCCTTCGCCATTGACGAAAAATTTGCGGGCCTGGGCAGCCCATTCAGCAGGAACTGTCGCTAAATAACGAGCGGCATCTTGTCCTGTAGAAAACTCTACGTATGCTGCTATATCTCCTGCGGATCTTTCTACGAAAACAGATCCACTATATTTGGTTTTCATTTCGTAGCCTATAGCTCCAGATATTGATGAACTACCCCTGCGTTTAGGGCTAATTTTAGACTGACTTATAGGCCCGTCAAGTGTGTTTATAAGCGAACCACCATCGGGTGCGTTTCTTATTGCATCTAGTTCTATTTCTCCTAAATGGTATTCTGTCAACTCCGTTACCTCCTGTTGAAAGTCTTTACTGAGCTTATTAAGCTTATCGGCAAACTGCTTAAATCCATCAATATTTGACATTATCTAGTTGGTAAAGTGGTTGCAATCGCTAATATTTCAAGAAATTCTTTGTAAATGAAATCTGGTATTGCTTGATTTACACGAAACACTTCTCCGCGCCATTTAATAATCATATCCTCAACAACAAACTTATCATCCCGATAACGAACCTTAAATTTAACAACAGGCTTTAAACGCTCTTGATTAGCTTCTAAATTACGTGAGGCTTTTAATTGTCTAACTTCTGCAGATGTTGACCAATATAAAACCTCTTGCGGCGTCACACCCCCTGCTCCATCTGAAACATCTTCGTACTTGAATATTTCTATACGCTGATTTAAAAAGCCGCTTTCCATTATAATACTAAGTTTTTAGAAAACCCTTTAGCCATCATTGCTGCATAAGGTGCAATTGTTTTTGTTTCTGGCAATCCTTTGTTTTTATACATAAAATCTACCTGAGCAAGTAAAGCAAGTTTTAGCCCTTTTGGAAGCGAATCATAACCTGTATTATAAATAGCCGTATAAACACTTTCGCAATCAGCAGCAGTAAACGACCAAGGCTCTGCGTATGATCTATCAATTGAATAAAACCACTCAATACCTCCAGTATTTAATGAGTTAATGTAAATAAGTTTATTTGCTCCATTGCTCAAAGTATATTCATCTGTTGATACAGCAACGTTATCTTTATCAACAATACTCACTAAAGCTCCATTAGGCGTTAAAGGTAATTTTAAAGGATTTCCATTCCATTCTAATTTAACGTCACGATTAGCAAGCCCAACATTCAGGTATTGTTCCAATCGTTCCCTTGCGGCTGATATAAACGTTTGCAGCTCGAAATCTTCCGACGAGTAATCAGCATCAATACGCATATAAGCCTTAACCTCCTCTAAAGTTACCGCTTCGGAATAATCAGAATCAACATCTTGAATGTTATACATTATTTCTTAGATTTAGCTTTTTTAGCTGGTTTTTCTTCTACTTCTTCGCCTTCTTGCAGCTTATTTATTTCCGCTATAGCTTCTAATTTTTTGCCCTCAGTATCTAAACCTGCCGCAATACGTTCGGCTTTATCTTGCTCAGTTTCAGTAATCTCCGCATCCTTAGGGGCCTTATTAACCAACTTATGCAAAGTAAGATAATCAAAATCAGCTTGCGAGCCAGCATCAAACACGTCGCCTGGATCGTAAATTCTTGAAGTCTTAGCGAATAAGAAACGCATGTTTGATTTTACTAAGAATTGTTCTTTTTCCATTTTATTGAAATTAGTTTATGTAAATGTAAGTAAAGTTTGATTAAATAAAAAACCCCTGCCATAAAGACAAGGGTTTTTATTACTTATAGTTATTTTACTAACTATGGTTTAGTTATCGCTGTAATCGCAGTTGCGAACGATCCTTTAACGAAAGCGTTAACCCAATTCGATTTAACGAATAGAACCGCTCTCATTTCAGCTAAGATAGTTACTAAGTTTTTAATAAAATCATCATTAACATAACCGATTTGGATATTTACATCCTCACGAATAGCTAATGTAGCTTTTTTGAAATCTCCAACTAAGAATGTGCCAACTGTAACACCGTTATTTGCAACAACACGTAAGCCAGCAACAGTCATACCGTCAGCAGAACTAAATGGAGGCATTAAATACATTCCGTTAGCATCTTTGGTTAACTGCATTGCATAGTAATCAGCAGGATTAATAACAACCGCATCAGCTGTAAAATTAGCGGCTGAAATTTGAGCTACAGCAGCCATTAAAACGTCAAAACGATTTGGAGTTGCTACCAATAATGCTAATGTCGAAACAGCAGCAAAATTAGGCGCAACAGTTAAAATACCTTTTAAGTTTGGAGAAACACCATCGCCAGATAAAATTTGCTCATCTAATTTCAAAGCAACTAACTCACGAAGCTCGGTGTTGATCTCGCCTTGTAAGAATTTAATATCTGCTAAAGCTTCTTTCGACACTTTAATCCAAACAGCGATTTTTTCTACTTTTGCAGTAGCCTCAACGATATCGAAATCTGTTTGAGGTTTAGTTGCACCCTCTGCAACGGTTCCAGCAACACCTGGATCAGCATTCTTTTGCTCAGCCCAAGCAATATACATGTTATCAGTCGTAATAATACGAACCAATTCACGCATAAATGGCTGACGTCTTTGAATACGTGCAAATTCAGAATCCCAATTGGTTAAACCAATTGTACCTGTATAGTTAGTGCTGATTTGCATTGTACCAGCAGCCTTCATTGTGAAGTTTACAGAGCCTTTTGCGTTATCCTGTAATCCTTTTAACTGCTCTTTGTTGGTTTCAACGTAATCTTTCAATTCAGCTTCAAAAGATTTTACTGTAGCGGCATCGCCGTTTTGCAATCCTTTAACAACCTTAGCAACGCTATCGTGTTGTTTTTGCATTTCTTCAAGAATAGTCTCTAAAGCTTTTTCTTGATTGTCTGCCGAATCTTTTAATTTAAGAGATTTGAAAGCTTCTTTTGCGATTTCCTCGATTAAAGCTTTTGCCTCGTCCGTTCCAACTTCAACCTTAAGCAATTTTGCTAGGTTGTGGGCCACGTATTTTTGAGCTGCATCTTCAGCAGACTCTTTAACTACTTTTAAAGCAGCTTCTTTTTCTTGTTCTGGGGTTAAGTTATCCGCCATGATTTCTTTTAATTAAATAATGAATAAAATGATTTAACTTCTTGACTGCTCTTTGGCGGGTCTATTTCCTGAGTGACTTTAGTCGGCTCAATATTGTAAATATTTCCAGTAACAGGATTGCTGCCGAAAATAACTAAACTACTTTCTCTGACATTTTTCGCCTCTTTAATAACAAAGAAATAAGGAATATAATCAAAGTCATCTTTGTTGGCTATGATAGGCAAATATTCATCATAACGCTCTTTCGCTTTAATATCTTCTGGCGCATTTGAATCCATTGCAAATTCAATAACAACATACTGCATTCTTACGCTTGCCTCAATACTATCGCCGCTTTCAAGCCATTGTTTAACTTTATCGTGTATGATTTTATCTTTTGGTATTTGATAGATTAAAGCCTCTGTATCTCCTGAGTACTCATACCCAAGCATTGAAAAAGGTAACTTCGCAGTAAACATTTTTATATGCTCCTTGCGAACAATTACACTATCAATACATAACTCATGGTCAGCAACCAAATAAACATTTCCTTGTTGTTCTTTTACAGATTTACCCCATAATCCATTTACGTGCAAATCTTCATGACTATCTAAAACTAAAGTTGTGTTTACCGCTATATAATAATAGCCATCCTCAATTTTTATAGCTTTAATCTGATTTGCGAACTTTGATAAATCCAAAGACTTACAATTAACAGTCAATCCTTTTTCGCATGATTTTTGAATATCAGCCTTTTTTAAGTCGATTATTCCGTCAATGTTTTTTCTGAAGTCTGCAAATAAGTTATCCAAACTTGCATATTCTTTTTTAGGAAAATAACTGCTTTTGATTACGCTCACTTTTTTAGTGGTTTATTAATGTAAGTCAATTTTTTATCAACAACTTCTTTTAGCTTTTGGTCATTGGTACATGATTTAACATCCTCTAAATGTTTAATCGATTCTTTTTCCTTTGATTTATCGCTCATAAAACAAATGTAACAAATATTTTACAATTACAAATTTATTATTTCATGATGCTCCTGATAACTTGCCGTCGATTATACGCCCTCGTTTAACATAGGCGTTATACCTATTTTGGCTCATTAATGACTGAGTACAACGACATCTAATCCTGTTTTTGGCAGACAATTTTATATCGCCTGGCCTTAGACATTCTTCATCAGATTGCCCTTGCGCCGATAAAACGTATTTATCATCAATAGGAATTATAGTGTCGTTTTCGTGTATATGTGAGGGCCTTTCTTTAATATCGTTACGGCCTAACCAAACTTTATATCCTCCTCCGCCTTGCTCATCAATCCACGATCTTGCGCCAACTTCTTTTCCTAAATTACTTAAGGTCGTTGCCTCTGTTCTACTAATTGTGTTTGTTCTTAATTTTAGCTTACCATTCAATAGTTTTTCAAACAACCTAATCGAACCGTCACGATCGATACCTAAAGCATTTGCATCACCTAAAGCCTGGGTAATTATATCGACAGTAGTTTGATTTAATTCTCTTTGAATCCCGTAGACATAGTTAAGTGCATAATCACGAAATGTGGTTTGCCATATATCGACTAAAAACTCTATTGCAGATGCTTTGTTAGCTTCTAAACCTCTTTGACGATAATACTCTTGCTTGGCTATTTTCAAAGGCAATTCCGAATAAGCTTTTTGATAGGCTATATTCCAGACGTTTTCGTTTATTAATGCAGATGGATTGCTTTCAGTTCCGTATTTGCGTACGTGATCTAAAACGGGCGCAACAGAATCGTTTAAGGCTTTACGTAATATTGGCACTAAAGATTTTTCAGCGATTCTTTGCTGTCTTTCCCATAGCTTCCGCTCTATTCTAAACTCCTTCAGCATCGTCGATATTGTTTTTATTTAATTCAGAATCTAATTCACTTGTATCGGCTGCTAAGATAAAGCCAGCTTCTAATCCAGCGTTAAAAGCTTTAATCAACAAAGTCGCATCAAATTCTAATATAGCCATTATAAAGATGTTGCGTTTGGATCTACTTGCAATTCTCCACCAATCAGATCATCTAAATTCATTAACCCAGTAGGAGCTAAAATAACAGATCCATTATCTCCGTCGATATCATCCCATCCGAATACCGAACGAGTTTCATTGATGGTTAATAAAGGCGTTCCATAAACCTCTTTCATTAATTTCAAATCTGGAGCAAGCTCACTAAATTCGGTTATATCGGTACAGGCAATAATATCAGGCCACCATTGTTTAACGGTTTGATTTAATTTCTGATCAAATTTCCTTATTTCTGGAATTGCAGTGTTTGTAACTAAAGATTTATAGCCAACAATAATCGAGTTTTCTGACACGCTTGACGCAGCAGGGGATAAAGCCCATGGTACGCCAACTGTAGCGTAAATATTTTTCCAGCTTGAATCTTCTGATTTAACTAATTCTAATTCAGCTAAAGTATCTCCATAGTTTTGAGGATTAACATATCCATTAGTCCAGTATTGCCTACGATTATTTTGAGAACCAGACATTAATCTTTCCTGACTATCCCTAACTGCTGTCATTTGCTCAGCCGTCATTTTCTCGACTACTTCCCCCTGATTGTCTACGGCGATATCAGAACTAAACATAGTTCCTCTGCCACCATTAACGAACGCAGCGCCCTGAGCTAAGGTATTTTGATTACTTAGGTTAATATCTGCTTTTGCAACCTCATCTATTCCGAAACCTTTTAAGCTCGATATATTAGGATTCCAATGTTTAAGATGCAGCATTCTGTCTTTTGAAATTGGCACCTGAGTACCGTCCCATGCGGTATAAATGTAACTCTCAATATTGTCGAATTTGTCTTTTGACTGTACCGCCTCTACTCGGTTACGATTAAGTGAATGTACTGCGATAGGCTGCTGATTACGGCTTAAGTCCCCTAATCCCTCGAAAAACAAATATCCATCGCCAAAGGTATAGTTGTGCCAGAAATCCTGCGTTAATTCAATGCCTGATTGATAGCTATTAGGATTATCAAATAAAGCGTTTAGCGGATGGTTTTCAACTTCTTCTAATGATTGCGCTTTTATTAAAGCCCTTTGCTCATTGCTAATCGTTTTACTGTAAAACTTATTAAACTTCCTTTCCGAACCTGTTGCTTTCTTTTTGCTAAACATTATCGGAGCTTCAGTAAGCTTATTAACCAAAATGTTTGTAGCAGAATAAAAAATCTTATTGTTATAAGCACTCATGCCATCTAAGCCAATTTGAAAGCGACTACCCATTACAAACGGTAATATCGGATAGTTAGGCAAAGACTTGCTTAATTTTTCTGTTGACTTGCTTAATAGCGTTTGCCAGGCTTTTTTGATTTGCATCCCCAAATGTAAATATTTAGTTACATTAATGCAATATAGCAAATTATGAACTCATTACGGTTCTTTCTTTCTTTTCTGGAGCAATTTCTGGTAACATCCTCATCATAACCATATCGGATATATCAGGTGAACGTCCTAATAACTCTTTTACTTTGTCTTTTGGAACAACTTGTTTTTTACCATCCTTATCCATATCCTTTTGCTTAACCTGTTCAAATTCTTCAATTAAACGAGCTATAAACTCTGGCTCATCTGAATGAACGTATAATAGATTTGAACGCACTATATCAGCTAATTTAAAGTAGCATTGAGATTTTAGATTATTGAAGTTCTCTCCGTATAAAGGCGATGAATTGTTTACAAAACCTTTGCATTTTAACTGATCCACTACACCGCCACCTACGCCATCTTCATCAACTATAATTTGAGATAACGGTATTTCGTATTGTTGTGACAACTCTAAAATTACAGATGTAACCCATGTTGTCGGCTTTTTGGTAAGCTCAACATATTTAATTAATCGTAATCCATCCCATACGCCAATCATAGTGCTATCATCCCCAAAACGGGCAATATCAGCGGTTATATATCTTTTACCACCTTTAACGAACTTGTTGGTAAAAACATTATTAATATCGTCTATTGACATTAAAGCTGCAGGATCATCGTCATACTCCCAATCTCCATAATATAGCCTTTGCTTGCTGTTTTTATCAAGCCTAAGCAATGATTGCAAATAAGATGGGTGTAAGTGTGGGTTATCGGTCGGTAAAGCTTGTATGAACTTTCTATAATCTTGTAAAGTCTTTTCTTTTGATGGTTTGTAGAAATTAGTATAAGTCCAGTTTTTTGATGGATTGCAAGTGCCTAACATTTTAGGCATTAAATCAAAGTCTTTTAATTTATAACGAATACGGGATTTAACTATTTGCCATGCTTTGTAAACAATCTGGTTACACTCATCGACTACCGCCCCTGTTATCTCTAATGAACCTAAGGCATCAAAATTTGGGTCTGCTGGGTAAAGGAATAAATCTTTTAATAAAATGTCGCTTCCATTTTTCCAATGAATGATATTTTCCTGAGCATTAAACTTGTATTGGCTTGATAATTTAAGTTTAGATGATAATTCAAAGAAAGTATTTAGGGTGGTTTCTTTTAGCGTTTTAAGCTTTGATCGGCCCATAAGCCAACGGCTACCTGGGTAATTCTGTGATTGCTCAATTAGATATAAACAATCTAAAGCTGATTTTCCGCCGCCAGCGGCCCCGCCATAAAGTATTTCCTCGGTAACTTTATCTTTTAAGTAAAATACAGCGTGTTGCTGTTTAAGAAGTAGCTGCATTTGGGTCTATGCCTCCCCCTAAATTTATAATGTTTGTTGTTTCAGCTTTTGATTGGTCGTTATCCTTTTCGAACCATCCGAAGTGGCGGCCGATTTTATCTAAGGCATTAAGCTTATCGTTTAACTTAAACTCAACAGTTGTTTTACTGCCTCCCTCAAATTCGGTAACAGTTTTTTTAACTGAGTTTAAGGACCGTGCTTTTGATCTATCGATTTGCGAAAGGTCTTTTATTGAGTTATCCTCAGATATGAAATCCTGAACATTACTAAAAGCATTTTCTTCCAATTCAGATAGCCATCGATCTTTTGTAATTGAATGATTTTCTGCAGCTTTTACTCTTAATGACTGGATATACTCTTGAACTTCTGGTTCTTGAAGTAAATTATAAGCAATTTGATCTGCTGTTTTTTTTGAATAACCAGAGTAAACCGCTGATTCTCCGCCTTTTAACGTTTCAAACCACCTATCAGCAAACTTTTTCTTTTTCTCGGTTAACGCCATTTAATTCTAAATATTTCTAAACCACATCTAAACCCAAATATACGAATTAAAACTACTTTTCAATAATTTTGATATTATACATTGCCTCGACAATTTTCTTCTTTAAATTATAGACTGTTGTTTTAATTCCCTTGACATCTTCTAAATCAATTCTACCATCTGAATAGTAAACCTTAAAATCTGCCTTGTAAAAGCCGCAAAACTTTGAGTTGATTATTATGTCGTATCTCGGTTGTAATTCGATTTTAATAACACTTCCTGCCTTTTGAAGTATCATCAATTGCTTATACCTAGCACACTCTTTTAAAGAATCAAACTTAATTCCATCGAATACAACTTTTTTGGCTTTGTATTTTGATTTTTTAGGTTTTAGCTTTTTAAATTCGGCTACGGTTATTACCTCATTCATCGGTTCCCTTTTCTGTTTTATGTTCTACTTGCAAACTCAGGGCTATCGATATAATTTTTAAATTCGCTCCAATATTTTTCAACAATATCTTTACATGATAGGGCTGGTAATGAAACTGATTTACTAAAATTTCTTATTGCTAAAGTCATTAATTGTAAATCGTCGTCATATCCTCTGTCCAAGAGAAAGCATCTAACCTGTCTCTTTTGACCTCCGTGCTTTTTAGTATTGCTATTCCAACCTAAAGTATTTGACTTCATTGGATCTGCTGAATTTTTATGTGTTGCTCCCATCTTACTTTAAATTGTTTATAAATCTGTTAGGATATACTTTTTTTAATACATCAAATTGTTCAATAGCATGGTCTAAGCAATTCCAACCTCCGTTTTCCCAATTTACTATTGCTGTCCCGCATTTAAAGTCGTAGTTTGTTATTGTAGCCGTATGCTTAGGATTTAATCTATCTACAAGCTCTAAGCCTATTAACTCATTAGAATTTACTCTCCAAAACTTATTAAGGTTATGATTAATGTTAAACTTCTTGTCAAAACCTTCTCCTGTATATTCTACTCGCTTTTCCATCTTCTTTATTCCTTTAATAAATTAAACTTTGTCTTTTAGAGTTGTTAGTACTGCTTTTACTCCGTCCAAATAAAGAACATCCCTAAGCGATTCAGAGGGTTTCAATCTATGAAATTCTGCAACTGCCTCATCAAGCTTTGCGTTGGCGTATAGCTTCATGGCTTTTAAGCATAACTTCACATTTATATAATCAGGATTATTTCCTGTTATGTCTGATAATATTTCTTCTGGTTTTTTCATAATCCCGATGTGTTAAATTCTTCGCCTGTTAAACTGTAATAAAGATTTTGAAGCTGGTGGAGGTGTTTCATTTCGATATTTTGCCACTCAAACTCAAATATCCCTGTCCAAGATGAAAAATTAATGGTTATATCGCCTTTTGTGAACCACCAATGATTGCCATCGTCTGAACCGCTTTCAAACCCACACTTCAATAGTATTTCTTCTGATAATAGAATTGGTGATTTAATAATTTCATCAATCGAAATAGCTACATCTGGTTCAATAAAAGAAAACTCTTTTAAACCCCAAACAAAAGGCTTATCATCATATCCAATGAATATGTTGCCTACTCGAATTTCATTTGCTTTCATACCTGTAAATTTACCTTTTAATTCAATGCGGTTTTGTAACTTTATTGTTAGAAAGGACAGTCGTCAGAAAATGCACTATTAGCTTCAATTAATCTAACAAAATTTGAAACTTTTACTTCTTTATTTTTAACTGGCAAATTCTGAATAAATAAAATCTCTTTTCTAATTCTTCTTGCGTTAATAATCTTTTTATGATTCCCAATCGGGTCGAAATACTCCAAACATAATGCGAATATTTCCAAGCTAAAGTTTGATTTTTGCATATTACAATTCTTACAACAAAGCATCGTTAAATTACCTCCTTTGCTCTTTGCAATTAAGTGATCTCTTGATCTGCTTTTTTCGGTTAGCTCAATTTCGCAATAACAACACCTCTCAATCATAATCACTTCGTGTTACTTGGTTTCAAAATAAAATATTCCGTTAAATGGTTTATCTGGAGTTATACCAAATAAATCTGCAACGGTATTCATGTAAACTATTCTTTTCTTAGTCGATTCTACAGTTGTTTTTTTAGGTAGATTAGATAATCGGATATGAAATGTCTTCATATAATTACGGAATCCTTCAAGGTCATTACATCGCTTGTAGTGGTTAACTATTCTTATTGCAGGCATAAGGTTTTCAATACAATCTACCTCTTTTAATCTTTTCACGTACTCATCTCTGTCTTTACATTCTTTCATTATTGAATATCCAAAACGCTGCTTTGATAACATATGGTCAACTTGCCATTTATCATCTAAAGGCTTGCCAGTGTAAGCGCATTTGCCATCAAATTTATTAAATACCGCCTGTCTATCTATTTTCATTACTTGGTTTCTTTTGGTTGATTAACTCTTGCTTCGATATATTCGTTTACATCTAACATCTTGCCATCGTATTTAACGAACTTTTTACCTGGTTCATCGCCTTGCAATTCATGAAGATTATTAAAATCGTTAATAAGCCCATTAAAATACTTTTGCTCCTCAGATATTTCGATTTGTTTAAAAACAGTTTCTTTTTTACCTAAATCAGTAATTAAAGCTTTTACATTTTCTGGCATTGGTACGCCTTTTTGATTTGATAAAATATCTTTTTCAATTCGTTTTGCCTCGTTTCTTCTTTCTGTTTCAACATCTGCAGAAAACTCTAAATCGAATTGCTCTAGCCAAGAGAAAATAACCTGACCATCTATCCTGTCGTATTGCTTGCCGAAATACCCTTTTTTAGCCCGATTAAAGCACAAAACAAAATGATCTATCTTATAGTGCCAGTAATCTTCTAAAATCAAATTAACGGTTTGCATTACCTGATTGTTGCTCATAGATTTTCCAACACTTAAAAAGTCTGCCGTATCAATTATTAGCAAAGTCAATAACGCTTTTACGTATGATTCTCCTTTTTCAACTTTCAGCTTTGCCATCGATGAATTTTTCGAATTCAGTAGCTCGATTGAATTTTTAGGTTTAACTGTTTCTAATAATTTCGAAAGCTGCTGCTCTAAGTTCTGCCCGTTCTGATTTGAGGTCGTTGTGATTTCTTGATTTGGTTGCATTTTTTTCTTTTAAATATTTTTGATATGATTCGTTTGTGTTTGGAAATACAACTCCTTTGTAACTTCCAGCTATCGCACTTTCGATTAAAGCAATAGAAAAGACTTCATCGAATTTCATTAATCTTTTTAAATTGTAATCGTATGCATTTTGATCTTTCTTTTTCCAATTTTCAGATTGAATAAGTATAAACCATTCTTTTTTAAAATCATTACCAAAAACACACTTACAATTTTCAAAAGATTTTCTGGCAATTTCTTGAAATTGCTCAATAGTTCTTTTAGTATTACTCTTTTTTTCTTTAACAATTACATTATCACTAACACTATCTTTAACACTATCACTTACAATAACACTATCAGGTTTTCTGGGTTCTAAAATAACCTGATGGGTTTCTTTGGGTTCTTGTGGGTTTGTGTTTAATGGAGGTCTTCCGCCTTTAAGTCCGTTTAAACGGCTTCTTTCTGCTCTTTCCTCCCATTTAACTAAATCTCTTTTTAAAGTATTTTGAATATCTAAAAATGAAACTTTAGTTATTTTATCTGGAAATTCAGGATTTAAATCGTTTATATACCTAAAGAAATGTTTTATTAATCGTCCAGCTTCATCATCTTCTAAGGCTTCGAATTTGTCTATCCAATCAGCATAAACAAGTACACCGTTTTTGTTTTCGGCCATTACGCAAACCCTAAATTTTCAGAAATAAGATACCAGTTACCATCTAAATGCCTTTGCCACTCTCCGCCACGCAAAGGAAGAAATAAAATTACTCGGTAATCGCTTTCATGATCTTCACAAACCTCTTTTTCAATGTCTAGTAATGTTTTAGCTCCATGAAATTCATCGATTTGTTTCGCTTCATAATAAACATATCCGTTTTTGGTAACGGTATAACCGCCAAAACCATTGTATAAACGAGTTTCATAACTCAAAACTTTGTTGTTGCCAGGACAGCACAAACAACCTACATGAGTAGATTTAATTGGCTCTAAATAGATTATTTTTTTCATAAAATAAAAATGCCTTGTTAGCCTTTCCCGTCTTCGAACTCGGTAATCAGCCAACAAGGCAATAAATGTCTTTGGTTTGCCGCTTTAAATTCGAAGACTGCGACCGTTTATTTTACCCCACTAATATACGAAAATTATTCCTGATCGTCAATATCTAATTTAATATTTTCTACTATGTTAAGTTTTAACCATTCATCAGGGATGTTTCTGTTTAGAGAATTGCCTCCTACTTCTTTCCAGTAACATCCTTTCCAAAATAAAAATGACCAGTTAACTTTTATGTATAATAAAAAATACCATTTACTAAAAAATCCGCTATACTTTTCGACAATTTTATACTCCTTTTTCATTTTGGCTGCTTTAAATAATAAGTATTAAATCTTTTCTTGTTTGCGTTAAAAGTTGGCTCTGAAATAATATCCAATCCTTCACGTTTAAGCATCGAAATGTATTTTCTTAAATCTACGGTTCGACAATATTTAATTGCCGTTAGAGCCGTTAATTTTGCGCCTCCCATCAAGCAAAGTCTTACCCTCGATAGGTTTGTTTCGATTTGATCGTTCATATCTAATTTTTTTAAGTTTCAAATATTCTTGCCAACTGTACTCAGTCACAAGCAAGTTTCCTATGTAGTAGCGGAGCATTAGAATAGTTTCGATACGTTTAATTCTTGGCCTGTTAATGCGAAGTAAATGTTTTGAAGTTGGTGTAGGTGTTGCAATCTAACATCATCATAAAAAACACAATAAAAACCGCTTTTTGTAACATAGTCAAATCTTAAATCTTCATGGTCTATACCAACATAAAAATCAAATCCTTTAATTGAAAACGCTTTTGAATCTCCACTATCTTCGGCTACATCAAACCCAACCTTCAAAAGTATTTCTTCCGAAATTTCAAGTGGTGAGTATGGTATCGGGTTTCTCGCTATTGTAAGAATATTATTTTGGTCAATAACGAAAATGCCGTCCCGCTTACGAATAATATTACCACATCTTAACTCTCTAAAATTTATCATATATAAAATTTAATTTTTAATAAGCGTATTTAATTAAACCATTTTAATTCTGTTGTTCCTTTAAAGCCTTTTTTCCAAACATACCAAGCATAAGCTACAGCGGAACCACCGCTTGTTCGCAAGCCTTCAAAATTCCCGTTTTTAGCGCAGTTAATACGACTTGATGATATCCATATAGTTTTTGGTGGATAATCTGAAAACATTTGTTTTCTCCCTTTGCCTTCCATGAATTGAACCTTCAAAAACATTGCAACTTTAAATCCATCGGGAATGATGTTTAATGAGTGCATTATAAATTCTTTAGCTAAAGAATATGGGGGATTAGTTATTATACTTCCGTAAAACCTATTTTCTTTATGTATTTCAAGGAAATCAACACCAGTTATTCCATAACCCCTATCAATTAAATCATAAGCTATTACTTTAAATCCTTTATGAGAAATAACTTTTGCCATATGCCCTTCTCCGCAAGATGGCTCCATTATTGGAAAATCTTTATTAAAAGCTTCTAATTCCATAAGCATTTCAACTGCTTTAGGGTCTGTTGCGTAATAATCATTAACCTCTCTATCGTCTTCAGTATGATGACTACTTCCTAAATTTTTAAATACACTATTCGCATTTCCTTTCCAATCTTTCATAACTCCAAACTCAACTGCCCTGGTTTATAATTAATTAATTTCCATCTTTCTTTCAAAGCTTCTGTAGATAATATTCGGCTTACGTAATACTCTCGCTGATGTATTTGAGGCCTTGCACCGTTTTTAAAGTTTTCCATTTATTCTTTTAACTTAATAAGTGATTTAATTATTTTTGGTTGCTTCTCTAGAGGCGATATGTTGCCAGTGTATCTGCCTAAATAATACACTGGAATCCACCACTTTTCTTCCTGATAATAAAGCTTTCTTTTGTTATTTATTAAATAAAGTCCGTTTTCCATTTAGTTTTAGTTCTTTTATAAAGATTTAATTTATCTAGTTTTAATAATTCTGCCTTTAGTTTATCTCGTTTAAAAGATTCTTGTTCAAGAGAAATCATTATCAAAATTGCTTTCATATCTTGAACAGCATAGAATGTAGCTCGCATTATTTCAGCTTCTCTATATGCGTATTTAAGTATCATTTTAAAGCATAATCTTTCCCTTAACAACCTCAACCTAATTCTCCGATTTGTAACGCTTATAGCTGATCTATTAATCAATAATCCAATCTTTTCGTCAGATAGCTTGGTCCAATTATTTTTTATAACTTCATCCTCGTTTTGTTGATATGAATTATACTTTTCTTTGGTTGTCATTTGCCAATTCAAGCTGTCTTTGGGAGGTCGACCTATTCTAAGCTGCTTCATTACTCCGATTCTATAAATTGAATGATTTGACTTGCTGTAGCCTTTGGATTAGCTTTAATGAAGGCTCTAATATCATCCCTAAGAAGTTCTTTAGCGTCATTCATTAAATAGTCTAAATTCAAAAAATGACTATCTTTGCTGTAAATGAAATTTCCAAAATGATTAGGTATAAAACCATTTTCCTTTAAGTATTCGTTGTTTGTCATTACGATGTTCTTTTAACTGTTACTTTTCCGTTGCCCAATTTAATTTGCCAGTTCCAGTCTTGATACTCTAACTGGCGTTTTATCCTTGTTCTTGTGCTTTGCAAGGTTTGATAATCTGAAGGAGAAAATAGATTGCAATTTTCATCAACCTTCATATTTTTAAGTGTTTTTGCTATCATGATTCAAATATATAAACATTAATTAATTTATTAAACGTTTTTAGGTAAAATATCCGTTACAATCCGTTACAAAACAAAAACGCCCCGATAACGAGGCGAGATTGTAGAGTACAATGTTTATTAAATGCTCTAAAACCAAGCGGTAGAGCAATCCACTTTTATTGCTTATTTAAGTATTTCAAACTTTTTTAATACTTTGTAATTAAACTTGTAAGCTTTGCTAATCGTACTTATGTCTACTTCGGCATATCTTGCGAAATCTCCAAATGAATTAAAATTTAAAACTTCCATACTTTTTATGTTTTTAACAGATATTTTTATTGAATGCTTTTGATAAGTTTCAATTTTTCTATTATTACCATCTTTAAAAGCATGAATCATATTTTCTTTTGCCGTAACCCATTCTAGATTAGATAAGGTTGAATTAGTTAAAACCTTATCCTTATGGTTAACTTGTGGTTTATTTTCTGGATTAGGTATGAACGCTAAAGCAACTAGTCTATGTACAAATAAACTTTTTCTTTCGCCACAAGGAAAAGTAAGACAAACTTTAGGATAACCAGATTTACTTAGCCAAGGATTTAAAATTTTTCCTTTTCTTAAATAAGAATTTCCATTTTTGTGTTTGATTAATTTATTTAAAGATTTAATCCTACCCATATTGGAAGCCATATTAAATTTAAATCCAGGTATGATTTTCCAAATTTCTTCCATGTTTATTTTTCTAATCGACTTAATGAAAATCCTTCTTCTTTTGCTTCAATAGGATTAAGTTCTATATAATGGTGGCAATTTCTGCATACAGATAGGAAATAACTATCATCCTGTAATAAATTACCAATACGGCCTTTTTTGTGATGTATTTCTGTTGATTCAAAATTGCATCCATATAATTTAGCTTCGCAGTTTGGATTGCTTTCCAAATATGCCTCACGAACTTTTTTATATTGCCTTAGATTGGCTGATTGTTTTTTAGATACTTTTCTCATTATACACCATGATTACGTCTTTGTTCTTTTAAATCGCTTAGAATTGACCTATAGCCATCTATGCCATGAGATATTGAACGACTTAACCTTTCGGTTAGTGAAACATAATAAATCTCTTTAGATGCTCGGCCTTGAATAATAGCCTTTTTGTCGGTAGCCGTTAGTTTAGAATACTTTTCATCTTCATAAAGTAAAGCCATCTTTTCAGCGTAAACCATGCTCGCTAAACTCATCGCCTCTGCCGCAGTATCTTGAATCAGGATAAATTCTTGCAAAATCCCCGAGACTTCATCGCCATTATCCCGATCAACTCTTAATGATAAGCATTTACTTATTTCATCCGTTAACTTTTTTATTATTTCTAAGCTCATGGTTTAAAATTTAATGGTTACACTTGATTTATCGAACGATATACTGACCTTTGGCACTTCTATACCATCGCTATCAAAAATTGTATCTGATGAAGCGTTTGCGGTTTTTAATAAAGATTCTCTATCTTTTACTTTTTTAACTAAATCGTTGTAAATTGGATCTTCATCGTAATTATATTTTTTACTACCAGCTTTAGGAATAAACTCAACACCGTTTACTATTTCAGAGCCAACGAAATTAGTCCGTTCTCTTAAAGTTTTATCAGCTGAATTTATTACCTCTTTTAGCCTAGCAATATTACTAAATACTTTTTTTTCATCAACTTCGCCTTTTTCAAAAATATCATCAACTAATTTTTTACCTACAGCGACCGCTTTTGATTTAGTAAAATCTTCAGAATACATGACGGACAAATCCTCTGCCCTCATTTGTAAAAACATTTCTTTTGATGAGCCCATTATGATTTTGGTGTTAATTTTTCTTTACGAATATCTTTGCTTGCTAATAATTTAGGTTTTAAATCGGTTGGCACTAATGCCCATTCCGCAGCTAATTGAGATAAATCTTTTGCCTCATTTAATTTTTTCAAGTAATCAATCGGAGGTTCTTCTTTTAGGGCTTCTGGTATAACCCCTTTCCCTTGTTTATTTAACCTATCGTTAACATACTTGTCTAAATCCCAAATTTGTTTTTTATTTTCGTCAATACAGTACGGATAATTAGATTGTGTTTTAACTTCACTTGAAGTAACGTACTCTACACCCATTTCATAAAGAAACCTACCAATTCCCCAATTAACCGCAGCTCTTTTAGCGGCATCAGAGGCTTGGCCTTTTTCTTTATCAGCTTGGCTTTCTACGCCGCAATCACTTCTCCAATGAATGGTTCCGTCAGGCATATTAATTCCTATGTAACAAAATAAATTTCCAGAAATTTCCTCATACTTTTTCTGCCAACCATATTCGCAATGAGCATCTAAAACATCCATCACATCACGTTGGTCAATATAAGCCATAACCGTTGCGATAGCTTTTTTCTTTGAAAATGACTGCACTCTCCATTGGCTGGGTATCTGCTTTTTTAATAGTGGCAGAAGTTTTGCTAAATATTCTTTATTTGTTTCCATGTCTTTATTGATCGTTTGTGTGAGTTAAAAATGTATGAATTGATGTTTCTATCATTGACATAGCATGATTAAAACCATCTTCAAAAGTTAGGACCGAATCTTCATTTTGTTTCATTAACTTAATCCGATTGAATGAATTTTTGAATAGCTCGATGTGTTTTTTCAAATCATAGTTTTCAAACTTGGTTTTTATAATATCTTCCATAACATTAAAAAAGCCCTTCATAAAATCGGAATCTGCAACGTTTCCAATATTAATCCAGGCTGTTTAAATTTCTTAATCGCTGTTGCAGTAGCGTTATGTAAAAGTACCGTTAAAGATTTGTAGGCTAAAGGTTTTAATGTAAAACGGTTGTTACAATTCTATTTTCTCTCTAATTCCTTAATTCTATCTTCTAACTCTTTAAGTCTGGTATTTTCTTTACAGCACCTATTACACCTCAATTGAGGAAAAGGAAAAGAATAACCTGTTCTTACTGTTTCTGTTCCGCAATGCGGACATTTTGGATTACTAAACCATCCCATAATTACCCAAATTTTAAAATTAAAGCTATTGTTAAAATAAACAAAGCCATGTAAACTATCTTATCTGCTTTTGTGTTTGGCTCCCAGAATGATTTAGGGCTTTGCCTGTCTGTTTTGTGTTCGTTGTTGGTTAGCATTTTATAGAGTAATTGATTTGCAAAAATTATAAATATTTAAACACGCCTGGCAATCCACTTTTTTATTCGTTCTTTCAAGATATGCGCCAGATACAGCCCCGCTACCTTCGCTACCTAGTCCGCAAAGTGTACTATACCCAAATTCATTATGCTCAATGTGAACTTCAACACCTTCATGTTCAGCGCTTTTCTTATCCCATTTTAATTTTAAAGCTTTATTCATAATATTTTAATTTTTTCGATTTGCGAAATGAACATGCCTACAAGCAAGGATATTGCAAGGAGTTTTAGGATGAATGTTTTCATATTACTCACCTTTGTTTAAAGCCTCAATTAATGCATCAGCCATGCCTACAGCCCATTTTGCTAAATCTTCGTGAGGAGTACCGCTATTTGCGGTAAAATCTGCCGATATATAACCTTGCATTGCTAAGGACGCAAAATGTTCTCGCTTTGTTAAGCTATTTTCATTTACATGACTTTCTCCATTAGCTGTAGTGAATCCATATCCCGTTGCTGATTCGTTTGGTTCTGTTTTCATCTTATATCCCCCTGTTTTGTTGTGGTAAATTTTCAGATTTAAATTCACTCGGATTCATTGCGTTGTAGAAATCCTGGGTTACTTTAAGCCAATTCTGATCTATATAAGCTTCAGTTCCCATATCCATTTCCTTTTCGATGATATTAGGATCAATTCCTATTTTACCATTAGCCGATACAGAATAAATACTTAATGCGTTTTTCTCAACATATTTATCTAATTCAGAAATATGATAAGTTTTAACTACTTCGCCTTTATCGTTAAAATATTCGATAAGGTCTTTTGAGTTTTGAGCCGTAGCAGTAAAATCGATTGTTGCCATTTTTGTTTGTTTTAAATGTTAAGCAAATATACAGGTTGTTTTCGTAATTGCAAATTAAAAATACAAAATAATTATTTTTATTTATTTATTGTTATATTAAATATATGTTGTATATTTGCGTTAACAAAAAGGAAACAAAATGAGAACTCAACCAATAGGACAATTAAAATCAAAGAAAACAGTTTGCTGCACAATCTGTTCACAATCATTAACAAGAAAAGCTACTGTTTTAGTTTACTCGAAAGATGAAGTTGAAAACGCTAAGAAAGAATTAGCCCTAAAATTAAATAAAGAATACACTTGCAAGGTTTGTGTATCAATAGTTAAATCAGTATGTTAAACGATAATATAAAAAATAAGATACATTCAGCAGATCAAAAGCTGAATGTATTAGTTGGCTATAACGCTAACAATCTTACAACAAGTTTTAACATTCTTTTTAAGTATGGCTCTGTAGAATTAGGATATAGAAGCCAATGCGGTGCAACTCATTCGACAATGAAAACTTATAGAGAGTTTTGTAAAATATTAAAACTTCTTAAAAAAGATGGTTTTAATTTTGAAGAAGAAAACGTAAAACATGGCAATGCATACGCTACAAATAATGGCGGGTTTTGGAATAGCACAATTTTTAAATTAATAAAAGATGAATAAAGAAAAAAATACAGTCGGCAGACCGACAATTGAAAAAGATCCAAAACGTAAACAAATGAACGTTATGATTTCGGGCGTTACTCAGGAAAATGAAAAATTTAAAGAGCGCGTTAAATACATGAGCTTTAGCGCATACGTTAACAGTTTAATAGATGCAGATTTATGCGTTTAACATTAAATCAGAGACAGAACATCCTTAATGGCGAAATAAAAATTAAGGAGCAAGCTAATTACGCCTTTCATGAATTGCTTTACTCATGCAGCGAGATAGGCACGTATTTTAGCAAAAGAGGAATAAGATTTAACCGAGGTAAACAAATTAATTAAATTATGAAAACATTTGAAATAGATTTTGGCGGAAATGTGCTTGCTAAAATTGTAATTGAAGATAATGAGCCTAAAGTCGTTGCATGTATTAATGGATGGGGTCATGCTGTGGATATTGAAAAAATTGTAGTTAAAGTAATAGATAATGACTAAATCACACGCCACGCACCGCCTCGAGCAAGTAAGACTTATTTTAGGGCGCAAAATTCCAACTAAACGATTTAACAGGTTTAGTTTATTATTCACGTATTATAGAAATTTTGGAAGATGAAATCAGAAAAATTAGAAAATTCAAGCCAAGCAGATGTTTTGGCAGTTTTAAAAGAAACAGAGCAAAAATTATTGCAAGCAACGCAAAACTTTGGTCATCCTGCGTATGGATTAAGTTCGTCTACTACCATAGCAATAGACGAACTTAGAAGCGAATTATTTGATTACCTTGAAAAATAAACAGAATGAACAACTTAATTTTATTCATCATCCATCTATTTTATAAGCCTAATTACAGGCATTACGGTAAATGGATTTTTACAGTTAAAAACGATAAACTTAAATAACATGAAAACAATTTTAGTAAACGCTTCAAATTTTGGCAGGATCAAAATCGGCTCAACAGTAACAAACGGCAAAATAACTGGCGTAGTTAAGTTAAAAGAAAAAATTAAATCATTTGGATTTACTCTTTTTACAATGAAACTCGAATGTGGCGGAGTAATTCAATTTAGCAAAACTTAAACTATAAGGAAAATGGCAAAAGACAAATTAACGATTAGCCTCAAAGAAGTGGGCTACTGGTCAAAAAAATTAAACTGCAAGCCTGATGCGATAAGAATTGCAAAGGCAATTGTAGGCAACAAAACAGCCGATGTAAAGGACTTTATCGAATCGCATCGAGGTAAGGATGTAACGATTAATTCTGAAGTGTTGTGGAATGGAAAGGAGGGGTAATGAAAAATGTAATTTATAAATTTAATATTGATATATCTGATTTGCAAACTATAAACGTAAATGAGGGCGCAAGAGTTATATCTGCAAAAGAACAATCTGCTAATTTAATAACAATTTGGGTGTTAACTGATTTAGATTCAAAACAAAGGCCTAAAAATATTCAGGTTATCGGAACTGGTAATCTAATAGAATATAATGTTTCATCGAATGATTGGGATTTTGTAGATACTGTTATTATGTCTAATGGTTTAGTTTGGCATATTTTCGCTGACAAGATGTAACAAAAAAACGCCAGGCAATCGCTTGGCGTTTTAGATTAAAATAAGTTCCCAGGCTTATTATGCATTAATATCCCAATCATCAGTAATATCTACCCATTGCTTTTTCAACAAAGCCTGAATAATAATTTCAACAATTTTGGATAAGAACAATTTAATTATTGTTCCAAAAAACCCTTTAGCTTCTGATTTTAAAGAATCCTTTAAATCATCTGTAAGTAAATCAATTTTCCTACGTCTCATATATTTATTTTGATATTAAAATCACAAACAAGTAAAATAGGAGTATCGCAATAAAGCAAAGTCCTATGAATTTTTTAGCATCCATGATACAAATTTAAAGAAATAGTAACCCATTACACCTAATTCTATTGTAACAATAACGCCGACTATTTTCCAAAATCTGGCTTTCATTTTGAATCAGAATTTATATTTGTTGTTTCTGAATTTGTAATAATTGGGTTGCTCGATAAGTTTGCTATCGTTTCATCCTTTTTAGTCGTTCCAGTTGTTGATCCATAATAATAGCCAGTTGCTGCAGAACTCATTGCTACAATCGCTATAATAACCTGCGGATCTACTTTCTTTTCAATAATCAATATCGCAAAGAAATAAACATAAGCACAAATTACAATAAGTAACGCCAGTATTGGTTTTATGTTATCTGATAAAGCTTTCATGATAAGAATAATTTAGCCTCTCTTGCTCTACGCAAAGTTAAGCCTTTTAGTTCAACCTTTTTGCCTTTAATAGTTCCTTTGTTCCAAACACCAAACCAATACTCAATCGTTGCTTTATCTTTTATGCCAGCATTTATCTTCTTGAATAAAGTTGATGAAGTTCCGCCTGGTCCGACATTGTAAATAAACGACGTAAGCGCATCAAATTGATTTTGCGTAACATTTACCTTTAATCCAGATTTAACGGCAGGAACGTAACGAGATTGCAGTTTATGATTAAGTAGCTCGGTTGCTCTTGCTTCAGTAATTGGCTTATCAGTCATTTTAACAGCTACACCGTTTTCATAAACAGTTGAACCATACCCAATCGTAGGAACTCCAACCGAATCTAAATACGGCTTGCTCATAAACTTTTCTTCATTCTTAATGAAGTTAATTCCATTTGTCGAAATGTTCATTTAATAAAGTTAAACAAAACTATCGTAAAAGCAAAAAAGCACAAATCAAATCAATGACTGCGCTTTAATCGTTAAGAATAACGACAAACTTAACGAGTATCTTTGTTTTTTAAAAGCTCTTTAATTGCGTTTTCAAAAGTTTCGCTATCTGCTACTATTTTTAGCGTGTCTTTAAAATCTCCTATTGTTTTAATTAAATGTTTTACTTTTTCCTCTGCCTCCAGTAAACTTTTTCGCCTATCTTCAAGCTGATTGCATATATGAGCTTTTAGTAATTCAAAATCTGAATTATCTGTTCCCTTAAAAATATCATGTATTTTAATTAAAATAGCTTCGTCAATATCTCCATGAAAATAAGTAGGCATTTTGCTATTTTTTGATTGAAGAAAATTTTTATCTCCTTGAAAGAAATAGTAAAACTTTTTATCTAAAAAAACTAAATATTCCGTTTCTAAAATCTGTATTGTTTTCATTGTTCGTTATTTTTAACCAAACTTAATTGATTGGCACCTAGAAAGTCGCTACCCATCCGAATAGCGACCATTCCAAACAAACAAATTATCTACCTCTATAATAGATAATGAAATGGTATCAAGGAAAGGAATCGAACCTTTATAAACCATGCAGTAATACTGTCTAAACGGCTTTAATTTCTTTAGCGTCTACCATTCCGCCACCTTGATAAATTTGCAGGGATATAGTTCCCTGCTGACTGTTTAAGCTACCGCTCTAAGCGATGGATTATACATTTGTACAACTTTGCCAGTTGAATTTAAAACAATACTCTGAATAACCTAATACGTAGCCTGTCAAAACCATGCTACCCCAGCAGAAAGGCGATCATTAATCAATCCTTTCTTATTTTAGTTGGTAATGTGGAGTAGGAGGGATTCGAACCCTCGTCCAAACTAATTTCAATTAAACGTCAATGTAGTGTTTTGTGGGAAAAATAGGAATCGAACCTATGCAGTTATGATTTACAGTCATTCTGAGTAACCCTGACCATTTTCCCTTTTAAAAAGCGATTCTATCTCTCGACAGTATCGCTCACCTTCCAAATTTACGCCATCCCTCATGCGTATTTTAAATCTCTTGTCGGGCTTCGTAATTCAACGTTTCGAACCGAATCATTATTCCGCCCTAAAAAGTCCTATGATTCTAACCTCGCGGCATAGGCACCTTCCTTTTAGTGTACTTTATTTTACGAACTTCATAAACTTTCCGTTCGCGCCTGTTACCATTCCGTCGAATGCGTAACCTAATTTTTTATTTTTCTCGATTAAAGCCTTGCGAAATTGAACTTCTTTTGATTGATCTATTCTTGTTCCGTATTTCTCGTTACGGTAGCTTACACGCTCTAATTTAATCTCTAAAGCTGAAGCAGATAAACCGCCTAATAATAAGACTGATAATAATAACTTTTTCATTTTCTTTTCATTTGTTGAATCAAAGATAATGAGTTTTAGAAAATTGTCAAGTCACAATGTTGTTACGTTTGTTAAAAAGCTCCAACACCTTTAAATTTGCTTGATAAATCTGAGTTAACGACTTCTTCCTTTGTATTCTTATATATATTCTGTCCGCTAACAATAAGCTTAGTGACATTCTTATCAAACTGTCCAAAAACCATATTATTGCGGTTGATAACATTGTAATCTCTTGTGGATTTTCCTCCATCATAACCTACCAATGTGGCCCCCAAGTTATTGTAAAACTCTACCTGCCCAAAAGTGTTATATAAAGTTAGTAATTCCCCAGCCCAATCCGTTGTTTTATTTAGGTTTAAGGCTGTATTATTGTACACTTTTGCATCTGCTGGCTCTGCGCCTCTACCTATAAAGTCATTAGGAAACTGCAATTCAATCAGGCCGTATTTATCTCCATCGAACCCGATGTTATTATAGACCTCGACCGTTCTTCTTTCCCCTATACTATGAGGCCAAATACGGGCTAGATAACCCTGGTAATTCGATGCTTTATTATAGTGAATCTTACCTGTTGCTTTAAGGTAAAACATTCCGTTATCTTCATTATTCTGCTTATTAATGTTTTCAAAAGTATTGCCGAAAATATCAAAGTCAAAACCATTACCTAGGTAAACCATGAACTTAGAGCCGAGATTATTTTTAATTGTGTTATTAGAGAAAACAAACCCTTTTAAAACACCATCATGCACCCCTTTTGATCTTACATTCCCGTCTGAATGAAAAGGTCTACCGCCACCATCAAAAGTAAATCCGTTAATTTTAAGTTTATCGATAAACGTTCCCTCGACACCATTATAAACTACTTTATCTGCTCCAACACAATTAACCTGATAACCACTAATGTTCTTTGTGCTTAAACCATTATAAGAAACATTTACAGACTTGTCATGAATATTTATAGCATAACCTGCATTCGCAACCTGAATACCACTTAAATCGACGCTAACGTTCTTTAAATTTGAATGGTCAGCGCCTTTACCATAAATGCCCGACTTAACCTTAAAACTCTGTCCTTCTACGTCAGATAATTTACAGAAGTCATCATAACTAATCTCTTTAACTCCATTAGTAGGAGGGACAATGATTATGGGAGGTTTAATGGAATTTACTAAATCATGAGCCTTTTGGTAGGCTAGTTGTCTTGTAGCAACAGTATCCGAACCTACTATATCTATTTCTATTCCGTCAACATATTTGTAGTGAACTGTTTTGCTTGCAATTGCAGGTGCTTTGTTTGCCATGATTAATTGATTTATTTATGTAAATGTATAACTATATTCTCATAAAAAAATAAAGGGCTAATCTTAACGAATAGCCCCTAACCCTATGAAAACAAAAACATTATATATATAACGAAAAATTGACATAAATATTATCTACCGCTTCGAACCTCTAAAGCTTTTATCCTTTGTTCAAGTAATGACTGATTCATTTTTAGTGCATTTATTTCAAGCCCTATAGCCTCCCATCGCAAGTCATTTTTCTTTGTGTTCTCGACTTGCGTATCTCTTATTTCTTGTACCCTATCGGTTAAGAAACCTAAATTGCTCTGAAGTGTAATAGCGAATATTACAATAGTAACCAAGCCAACGCATAGCTTAATGACGTCAGATAATTTAAAAGTAGCGTCGTTCCAGTTCATCTTTATTGCGGTCATTGGATTTTAAATTTTTGGTTATTAATACATATCAACAACAGTGCCCAATAGTAAATGTTTTTTCTATAGACTAATATTTAAAGTAATCATTCTCAATTCTTTTAAAGTGTTTTTCTATAAGGGCATATATTGCTATACAAAACACATTTATACTTAAAACTAATATGTGATCTGTGATTCCTATGAATGCAGCACACCAAATTATACTTCTTATTATAGCCGACCATAGACATAAATTTAAATATTTAGGGTCGCTTTTGTGAGGTTTAATAGTATGAGGATATATTAATGCGAATAAAGGGGCAACACATACAAAAACATAGCTTAACATGGTACAGGCCAATAATGATTTAGAAACCCAAATAGGACATGTATCTATGTTGCTGATTATTAGTATTACTGCGGTAAACCAAAGCCAATAAATGATAAATATATTCCTCATACTGTTAGCGGCTAGATAAAAGGAACAAATATACAATTCTTGCCAACACATTCATACCTTCCTTGAGGTGTATCATCAGGGCAATTGCACCCATCCCCTTCTTTAGCCACATATCCTGTCTTTAGGCTTAACGCCTTATTGCTAGGGTGACATGCAATCTTCTTAGTAATCTTAATGTGCGTTACCTTAAATTCGTTACCCTCAAAATAACCTTTTGTTTCTAGTATTGCTTTTTTCATACTCTAATTTTTAATGTATAAGTTTATCCAAATATAAAATTTTAAATTGTTATTTCTCGGTAACTATGATATCTAAGTTAGCGCCAGTTACGTTTGTGTAAGTAGGAAGTAAGCCTAAAACCTCATTTCTGTTGGTTACATTAACTGTAAATCCAGTCGCAGATATTGTTGTTATCTTAACTGTTTGGGTATTTGAGCCGTTAATAATGTTCGCCTGAATGTTTGGAGTAGCTGAGAAAGCAGGACTAAAAGTACCAACTAAATTGCCACTAGCATTTGTTGTTCCAGAAACAGTTATTTGTCTTTTACCGTTAGAAACAGGGAAATTAAATAATCTTATCCATCTTCCGTTTCCTGTTTGTAAGTCTGGCTTAATTACCCCAGCCGCTTCGTCGTGAGCCGCTGTAGAACTGGCATCATATTGCCATAACATCATTGTTCCGACGCCTTTTACGGTATCTCCCATCATTCCCATGAACTCCCCATCCCCAGGAATCCTGTCGTAGAGATCCTGCTTGACCTCTACCGCATTGTAAACCCTTGCTGACATTGTTTAAAATTTAAATTGTGAATATTAATTGATTATTTATTTAAATACTTTTACTTTAAATGTAGCTGCCGCTGGATCTAAAGTTGTTACAGGGTTGTTGTTGTCGAATTTAACAGTAACCGTGTTTGTTGCGCTAACATAAGCCATGAACGAGTAGTTGCCCGTAACGGCTAATGTAGCGGCATCAATTCCTAAACTTACAACATCCCCTACCGCTGCGCCTGTAACGGTTATTGTTAATGAATTTGTTGTATTTGAAGTGGTACTTGGGAAATTTAAAGATGCGGATCCTGTTAATTGATATCCTAGTGCGCCAGAACCCGTAGGAAACGTAGCATTTGTAGCTGCTGTGGTTGTAAGTGTTAATGCGTTTGCTCCAGATGTAATCAACGAGCTACCCTGAACTAGAGTTAAGGTAGCTGAAGTAGTAGGAGCTGTTATAGTTACTTTATTTATACTTGATGCTGTAGCTACTCCTAAAGTTGGCGTAACCAATGTTGGACTTGTTGCCAAAACATTACTTCCTGTCCCTGTATTAGCTACGCTAACCAAGTTTTTAGAAGCATCCGTTTGAATTGATTGAGAAGCGGTTAAATTAGGGATGTTGATCGACTGTCCTGTTTCTCCAATAAACCATTTACCATTTTGGTCTACATCTAAAACATACTTTCCGTTTGTTTCATTGTAAATGTAATAATGACCGTCTAAGTCAGACCCAAAATTATACTCCTTGCCATTTGTGGCTGTGTTTTTTATTCTTATCCCTGCAGCATTAGAGGATGTTAATCGAGCAACGCCATTTGATGCGCCACCATCAATATCTAAAGGGTAAGTTGGCGAACCAGTACCTATACCTAAATTTGTTCCGTCGTCAAAAATTCTGCTATTTGCTATTGATGTTGATGATGATGCTTTTGGTAGATAATTGGTTGTTAATCCTGATATTCCGCCGCCTGATATAACAATATTTCCGCCTAACAATAAATTATTACCGTTTACAGTTGCTATATTAGTTCCGCTTACTAAAGTAGCTTGTTTAGTGTTAAAAGTAGTTTGTAGTTGAGCCAAATTCCTTGTATTGGCCTTTGTTGCTAAAATAGATGTATCAGCGGTTAAGGTTAAGTTAGAAGATAAGGAACCCCCACCACTTAAGCCATTTCCAGTTGATACGGTTCGTGTTAAAGGCACGTATGTAGCCGTTGCGCTTGAAGTAGTTAAGTAAGCGTTAAATTTGGTTTGTAAAGCAGATAAAGTATAGCTATTCGCTACTGTTCTTATGGTTGTTGTATCTACTGCAATAGTGTGATTTGGTGTAGTTGTTGGATTTGAAACAATTGAAACAATGCCCACTCCGTCTGTTTTACTAAAATTAGTAACCGTACCAGTATTGCTAGTATATCCGTTTGGATTTGTTGAATTATAAGGGGTATATCCTAAAGCAGCCGTAATCTCTCCGCTTGACGGAGTGTAGCCTATTGCTTTATATAAAGGGTCTGTACTTGATTTAATTACGCTAAACGCTGTTAACGTTTTTGCGTAAGCAGGAACTAGAGGGTCGGTTTCAGTATAACTACTTATATAACCATTAGGATTTGAAGCTAAATAATAAGGCGTTAGAGCTGTTGTTATTTGGCTATTTGTTTGAGCTTTTGTAAAAGAATTAGATACAGTACGGTAAACCGTAGTATCTGGCGACGGTCCCGTTACTGGAGTAGGAACATTTAAAACTCCTGTACTTGAGTTATAACTTGCCGCCCCTGTGCCTGTAGTCGTTAGCGATATTGAACCTCTAGCCCTTGTATTTGTGTAGTATTGATTTATTCCCTCAGTTAGATTTGTTGTTGTTTTAGCCGAAAATTTAGTATCAAATAAAGGGTCTGTTTCGGTATATGAGTTAAGGAAGTTTGATGGATTTCCAGTTAACGGATAATACAATTCATCGTTTTGCGTTTTGGTTCGGTAAGTTGATGAAACCCCCGACCAAATAGGATCACTTTCTGTATAACTTGAAATATACCCATTTGGGTTACTATTTGAATAAGGCGTAAAACCCAAAGCGTTAGTAACCATTAGGGCTGTTATTCCAGAAATATAACCGCTTGGATTTGTAGATAAATAGTAATTGTTAAACTTATTATTTAAGTCTGTTTGATTTGCCAACGTCCCCGTGATGGAACCCCAAACTGTTTGTGATGTCGCAAATTGACTTCTCGGAACCTTTTTAATATCAGAACCGTTTATCACTAAAACGCTATCTGTTAATGTCCCCAAACCGATATACGGAAAACGCAAAGAACCCCTAAAAGAAGTTGTACTGTTTGCATCTTTTCCTATACGAACATTATCGTAATTTAATTGATAGGTTGTTTGAGCCTTTGCAATTACAGAGGTAAGCAAAAGCAATATGAATATTTTTAATTTCATTAGTAAGTTATTACGAATTTTAAAATATCAGAATTTATAGTATCTGGAAGATTATCAATAACCTTAGTATTATCATTGTAAGTAGGCGAAAACCAGCCAGTAACTCCATTTATGTAAACTTGGATTAGGCAATCATCTGGGATGTTATCAGAAGCTAAAGAAACTGAATTGCCAACAACATTAGCTCCCGTTTTATATTTTCGCATAATGTTTGCGTTACCTCCACTTCCGCCTGCACTATTCTCTAATACAAGGTAAATTTCAGTTACTTGCGGTTCAATTACTAAGTAGATATCATCCATTATCGCTCACATCTTGCTCCATTGGAATTTGGCCCTTAATAAAGGTTCTCACAAATCCGTCTGGATAGGTTATTTGTAAATCATAAGCATAATTAAATGCAGGAATACGCCAATGTAATATTTCAGTAAATCTAATCTCGTTATCAGTAATTACAATCGGTGCGCTTATTGCTGTTAGGGTGCTTTCTGTTGAATAAGTAAACACAACCTTGCCTCCGTTCTTTAACTGCATTAAAGCGGTACATCCCGATAAATCAACAGGCACCGTATGTTGTTCATCTGCATAGCAAAGAATACGGAACGCTTTTACGCCATCCCCTTTGTAGAAGTCCGAAAAGTTATATGTTTTTGGCGTGTTCATTTTTAAATAAATTTCAATATTTTTAAATAACTGTCTTCACAAAATCTCCAGAATTATCTATAGTTATTCGATACTTAGTGCCATTATCGGATACATAGTCTATGCCCTTTATTAAACTATCAATAATATCATTTTGGTTTATCACAGGCGACTTAGTGATAGGATTACTCGTTAATGCTGTCTTGTAATTAGTTACAGAATTTCCTTTTATGTAATTATCTAAAATTAAATGGCATCCCAACGAAATAGTTAAAGCATCCGTTACGTTATCTACATCTAATGTTCCAATCCTTAGGTTAGTTCCATTATTCATGTAAACTGCGGCCGCGGTTGTTCCTGCGTCTCGTCTGTAAATAAGATGTTC
>Ga0247815_10000272_pt1 | contig 41060 bp, 77 predicted proteins | sample UWRJL194509B1_FD_181014 | JGI IMG/M metagenome (GOLD analysis project Ga0247815, IMG submission 181014) | Plant litter microbial communities from Arlington Agricultural Research Station in Wisconsin, United States - UWRJ-L194-509B-1 | ecosystem: Environmental > Terrestrial > Plant litter >...
CACGGAGCATCACCTTTTTGCCTTACTTCTCCTTCTATTTTTACTTTTTTAATTTCAGGCTTTAACATCGTACTACAAAAGTGCATAAATTCCGCTGGTCTAAAATCTTCGTCCGTATCAAAGAAACTTTTTCCTGCAAGATTACTTTCTCCGTTTGCGTTATCACCATCTTTGTACCAGGCTGGATTTGAAGCGTAGGCATTGTTTCCAAGATTATAAGGTATATCAGCAATAATTAATTGTGCTTTAGGTATTGCATAAGTCTTGAAGTTTTGGAAGTGGTTGTTAAATATTTGTGCTTTTTTCATAATTTATTTTCAGTTATTTTTTTGTAGTAATGTATTATTGTCTTTGCTATTGATTCGTTAATTTCGTGTTCTAAAATTGATTTATCGAAAGTTGTTATCTTACCGTAATTATCAGTTTGAACAAACCAAAGTCCGTTTCTTTTTACTGGATAAACTTTTATATTTCTTGAATGAAGATAATATATCTGTTCTGGACTTGCTTTTATTTCGTTATGTGTTGAAGTTCTTTTAGCCATCTTGATTGAACTTTAATAATTTCAATAACCACTGAAAAGCCCTTTTCTTTCCAAATATTTTATGTTCTTCTTTATGGCATTTTTCACAAAGAGTTACGAGCATATAATCTAAATACTCCCAAGCCTTTTTTCCTTTTATGTAACCGATGTGATGCACGTGTAAAGTCCTTTCGTAATTATCACACAAACAATTTGAGCAAACAAAATTATCTCTTTGCATTATTTCGGCTCGTTTATTTAACCAAGCAGAAGTTCTTAATTGGTCTTTATATTCCATATTTTTCAAATTTATCAAAACGGCACGTCGTTTGGATCGTCAAATATTGCTTGCATATTTCCAAATTCTACCAAGGGAATTTCTACTTGTTCTTTTTCTGGTTCAACTTCATCGCATAAAATAAATATTGGTGCAGTTGTTCCTTTCTCAAAATAACGACCTGATGGTAAATGATAATCAAATTCTATTTTTCCGCCAATTTCGCCTTGAAACTTCATCTTTGTTTTAAGATTTTCAAAAACAGTCATACTGTCATTTTGTTCATCCCCGAAAAAACGGTAAACAGAAAATCCATCGTGTGTTTGGTTTCTAAAATCTGAACTTCCTGATACATCGTAGAGCGTTGGAGAGTTGTAAAGTCCGTTTGTTCCCTTTTGCATTTTTGTAGGATGTGCAACCAAAAATATTATAACGTTGTGCATTTGCGCAAACATTGTGAGCTTTGCAAGAACATCGTTAATTTGGTCTAATTTATTTCCTTTTGAAGAAAATCCCAACTTATTAAAAGCATCAATTACAAATATATCAATTCCAAAGCTAAATAATTGCTCTCGGAACTTTTCAAATATCCAATCCCAAGTTGGAAATTCTCCGTTTTCAGTTCCTGTAAGGTAAATCTTTTCATTTGCCCAATCACGATATTTTTCAATTTCTTCTTTTGATATTCGTGGGCAATCCTTGTTATCGTAAAAGAAACTTTTTCCGAAAGTCTTTTCTATAAATGTTGTATGGTGCAACTCCAAAGGATGATGTTCTGGACTGAAAAAAGAAGCTTTCATTCCGTAATCCCTAATCAAATTCAAAACATACCATTCAGTAAAATTTGACTTTCCGTGTGATGGTATTCCAGTTCCAGTTATCAAATGACCACGCATTACAGAAAAGACTTTTTTAAGGTTTCCAAAACACGGATGTTTAGGCGAAATTGTTTCAGGTATTCCATTATCATACATTTTCAAAATATCATCGTAAACGTCTGAAACTTTAAAAGTTCCAGCTACTGGATATTTTTCTATGTTTAATATTGTTTTTTCAAGGTTTCCGCTAATCAAATCATCGTTAGCATCCTTGCCCTCAAATCTTATCCTTTCGCATCTGTAACGCCCTAAACGCTGTGCAATCTTTTCAGCTACCAAATCGCCTTTTTCGTCGTTGTCGGTTGCAATGTAGAATTTTTTAATTTCCTTGATATACTTTTCGGAATTAACCCAATAATTATCATTGTCATTTGCTCCGTTAGGAACTGAAATAGCATTTTTTATTCCAATCTGGAAAAGTGCCATTACATCAATTTCGCCCTCGACTATGTAACACTCATCTTGACCTATTACCGAATTAAGATTATAAAAAATTGACTTTGCGTTTTTTGACTGCGTGAACTTTTTGCCTCCTGAACGGTATTTCTTATTTACTAAAACATCCCCCTCAAAATAATTGAAAACTATATTATTTACTTCTTTTGATAATTGTGGTTGGTAATATTTTTCTTCCGTAACCTCAAAATGTTTCAAAGTAAACTGTTCTATTTTCCTACCCTCAAAATATTTTACAATTGCATCTGAAAGTTCTGTGTAATTTTTCCAGTTCTGAATAGGCAAGGTAAAGTTTTCCCTTTCAACTGATTTTTCAATACTATTTTTAAAAAACAACCCCTCGCAATGAAAACACTTACCAACTCCTGAATTAAAGTTTACATAAAGGCTACGATCATTTTTATTTTTTCGTGTTGCCGTGCAAACAGGACATTTTAATTTTGCTGTACCCGAAACTTTGTTGGTTTCTATGAGTTCCCAATTATGAATATTACTCATTGCTAACTAATTAATCTTTTTAAAACTCCTTGTTTGTCGTAGTAATGTCCTTCTGGCGCTTTTTCTCGTTCCTGTTTGTTAAGCCAGTTAATGAAGTGGGTGCAATATTCGGTTTTATTATTTTTAATCTCAAACTGAACATTTAGCATATCATTGTATTTTTTAAGAAATACTTTAACCTCATTTGGTTTGAATTTAGCCTTTGATTGCATTGCTGTATTTTCTAACCACATATCAGAAATTGAAAGTTCATTAAAAATTAAATCGTTTTTATTTTCTTTTTTTGTTTCTATTTCACTTTCATTTTCTTTTAGTTTACTTTCTATTTCTATTTGGTTAAGGGTAGGCTTTTCATTATTTTCTTCAAGGCTTTCCAAAGGCTTAGATATAGGATTAATGGTAGGCTTTTTATTTTTACCTCCTTTTGCACCGCCACGAACTAAATTTAACCTGCTTTCGCAACTTGGAATAAACAATATTTGTGATTTATAAACCACCAATCCAAGCTCTTTTAATTTGGTTAAAATCACATTTAATTCATCTAAAGAAACTGCAAACTTTCTACTCCAAACCTCTAGCTTAATTTCTGTTTTATTGTCGTTTAACATAGCTAAATCTATCAACTCACGGTATAAACCACGTTCTGATAAATTAAGCTCGAAAACGCTTTCAGAATTACCCCAATCTTTAGGATACCAAGTATAACCAAGTTTAGACATTTGTAACCTCGCTTCCGTCCATTAAATCATATAAAATAGAAACATCTATTTCTTTGTGATTTTCTTTTATGTAATTTATAACAACCCCTAATTTTGTTTTATTTCTTACATTGTTTACAGCTCTATTCGCTACAGACTTTTTGTGTTTTGCAATTGCTAACTTATATCCAAGTTCAACATAATTTTTAGAGCCTACTTTATTATTTGACTGTTCAAACAAAAGTTTTAAATAATTTGATTCTGCAAGCTCAACATTTGATAAAAGTATCTCTAACATACTTTCGTTTAACCTAAAATTTATAATTCCTGATATTTCTTCAACATCAAAATTAGGTCTTGTAATAATTTCTTTTGCTATATCCGTAGATACTTTTCTGATAATGTCTTTCATCATTATTTTTTTATTAATTAAAAACAAAAACTCCCTATTCGCTGGCTGAAGTGGTACGCCTTAAAATAGAGAGTCTGTTAAATACGGTTGTTTGATTCGAGTACCACGTCGAAAAACATATAGGCAAATATATAAATAATAATTCAATACACAATGCTAATCGTGTTTTTGTTGTAGATTATTTTACAAGTTCATCAAATATTAAATCAAAAACAGTCTGCAATAGTTCACGGTTTTTGTGATTGTTCCTATGTGCTTTTATTCTGATTTCAATTCCTAAATCTTCGTGAATACCAACAACAGTACTTGGTACTATTCCGCACATTTGACCTCCTGTATATTTATGTGGTTCAACTGATATTACAAACTGTTCTTTAAATTTTTGTATTCTTTCTTTTGCTGAATCCATAATCTAATTTTTGTTTAGTTTGTTATAAAGTTCAATTGTTTTTTCTTTTTCTGATTGGGGCAGTTTGTGAATTGCGTAAGTATAAGTATTACCAAATTTGTTGCACCTTGTATCGGTAACCCTATCTAGTTTTAAACCGTGAACTAATTGAAGTTGCGAAACTCTTGTTCTGTATCCTGAAAGGTAGGGAAAATCAAATATTGAAACGTGTCCTTTAAGTATTAAAGTAAGTAATACCTCCTGCTCGCTTGTTTTTGGAAAAGCGTAACCTTGAAATAAATCTTGTTGCTTCATAATCAATAAGTTTTTAGTTCCTGCCAATCTTGATAGCTCCAGTTGGCTATCTTCTTATTCCAAAGTGCTGATTTTGGGTTTTTACGCAGTAGAATCATAGCCTGTCCTGTTGGCATTTGTAGTTTTTTAATATTTGCTTCGTGACCTGGCTTTGTTTTGGATGTGTCGTACCTTTTTTTAACGTGGGTATCGATAAACTGTTTATAAAGATTTACGTCTAAGGTTTCAATCACTTCGGTAATATCGATAAACTCCTGCTTAAAAACCAATTTATGCAATAATCTTCTTGCGTGACCGATAGTGGCGTGATATCTGTTTAAAGGCTCATAAGTTACGCGTAAGGCATCTTTTTTGTATTTGTCAGTTATGTAGTGCCTGAACCAAACTATTGAAGCATCTCGCTTGTCACCGTTTATTTTTATGCCGAACGTTTCATTTATTTTATTTACGAGTTCGTGGCACTCTTTTAATTTTTCTTCGTTTGTTTCCATTAGTCAAAATTCATTAATATTTCTTCGTTCGGGTTTGGGATGTTTACTCCTAAAAATTCGGAGCTCCATTTTTGGATTTCCATAATATACTCCATAAATTGTGTAGTGGTCATTTCCGAACTGCTTATTTTTTCCGTGATGCACTCGCCGGTATCGGTGTTTATGATTTCCTTTTCAGGGGCAAACATCTTTAAAAGTATATTATAGTGTATGTTTTCGGCTGTTCTCCATTCGCCTGTACAGTCTTTTAAGCCTTGTTGTACTATCGGAATAACAACGCCCCAAAGGAATCTGTTTTGTTGATTAGAACGGGTCTTTTTAACCTTTTCGATTGTAAAGAAACATTCCTTACCCTCGAAACTATTTACAGCTTCGAGGATTTGGTTTATGTTTCTTTTAAACTTTCCGTTTAATACGTTGGTTCGGATTTGGATTTTCATTAGAATTGCTGTTTTTCCAAGTAGTATTGCATAAACTCATTACGTAATTTTACTACTTTTTCAATTCGTGAAATAATGTGGTTTATAAATTCCTCGTCACGTTCAACGATAAAATGATGCCACATTTCTTTACCGTTATAAATTATGTAGTTGAAAAAGTGACAGCGTTTTGACTTGGTGCATAGCATTTGAAATTGCATCTGTGCAAAATATTCAGCATCGATTGCCGGTAATCCAACTCGAACCAATTTAAAGAACTTTTTAGGGCGAGGGCATTTAATTTCCAAGCATTCATCGTCAGAAACTAAGCCATCTGGACTTGCTCCTGCATCTTCTCCATAAGGAAAGAAAGTCGCCTCTTGAACTGGTACGAATTGCAAAATCATTAACTCCTGGAATTTTCTAAATGCTAAAGGTTCTAATTCAATTCCTCTTTGCATATCTGAAGAAGTAAAATTATCTTCTTCGTCGGCACCGTAAACCAATTCAATCGCTTTTTCTTCTGCATAGGTTTCGATTGCATCGTTGGTCATTTTCAAACCCTCTTTACCGAGTATTCGAGAAACAGAAGAGGCGGTAACTTTGCCTCTTCTTATTTCAAACCATTCTTTAGACCTTTGCAACATAAGCTAAATATTTAGCCTCTATTTCAGGCGTTATTTCATATCCTGCTTTTATCCTTTCAATTGTTGCTCCTGCTTTTTTTGCGGGTTCAAAATTAATTTCTTTAAATTCAGGTTTAGCTGCATTAAGTTTTGGCTGTATAGGTCTTATTCTAACCCCTTGAGTAATTCCACCCGCAACTGATTTTACATTTTCGTCGATGTATAGCTCAATCGGAATATTTTTCCAATTCTCTACAAATGGATCACCCCCTGCAAAAGTTTTGATTTGCTTTGAGTTTGTAACGTTTAAAACAAGTGGTTTGATTGGCTCAACAAAATAAGCAATATTGAAATCGCCTTTTTTTCCTGCAACCTTAATTCCCAATTCCTGCTTAACCTCTTTTATTGTAAATGTTAGAGGTTTTTTTTGTTCGATAAAATCTTCTAAATCCGCACTTCCTAAATGGTCAGATTTAAATACATTTCTGTAATGGTGTTTTTTTTCTGTACTCATAATTTCGATATTTTTTTGGTTTTTTACTACTTAAAGATAAGGAATATTATCTTTATTTTAAAGGGTTTTTGATCCTTATTTCCGATAAGTATTTATCTAATTTTACGCGTTCTTCTGGTGTTACTCTCCTGCCATATGGGGTACGTCCTTCTGGTTTTCTGCCTGCACCCTCACGTTTACCGCCCCTGTTCTCGGAGCGGTTGGGTTTTAAATTTTGTGCCATTATACCAATTATTTGTATTTTTATAATTTGTATTTAACTAATTCATTTCCTAAATAATTTATTAACTCAGGAGCATTATATAACAAACCGTTAACTCTATTTAATCCACCCATAAAATGCGAATCGTTATAAACTGAATGTGTAACATAAATCAAACCCTTTAATTCTTCAACTTCAATAATAAAACCACAAAGGCTTTCTATTCTGCCGAAATTTACTTTCATGTTTTGTTCTGTTCTTAAAACATCTCTTCCGTTTATGTTGCATATTGAAAATGTAGTTGTCATAATTTTTAGTTTTTACTTGATAACCACTTCGTTGTTGTTATCTGAGTACAAATATACACTTACTTTTGATACCCGCAAGCATAAATCAAAACTTTAACATTTTACAAGTATTTAAAGTAACTGTAAATGAATTTTAAGATTATATAAACCCATCCAAATAAGACAAGTTTAACGATGAAAAAGCTTATTCTTTCCCGGCGGTTCATTGTTCGGTTGCTTTTTTGATTAAATCGTCAATCATATTATGCATGAAATGATATTTTCCAAATTCTACTTTTGCTCTTTCTAGCATTTCCAACATTTCAGGAGCTGATGCGATTAGTTTTGCGTTGGCTTCTGATTCTTCAAGTTCTGGTGTTCTATTTACGTTACAGTTCTTCCAAACTTCAGCTACAAAATATCCTTCACAAGTAATTGAACACAGTAAATTGCTGTTGTCATTTTTTTGGTTGTTAAATTGTTCTTTGTTTATTTCCCAATTTCCTTTCGAGTATTTACTATCCATCTTATTTATTTTTTTCAAGGTTATGAATAACTTCTTCCAATTTATCTATTTTACTTTCGTAATCGTTCTTCTGTGAGTTTAACTTACGCTGTAAATCCGTTACATCTTCAATCATTGAGTTGTAAAGCTCCGTGAATTTGTCCTGCCAATACATTAGCCTTTTCATTAATACGATAATGATGATTATCGCGGTTATTCCAAGTACAATGTTTATAGCTCCAATTGTCATTTCCTCTTTTTGTGTAAATGGTGTTTCCTGTATTGTTATTGTGTTTTGCATATTATTGGTTATTATAGATTTCGTTTGCCTTTTTTATTGCTTCGGTTGTGGCTTCTTGGCGAGTTTTACATTTATAAAATAAACATCCTGTTTCTTTATTGTAAACGCTACTAAACTCTTTGTATCCATTGTGTTCCCATTCTATATTGAAGTTAAATTCAGTTCTGCAAGTGCTTACATATACACTTATATATATTCCAACAGAATCAAAATATTCTACAATAACATTTGTCTTAAAAAGCTCATTTTCATTATCGAAACAAAAAGGAAATTCTTTTACAAATTCTTTTAATGAAAAATTTAATTCTAAATTATTTAAAAAATCTTCCTTTGCTTTTCCTGTGAGTAGTTCCATAATTAATTTGGTTTAATGAGTTCGTAATTAGTTTCAACTGTGTTTGCGAAATCTCTTTCGACTTGGCTCAATGGTTTGTCGAAATCTGAATTGTATGGTTTGATATCTTTTATACCATCAATCAGAATTGTTTCTTTACGCAATCTTTCCTTTTCTTGAGCCATTTTATACATAAAATCAGCCTTAACTTTGTTGTAGAGTGTTACGCTTTCTTCAATGGTACTTTCTACCGTTAAAAGCTCTAAAATCAATTGAGCCTTGTTTTTCTGCTCGATGTTTCTGAAAATGTTTAAGAGTATTTTTTTCATGGTTTTTGTTTTTAGTATTGAACATTATCTAGTTCTATTTGTATTTCATCAATTTCAGATTCTAATTGTGAAATCTTGCTTTGTAGTTCCGAAACTTCATCTTTTAGATTGTCGTTTTCTTTTTCCAAATCCTCTTTGTCACAATATAAATCATTACCCCATTCTCTTAAATCTGAATTTGCAGAACGAATTTGCTCTAAAATTTCAATTCCTTTTTTTACTTCTGATTGCATTTCTAAAAGTTCATCAGAATTATTAACGTCGTATGAGTCTAAATTATTCAACACATCAATAACATTATTAATCATAGGGCAAGTATTTCCGATTGGTGCGTTATCTCTCATTATTCCAATGTTTTTAAAAATTTAGTAATCCTGTTTTTTAGAAACGTGTCATGTTTCTGTGCCGAATATTCCCTAATGAAAACTAATTCTGAATGTATGCTGTCTAAAAGCTTTTCATTTCGTCCAATAGCCTCCAAAATCTTATCTTCAAATCCTGTTTCCATTGCCTCACGGATTGTAAGGTCTTTTTCCTCTTCAGAATCTATTTCGGGTAGGTTCGATGGGTGCTGTGAGTTTCCAACACCTAAATGGTCGTGGTCGTAGTCGTTCATTTTATATAATATTAAAATTTGTGTCTATTATAGTAAAACCATATTCTTTTTGATATTCAGAACATCCGATGCTTCCTACACCGAAATTAGTTTGTTTTTTATCTTTAATAACCATTGAAGTTGGACGAGATAGATAGTTTTCGTGCCATTTTAATTTAGTTTTAGTCAATGTTTTTATTTTATCAAAGTCTGATTCATTTTGTATTAAAACCGATATTCTTTTCATAATGTCAATATTTTATTTCTAAATTTAAAAACACTTCTTCTCCGTTCTCAATTCCTTTGATTGATACTTTGGTTTATTTTAAGCCGTTTAACGGCACGTTTTCTAATTTTAAGTATATTCCTAACTTAACTTCATTTCCTTCAACTGTTAGTGTTTTTTGACCTAAACTAACAGCTAATTCGAAAGTTAATTCAATACTTGGTTTAATGCTGTTTTGCGCCCTTGAAAGTCTTGAAATGTTTATACCTGACTTTTCCGATAACTCCCGAAGCGATAAACCGCTTTGCTCGATGTAGTTCTTTAAGATGTTGTTTTGCATTTATTGTCTATTTAAGTTGTTTTGAAACCTTATCTTTTACTTCTGCTGAAAAGAATGTCATACTTTGATGAACGTAATCAAATCCGTGTTTTTTGTCCATTACCCAACCACTCATTACTATATCTCCTTCTGGAACTAATTTTAAATTAAAATTAGAACACATTTTGTTTACAGTTAATTCAAAAGTTATTAATTTTTTTCCTGCCTTTATGGTTATTGGTTTCATAATTTCTATTTTTTAATTGTTGTTTTTAATTCTGATACAAATATACATCTTGTTTTCTTATTTCAAAATAGAAAACATATATTTAACAAAACATTAACAAATAAAAAACCCGACTATCTCTAATCGGGTTAACCAAAAACAATACAAAAACATGAAACTATGAAAATCACTTGTCAAATATAAACAAAAAAGAGTTCTCTTTGTTATCAGGAACGCTTTTTCTAATTAACCAACCAAAATTATTTTCTTATAACCATAAGATACATTATGACTATAACTATGTTATGTAACAATTGATCGAATCCAAATACATACCAATGAACAGGCTTTTTATTATCTGTTACGTTTGGGAAAAAATAATTTATATTACCCTTTAGTGTATCTATAATAAAATGCGTTATCAGTTGTAATAAAAATAAATTTATCAATGTATTAATATTTGTGTAAAAGTATAAAAAACCACACATCAATAACGCGTGTACCAATGCGTGACAAAATATAGGAAACAAAGGCTTGCCCAAATATTTTGCTTTAAGCATCCAGGGAGTAGATAAATGCGTGAAGTCAGCCAAATAATGGAATGCGAACAAACCAATAATAATTATAAAGTTATCCATGATAATATATTTAATTCAAAATGTAATAAAAAAACCCATCAAGTGACAGGTTTTTTTTGGAATCTAAAACTTTGGACGGTATTTGATTTCAATAATACAAATATAGTTATTTTTTCAATATAATGATAACTGCAATTGCAATTATTACCCAAAGAAACGGATTGTCAAAATATTTTTCCTCTTTGGTTTTTTCTTTGGTTATAGTTTGATCGTTTAAAGTTCTTATTTCATTCCGTAAAAGCTCTATTTCCGCACCGATGCAGTCTGACTTTGATATATTGCCGTTATTGTCATAATAAGTCTTTAAAACAGTTCCTTGACGGCTTACGGTGGTTATTACGGTATCTTTGTATTTAATAACCGGCACAATATAAGTCACCGTATCGCCTTTGCGTATTTCCTTTGTTTCGATCCGCTCGGTAAAATCAATATCGTTCTTTTGCTTTGATGCTTCCTTTTGGATCTCGCAGGATTGAAGTAAAATAGCTATTAGAATTATTTTAATTATTATTTTCATCTATTATAGTTAAAGTGTTTGCCTCTTTTAATCCGTATTGATATTTGCAATTATCGCATTTATGTATTTTAATATCGACTCCGTTCCTAGTTTGTTTTAAATGTCTTTTAATTTTACCTATAAAGCATTTACCACACTTGAATAATTCTATAATTTGTTTCATAATTTTATTTTTTAGTTTAAGCAAATATAAATAAAAAAAGCCTCTCTGATGAAAGGCTTTAAGTTTTGTTATTTTTCTGCTTTTTCGAAAGTGCAAACATATTCTTCTCCTGCTTCAAAAAAGTCTAATGCTTCGGGATTTGTAATGTGCATTTTAACCGTTGCATTTGGAGTGTAAATACTAAATGTTTTGTTTTCTTCCGAAGTGTTTGTAACGGCTGAAAGATTTGCCTCGATGTTACTGTTTCCAAAGTCTGTTACTGAACCTACCTTGAACTTTGCTAATAATTTTCTCATTTTAATTACTTATTTTTTTAAATTGTTAGCCACAAATATAGGAAATGTTTTCAATAAAAAAAGCCTATCGGATGAAAGGCTTTATTTTTATAATTTTCGATCTAATTTTTAACTGTATATTCAGTTAGCTTAATTTCCCTTTTGACTTGCAAATCTAACAGCCATAATCGGGTTTGTTCGGAGTTGTGTTTCATTACTTCATGATTTTAGTTTTTTGGTTAATGTTTAAAAAGTCAATTTTTTATTTTTTATAGATTCCAAATATAGTAAACTTTTCAATACAACCTAATGAAGTTGTGAAATATTTTAAGTTAGTATTGGATAATCTCCGTTTTTGGTTCGTTCAATCAATTGTTTTGTGGTAAACCCGAATGTTTTTTCAAAGTGCGGATAATCCTTGAATGATTTGAAGTTACCGCCCCAGAACCAGCCACAATTTTTAAAGTACTGAACAACGGCTAAAAAGTCATTATTCAACTCCCATGATGCAGTTTCAAATGTTCCATTTTTATCTTTGTCGTAAAGCAAAACAATATCAATTGCTAATCCAAAGTTATGGAACGATTGACCTCCTTTTGCATTTGTTACAATATTGCCCGGCTTTGTACGTCCCAAAGCATATAAATCGTTTTGCTCGTGAATTGTTCTTAATGTATGGCTGAAACGCAACCTTACGTGTTTTCCGAGTAGTTTTTCGTTTGCGTGAGTGTACATCTCCAAAGCTTCTTTTCTTATGCTTGGATGCAGTAATTGAATCCTGTCTACTGTGATTTGATCTAAAGCCATATTTCTATTTTTTACCTGTTAAAAAGTTAATTAAGAATGTTCTTCCTGCATCTACCAAACTGCCTAATAAAACATCTACATTTAGTTTGTATAATGCGTATTCAACAATCTTTTCACTCGTAATCGCCACCGTTGCTATAACAAGCGGTTGTATATCTGAATCAATAAATCTATTTACTAATCCTGATGATAGCCAAGCTAATCCAACACCTGATATAATGGATATAACTGCCCTCTTAATTGTCATTTGTTTCGTTCCCATTTCTACAGCTATTTTTACACTAACCCCGACTAATGCAGGAATTAGTACTTTAACAAACAGTGCCAGTGTTTCATCTATTATCGGTAGGTTTTTTTCTGGCATAATTCTTAATAGTAAAATAAGTTATAATAAGGGTAAATAACAATTCGTTTAACTGTAATTTAGTATTATCGAACCACAATTCGTCTGCTAAATTATTCAAAGATATGCAAAATAAAAAAAATGCAATCCAAAGTTTTTTGAAATTTATAAATATGAATAAGCAAATAATTGAAATAAATAAAGCATTCCCTCGTTGAAACAAGAGAATGCTTTCATCTTCTGTTAATCCTAATCTATCCCAAAAAAGAAAAGTCAAGACTATGATTATAGTTGCAATATTTAATAATTGCTTATACACGCCTTTTCGGTCTAGTTCCGATAAGTTCCAATTCGGCATCATCAAGCACTTTCATAGCTTTTTCAATTGCTTCTTTTTGTGCTGGTGTAGCGTCTACTTCAATGTAAGTTTTCATTTCAATTTATTTAAAGGTTATTTTTCAATCTCTACTCCGAACATCTTTGACAATCCCCATACAACAGCATCGAGTGATTTAATTCCCAACATAAGTTCATACTTAAAACCTTCGTCAACAATGTTTGTTTCTGCAATGAATATCGTAATTGCACCTGTCAATACAAATGTAATTCTAAACATATTCTTGGCCCAAGTTGGGGTAGGTGTTTCAAATGCCTTTGCTGTAAAGGCGTGTGTAGTTCTTTTTTTCATATCATTTCTGTGTTATGAGCACATCTACAGAAGCGCCGTTTACATTGCTCCAAGTCGGCAATAATCCTACAACATCGGTTCGATTCCTGACCGTTACCGTAAAACCTGTAGTGCCTATTGACGTAATCCTAATATTTTGATTATCGGGTGCGCCAATAATATTGGCTTGTATGTTTGGGGCGACTGAATAGGAATTTGAAAATACGACCGTATATTGACCGCTGGCGTTTGTAGTTCCTGAATAGGTTTCTTGTCTTTTTGCCGTTGTACTTATGACTCCTGATGAAATATCGATACCTGTTCCTGCAGTATAATTTATTGGATCTGTATATCCTGTTATTTCAGAAGTAGAATAGATTGGCTTTAATGGTTGTTTCGCCCAACTTGAAATATCAGATGTATTTAATTTTGTATTCAGGCTGTCGCTTAAATGCCAAACCTGCTCCTGCTTTACTTTTAAAAGTTCTTTTGGGTATAATCTAAAGTGATAATCCCAATTTCCATAACCGTACTCTGTGATGCTATCAAGTACCATAAAGTGCATGAATCTTTCCGTGTCGTAATTTACCGTTGTGCCATCAAGAGTTACAGGCTCGTAAAAATACTGCGCCTTTGCCGTCAAAAAGCTAAAAGCTAATAATAAAAATAAAATAATTCTTTTCATCTGTAAAAATATTTAAGGGTTGTTTGTTATGCCATATTTATTATAAATGGCTTGTTTCTGTTCTTGATACTGACTTCTTTTAAAATCATATTCATTCTGTATTTCTTCTGGAATTGGAACGCCCCGCATCATAAGTTTTTGAGTATGCTCGAATATCAATGAAGATATTTCTGAACGTGTCTGATTCCTCAATGATTCTATTTCGGTTTCAGCCTGTATGTATTTTGGGTCTTCAATTTCAATTTCAATTATTTCCCAAGATTGGTTTAAATCTTCCTTAACTAAACTTTCTTCAAATCCACCATCGGGATTTATCGCTCTATATTTTTTCATCAGAAATATTTTAAGAAGTTAGGTTTTTTAGAAAATGTCATTACCCTGGCTAATTGGCATAGATAATTTGATGTAGCAATAGGAGCTATACAGTTCAATGATATTCTTGCTGCTCTCCAACTTGAACCAGTTACGGAAAGTGGTATGTTTGAAGTTACGGTAACATTATAAACAACCGCACCTGTGAGTAAATTTCTTATCTTGCATCTTACAGATGAAGCAGATTCTACTTCGAACATAACATAAAGCCAATCCGAGGCGCTTGTCAATGTTAAAGGCGCAGCTGTGCTAACGGTAGATGTCAAAGAACAGCTAAACGATAACTGATTGTCAACTATTTCGATATATATGCCGTTTAGAGATGGGTCGTTTGGATTTGTGCCCTGCAATTCTACCAAACCAAAACGCCCTTTTACGTTTGTTAGCTGGCAAACATTTATTACAAAGAACATAACGCTACCTACATAGACAGGATTGTTTCCCGATACACCTACAGAATAACCAGTATTGGCATTTGAAGCATTACCCCTTATAGTCCAACACTCCAAAATATCGCTAGGACGGGTAAGCCTTAATGCGGGATCAATCGAACCGGATGTTTGTGCAAGTGTTCCACTTGCAAAAGCCGATATGTTCATGGGATAAGTAGCAAGAGTTGTATTGAATGAAAAATCAAAGAAATGCTGTTGCATATAATCGATTATATCCTCCTTTAATGCCAAAGCATCGAATACAGCGTTTTGGCTTGGCGCTTTGTCTGTTGTTCCGTCCGATATGCTGTCCTGTACTTTTGAATCAGCGTAACCGTTGGCGTTTGTGTTGGGTGAATTATCACCTGTATTTGTTCCCGATAGGTTTGAGCCCCCAACAGTTCCGACTGCCGAAACGGAATCGGGTGTTATGTTCCCTAACCCGATTATAGGCGTGGTTGTTCCTGTGGCAACCGTAACACCATCTGTTCCAGTAACTTCTGTTACTGTTCCCGCACCTGCAACAGCAGTAGATATTTCATCAACTATTTTATCACTACTCCAAGTTGTATTTGTACCTGTTAATCCATCATTAATTATGTCATATATTGTCAACATAGACACCCAAATAATACCGTTATATTGCCATAGCTTAACAGGGTTGTTCAACAAGTCCTTTTCTATGTAGAAATCTGCAATATTATATTCTCCTGGTGGTGTTGTATTAGGATTGTTTGTACCCTCGTAAAGCCTTATTCCTGCATCGGATATTGTGCCAAACATATTATAAACCTCATTTATGGCATTTACCAAATTAGTCTGGTCAGCTGTCTGAAGCTGTGACAATACACCAATAAGAAGGTTAGGCTGTTTTACCATTTCCTCCAATATAGGATTTAGCACGTTTGCCGTTATCTCATTGTTACCGTTGGCTACAATGAAAGCGTTTATCAAGTCTAAAACTTCCTGCTCTGTCATATTATTTCCTGATTATTGAAATCATCGTTAAAGTCATTATTGAAATCTCCGTTGATGTCAAAGATAACATCTTGGAAATTATTGTCGAAATCTTCCTGCTCTGTATCACGTGAAGATTTATAGATTAGTGGCGGTAAATCCTCCAAAGAATCATTTAGTGAATTAAGCTTTATTACAGCTCCACCGCTTCCATTATGTGGGTCATAATTATAATTTGCCGTAGACAATCCAAACTCAAAACCAAACACCTCAATCGTACCATCGTAGTACTGACAAACGGCAAAATAATCTGAATAGTCCAATTGTGTGAACAAACATTTTATAGCCTCTGAAACTCCCAAAACAACGATATTAACAGAATGATTATATTGCGGTATGTTTTCGATCATTGTCTTTTCGAAAGTCCCGAATATACTGCTTGAGTTTTCGTTTATTGTAAACCTGAAACCTGAACGGCTATCAATTAGATTAAAAAAAACCCTGTTGTAGCAATCATAGTTTTCTTCTATATCTATTCGTGAAGTGACAATACGTTTATTTAAAATATCGGCACGGTTTACAAGTACCACCTGTTGATAGTACTTCTTTGAAACGCTCACGCAATCCAAATTCAATCCCTGCCTTAACTGTTCACAACTCATCTTCTTGGCTTGCTAATGTTTGAACTCCTGAAACCGTAACCCTTTGCCTTTGTGCCTCCGCATTTATCAGAACCGCAACCGCAGTATCCGCATTCCTTTGCATCGAACCAATCGAAAGTAGTTTTATTGGCACAAAGGAAATGCAATGTACCATCAAATGCAATTTTACCCATGTTTCGGTATTTATCCGCGTACATTTGCAATTGCTTCAAATCAACAGGCAAGGAAAAATCATTTGTTTTTTGAACCAATCCTGAAGCCGTATCTGAATAACCGTTAATTATTAAATAACGTGAGTATGAATAGTATATTAAAACAGTCTTAACCCCTTGATGTTTGATTGTCTTACCCTTGCAATTATCATAAGTTCCTCCTAATATTAAATTACGCTTCAATTCGTAGTCTATCGGTTGGTCTGGTGGAGTATCGCATTCAGGATCTTCTTCACATTCTATAAGAGCCAATTCATAGGCTAAAATCTCGTTCCATATATCCAAAACATCACTCCAAAACGAACAATAAAGCTGTGATAAATCAAATTGCAAAGCCTCGTTTTCAGCAATGCAAAGTTTTTCATTGTCACAATGCTGTGCAACCTGTCCTATGCAATTATAATCTAGTTTTACTAACATAATTTTAAAGGCTTGGAATTAATATTTCTTTTTGAATTATTGGCTTAATCTCGCAAGGAAAACCTAAATAAGTAAGGGTTTCTGAAAGCTTCCATCTTTCGTCTTCGGTCTGCTCGTTGTAGAAAATCTTTGCCTGTTCGTAAGCTTCTCCCGATGTACCGAAAAGTGTTCCTGAATTTGATAAAACAAGTATTTCAGGAATAGAATTGAATGCGCCCAAAATGGAAACCTTTAAATCTTTTTTCATTTCTGAAAACAATTTGGGGTCAAGGTTTGGTTTAAGCTGAAGTACGTGCATTGTTTTAGTAATATCTTCAGCCGTTGCCAAATCAAGTCTAAATAATGATTCCGTATCTTCTCCATCCGCACCCATCCATAAGGAAATGTTTTTATTAACCGCATCTATCTGCTCTTCATCGATACCTTGAGTAATAATTGCAGTTTTTCCCAAGAAACCTCCTCTTACCTCACGATTCTCATAAAGTGAAATACGATATTCAGTATCTGCATCGTTATAATTTGGATCGATTGGCGCTAAAGCATATTTGTACTCCGGAGTTAGGTTAAGATAAAAAACCTGGCCCTTGTAATAAGGTAGCATTTCAGCTATATTTTCGGTAGGTTCACCTTTTTTTTCTTCGTAATCAGACTTAATCTGTGCCAATATTACATCCTTATTCTTATTGAAAGGATAGAACCATTTTTCATCTGTCTTTTTGTTGTTTCCGAATGTTTTTTTTTCGCAGTAATCACGGTAATATATCTTGCCATCATACTTATCATCATCTTCTTTTGCTATACGGCATTTAGTATAATCCAAAACATCAAGAGAACGGGCAACAACTCCTGTCAAATCATCATTTAAACCAAAGCCAACGTGAATAAAAACTCCACCCTGCTTTGCCATATTCTGACCACATATAGAAATAACATTTGAAAGTTTGTAGTTTTTAGCCTTGTTTACGATAACGTCCTGGCTTTCCAAAACTAATCCCTTACCCGAAATGTATTTACCCATAATCCTGGATGCACGTGATGCGGTCGGACTGTTGTTGACTATCCTTTCAATCCTGTTTGGATAAAGGTTATCAACATCATTCCAATAAACATCCCCATCCTTTTTATCCTCTTTCAAGGGTATGATTCTGGAGAATAATTCTATAAGAGTGGCACGAATAGATGTAGACATTAGTTTTTAGGTTTAGTCGTTCTTTTTTTTCGTTCCTTTTTTACAGGAATAACTTGTTTAGTTTCAATGATTTCATCCAATATAGGATTTAGTACATTGGCTGTTATTTCATTATCACCGTTTGCTATAACTGTTTCCGTTGCGGTTTCTTTTTCTTTTTCTTCTTCTTCTTCAGGCAGAACAGAAAACAATTCCTTACGCTTTTCAATTTCTTCAGGTGTTCCGTAAGTCAGAAAGTTTTTAACGAACTCTTCTGTAAAGTTATTATCGTAGCTTCTGAAAGTCCTTTTATCAATACGATAAGCAAATATCTTATTCTGTATTTTCTTTAATTTGAAAGTATTTTTCATCTTGATTTCTTTGGTGTTTAAAGTTACTAAATTTACACCATTTTTTACCTTTGAAACAAACTTTTTCCAATCACTTGAAAACGTACATCCGGCACAGTTAGGGCGTGTTCCAAAAACAGTATAAAACGATTCTATATAAAAAGCCATAAGGTTAGAATCTCTCCTAACCTTATCACTATTTATTAATATCAGTTCTTGAATATCCATTATACGCTTGGAGCTTCATTAGAAAAGTTCGCATCAAAATCGGCAATCTCTGAACCCGCAGGATTTGATTTATAAACGAATGGCAAGAATGATTCTTGATTATCTTCCAAGTTTGAAAGCGTAATCAAAGTACCGCCTCCACCCTCTTGGGTATCGAAAGTATAATCCCCTGTGGTAAGTCCATTGTACAATCCGAAAATCTCAATTGTGTTTCCGTTCTGGAGTGCTGCAACAAAATTTCCTTTATCCAAAGCGGAAAGGATACATTTTGACTCCTCAAGCACGTTCATAATCAAAGCCTGTACCTGATGATTGTATTGCAGGTTCCCGTTATCGTCACGTGATTTGTCAAAGAAGCCTTTTATTGATGAACCGCTTTCGTTGGCAGTAAATCTATATCCTGTTTCTCCATCTTTCAATGAGAATTGTACATTGTATGCACATTCAGGAGCTTCTTCGGTAGGAACGGTTACAACAATCGAATCGGGGTCGATAGAACTCCTATTGATTAAAACCAATTGCTGATAATATTTTCTTTGAACTACGGTAAGGCAAGAATTATCTTGCCCTGCCGTTAATGTTCCACAAATACTTGTTAAAGCCATAGTATTTTATTTTTTAAAGATTAAACTGATGGAGGTGTTGCACCCATTCCTGCTAAAATAAATGAATCCAAAGGCACACCTACTCCGAAAAGACTTGCCCCTTTTACATAGATTTCATCTTCTCTTTCATCATAACCTACTTTGAATCTTTTCAAGGTATCTTCTGTTTCGTAACCCAAAATCATATTTTCTCTACGAGTTAAAATGATTCTGTTTTTATCAACATACAATCCTGTTGCCGGGTCATACAGCTCTTCAACAGATTTCATTGCATCCAAAAATGGCATAGGCTCGATTGGAATACCGAACACTTGTAGGTTATCCCAAACAAACAATCTAGCTTGAGTAATTTTTGATACATCGATACAATCGCAATTGTATAGTGATTTGTCTGAAGCTGTATTAAGGAATCCAGCTAAAAGCATAGCTAATCCCCTATCCATTCTCCAAACCATATTGGTAGGGTCAAACCAAGGTTGAACAACTGCCTTATTATACATTTCTGTAAGGTAGTCGTAAAGATCCTGTCCTGTTGCAATATTCTGTGCAGAAGGTGTACCGCCTGAGTTTTCAGTAATGTCAACTCTGTTTTCAGCCGTTGCTCTTGCATCTAATTGAACAAAGAAACCATCATAACCATTGATTAAAGGATCTGTTGATTCTGAATCAGCAAAATAAGCAACCCTGATTTCAGCGTTGAAATGTTTCTTTTGGAATCTTTCGATAATGAATTGAACTACTGCTGAATTAATATCATCAGAATTCATTTTTTTCCAAGTATCAAAGAAAATCAAAAACTCATTGCTGAAGTTCTCCATACAGATTGTAAGTTCACATCCAATTTGACCTAACGTCCAAGTGTATGTTGACCAATTATCTGTAATATCACAAGATGGTAAAGTACAATTTCCTTCCGTAAAAGGGAAAGCACCAAAATCATTTTCATCTTGAAGGATAGGTAATTTGCTTCCTGACCTCACTTCTGGAAAGTTAGGGTGTGTATCCTTAATGTTTTTAACCGCAAATGTTTGAGTATAAATCAAATTTGCAATAGTCATTTTTTCAGTTTCGGTCAATCCGTTAAGTCCTGAAAGAATCGTGCTTAAGCTGTCGATATATGCCATTTCTTATTTAGTTTTATTAGTTGATAATTTAGCAATTGCATCTGAAAAGTTGTTTTTCCCTTTTGCAACTTCTTTTTCTTTTGCTTTTTCCCCACCTTTTGGAGCAGACGCCGAAACAATACTTTTGTAGTTATTTATGATTGTTTCTTTTTTAGCATTTTCAGCAGTCAATGTTTCAATCTGTTTTGCAGAAGCGTTAACCACTTGCTCAAGTTGAGCCGTCAAAGTGTCGATTTCTGCTTGCAATGCAACGGCATATTCACTTAAGGTTTCATCTGATGCTTCGATGATTTCAGTTAAAACCCCTGCTTCAAAAACATAAGTTTCGCCTGATTTCATTACGTAGCTTCCAGAAGCATCTTGTCCGTCGATTCGAGCATTGGCTCCAACTTCTACAACTTCATCTTCTTCAAGTTCGTAGAAATCAACTTCTTTTTCATCGGCTGTCATAACCAATTTGTTTACAGCCATAAGTCCAACAGACTTTAGAAAGGCTTCCGCTTTTGCCATAATACCTGGCGTTTTTTTGTTCTTATTCATATCAGTATCTAATTTATTAGTATTAAATCTTTTTAATGCAACAGGTCTTAAGACTTCTTCAATTGAAGTGGCAAATCTTATTTTTACAGCTTCATCCAAACTAATGGTTGTTTCGTCTTCCATCAATTGCAAAGCCTCTTCAACAGATAAATCCGTATGCAATGCGTAATGTTGTGCTATTTTATTATTACATTCTGATAATTCAGCAGCAACACGTGTTAACCTTTTTGAATCTCCTTCTGTATAACACCAAGCATTATGCACAAAAGGCTCTGAATGACCTGCTAAAATCCTTTCATCTCCTGCTAAGAACATAACAGTTGCAATTGAAGCTAACTGACTTTCTCCGTAAGTAATTACTTTTGCATCATTATTCTTTGCGTAATTTCTTAATTCGGTATAAATATCGAATCCTGTTCCAACATCACCACCGAAAGATTTAATTCTGACCTTAATATCCTTTCCTTCGGCTTCTTTTAATTGTTTCTGAACGCTTGAAAGATTTACATATCCGCTTTCAGAAAAGAAATCATCTTCAAATGGAATTACCTCACCGTATATCTTAATCTCGTGCATAATAAAATTTTTATAAAATTAGTATGTAATAGAATATTATTTTGTATTTTCGTTGTCATAATATTTAAACAAACAACACAATGAAAAATATATTATTTTGTATTTCTGAAACTATCAAAAGTATATTGGAAATGTATAGACATTTTTCTGATGAGTACTTGGTAAAATCAAACGATGAAAATCTAAAATACTTATTAAAAACAAATAAGGATAAAATTATATTAGAAAAAACAGTAGATACTTTACTTAAAAATTGTTACGGAAAACCAATTGAGATAACATTAAACGGAAAAAGAGTTTCCGTATCAATTTAATTTAAAATATATGAAGTTTTTATTTAATTTAGGATACGAAGTTTTATATTATTTTTACAATACCAAATGTGATAAACAATTGGAAGATTTAGCTTATAAAAAAACAAGTGAACGTATAGATGATTTTATTTTACTTCAAATTCAAGTTTCAGAAATGCAACAAGATAAAATTGATGCCGAAAAGTTTTATGAAAATAATCCTTGCAATGTTCCTTATATAAAAAAAACCACTCAATAACGAGTGGTTTTTTATTCTCCTTTATTTTAAATTAATTATGTATTCTTTTGCATTTCCCTAATTGACTTCCTGACTGTTGAAACACTTATCTTGCACCTATCTGCAACAATAGAATAACGTTTCATTGGCTTGCTTTCATATTCTGAAACAGATAAGTAAAGCTTATAAATTTCATAGTTTTGCATCACTGATAAAGGAATCAAACCAATCTTAATATCGTGGTTTATTCTTTTTATATTCTTTGAAATGTAGTCTGCTACTTTTCCCATTTATCGCATGTTTCAATTGATTGTCTTAATTTATAACTCAAAGTGCAACCGCACGAATCGCACATCTTATTTGATAACTCTGGAATTGATTTGTCAATTACCTTTAAAAATGAAATAGGTTCATCTACATACATCGGGCAACCTATACAAGTTTTCATTCGTTCCTTCGCCAATATTTCAACATCAATGTTAGGATGATTTAAATTATTAATTCCCTCAAATATTGGATCAATTCCAATATTTACCAAAGATACTATTTTCTTTTTAAAACTTTGCATTTTCCATTATTTGTCTATTGTCCGATAAATTTGTAAGTCCTTTTTCAGAACCCGAAGCTGTGCCACGTTCAGCTCCTATCTGAACCGCATCAGCTATCATTTCAGCCATTGCCTGATTGTTTGCAGTATTCGTTAATTCATTCTGAACAAATGAACTTCCGCTTGCCGAGAATCCTGAAACGCCAGCACTTGCTAAATTAGAAGCTCCTATTGCCCTTTGCTGTGATTCATTCAATATTGCCTCTCCACGTTTGGCGGCAATCAAAACATTATCTCCGTTTGCTCTTGATATTGGCAAACCGTCAACAATCTTACCCCCTAAAGCGTATCCAGGTGCTTTAGCTACCGTTGGCTCTTTTGTTGCAACAATTTTCTTAACATTTGCAAGTCCAGCAACAACCGCCGCTCCCGCCGCTATTCCTCCAAGTACAGGACCCACAACAGGAATACCCGCCATTGCTGAATAAGCAGAAGTTGCCGCCTTATATGTGTCAATCGTTGCCTGTGCAACTGCAACAGCTTTTCCTGCAGCGCTTTCCTTTCCTAATATTGATGCAAGGTTATTAAGCGTGTTTGATGCCAATTGCAATTTGTTGTCCTGAACATCCTTTTCAATTGCTTTCTTCTTTAAAGCCTCTGCCTGTTCAAAGGCAAGAATATCAGCTCCGTTCTTAACTGCCTGTGCTTTTCGTTCGGCATACTCACGATTATAACGTTCCATCTGCAAAGCAAGGTCATATTCAAAACGCTCTGCATTTAGTTCATCCTGAATAATTAAATCTGCCGCCTGTTGGTCTTTTTTAGCCTGTTCCCTTGTAGATTCGGCTTCTTCATTAGCTATCCTTTGATTCTCGTCAATTGTTGCAATGGCAAGGTTATATTCCTGTGCTGAAATTAAACCGTTCTGTAATTTTAATGTCTGCTGTTGCGCTTCGGCTTCGGCAATCTTATTTATGCGCTCTAATTCCTGATTATAAAGTTCATCACTAAAGAATTGGTTTTCATCAATCTTCCTTTGGTTGTTTAACTTGAAAAGTTCAAACTCAATATTTGCATTTTCAATAGTGGCTTCAATCTGTTTTGATGCAAATTCATTCTGTATTTCAAGATTGGCAAGTTCAAACTCACGCCTCGTAAGTTTCTTTGCATCATATTCAGCCTTATTTATGGCTAAAGACTGTCGCATTACTTCGCTGTCAATGGCTAATTGGTCTTCCATTGACTTCTTGCGTTCGCCTTGGCTTTCAATATATAAATCAAGTTCTGTCTGCATTGCCTTTATAGAAGCCTCCATTCTTTTTTTAGCATCCTCGATTGCCTTTTCTTGGCGTTTTGCTTCTTCCTCTGCTATTTTTTTGGCTTCTGCCTCCTGTTTTTCAATCTGTTGGTTTCTTTTGTTTTGTATCTTTTCCTGTTCGGCCGTTGACCTGTTGTATATTTCAATCTTTGTATTTTCTGCATCCTCAATTAATTTTACTTCTTCCTCCGTAATCTTACCCTGATTCAATAATTTAAGAGCGTACGCAGTACCAATCCTTTGAAGGTCTTTAACTTCCTTTTCCGTAAGTTGTCCGGCTATCCTTGAAGCCTCAATTGCCGTTTCGGTCTGCTCCTGTGAAAGCTTCTTATTCTGTTTGAAGTTGTCTTGGTTTATCTTTTCTGCCTTGTTTAATAAATCGATTCTTTCCTGCTCTGATTTTGCTCTGTCCTTTGCCTGTAATAGCAATCTATTTATTTCCCCCTCCTGTCTTTTATTGGCAACCGATTGAATCCTTTGTGCATCTTCCAACTCTTGTTGGCGTTCTTTAAGGTCTGCCGCCGCACTTGCCGCCTCTCCCATTGCGCCTGCCAAATCCTTTAAACTTCCAATAGGGTCGCTTAAAAATTTACCCAAGTTCTGCAAGGATGAAAATATTGAAACCAAAGCCTGTTGGAAAACACGAACCGCCGCACCTACTGCTGAAAATGCCTGTTCCAAAGCATCCACAACTGGATCGAATGTTTTAAAGTAACCAATCAGCAAAACAACTGCACCGATAATCAAACCTATTCCAGTTGCCGCTAAAGCCAATGTAAAAACACGTGCCGCACCTGTAGCGATATTCAAACCACCAGCTAAAGCCTTTTGAGCTATTGTTAATTGCTGTGTTCCTTCTGCTGTATTTGTTGCCTGTGTTCCTGCTGTCTGAGTACTTGAGCCAAATATGTTCATTTGGTTTATGGTATTCTTTATGTCGGCATTTAGGGTATTGAAAACAGGCGAAAAGCTTTGAAATATCTGTGTAACACCTTGCAATTTGCCTCCAAATAATCCAGTTTGCAATATTCCCTCTTTAACTCCTGATGTATAGTCGCCTATGCCTATCTTTTGTCTTTCATAAGCTGATGAATTATTTTTTATAAATGCATTATTCTCATCAAGCCTCTTGTTTAATTGGCTTAATAATTCAGCTTCCTCTTTTATTTCTGGATTTAATTGGTTTGCAACCCTTAATAATTCTGTATTGCTTGCCCTTGCGCTGTTTTTATTGGTTATTTGTGTTTGTAAGGCTTTATTACCCGCTTCAATTAAAGTGGTTTGCTGTGCCTCTGCATTCATATAAGCCTTTAACTGTGTAGTTGTGGCTGTTATTTCCTGCCTAACCCTGCCTTGAGAAATTATTACGTTCTGCTGATTCTTGTACAGCTGTTTTTCAGCCTCGTTCAAATCAACCAAAAGTTTTTCATTTTGCTTGTATTCTTCAGATAGTTCTTCTCCTGAACCAATTAACCTCAATTGCTCTTTTGTCAAATCAGAAGTAGCCTTTTGAACGGCTTTCATCTGTTCTGTATATTCCTGATTCTCTTTTTTTAACGCGAACATTGTATCCTGCAAGGCGTTCAAACTGCTTTCAAGTTTTGCCGTGTCAAATTGGAACGTTGCTAAATTTATTTCTTCTTCCATCTTATTGATTTATTCTGACGAACTCGCCTGTTTGTGTTTCTCCATCCTGATATGGAAGTTTGTTTAAAATATAGAATCCTGCTTCCTGTTTGAAATAATACGCACGCGTAAGGTCTAGATTTAATATTTCTTCAAGTCCTATTGCAATCTCTATATCATGGCTTCTAAAGTTGTTGAATATCTTTTCGTATGCTGAAAAGTTTTCACTTATCAATTGACCCAAAAGCGTTCTTTCAGTTGTCGCAAAATGTATCTGTTCAACTATATCTTCATCCGGTACTATTTCGCTCTTTAATTTCCACGCCCTATCCGTTACAGTGTTTCTTCTGATAAGATAGAAACGGTTATCCATTTTCTTGTATTCAATAATAGGATCTCCATCATCACCCTCTGAAAGTTCTTTTGTGAACATAGGCAATATTGCTGTTGAAATCCTTGCCCCCGATATTGGTCTGAATTCTGTAGTACCATCTATCGGGGAATACATCAAGGAAGTGGCTAATGTTTTTTCCTCTTCAATGTTTTTGTTGTTAACGTTTATGATACCGTCGTTGATATTTTCGTAACCATCGTTATACTTCATCTTGAACAGATTCTTTTGTGCGTAGCTGTTCTTTAGGTAGATCTCTTTCTTACGCCTAACATATTTATCAGTCCAATCGATTGCATTTTGCGTATCTATCCTTTGTGATATTGGAATGAATGTTATCTTCTTGGTGATGTTGTCGGCAAATGGCGTTAGTCCTGTCCTGTAAAGCATTTCCTTGAAAAAGTCTTTTATCTTGAATGTCTTAAATGCGTTTGATGGGTTTACATCCCCCTGTGTTACCCTTGAAAATTGAAATACAGTTGAATTATGCCTAAAGCTGTTCAGCACCTTATAATCAAATCCTGTTCCGTAGCTGAATACCGTTACGTACATCAATATAGATATTTGATCCCCTGCCTGAAGGAATATGTTAAGTTGTCTTTGAACAGGTTCATTTGGATTTGTTTCAAATGATATTATTGTTTCCCCATTCTTATAAACATCAACTATACATGGTCTGTAAGCATCACCGAAAGTTGTGTATAAAGCATAAGCCTCAACGCTTATATCCAATGTATAGGTGTCTGTTTGCTGAATCGAATAAATCCTATCGTTTACAAGTGCCCCCTCTGTAATTGTTGATGAATCCCAATTCTGTTCTGAAGGAATATAGTATTTGCTACCCTGCTGTAGAAACTGATTAGAACTCCAAGACTCTTTGTTCAAAGTAGCTATCAAATCAGAATCTGTACTTTCAAATAAAGGAGGTGTTGGATAGGTAATAAAAAGTCCATCCATGAAGTTATCAAGTTCCTCCGATTCATAAGTATATCCGAACGTTGAAAATATAAGTTCCATAATCTTCTTTACGCTGAAAGAAGGAACAAGATAATCTATGTTTATTGCGTACTCCGTAGGAAAGAAACTCACTATAAAGTTCTTTGCCCCAAAGTCAGCCACAATGTAATTATAATATTCATTGTCGAATGAGTTTATTATGGTTTCCATTGATTTGGTATGCTGGAAATTTGAAAGATCCAAATCTACTCCAAGTGTCTTGTTTTCTATTGCTTTAAAAAAATCTACCATTCCATCAATTATGGATATCCTGTAAACTTCCGTTGTATCTGAAACATTAAGCCAACCTTCGGTTATCAAATCAAAACCTTGATTCCTTACGGTAACTGGTATCTTTGTATATGGAATTGTAGATTGGTCCCCAACTATTCCAAGATGTTCAAATATCTCTGTGTTTTTTGGTGTCTTTGGTATGTTGAATGAATTTGTATAGGAAGATGAAACCGAAGCAATATCAAAGACATCCGCTATCTGCCTGGTGTATTTGATATCTTGACCCTTTTTTAAAAGCTCAATTGATTTTCCATTTATGATTAATTCGACCATAGCAAACTTGGATTGTATCTGTTTTCAATATCGAATTTAGCCTTTACCGCATAGGCTCTTTTAGCGGGTTCGTAATCAGAAGTATTCTTTCCTGAAGAAACCCTTTTCCATCTTAGATCCTGCCAAACATATATTTCAGGACTTACGAATAAATCCTTTATAAGTCCATAATATTCCTGTGGTACTTTAGAATAAACATTAATTGAATTATCAACTTCATTTCCTAAATCTTCAATGTTGTTATCCCTTACGAATGCACCAAGGTTTGAATTTGTTTCGGGGTTTGAATAGCTTTCAAATAGCCAATTTGAATAGCCACCTTTTTGATTTAGATATCTAAAGTAAATATTGTTGCATCCCTTTACCCTCCTAAAGTCTTTTAAGGCTAATTCAACCTGCGCAAATGGTCTTATTTGAATAGTACCATCAACATCAAGGAAATATTCATCTGTCGGGAATCCATCCCATATAGGCAATTTAATTGATGGTCTTAATATTGTTCCTAACGGTATGTTTTGGTTTGTCAGTTCCGTTCTATTCCCCCCTCGTATGAAGTTTTTAACTATGGTTGCCATATGTATCAAGATATTTCCATTATACGCTTGTATGTTTATCTGGAATCTGTTTTGATTCCTTATATTAGGATAGTCAAACAATGATTTTAATATTGGCTGAATGTTTGGATTTGCTTTTGAATTGCTTGTATATAACACAAATGTCCTTGTAAACTTTCCATTGTTTAAATTGGTAAGTGTCAAGCTATATCTTGTAATCTCTTCAGGTACTGACATACCCAATAATATTTCATTGTTTATTAAATAATTATCGCTTTCTATTCCTGATACGGTTATACCTTCGTTTCTTGTTATTTCGAAATCGACCAAAGCATTTTGACCCTCTTGATAGCTAGATGTTCCCCCGCTAAATGTAATATCATCGTTATCTGATGTTATTATAACAAAAGAAGAACTTCTACCTGTTGTTATACTAATTGGATATAATGGCTGATCTATTTCGAAAGCATCTTTAAAAGCATCTGCAGAAGGGAATCCTGTAGGTATTGTAGCTGTTGATTTTGTGACCTCGTAAGGATTTGACCTTAATACAACCCAGGTAAAGGTTAATGGACTTTCAATCCCTGTACTTACCTGTTTAAAGTTAAAGGAAACCGTACTGCCAACAATAAGGTTTTGACGAAATGTTATCTTTAATTTGCTAACTGCCATTTTTGAAAGTATTTTTTAAACGCCTTTTAATTTCTGATTGTAATTGACCTGATATGTTTTCGCCTATTCGGGTGTAAATGAATTGTGTTACTTCTTTGCTTTGCAAAACTTCCAACAAATCCGTTCCGCTTGGATAGTAATCTGTTCCTTCTTTTGCTATCTTGTTTTGAATTGCGTAAGCTATTCCTATTCCCTCACGTCCGGACTTGCCTAACTTTTGTTGAACCCAATTTATCAATGGAGTAATTGGTGGTTTATTTCCTCCTGCACGTCCATTAACCAAGTAATACGTATAATCTTTTCCTTTTATGTATCCTGTTCCGTTTACTACTTCAACACGCAAAGCATTAATCCAACTCCCCGAAGCGTTCATTCCTAGCGAAAGGAATTTAGGTATAAGGAAGGTATCTACAACCTCCTGCAATGTTTGGGTTAATAATTCATCAGATACGGTTATCATTCGTTGCCATTAAATATTACTATCAACATAAATAATAAAAATAAAACCATTGCCATAATCAATTATTTTTTTGAAACGTTACACTAATCCTGTAACCAACATAATTACTATTTTGAAAATTTATAACTTGCTGTCCTGACCATTGCGTAATCTTATAAGGCGTACCCAAGAACTCGCAAAAGTCTAAATTGGCATCACACTTCATGCATTCCTCAATGATGCTTAATTTGGTTTCCCAAACGCTTTCTGATGTTGGATGACCTTTAATTTCGTTGTACATATTCAATCCTAATTTAGAATCGAATAAAACCAATAATTGAAATGAAGTGTTACAACTTTGAGTTCTCAATAATTGTGTGGTTGTATCGTAATTGTTGGTTGTTGAAAATGCCGTAACGTTTTGACGCAACAGCATCACTTTAACACAACATTCTTTTCCTGCTGTTGGTTGTACTATGTTGGTCGCACTTTCAATTAATGGAGCCGAGAAATCCCAACACAAACCGCATTTGTTTTCGGTGTTCCATTTATCTACTTGTTGCTGAAAAAAATTAACTATATCCATTAGTTTAATGATATTTTAAAATCAATATTTTTAAAGTTTTCAAATGGATAATATTTGCAAAACAAAAAACAGCTAATATAATCTACGCAATTGTAGCTATGATACACTTTCATTTTGGCAGCCGAAAACGATTTGTTTTCTTTTAACTGTTTTGTGAAGCTTACATTTCCGAATACATCCCTTGATAAGTTATCCATAGCTTTATATTTTAACTTCTTTTAAAGTCATTACTTTTTGATTTGTGCCTTTAATTGAAATTGATTTGAATTTATATTTTTTAGCTTTCAATACCTTGGTTCCGAAAATGATTTCTTTATTTTCCATAATTATCTTGTTTTACTTGATTGTTGCTTTGCTAACTTCTTTTGAATCTTTGCTTCAATTATTGACTTCCATTGTTTGTCGAATATGTGACCGTATTTCATTTTCCAAATTTGTTCGTGCTTTGTGATATCTCCACCTGCTAAACTATCAATTACATTCAATAAACCAAATTGATCCAATTCATTTATTCCTGATGCAAGTAAATCAAAGTTAGGTTCTCCTGATAAATATTGCTGTTCGTGTTTCCCCCATAATTCCAACTCATCCTTAATCCAAAATATGAAATAAAGCAATTCGTTGTTATCGATAAAATTAACATCGCAATCAAAGAACAATATCCCCCTATCATTAAAAGCCTCAACTATAACCCTTTCAAAGTTACCACTTTTAAATAATTCTGGAATCCTTTTCTTTACAAATTTAAAAGAAAATTCCGTTAAACTCTCAAAATCGAAATTATTTATTATGGATGAACGTTTTCCGTTTTTCATCAAAAACATAAACTGCTCTTCTGAAAGCTTTGATAATGCTAAATTGAAACTCATCTTGGACGGTTTGAATGTGTTGTTGTTGAACGTACTTTTGTTGATGGTTTAAGATCGAAATATGCTCGCATCATAATTGAATCCCAATCATCTGTAGAACGTCCTAACATCTCTTTAACTTTGTCCTTTGGAATAACTCCCATCTTACCATCTTTATCTAAATCCTTTTGCTTTACTTGTTCCATTTCTTCAGATGTCATTTCTACAATTGAACTATCATTAGTAATTTCTCCCGCCTCTCGCATCATTATTTTTTTTGCTGTAACAAATGTACATTGAGATTTAAGGTTATCATAATTTTCATCATTCAAAGGTCTTGAGTTATTTATAAATCCTTTGCATTTCAAATAATCAACTACACCACCGCCAACACCATCCTCATCAGCAATAGTATTTGAGTTTGGAACTTGGTGTTTAATCTGATATTCTTTTGCTTGCTTTACTATCTGGTCTATTCCAGATTTAAGTATCTCGTAACGGTGTATGCACAACCAACCGTGCCAAATCCTAAATACTGTTTTGTCTTTTCCTTTTCGAGCAACATCTATTGTCATATACTTATAACCCGATGGTGTTAAATGAGTAGGGTTGAAATAGTCTGATATTGCATCCTGTTCAATTAAAGTTGCAGGATCGTCGTCGTATTCCCAATTACCATAATAAAGCCTTTGCTTACTGTTCTTATCCAATTCTAAAAGAGAAGTTAAATAGCTTTCTGGCAAATGTGGGTTATCTGTTGGCAATGACTGAATGAATTTTCGATAAGGCTCAATTGTTTTATCTCGGTTTGGTTTATAAAATTCCTTATAAGTCCAATTCTTCGCAGGGTTGCAAGTTCCAAGCATCTTTGGTATAATTCCTAATTCTAATATCTTATAACGTATCCTTGACTTTACTACTTGCCACGCCTTATAGCTTAACTGATTGCATTCGTCAATAAAAGCTCCTGTAATTTCTAATGAACCCAAGCTGTCAAAGTTTGGATCTGATGGATATAAGAATAAATCCTTTAGTATTATCTCACTACCATTGTTCCAATAGATAATATATTTTTGAGCATTGTATTTGAATTGCGAACCTATTCCAAGATTATTCGTTTGCTCAAAGAAAGTGTTTAATGTGGTTTCGGTAAGTGTTTTTAACTTTGACCTACCCATCAACCACCTTGTATTTGGGTATCGTTGGCACATTTCTATTAACCAAAGGCAACCTAAAGCAGATTTTCCACCTCCTGCCGCACCACCGTAAAGAATCTCTTTGGTTGAATTATCTTTAAGATAGTAAACGGCGTGTTCTTGTTTTGGCAATAACTTCATTTGGAACTTTTAGCGTTACTTTTTATTTAGTAAATCAAAATATTTTGTCTTAACACGGCAATTTTTGATACAAAATACATTAAATGTTAATTTCAACTAAACCTTAAGCGTTATTTTTCTTCTGGATTAACTCCAGAACCTAAACTAATAATTGAAATTGGATTGTTTGAATCCCCTTTTAAAGTGGTTTCATTCTTATCTCCGTATTTCAAAGGATTAACTTTAGCCAAATACCATTTCCTAGCATCTATTTGTAATCGGTTACGATTAATTACATTGTGGTTAACAATATCCCCAGAATCAGTATGAATAATATCTTCTGACTGTTTATCGGCAATTGTTAATATTTCTTCAAGCATTTTTTCTTGACGAACCTCGCACGCACGCACGTATCTTTTCGATTTATCTTCTGCTTCCTTTGTCTTAATACCTTTTTCGTCTGTTTCTTCTAACCAAATATAGAAAGTGGAACTACTAGGCATTCCGTTTGTATTCAATGCTGAAATCAAAGCATTTCCCTCCTCAATATGTTCTATAATCCAATTGAAGCATTCATCTTTTTTTTCTTGTGTGTATGCCATTAGTAATCAGGTTTATCGACGCATTTAATAAACACCCATTCCTCACTTGGTGGTGTTCTTTCGCAGTCGGTTTGTTGATATGTGTACTCTCCTGTTTCGGTGTTTCCAAATTGTCCTAGGCATTCGCAGTTATCGTTTTCTTCTTCTGAAGAACAACCTGTTAATGCAAATAAAACTATTAGGCTTAATAAAGCCATTATAGTTAATAGTATTTTATTTGATCTTCTCATTGTTTATAAGTTTATTCTTTTGTAAATTTCTTCTGGTGTTTCTATACTTTCATAACTTCCTGACAAAGTTTCAACAATACATCCTGATTCATTTAACATTCCGTTTTCATCCACATTGCATATTGAAACTATACTTTCTGTACAAACACAAAGTTTACCTTTGTTTCCCATATCTATTAATATAAATTTATTCATTTTATTGTTTTTTAATTGATAATATTTTTATGTAATTATCTGGCAACTTTTCAAATAATTCTAACGCCCTTTTTTCTGAGCATTCAAATTCTTCATTATTTACTCTTTTTTTTCCGTTGTTTTCCATATCGTGAAAAGGTATGAGCACTTTTAGTTTTACTTTTTTCATTGTTCTAATAAATTTATCCAATCTTGCTCTTTTCCGAGTTCTTCAAAATCAGGAACGATTAGGATTTTATTTAATATTTCCTCAAAATTTATGCCTTTCATATTCATCGGTAAAATATATCCGTTTACACCGTGCTTTATCTGTTCTTTTCCACTTGCGAAAGGTGTTATTAAACAAGGTGTTTTAACTTGCATAGCCTCGTATATACTATAAGCAAATCCTTCAGTATCTGAAAGCTGAACTAAATAATCAGCTTGGTTTATTTCCTTGAAAGCTTCACGCGTTACGCCTCTGAATATTACCTTTGGATTATCTTTAAAACTTGCAACAATCTTTTTTGCAAATTGATGTTCTGTGTTTCCAAATACATTCCAAATATAGTCAATATTTTTTTTATCTAATTGGCTTGATAGCTCTAACATTCTGGCAAACCCTTTTTCTCCCGATAAACGGCTGCAGGTAATTAGATTTAAAGTTTTGTTTTTTTTCTTTTTAGGAACTTTAATTTTGTTGTCTAAAAGATTATAAATTATCGCATCACATTTGTAAGATGTAGCCTCTTCAAAACCTTCTTTGACTATTTCCCCAACGCAAACATGATGTGTTGTTTTTGGATCTTTTATGTACTTGAAATTCCAATTACTTATTACGTGCCTGTAGTCAGCGTGAACAACCTGAACAACTTTATTGGCTTCAATATTTTTGAATGGTGAATATCCCCAGGCTGTTGAATTTACAAAGTAATCAAATGAATAAACTTTATTCTTATCAATATTAACAACATCACAATAATCCGATATTTCAAAAAGCAATTGGTTATTTTCAACCCAATCAAAAAGCAAAGTAATATGATAATGCTTTGACATTCTTTTACAAAAGTTTTCAACGAAACGCTCAACTCCACCAATCAAATTATAGTTACTTATGTAAATACCAAGTGTTTTTTTCATACTTTTTTAAAGTTTACTACAAATATAATCAAAAAAAAATAACCCGATGTTTTAAGGCGTGTTTTGGTTTTACTAAACGTTTATTATTTTAGGGTTTTCATTGAATTTAAAAGCCTTAATTGCCTCTATGGCTTCTGATTCGGAACTATATTTTTTTGGCATATTCTGAATTATGCTAATATATTTCAAACCCCTTTCATCCAATTTCTTCCAAACTTGATATTCTTTACCAAATATTCCAAATATCTCGTATATTATGTTTGAGTATTTTTTTTCTTTATATTCCCTTTGTACTGTGAAGTGGTTATAATATTGAATTATTCTATATTTCATCTTACTCTTGATTAATGGTTAGTGTTCCTTTGAATGGTTTGAACATTTCTTTAGCCCAAAATTCAATTGATTTGTTTTTTTTATCATTTAACATTTGTCCATAAAACATACCCCCTAAATGCGTTCCATTTGTTAATATTAAACGGCCATAATCATTAATAACAAATTGCGGTTTATCCCAATCAATTACCTATTCTTCCTTAATTGGTGTTTCTTCTTTTGGTTGTTCGATTATTTCTGCCCAAATTCCATTTATGAATACATCACTTTTTCCTCTTGAATTATCTTTGTAATTATCGTGTTTTGTTTCGGCAAGATTTGACCACATTTCTAAAGTATTTTCTTTTTCATTATAAACAAACTCTATATCTCCCGATAATGTCCAAACATTTTTTTCTAATATTGAACAAAAGCTTACTCCATCTACAAAACCTCTTTTATTCGCCTCTTGAATTAAGGCTTGTCCTACTTCTTCGGGGATTGCTAAAATATAATCTTCATAGTTTAACATACCCCACGAATTTGACCACATACCTGAATGTAATCCGTATCCGTGTTTCTCATCTTCTTTGTTTACTTTAAGATTAATTAAAGTATTACTGTCTTTAATTTTAATGTTTTTATACCACTTGTTAATTTCCAATACTTGCTTCACATTTTCAAAATCACATTCTAAATCTTTAGTCTGTTCTGATGGAATTATTGAACCCCAATCTTTTTGTTTCAATTCAGCCACATCTTTAGCCAATTCACTTACTTTTTTCTTTAGCTTGTTTTTTGATTTGGATATTGAGGATAGGTTTACGGTTTTTATTCCGTCAATTTCATATCTGCTATGATTCCATTTGCTAAAATCACTTTTATAATAAATATTGTAAGATGAATCTGTAAAATCATATCCATCTTTCGGAAAAGCCTTTTTCAATAGCTTTTTAATCTCCTTTGTTGATGGAAGCAGGTCGTTATGTATTTGTACCTCTCCGTTTCTAAATTTCTTAATTGCTTCTTTACGTTTCATTGTTTATTTTTTTAAGTGTTGGTTAATTTTTCAAAATCTGCTTTTGTTATCTCTTGAATATTTCCTGCAGCGGAATGTAAAAAATATCTTTCCCCGCATAAATAAACTTTAACGAATCTTTTTTCGTTCGGGCAGCTTCCCTTTTCAACTATAAATGTTTTTTCGATTTCCATAACTCAATTGTTTAATGTTAGTGGTTTAGTTTTTTAAGTTCCATAAGAAAATAAGACACAACCAAACCAAATGTGATTGTGATAACCATCGTAATAATGATTATCGTTGTTGTGTATTATTTCAAATCTGAACTTTCTTTTAATATAAATATCAAAGTATGAAAATTTCCATCTAAAAATTTTACCCGCAATAAAGTGATTAAATCCTCCGTATTCTTTTAGACGGCTATCAAAAACACTTATGCCATATTTAAATATTTTCATCTTACAATCTTTTAAGTATTACTGATTAATTTTTAGGCTTGAAAAACATATCCAACTGATACTTTTTCTGCATATTCTTTTTCTCTGAACATCAAAGAGGTTTCTGATAAATTACCATAACAATTATATTCTACTTTTATAAACCATTTTCCGTATTCGAAATATGGCTCCGATAATATTTTTGTTACTGTGCAGTCAACTAAATTCATAATTTTATTGGTTTAAGTATTACACCTTTTTTTATTAGTTTTCTTTCGGCTTCTTGCCATTGTTTGTATTTTTCAATACTCCAAGAGTTTTCTGAATCTCTCAGAATATTTGGTTTTTTACCAATAGGATTTACGAAATATATTTCTTTAGACTGTAATAAATCTCTAAAATCCTGTTCAGTCCAAGACCATTAATATTTTAAAAAATCATCAAGTTCTTTTGAAATTGAATCGGCTGTTACTTCTCCGAGTAGTTCGAAATCTGCATATAAATTACAATCCCCTTGTGAATGCTCTATAGGATTTGGATATACATAAGATAATATTCTTTTTTGAACTTTAAACATGAAAGCATCTTCCGGCACTTCCACCAATATCAAATCAGTAGGAAGTAGTTGTGTTGGGTTATTCATTTTTAAATGGTTTTATACTCATTATACAAAATCCTTTTTCGATTCCGAATTGTCCCCCGTGTAAAATATGGGTTACTTCAAACATTTTACTTTCCCCTGAAAATTCATTTAGATTTGGGAAATATTCTTTTAGGTTTAGAATATCCCCAACTTTATAATATCGATCATTAAAACGTATTTCCCATGTCTTTAAACCACGAATTACGTTTTGATAGTGTTCAGTCCAGGTTTTTAAATCGTGAACTGTTTTTTGTTGGTTATTCATTTGGTAAGTCGTTTAAATTTACAGCAAGGTTTCTTTCAATTAGTCCGTGTATGTCGAAATGCCATTGTAATAATTTAAGATAATCTAATGCTTTTAAATCAATTGTATTTTGCAATCCAAACAACTCATGTTGCATTCTACATTTTTCACTTAATTTTTCAATAGGCACAAATGTTTCTCCGTTGTGGGTTATGGACTTGGTTAAATCGGAAAGTGGTCTTAAATGAGGTATGAAATTATCTAAGCGACAATCATAATCAACCGTGTTGTGATTATTAACTCGGAAACATAATGTCAAAGAATGTCCATCTGTTCCGTAAATACCTAAAAGTTTATCAGACGACACGCCTTTACTTTTATCATGTCCTTTCAGTCCAAAAGGCAAATAGCCTACAACTTCTTTTAAAGTTAAATTTTCTTTATCTGTTTCCATAGGTTAAAATATTGGTGGGTTAGGTTTTTGAATTGGTTGGTAGTGGGTAACGTTTTCCATCCACCAATGCCTTTTGTTTGAATCGTTTTGCCAGTATTCCTCCATATTCTGCCTTTGTCCGTTGTTATAAATAGGATCTTTGGTAAAAACGTGATAATTTCCATAGGATTCTTTCGGAAGACCCTCTTCACTTTCAATAGAAATCCACCCTCGGTTATTTTCCAAACCCGATAATGATTTTGGACGGCAGTATATCCCTTTAAATTCCAATTCAATACCCATTTTTTTTGATAGCCAAGACTCATTTACTTCATAAGTATACCCGCCTTTATCTTTTAAAATATTTTCTTGAACTGATAAATCAAGTTTATCCCAAGCTTTACCATAAGCTAAACAAATAGCTTCTTGCTTTTTTGTTTCCATAATTAAAGGTTTTCGATTTCACGTTGTTTTAGCATCTGATCGGCAATTAAATAAGCTTCTTCTGATAAATAAACGATACCATTTACCGTTACAGAATCGTACATTGAACTATTTGATAACATTCCTTGCATTGCTGAATTAGCGAAGTAATCTCTTAATGTCATTCCTTCTTGAATTTCATTTTCATTTGTGCAAGCAAACGCATAAGGATTACTTGGTTTCTTTGTTTCCGTGTTTTGATTTGTTTCCATTGTATGTTGTGTTAAGGATTTTCTGATTTAATAACCATTATTGGTCTTTGATTATTATTAAGTAATTGATGCTCCAAAGCTTTATGGGTGTCTTCTGAAATTTGAATAACTTGCTCTAGCAAATCATAAATATCCATATCCCTAACCAAGCATTGTACTACCTTATTGAAAACGGATGATTCGTTATATAACTTCTCTCCATTCTTAAATCTTGAAATTACTTCTTTTGTCTTATTGTTAAATTGTATATGATTCATAATCTTATTTTTTATTAAACGCCTTTATTGACGTTGGTTGATTGATTTTTTAGGTTAAATTTTTTCCTGATTCTATAGCTTCATTTACCGAATAAAATTTATCAATAAATATCTGCTCTCCGCCTCCAATTGGTATTTCGTAAAGAGTTATCTCTTTTCCGACAATCATAACAAACCATCCGTGTTCAATGTATTCTGATTCCTGAATTATTAAAACTCCATCCTGAACATATAAAAAATATTTTTCGCTTTCCATAGTTATATTTGTTATTGTTTATCCTGAAAAATTATTTTACCGTAAATCTCTTCAAGACGTTCTTTTCTTTTTTTCCATTTGAAAGATATTTTAAAAATATTGCAGTATGTTTTTGCTTTTTTAATGTCAAATTCTGAATTATATTCCCCAAGAAAGTGCAATCCGTAAAGAGATAAATCAACAGGTCCAGAAGCAAATAGACTTGTTATGTGTGCATAATAACAATAGGTTGGATTTGTTTTGTCGTAAACGTTATTAATATGATAAACATAAGCACTATCATTTAAGTTTTCTCTCAACAAAGTATCCCAATCTTTCATGTAAATACCTAAAAGTCCATTTGATGAAAACCCTATCTCGTACGCAAACATTACATCTTCATCTTTTTTAATGTAAAAAAACCTAATTCCATCGGTTATAGCGTATTTTTTGCCTATTTCTAATTTACTTAATAATCTTCTGCTTATCATAATTTGTTTTTTGTTATTGTTAATACTTGCTAATTGTTTTTAAATTGGTAAGGATTATATTTGGTATTTGGTTATCAATTTTTCAGATAATACAATGTCATTTGTTTGAGGAAGTTTTAATAAGTCTTCTACCGTTTCACAATTTTGCAAAACGTAAATAATTCTTGATTTGCTTATTGTTTCAAATATTTCATCCAGTATTTCTTCGGTTAAAGGAATTGAAAGGAATTTGGCGTAATTGACACAACTATCCATTGCGGTTAAATATGGCAATCCTAATTTGTTTTTCTCCAAAACATAATCTACCATTGATATTAAAACTCTTTTTTCCATAACTACTATTTTTTACCAATTATACCGTTAGTCAATCGATCTAAGTGCATATCCTGTATGCGTTTTATGTACTCTGATTCGGTTTCGTTTGGAAGTAAATGATATTTTTCAAGTATCGGAAGAATTTCTTTTTTTGTTTGCTCTTTGAAATCCTTGTTTACATTTATTTGAATGGTTTCTTTTTTACCATCCGGGAATTTTCTTGTATTTGCCATTATTGATTGATTTTATAAATATGTGAATTGTCTGCTTTTTCTCCTGTTTTCTGATAGTGTTTTACTTTTTCCATATCACGATCCCATTGTATCATATCATTACCTTTTGGAGCTGATAATAAAGCCGTAATAATTGAAGTCAGAAATAATAAAATTACGATTGTTGCTTTTGTTGAAGTTTTCATAATGCTTGTTTTTTAAATTGTTACTGTTTGATGAAGCAAATATACACATTATTTAATTATATATACACACTTTTATAAACTTTAACATATTGAAATAAAAAACCCACCGTTAAGATGGGTTGAATTGAGAATATTTTTTATCGTAAACGTTTATAAATTCGTTTGCCTCGTTTCTTTTTTCTATCCTTTCGCTGTTAGATAGCTTTTTTAGGTCTTTTTTAAGCTTTATACGAAACATTTTTGCTCTTTCGTGTATTTGTTCTAGTTCAAACCTTTTCAAGCCTAATTTGGCTATTTCTCGCATTGATTCGATAAACTCACAATATTCTAATCCATAGGTTTTAATTATCCCTGAACGATAAAGCAACGGATCGCCTCCTGATGGGCCGTTAGATTCGTAACATTGCAAATGTATGTTATGAAGATTTAGCGCTGATGCTCGGTTTGCCCCTACACTTATGAAGTGACCTCCAGCCATTTTGCCGTAAGTCCTTCCGGTTGCAATACATGGCTGTTGGAAATCTATTAGCCTGGCAATTTCATTTATAACCGGCTGAATCTTCTTTGCCCTGAAAGCATCATCTGATAATAAATCAATCTTTGCATTTTGTGTTTCTTTAATTTCTTCGCTGGCTTTAATCTTAGTTTTCTCCTTAGCCTTTTCCATGGCTTTTTTTATCAAAGCATTCTTTGCCTCATTTCCTGCTTCTTTGCATTCAGGAGTTTCTTCGCAATAACGGTAGTTGAATATTTTAGCTAAAAACCTTTTTCGGCAATGTTGACAATTATAATGTAACTCTTTCATAATTATGTGAATAAAGTTGCGTTACTTTTTTCTATTAAAGTTTTAGCAAATCCAAACTCTTCTATGTCGCTTAATTTTTGGTATTCTTCATCAATCCAATGCTCGGCTAATTTATGAAAAGGCTTTTTAATCTCAAATCCAAAGCATTTTCTTTTTAATTCCTGACCAGCTATTAAAGTGCTTCCACTTCCTGCACAAGGATCAATAACGACGTCACCCTCGTCCGTAAATATTGATATTAATGTTTTTAAAAGTTCAACAGGCTTTTGTGTTGGGTGTATTTTTTCGCTTACATTATCCCTCGGCCAATCCATACAATTAAAAATCATTTTTCCTTTGTTTCTGAATTTTGGTAATTTGTCACGGTATAATATTAAACCATACTCGCAATTTCCTACTACCTTCATATTTGCTTTTAGAACCTGTGCAGAAAAGTTTTTCCTGAAGACTAAATTTATATAATTATTTAAACCGTATTTTTTCGCCAATTCTATTAAATACATTTGTTGATCGAATGCGCAAAATATAATCATACACGGAGCATCACCTTTTTGCCTTACTTCTCCTTCTATTTTTACTTTTTTAATTTCAGGCTTTAACATCGTACTACAAAAGTGCATAAATTCCGCTGGTCTAAAATCTTCGTCCGTATCAAAGAAAC
>Ga0247815_10000274_pt1 | contig 40796 bp, 71 predicted proteins | sample UWRJL194509B1_FD_181014 | JGI IMG/M metagenome (GOLD analysis project Ga0247815, IMG submission 181014) | Plant litter microbial communities from Arlington Agricultural Research Station in Wisconsin, United States - UWRJ-L194-509B-1 | ecosystem: Environmental > Terrestrial > Plant litter >...
AATAACATAATCTTCGAATGTCATTAAAAATTCGCATTCATCCTGATACGTTGACAGTATAGGATTTTCAGGAATAAAATCAGACCCTTCAACAACGGTAACACCTTCATATGTTGTCTTTGCTTCGGGATTGTTTTTATAAAGAGTTTTTTTAATAGGCTGCGTTTTTCTCCATAAATTTGCAGTAGCGAGAAATTGGCTGAAATAATTAATAATATTTCTCTTTACAGTAAATCTCAAATTTGAAAAATTATTGCCGCTTGCGATATTTGATATTTCTGTAAATCCCTGATCAGTCCAGTTTGTATATTTTACAGTTTCATTGCTTACATAATACTGAAATTGGGTGTCAGATTCTCCATTAAATGTTGGGTTTGTTCCTGTCAAAGGAGAAAGCTTTATCAGATTACCCGTAACTTCCAAAACATTGTATCTTCCTGAATTTTGACTTCCTGGCAATATCGTAAACACATCACCCAATGCTATTCCTAAAAGCTTAAAACTGAAATTTGAAGTATTTTTTAATGTTAGAAAACCTTCTAAAATACTGTGCTGTAGAAAAGATGTTGTTATAAAGTTTCTTTCTCCTGCTGTCAGTAATCGACAGTCTAAAATAAATTTCTTATCATCATCCTGAGTGGCCGTCGTATCTGAAATGTCGTATGCTTTTACCCTGCTTTCTTCAATCAAGAAAGGATCTCTTATAGATTTAATTTCTATTTCCCTTTTATTTTCAACCTTTTTATTTGCTAACAAAGTTTCTATTTCGCCATGAACCACATCGATTGTGTTTTCAATTTCTTTTTCCTTTTGAGACTGATAAGGCTGTTTATATTTGAAGGTTATTAATTTATATTTTTCGTTAAAATTTCTTTCGTAACTTTCAAATTGAATGGCTTCGATAACGCCCGCTTCTATGTCGGTATAAAAATCAGGGTAGTTTCCAAAAAAAACAGAATCATCTGTCTTTATCTGGAAATCAGCATCAGTTTCTTTTATAAGATTCTGTATTTCTTCAAAATTCATAGAAAATCCCTTATCGGTAATTCCTCTTAAGAAATTTCCAGTAAACAAAAACTGATCATAAAACTTTGCATTTGCCATATAATTTGGGGCATCTATTTCCATTCCTGAAACTGACTTGCAAATGTATCTCATGGCATCATAAAGCCTAATGGCAGGATTGACAGTGTTATAGGATACAGAAGCTCCTGTAATTGAGATTTTTAGTTTGGTCAATGAAATTATTATAGCATAATAAGCAGGACTTCCTCCAACGGGCCCGTCCATTTCTGCAGAAGCATTTGGATTAAAATAAATCCAAACTCTTTGCCCTCTTTTAATTAATGGAATCGAAAGCTTTTGCATTTCAGAAGGAAAAGGGTTTGCTGTTCCTATTCCTGAATTGAAAGGTGTTCTTATGTAATTATAAGTTTTTGAATATAAATTATAAACAGTCGTTTGTGCGCTTTCAATATCAAATCCTACTCTTACCTGTAAAAATACAGTTCCCGAACCTCTTGTAATTATTGTAGGAGCGGTAGGCGAATTGAAGTTTATAACGTCCTGTCTTGAAAATCCAACTATATCTTTTATGCTTATTTCGGCATTTAAAATATCATCCTGAGCTTCTAAAAAAGTAAAATTATCCCCATCATCAGGAATCCCGCCAAGAGAATTGATAAGGTTATATGTTGGAGAAATAAAGGAAAGTGTATCTTTCAAACCTTCCTTAACAACAACCTGTGCGTTGTTTGTTCCTGCTCTCGTCTTAAGATAAGGATCCATAAAGCTTCTACCTCTATAGTTTATCCTTGCAAATCCTTGGCTAGGTGTTGAAGTGCTTTCAAATTCGCTTATACCTACAATAGGTTTTGCTTTTATAAGTACATTTTCTATAGGACAAGGAATAATTGGATTTCCGTCTAAATCTTTATTTGATAGCAAATCTACATTAACGTCACTTCTCCTTTTTAAAAGTATCTGTTTTGATTTCTGAACTGCCTTAAAAGTGATTTTTGTAAGCTGATCAGTTATCATAGATGCAAAATCAACATCATAAGTAAGATTATTTCCATTGTAGTCGATTATAAGCTCCACTTCGGCTTCAAATCCATAACGCATACGGTAAACCTGCATAAGCTCGAAATGATGTTCAGGGCGTTGATATATTGAAAAATTAGATTCCCCGCCTGCAAACACTACATCTCTCCCATAACGGTTATTATCCTGCTCCAAAGAAAACTTTGAGGCATCAAATCCGGTAAGCTCTTGGATTTCTTTTTTTCCTTCGCCCTGCGTTATGAAATTGAAATAAAATTTTATCATTTTAATTTTTGAATGTTAATCCTTTGCCTCTAACTTGGCTGTTCATCAATTTTACTCTTGAATTCCTTTTGGTAATTGAGGCTTCAAATCCATTTTTATCAAAGGTAAAATTATTTGTAGACAAATCAGAAAAATATTTACCCATGATTCCATCCATATCATCTTTGCTCAATCCATTGCTTTCTAATTCGATATTTGGAACGCCTCCAAGCATCGCCCCGCTGTTTTTTAAGAAACTATTAAAATCAGGAAACACTTTCGATCCTTTTTCCAAATCTACCAATGTATCTGTTTTAGGTGTTACCGAAAATCCTTTAGACGGCTGATAGACGATTTCATTTTTACCGCCATCGCCTACAATTGCCAAACCTCCTGCGTGATTGTCTGTACCCATAGCGTATTCCGGTACTTGTTGGCTTGAAATCATTGCAATCTGTGCCGCTCCTAAAACACCCGCTAAAATTGCGCCTGCATAATTTGCTTCTGCTAAAAATGCAGTAACAGCTTGTGCCGTATTGATGATAGCATTGAAAATAGCCGTTTCTTTCTGTGCTTTTGCTTTTCTTCTGTCTATTTCACGTCTTCTTTCTTCATATTGGCGTTCTATTTCAGCTTTTGCAGTTGATGATTCCCCCGCAAATTCAATCGCCAAATCCTTTTCTTTTTCTAATCTTGCATACTGCGCATCGAAATAGGCTGTTTGATTTTGGTTCATGAATGCCAAAGTATCTTTTGCTATATCTCCGATAGCACTAAATGCAACAGCAAATTTCTGTTCTGTAGTTTCTGCCTGATCCCATAGCTTCTGAAAAGTAGAACCTGTTCTTGTTTCTATTTCTCCCATTGCATTTACAACCTGATAAGTTGTTTGGTCAAAGAACTTGCCTAAAGAAGAAAATCCCGAATCAGATAAAAAACTTTGCCCTATCGAACTTAAATATTCATTAGTTGCTTCTGCCATCTGCTGATAAACTTCTTTGACAGATTCAGCACGTTTATTGTCAGATTCTATTAATTGCTGTTGTAGGTTTAATTCTTCATTCTTAAGCTCATTTAATGCTTCGTTATCTTTCGCTATCGTTTTTGATGATGATAATTGGCTTTTAATTCTTTCCTGATTGGCTAAATTTGTAGCCAAATCAATTCTTAATGATTGGTTTTTTCTTTCTTCTTCGCTGTTGGCTATGTCATTCAGCTTGTTTTCTAAATCAGCAAATTGTTTTAATGTTGTATTTCCGGAAATGTTTTTAAGATATAATCCGACCTGCCTTAAATCTTCAATGCTTCTTTGTGATATTATATTCTTTTGAGACTGGTCTGTAATGCTCATTAAAACGCCCTGCAATGCTTTGGCTTTTTCTATCGTAAGCTGATTTGACCTATCTTCATACCTTGCTTTAATAATATTCTGCTCAATCAAAAACTGATTTTGCAACTGCGAAAGGTCTTGAAATTGGTCAGTTCCTTTTTCTACAGAATATTCATATCTTTTTATATCGTTTTTTAATTTCAGCTTATTAAGCCTGTTCTCTTCCTCGAAAGCCATTTTTGCCTGAGTATTCAAGCCAAAATAATAATTTTCCATTGCTTCGGCTCGGTCTTTGAAGTTCTGTTCTTCATCCTCCATAACCCGCTTGTCGTTGTTTGACAAAACCTCTGAATTAAGCTTTCGCAATTCATATATTTTAGCTTGGTAATCTATCTCGTCTTTTTGAAGCTTTACTTTTTTCTTTTTTTCTTCAGTATCTGCTTTTTCTTTTGGGTTTAGTTCATCTAGGAATTTTGAAATAGCCTTTAACTGCCCTTCTCTAATACCTACTTGATAATTAAGACCTTGAATAGCCTTTGTATTAGCTATCTGTTCATCTGCTCTAGCCTGTGCACCATTCTTCCCAAATAAATCCAATTTATTACCTTCTGAATCTTGCGCTAATCCCGCAACAGATTTTAAATAAGCGTTTCTTTTAACTAACCTATTATATTCAGACAAAGCACTATTTCTTAATGCAGAAATGCCCTCCTGTTCTGACAAAGCAAAAGACTTTCGATATTCATCATAATTTTTCTTAAATTCCTCTTGTGTTTTATATACCCTTTTAGATATTTCTTTAAATTCTTCTGCCGATATGTTTAATTGAGTAGTTTCATCTTTAAAACCTTTTGAAAAACCCCTGCTCTGAAATTCCTTATCAGCTGATTCCTTGCTTTGGATTAATCTTCTGAATCCTTCTATAGAATCGCCTATTGCTGATATCGAACCTGACAAGAATTTTGCAAACGCTCCATCTCCTTCGTTTAGTGTTTTAATTAATTCAGTCCAAGTGTTTTTTAATCTTGTCGTTTCAGCATTTAAAGTTTCTACTCTTTCTAAATTTTCAACGCCATAAGCCTTTTCTAGTTCTTTGGCGAAAGCAGGAAGAACTTCGGCAGCCAAAACTTTACCATCCTTAAGCATTTTATTCAATTGCTGTTCAGTAACGTTCATTGATTTTGCAAGAATTCCAAATGCGCCAGGTAATCTCTCTGCCAACTGCCCTCTGATTTCTTCAGCCTGAACAGTTCCTTTTGAAATCATCTGTTGTAATGCAAGAAATGCCCCTTTCTGCTGTTCTACAGACAATCCCATTGCTCCGGAAGCTTTAGATACGCTTTCAAATATATTTTGGATCTGCTGTGCGGTTATTGCTCCAGAATCTATTGCATTTTTAGAGGCCGCATAAAAAGCAGTATAAGACTGTGTAAGTCCTATAAGCTCAATTCCGTATGCTTCTGATATTCTAGATAAAAACTGCTGTGTACTTGCTACTTGTCCCACATTGCCTATTACTTGCGTTAATGCAAAATTCATAGACTGCAATTCACGTGTAGTATTGAAAATATCTTTTGCGATTGATGCAATTAATGCCGTGCCTCCAAGAATTCCAAATGCACCTATAAGGTCTTTCAATCCCCTTGCCGCTTGCATCGGATAATTACCTACATTTCTATTGAACCTTCCTACAGCTCTATCAGCCGCTAAAACACGCCTGTTTAATGAGTCAAATTCTCTTTGCGCATTTCGTAATTCCCTGTTGTATTGTCTTTGTGTTTGTTCCGCTCGTCTTCCTCCTGCAATCAAATTTTGTAGGTTTCTAGCAGAAATTGCCTGCTGTGCTGATAATCTTTGGTATGCACCGCCTAAAACGGAAACAGAACGTGCGTATTGATCTGCATTTTGCCTTAAAGTTCGTTGGTTTACTATTTCTGCAGCAGATAATTGATTCGCTCTTTCACGAACGGTATTTAATCGCTGATTCTGTTGCGTAATTTGGTTTAAATTGTTCGCATTATCGCTTGGGAGTCTTGAATTATTAAGATTCCTGTTTATATTTGTAATTTCGGCAGCGATCTTTTTAAGGTTTTCGATTAACTCCTGAACCTTTTTGTAGGTTTCGCTTGATGCTATTTCAACTAATCCGTCGTTATTTGCCATTTTTACGCATTGATTTTTTGTTGGCTTCTGATTTTTGCTTAGCAGATTTAACCGCTTCACGGAAATAAATTAAAGAAACATTGTCCGGCAATGGTCGCATAAGAATATTTTCAACAGCTACCAAGTCAGATTCAAATGTTCTTTTTATGCTTTCCTGCTTTTTAGGTTCTGAAGCAATAAGCCTATTTAATTTGTTTTTCATAATTCCTAAATCAGATTTAAGAACTCTATGGCATTCTTCTACAATGTCTTTTTTAATGTCAATTTTTACGCCCAATTCTTTCAATATAGTTGCTAGTTCTTCTTTTTGACTTTCAGAAGTTGTAGTGTAAAGCAGTACCTGCATATTATCTTTTATCGCTTGGATTTGAAGTTTTAAGTGTTCAGTCTTGCATTGCCTATCCAAATACTGCTTAATTTTAGAATTCTCTGAAATCTCAAAATCTTCATCGACAATTTTAGACCACGCCTTTTCTCTTTGCTCGTCAGATTCCCCGCCTAATAATGATAAGTCATTAGTTTCAATAATCTTGAAGTAAATCTTTGCGGGTATTTCTGCGCTGTCCCAAATAAATGCACTCATTGACCTATTCTTTTTTTAATTAGTTTCAGAAATTCAGGCTGATAGTTTGCCTTTGCAATCCTGTTAAAAGTGTTTTGATTAAGGCTTGCTATTCCTTCACCGTATTTTGAAAGCAAATCATCGTGCTTGCTGTTTGAACTGTCAAATATTACCCTGTTGCTTTTTACGACTGGAAACAATGAATTCGACCATGCGCCAGTCAATATCAAATCGACGTTTCCAAATCCTGCCAATGGATTCTGATTATTCTTTTTAAAAGCGTAATCGTCGCTACGATAAGAGCCTATTTTTGTCCTGTCAGGGTTTAAACCAAATTCAAGTTCGTTAATCTTTGCTTTTCTTAAATTCCTTCCTTTGTCCTGCTCTATTAGGTCTTTTGCTTTCTTCTGCAGTTCCGATTCCGTTATTGTCTGAAGCCTCTTTATCATCTCCTGAACTGATATTCCCATGTGGCACATTTTTAAGTAAAACTTTTGCTCTTTCCTCGTCTTTCGGATTTAGCAGATTTGCTAATTTTTCAATCTGTTTTTCTTTGGTCAAGGTCTTGAAATTTTCAAATCCCTCTTTGCTGAATGATACGTTGTCGAATTTCATAATTTATTTTTTTTTAAGTTTTGCTTCTGCCATCATTTTATCTAATTTCTGCATAAACCTGCTTTTTGTGCTTACCATAGTGACATCAATTTTAACGTCATACTGTTTTAGTTTTTCATTTATTGATTTTAACTCTGAATCTAAAACTTCTTTGTGTTCGTTTAAAATAGCCAATACTTTGGTTGTTTTTTCTATTCCATTAGTAATAACATCTACAAATTCACTCATACTATGTTGTAATAAAAAAGGGCAGGCGATTAACCCACCCTTTTAGGTTTATAATTTTTGTTTTGCTTTAAGCTACCGCTGTGATAATTGGAGAAACACCTTTGTAAAACAAATTAGTTCCAACCATAGCCACGTTAACAGGAGGTGTAGCAGTTGCATCAAATGTCTCAACCACGTAAGTTGCCGCCAATGTTGGAGGCGTTGTAGTGTCGATAACATAAGTTCCTGGAGTTGTTCCTGCCGCAACAGTATCAATAGCTAAAACAGCATTTGTAACCATGTTTCTGATTCTGAAATTTCCAACTCCTAAAGCTTCAATTCCGTAAATCGTATTGTTTACCGCATTTACTTCTACCGTGAATCCGTTTGCAACCGAAGCAGTACCTGTAATGCTTACTCCAACAATCGGGTAAATGTCAGTATTGAAATCAATTCCTGACTGACCAACTGTAAGCAATGCCATTCTTGTATTGAATTGAGATTCACTGCCTAATTGAATATCGATAAGCGTTTTTGGCGTTTCATCGCCTGTTTTTGGCACATAAGTGTTTGTGTTATACATTGACATATTGAAGCCTGTAAAACTCAATCCGTCTCCTGTATATGCACCTACCAAAGTACCTGATTCATCGATTAGCAAAACGCTTTTTCCTGATTGGCTGTTTCTTGAATAAGCCGCTTTGTGATATCCTACACCTTTATCGAATTCAAAACGATATTGAGGTTTTCCGTTACGGATAACTTTCATAATACCGCCCGTGTATTCTTTTGTGGTTGCATCCGGAGTGTTGTTTGTAAATTCAACAGATCCTAAAAAAGGTTCGAATGTTCCGTTTTGGATCAATGCCAAAACTTCTTCTAATCCAAATGAACCTGATACAATATCAGCTACGGGGATTTTCCAAGAATTGTCTACTGTTACGAATCCTGAAAACTCGCCTAACAGCGGTTCGCAGTCAACAGTACCTAAAGCAAATTGTTCTTTGTTGCAATTGATTGCATTTAAATATGCCATAATTTTTTTAGTATTTAAACTCGCCTAAGCAAGTATTTCTTATTTTTAATCCTTTAAATTCTAATTTCAAAGCATCCCAAATATCTATGGTAAAGTTTTTCTTGTCACTTTCGTTATTGTTTTCCCCTCCATAGTTTGGGTAAGTGGTCTTTCTAAATTCTCCATCCCAAACAAACATCTGAGATTTTTTGAATAGAGTTTCAATATTTTTAGCTAACGGCCAAAGGATATTCTGATAGCTCATCGCCCAGCGGTTTTCGTTAAGAGAATCAACTGCCTTATTTCTAGTAGCAAGTATTAAAACTAAATCCGTAGTTGTATAATTTTTGCTAACATCATCAGAATCTGTGTTTGATATCTGATAAATCAAGGGATAAGGAACAGTATTGTTCTTATTGAATAAAATAAGCTGCTTTATTAAATGCGCTTCATTTCCCCATTTGTAAACAGGTTGAAAAGCATCTACCGCAGGTGTTGGCGGTTCTTCTATTTCAGGATAACCTCCAAGCGTTGGTAATGTACCGAATGCCTTTGTTAGCTGTTCTTCAACAATAATCATAATCCGAATCGATTAATGGGTTCGTATCTCTTGAGAAATTTAGTATCATAATCATCCGTGAAAGATGAAATATATTCCCTAAATGAAACATAAGAACTGTTATTTGGATTGTTCCAGTAATCCCAACCTTCAAAATAAAATATAGGCTGTAAAAAGTACCAATCGCAATTACTAATTCCCTGATATGCCTCAATAAAGCAATTCCAAGATTCTACCAATTTTAAAGTAGGATTTACAGAAGTAGAGTTTTCCGAATCAGGTCTTTGAATCCCTGTAGTCGAATAAATACTTTTATCATTTTTAAGATAGTGGTAAAATATAAAAGGAATTGTTATTGATTTCAATCCTACCCAAATCTTATCATCGTACTCTTTGCCGTTTTTCAAGTCAAACCATTTTCCGCTGGTCTCGACATCGGAAATAAGCTCATTGTATTGAACGATTCCCAAAGATTCTACCAACAAAATCTTTTCGTACTTTTCAATGAATAGGTCAATTTCCTGTGTCGCTGTTGGCGCACCTCCTATATTTGGCATTACTACCGCATTCGGAATGAAAAATTCCCCTTTAAAATCAGTATTTTTAGATATTGTTGGCATTGTCTTTTATTGCTTTTATTCTTTTACTCGTTCAGCTAAACCCTGCTTAATCAAAGCTTCTGCTTTAATTTTATGAGGCGAATATACTTTACCTTCTTTTTGGTAAACGGTATCTTTCAACAATTTTACTTTAACACGTTCAGTATATTTGATTACTGTTTTTTTTTCTGCATTTTCAGAAATCATCGCCTTTGCATCGAACGTAGTTCCTTGTGCGTTTTGGTCTTCGGCTAATTTTTTAGCCTTTTCTTTATCTGCCATATTTTAAATATTAAGGTATTACAGGTTCAGCAACTACCAAATCATCCTGAATGTCTGAAATGTCTCCATAAAGGATAGATCCAGCATCCGAGCCTTTGATATAAGTTCCTAAGAAAGCTTCAAGTTTTCTTGATACCAAGTTTTTAGAGAAATCATCGTTCTCATAACCTTCATCGTACATGATGTTTTCAGCAAAAACAACATTGAATTTCTTCAAGTCTCCTACTACGATAGCATCATCAGCGATTTTGTTAGAAAACTTAACATTTACCGCACCAACTCTTGTTCCATCAGGAGACACGAAAGGCGCAACAATATAACGGTTTTCCAAATCTTTGATTCCTGCCATTTTCGCCATCCAAACAGTATTCAAGACAGCGGTAATTTGACCTTTAAAGTTAGACAATCTAACTCTTGTTGCCATTGCCATAATAACGTCATAGATGTTTGGTGCCTGGTAATATCCAGCAAGTCCAGCAGGAACGATAAAAGCAGAAGCCAATTCTTCCAAACCTGCAAGATTATTTCCTGTGCCGTCTCCTTCCAAAATTTGATCGTCTATTTTTTGCTCAACCAACTCTCTTGCATGTTCTTGGAAATCCTGAACAATTGCGGGAGCGTGCATCATCAGACGTTTTGTAAACTTCCAACGTACGGCAACCTCTTTGATTGCGTGTTTAGTTGAAGTCCATTCTGCATCTGCCAATGGTTTCAATGCGCCTTCAGCAATAAAGGCCGCATCTCCTTCTTCGTTTACACGGTCAGAAGTCCAAATGTTCTCCGTTCCTGGCTGTGTCTTAACAGTTACTAAAGGCAACATGATGTTGTCAGGTTTTGGAACGTGACCAATTTCAGTATCGATGTAATTACCGAACAATGGGGAGAAACCTCCCGCAACGTTTGGCGTAACATTCGCAGTAGTCATTAAGGCGGCTACTTTAATTACAGTCGAAGCACCATAATGCTTGTCTGTTTCCGTGAATTTTTCAATATTCTTTTCAACGAAAGTAACAAACGTTCCTTTTTCAGCTTCGGCTTTCCCGTCTGCTTTTTCTAGCAACTTGTTGTAGTCGTCCTTTAATTCCAAAAGCTGTTTAGCAATCTTTTCGAATTCGTTTTTTTGCTCGTCTTTCAAAGCATTAACTGCTTTTTCAATTTCGGCTTTTGTTGATTTTTCTTCAAAATCTCTTTTAGCCACTGTGTAAGCTTCCGCTTCTTCAGCCGTCATTTTATCAATTTCAGCCTGACTTTTGTACTTGAAATCCATCTGTTTTAGATTTTAATTGTTAAATAATTCTTCTTCTAGGTGTTGGAGTGACTTCAGTCGGCTCTTCTTTTGAAAGTGATTCTTCATCGGCTTTCATATTGTTTTCTAATGTTGGAGTTATCGTATTGCTACCCATAACTACCGCACTCCCTTCTACTAATTTCGCTTCTGTAACCGCCCAAAAATAACCCGCTTCATCTGCCCTTTCACTATTGGCTATTTCTTTGTAATACTTTTGCCAATTCTCGTAATACTGACCTGATCCGCTATCGTTTATACACAAGTACATTTTAACGTATCTCATACCAACTGAATGATTCAATACATAACCGTCACGATATTGTTTAAACATAAACTCATTTCGGTTCTTGCCAATAGTTGCATCAAAAATAAGAGCTTCCGTTTTTCCGTTCATTGAAAGCCCTAACTGCTTCCAAGTATAATTCTGAACAAACGCATCTACCTCACTTGTGATGATCTTGTCGAACTTCATCTGATGCTCCTGCAGAAGATAAACAGTCTTTGTTTCCGTCAATGTTTTCCCCCATAATCCCGGAATGTGAACATCACCATGACTGTCTAGCCAATTGGTAGTGTTTATTACAAGTTTCGTTTTTAACGAACTTATATCTTCGTTTACAGGCTTATTGTTGATTGCCTTATATGAATCTTCATCTGTTAAAGAAAAATCTTTAGTGTAGCTGAAAGAATCAGCCTCTTTTACACTGTATTTTTTTTCCGCAATAAGTTCTTTTTCATTCTTGATAAGGAAATCAAACAAATCTGATTTTTCTGCAAACTGTGGTATTTTCATTTGTTTACTTTATTATCGTTAACCAAAGCTTCTTTCTTCTTCTCTAAATCCTTTTTCAGTTCGGGAGAAATATCTTTATTGGTCAACAGCTTATTAATTTCTTCAACTTTCATAGCTACGTGTTTAATATTGATTTAACCATTTCATTTGCTTCACTTTCATTTATACCACCTAAATCTTTTGCTTTTTGGATATTGTCTAATTGCAATCCTACCCTTTCTGCTCTTTCTTTTTCGAACACCTGGTTAAACATCAAATGCCCCCAGCTCATTCTAATATCTTGCAAACCGTACTGGCTTTCGAACCAATCTGTTAGCATCTGACCTTTTGGAGACATGCAATATTCTACCAATCTTGCCATTGCCTTTTCTTGATTCTCATAAGTAGAGCCTCTTAAATTGGCTTCCAAAATATCACGTGGAATATTAAACATAGTTCCGAACATGAAATAATCATTGTAAAAGCTTTCATCAATCTTAAGATTTCCGATATTCTCAACAAATCTTTTAATGTCAATCATTGATTTGATTGCGTGGACTTGTTTTGGACCTCTTACTTTTGTCTCAATGTCTAGCTGTTCTGGTCCTGTCATGGGTATTTCAGTAACATCTTTTGGATCAGATTGCCCTGCAACTAAAAACTTCTGTGCAAATTCTAGATTAATAGCTTTTGCGTCTAAAGCTAATTCACTATTTCTTATTACCTTATACAAAGCATCTATTCTGCTATAGCCGTTTAAAGGGTTGTCAGTACCCGCATTTGTAAGATCATAGAAAGGAACAATCTCATTTAATGAAATAAGCTTTGTCTGTCCGTTTTCAAATCTATATGTAATATTACTTTTAAGAACTTCCTTGTAACTTCCTCCTGAAAGGAATATAGCTTTTAACTTGCTTATAACTGTTGAATCCCAAACGATATTGACAGGATTAAGCCATTGTATTGAATTTCTATCGCTTATCACTTTTGAATCATTAGGATTATAAAGATAAGCTACTCCGAAGATATTTAGCCAAAATTTATAATCCCATAAAAACTGTGTCCAACTCTGCGTTATGTTTGGCTTTTTTGAAAGCGAGTATAGAAAATCCCTTTCTTTTATCTTATCGTCTTTATACTTGTTAATTTTCCCTAGAGAAAAAATATCACAATCCAAAGAAATAACTTTCAATAACGCAGGACTATTTGTAACAACTCTTAATTTTTCATTGTCCGGAATTACTTTTCCTAAAGCTGTGCTAGAACTGAACATCGTGTAAAATATATTACCCGCATTGTCCTGTTCAATTTTTAACGGTTCTCTTTGATTGCCGCCAAACCCAAAGCTGAAATGAAAACTCATTAATTATAAACGTAAAAAATCGCTGTCCTCAATGAAGAAGATAGCGATTCGTTAATATTTTTCTCAAATCCTTGTTTCACAACAATAATTTATTTTAGCAAATATATGTAAATTTAATTTAGGTTTTACATTTTTTTTATACTTATCATTTTGCCTGCTGTAGAAACAACATCTTGGCCTATAGAAAAAATAATATTTTCCCAATCTTGTTTTAATTGGTTTTCGTCTGCATCCCAAAATATATTTTCATTAGGAGCACATAAAAATATACCATCCCTTACTTTTTCAATTGAAACTATAAGTTCCAAATTTACTAATACGTTTTTTTCGTTTACACTTTGAATAAATTTCATAATTATTATTTTTTAATTGTTTGAATTTTGCAATAAACTATAGTTTATTACCGTGTTTATAATTTAATATTGTTTGAATATTGTAATTATATGTTTTTAATCAATCCTTCTTTTCTCCAGAACTCTGCTCCGTAACGGGCGGGATCCATAAGGTGGTTATCCGTATCTTCAGGTTCTTCCAAAACAATTCCGTAACGGTCAACCTTTCTCGAATAGTTTTCCTGCTCGTATTTTAAATTTGCACTTGTTGAAGTATAATAAACATTCAAAGAGTTAAGCAAATCAATTCCATCTATAACAGATCCTGCGCCTTTTGTTGCTGCAATAGCGTATTCAAATCCTGCACGCCTTAAAGCCAATATCTTCAACGGCCTGTTGCTATCGCATACTATTACTTTTTCAGGATTAATACCCATCTTTCTGAACTTCCACATTATCAATCCTTCCTCTGTATTGTCAATCTGCAACAATTCAGTAGCGGTTAGTTTTTCCCTTATCTTGTTTTCGCTATCGTAGTTCATTTCGTGAAGGTACAACCCGCCGTCGTAATACTTCATGTGAAGTACTCCCATTGGGTCAACTGCTCCCCAATCCACCGTGTACAAATCCGGTGCTTTAATTGCATTGAAAACGTCTAACGGTATTTCAGTCCAATGGAATATTCTGTTAGGGCGTTCGGCTTTCTCTCCAAGTCCGTAAACCTGCCATTTGTATTCAGATGCAGTATTTATGGATTCGTTTAATTTGCATCGTGTAAGCTCATTTAAATGCTTTGATGAAAATTCTTTTGGATTTGATTCAATATCATATGTCTTTGCTTCTTCTTCTTTCAATAGTTTTGAAACAACAATATAGCATAGTTTTACTGGCTGATATGAAAGTATTTTCTTTTTAGCTTCTACAGGACAAAAAGGATTGTCTTTAAATGTAGAATGAATTGTGATTGTTCTAGGATGTTTTTCTATATCATCTATCCAAGTATCTTTTTTTGGATTAGAATCTATAAAAACAAAATCCGAAGTTCTTTGATCAACTTGGTCGAAAGTGTCTTTAGATATTTTGTATGGCTCATTAAACCAAGAACAATCTTGAGTAAGTCCGTGTACTGTTTCTTCATCATCCGTACCGTGTATTTCGAAAGTTGAATCTGTATCGTAGGTAAAAATACTTTCGGTCTTGTTGAAGTTTTGACCTACTTTATAACGCCCTGTTTTCTTTAGCCTTTTTAACGTATCATTTAAAACAGTTTTTTTGCAATCAGTCTTAGTGTCTCTCCAAACAGTCATACGTTTATTCTTGTATGCTCTAGCGTACGTATCAAACACATCAATCAATGAAACTGTCTTTGAACTTCTTGAAGATCCTTTATTGTTTATGTATCTATAATATTTACCAGAACCTGGATGATTAATTGTAGTACCATCACCACACCAATTGCAACTAATGTTTTTTACTAATCCTGACCCATCACAAACATCACACTTTTTAAGTGTTGCGTTCCAATTTTTCTCATAAACTATAGTGGCTTCGAATTCCATTTTTAATCTTCTTCCTCTTCTGGTTTTCTGATCGTTACTTTCAATTCGGTTGGAGTTGTTTTTAGTTCTCCCGATATTTCCTGTTGAATTTTATCCCCGTATTTTTTAGGGTTCATTTTTCCTATCATCCATCTTCTTGCATCGTAGCGAAGTCTGCTTCTTTGTATGTGTTCGTGATTTACTTTTTCTATCACTATTCCGTCCATGTCAATTTCTTCAACATCGTTTGTTCCGTCATCGACAATTTCAAGTATTTCCTCAAACAAATTATCTGCTCTTTCCTCGCATGCGCGTGCGTATCGTTTCGTTTTCTCTTTAGCTTCTTCTGTAAGATTACCTTCTTCGTCTTTTTCTTCTAGCCATTTATAAAAAGTAGAAGAACTAGGCATGTCGTAAATTGCTAGTACTTTTCTCAAAGGACTTCCGTTTTCAATTTCTGAAATGATAAGATTAAATTTTTCGTCCTTTTCTTCTTGACTGTAAGCCATAATAAACTATTTACATTGGTATCTATACATATTTCCGTTTCCATCGCTTCTTAAAGCTTTATCCCCTGTGCATTTTGATTCGTCAGCGGGTTGATCGTAAAGAAACTGTATGCTGTTGTTATAAACTTCTTTTCTGCAGTTGCAGGTGTCGTTATCTGAAGAACATGATAAAATAAATACTAGGATTACAATAGCTAGAAATAGCCAAAGTGTGTTTTTTATTTTTCTTTCTCTTTTGTATCTTCTTTGAATAGTATTATTCATTTTATTGTGTTTTAGCAAAAATTAGCGATGTTTTTTGTAATTATATAGTGAGATTTACATGGCATCTGAAAATTGCCAACACTTGGCGTAAATGATATTTTATCATTAGGTTCTTTTATAAGTTTCCATCCTAAATCCTGTCCATCAATAATACAATCTATTGGAAGGATAGTTTTTCCACCACAACCACATAAACAATTATGTACAGTTACGCCATATTTCTCTGAAATATAAATAATCTTTTCTTTTCTTTCTTCAGGAATAAACTCGACATATTCAAAGGTTATTTCTACTTTTTGTAATGTTTTCATAAGCAAATATAGTTAATTATTTTTAATTTAATGTAATACAAAAAAGCGGGAACGACCCCGCTTTGATGATCGTAAAATTCATACCGGATTTAAAAATTGTTTTAACTTCTCGGTGGGTGTTTTTTTTATCTTAATTTCATAATATATCTTTTTAGAGTTAATAATAATTGTTTTCACCCGAAAACCCCGCTTATTTCTAAGCAGGGTGTTTGTTTTTAGTTATCGTACCAACTTACTGTAAGCTTTTCGTCTTTGAATAAATGGAAATCTTTCATTCCCATGTCAGGAGTTATTACTACCTTCATAAACGCATCTCCTTTTGATGTTTGTGTAGGAATGGCATAAGTGCCTGGCTCTACTTTTTCAACACTTCCAAACTTCTTGATTAGGAACTGTTTTGCTTCCTCTAATTCTGCTAACATATTTTTACTTATTTTAAGTTACTATTCGTTTTTAAGTGTTATTCCGTAATCTCTTTTTAATATTTTAATCACATTCTTTTTATTTAATGAAGAAATATAAATGCAATTTTCTTTTTTTGTAATCTTTTTTTCAGCAGATATATTCCCATTCCATAATCTATCCATTTATAGTTTTAACTGCGTTTTCTGTGAGGGTTAAGCCTTGTTTTACGAGGTCTTCTATTTTTGTTAAAACAAAAGTGTTTTTTCCGTCATAATATTTAGGATTAGGCTTGTCAAAATATATATAATCGTAATTTTTATTGTAAATAGATTTATTTATTTCTTCAAATGTCCAACCTTCAAATAAAACATTTTTTTCTGCATCTAAAAACTGCTGATTATACCAATCGTCATGAAGTGGATCCTCTAACGGAACTTCATTTTCATCACAAACAATAAACATCGATAGCTTTAAAGGCTGTGATAGGAATTTAGCGTAGTTTTCAATTCGAGTCCCAAAAACGGAATCTCTTGACTCAAAACTTCTGTCGCGACAAAGTTCCAATACGTAATCCAAAAGCGGAATTAGTTTTTGTGTCTTCATTAGTAGATTGGTTTTGAGGGTTCTTTTATAAGTTGGTAATGTGTAATTCCTAAACTTTTATAGGTTTCTGAATAGTAGCAACCCGGTGCAAACCACCGTTTGTAATTTGAAATGTAATTCCCTATTTGAATTTTTCCATTCTGCATAATAAAACATTGCATATTTTCTTTTGGCAAATCCTCATCTGAATTTATAACCGTCCAATTGTTGTTAGTTTCGATTCCTGAAAGTGATTTTGGTCTGCCTAATGGAAATTTTGAATCCATTTCAATTGGAATTAAGATATTAGTATCTTTTGTAAATGTAAAGTCACACCACCCATTTTCATAAACATAATCTTTTACTATATCCCAATATTCCCCATAAGCCAACTCAATAGCTTTTTGTTTGTTTTCTTGTATTTTCATTTTTAAATTTTTTTGATTGTCATAATGCAATATCCTTTTTCAATTCCGAAATTACCGCCATTCAAAATATGGGTTACTTCTACTATAATTTTATCGCCGGAATACTCTTCTAAATTTGGAAAATATTCTTTTAAAACCAAAGTATCGCCAATCTGATAATTTCTATCATTTAATCGTATTTCCCAAGGCTTTAAGCCACGAACAACATTCTGATAATGTTCTGTCCAAGTTTTTAATTCGTGTACCATTTGTTTAGTTTAAGTGGTTAAATTTTACTTTTGTTTTAAAATTATAAGTTTTCCTTTGATTAGTTTTGATTCGTAGGATTGCCATTCTTTGTACTGTTCAGAAGTCCAAGAGTTTTCCGAATCTCTTAATATGTTTGGGGTCTTTCCCATAGGATTTTTAAAGTAAATTTCATTAAACCGCAATAGACTTCGGAAGCTTTTTTCTTTTGTTTCGAAAAAACCACTTTCAGGATTATTAAAATCTTTATAAACAGTTCTACCTACAAAATTTTTGTTTGGAAGCTCAACGTCAAAAGAAATTTCAGTATCTGTAACTTCGCCTATAATTTCAGAAGCAAAGAAATCTAAATGATACGCTCTTTTTCCGTTATCTTGATAAAAAATAAAAGTTCCAAATTCATTAATCCTAATATCTGTTGCGTCTTTCTGCACTTCCACCGCAATAAGATTTGTTGGGGTTAGCGTTTTCATGGTTTTTCTAGTTCTGATTTCACTTCTTCCCAATATTTTATTTTATCAGTAGCATACACGAAGAAATGACTTGCAGGCGTTTCTAAATACTCTGCCATTATTTCATCTACCAAAATTTTAATGCAAAATTTCGCTTCTGAATCGCTTAATTCGTATTCTTCAATCGGACTTAAAGAAGATCGTTGAAACGTAATTATTTTTTCTGACTGATATTTTTCTAATAATTCTTTTGCTTTTTCCTGTGGTGTCATAATTAATTATTTGTTAGTTATTCTGTTGCTGATTTGATTAACTCTTTTGCTCTTGAAATGGCATCTAATTTGCCTAATCCGTTTTCTTCTAATCTATCGACTAAAAGCTTTACCATTTCCAAAAGTTCAGGAGCGTGTGCTATTAGTTTTGCGTTGGCGAAATCTTCCATATAGGTCATTTCAGAAGTTTCTACGCTATACACTTCATCACCTTCTCCATTGTCAGTTCCTACGTATATTTTTCGGTCGTTATCGTAATTATCTATAACCTCCCACTTTCCTTTTGTTCCTTTAAATTCACTCATAACTAAACTTCTTTAATAATCGTTACATTTTTATTTTCCAATTTCTCCAATTGATTCTGAAGCTGGATTAACTTCTTTTCTTTGCGTTGTTCAGCGTCTTTGATTGCTTCTTCAATATTTTTAAAATGATCTCCTTTATTGAAATACCCATATTTAATACTATAAAGTATTGTATTTGATTCGAATTTATCTGTAACTTCCATCAACAAAATACCTCTTGTCAATGCGTACTTGGTTACGTAGACTTTCATAAATTATTAATTAATATTTTTAATTCATTTTCTGAACATTTATGAATACCACCTTTATGCCTTATAACATAAGGTTTAGAAACATTTTTATCAGTAGCGAATGTTATTTTAGATTGTCCATAAATTTCATGTTCTACAAAGTCACCTATTTTAAATTTAAGCATAACTACTCTTTTTTAGATTTTAAACACTCCTTTTCAACATTTTCTAAAGCTTGGTTTGTAACTATATTACTCAATGGTACGTCCGGATTAATTCCGTTTGATTTGCACAAATGAATATAGTTTTCTAATGAAATAGACCTTCTACCATTTTTCCAGTCTGATAATTGCTCCTGAGGCAAACCTGCATTAAGAGCAATTTGCCTTTGAGTCATCCCTGTTAGCTTTATAAGCTCTATAATTGCCTCTTGGTAATTTTTCATTTTATATTTAATTTGCCCCGAAATTAATCGGGGCGTTAATAATTATTTTTTTAACTGACTTTCTGCAAACTCAATAGAATCTGAAATTTCAGTAGCAGAATTATACCCATAAACCTCTGCAGGCTGTCCTTTTAACTTTAGCGTAACAGTCAGTTTATTAAATCTAATCTGTTCTACTACTTCTTTTTGAGTAAGAAGTCTAATTTGATCAAATGCGTCTTGTAACATAATTTTTGGTTTGAAATTCTCGCCTACTCTATTCAGTTTTCGGCTTCCCTGTTTATATTTACTCTTTATTTCTTAAAAATGCTTTCGACACTTCAAGTAGAAATTTTTGAAAATCCTCGTAACCTAAATCTTTTGATACTACAAAAAGTCTATTTAAATTATCATCTATGATTTTTATATTTTCTTTTGCTGTTTGTATTTCTAAATTTGTCATAATATTAATTTTAATGTTGTTGTTATCTGAGTACAAATATACGACTATATTTTAATTACACAATAGTTTAATATTATATTTTTGATGTATTTTAAAACTTTAACATTTACAAATAAAAAAACCTAGCTGTTACGCTAGGTTAGGGTGTTTAAATATTTGATCAATAACGTGAAGTCCTAGTTTTGGATGAACACAATTTCTCAATATCTGAACCGGACAATGATTTTTTTCATAATATATATTTTCTTCATAATAAATACCGAGCCAATCCATCATAGTTTTTTTTTGTCCAACAGTTGCTAAATTCATCATTCCTTTTGGGGATTTAGGCACTTCCTGCATTTGTTCTATTTCAAAATTACTCCAAAACAAATGTCTACCTATTTTTACGGGATTACCATAAGGTTGATAATACGGTACTACGTTTTCAACTACCCACTTTTTGTCTTTGCAATACTGTGTAAGAAATATTATTTCTTCAAATAAAGCACCATCAACATATCTTATCATATTGTGCCTGGTTGCTAAATTCATCTTTGAATGCTTTTGGCAAGGCCTTGAAGCCCAAATAATATCGTATTCTTTATAATTTTCCAATAAAAACTGATGAGCATCACAAACAATTACTTTTTGATTTGGTTTCCTTTTTTGAAGCACATTTGCTATTTTTGGATCTAATTCAACATTAGTAATATCGAATTTGTCTTCGTCCAATAATTCTATATTACCGCCTAATCCGGCATATAGATTTAATAATTTTATTTTTTCCATTTTTTTAGAATAATGTTAGTTGCTCAGGCTGTATAAATTGTTCAAGCGCTTTTAATGCTTTTTGATTGAAATCATATTTTTTGTGGTTATGCCGGTTAATGACTTCTTTTAACTTTTCTACGCCGGACAATAAACAATCTTCTTTTGTTTTAAAAGTATATCCGGATACGTTTTGAGATAGTCCACCTGTTTGATATCCATATCTTATATGGCTGTTCCACATTCCGGAATAATTCATTGAAAAAAATATTTCAGCATAAAGAGAATAATGAGTTGAAAATATAAAATAAACATCTTCATTTATACAAACATTGCAATCGTTGAATTTATATTTACCTAATTCCATAATTAAACCAATTTATTATATTTTCCAATTCTTTAATCTCAATATCGTATTTGTCTGTCTTCTCTACTGAACGCTTTACTTTTAAATTGTTTAGCTTGGTTTGGGTTTCGGATATTGGATCTTTTTTAGACATATATTTTTAATTCTTGACAAGTGGTACACATTTACACAGAATAAGACGCACTAATTTTTTGGATAAAATCTTCATGCTTAAAATCCCAAGCTTTAGTTTCTGTGCCTTTAATCAAAAATACAACATCACCGTCATTGAAGATTTCAACCGATGAATAGTAACCTTTTATATTTTCAAACTTAATCATTATACCTCCGTCTTGAGTTGAATTCAGTTTTTCAAACTTTACATGTCCGCTATTTAAAAAATCAATAAAATTTTTAGCATAGTGCATAACCAAATAATTATCTAAAGCCTTTCTTATATTTGGATATTTTTCTGAATAGTACTCTATTTTTTTTCCATTCTTTAACCCTATCCATACTGTTCTAAAATCTATTTCCAGATTGTTTTCGTTTGAAATTTTCCTGAATGGTATTTTAATTCCTTTGTAAACAACCCAAAGCGTATTTCTTAAATTATATTTTTGTTCTGACAGAGGAATGTAGCAACAGTTTTCTGGACAATAGTCCTTGTTTACGTTTTTTCTTTCTATCGTCAAGCCTTTTTCCCATCCATTAGAAATGCTCCAGTCATAAAAAGATTTAAAACTTTTGTTCCATTCGTCACATACTTTTATTCCTAATGCTCCATAAGATTTATATCGATCTACATTTGGATTGTTACATCTTTTTTTCATGTCTGACCACTTTCTGTAAAGAGGATGCTTTATTAGCCCATGTTTTGTATTATTTCCTGCCATAACGTAAAAACCCGCAATCAAAAAGGTCGTCGTCTTTTATCCTGCGGGAATTTTAAAATATTTTTATTGTAGCGACGACTCTACTAACGCAAATATACTACTTAAATTCTTTAATTTTTATATCGTATTGCATTTTTTTAGCAATCAATTCTTCTTTGGTGTACTTGTAAACTCTTTTTGCATCAGAAATACTTTCCAGTTCCTCAATATAAGCCAATCCGTAGCGTTTAATCAATCCTTTACGGTATTCTGGTATATTTCCGTGAAAGAACACATTGCATTGCTTACACGCCTTATGTACGTTTTTCTCATTGAATATTAATCCTGAATATTTATTGCAGTCAAAATAATGTGAAGCGTGCCATTCAGTAGCTGTATTTGTACCGCATGAAATACATTCTAATTCTGCATCACGAAGCCTTATAAATTTTTGAAATGATTTTTTTGCTTCGGCTTCATATTCTGATAAAGTTTTCAACTTTTCACGCAATACTTTAGTTTCTTCCCTTGAATTTTTTTCTTTTGAAAGCTTCACTTTCTCCATTGCTTTTTTAATCAAAATATTCTTTGCTTCTGTTCCTGCTTGTTTGCATTCAGGAGTAGATTCGCAAAATCTGTAGTTGAATATTTTTTGCTCGAATTTCTTTCTGCAGAATTTGCAATTAGCTATCATAATAATTCAGGATTTTCGTAAATGTTTCCGATAATTTTTAATGCCCCGCAAGTTCTTGATAAGCGAATACTGCTATTATTTTTTTTCAAATAGTAAGCACCGTCTGCAAAAATAACTTCGTGAGCATCATTTCCATATCCCTTTATTAAGTCTCCTTCATAAATGCTTATTCCATCTATGTCTTTTATTCCTGAAGACTGCATTAGTTTTATGTTTCTGTTATCGGGATAATCGTTTTCAACTGATAAATACAATTCAAAATATCCTTCTGAAAAGGAAAAGAAAAAATCATTTCTATTATTATCCTTATCTGTGTAAAGCATTTCAGAACTATCAATGTCCCAAGCTCTAAATTTTATTTCTCTATTCATAATACTATTTTTAAAAATTAGGGTTGCTTTTGTTGTTTACTTTTTTATAAATATTTAGATAATTTGTCTAAAATATAATTTGCATAAACAGACATTTTTTTATTAATTCCTCTTAAAGCTATTGCCATTTTATATCTTCCAACAACAATAGGTGGTTGTTTATATAGCTTTGGATTTTTATAATAATCAATTATAACCATTCTTTCATAAAAATCGAATAATATTTTATTTTTCATAATTTCTAAATAAATGAGTTAGTATAGTTTTCTGCCATTTTCAATAAGTCGATGCTTTCCGGAATTAGCTTATTGCATTCGAAAAGCTTTGAAATAATTTCTTCTATCTCTTTTTTTAATATTGGATAAATTGTCATTTCAATTTTGATCTTGTTTCTTCCGTGAAGATAGCTAGAATGTTCACGTTTTACCGTTTCGCTTATCTTTTCATTTGTGAGTTCCGTAAATTCCCCGCAAAGGTAAAAGTAAACGTGTCTTGCCTTAGCTATGTTTTTATTTCTTAAACTGCTTTTTATAAGCTTTTCTTCAATATAAAAATAACTGCAGACAGTATCTAAAATCTTAGTTGTTGGCAGATTAGGTTTCATAAAATATATTTTCTTGGTTAGCCAATATCTTTGAAACGAAAAATTCTTTTAGCACTAATTTTTTAGCTCGCAAAATAATTGAATTATCCGTTTTTTCTTCGATAGCCTTAAGATTTTCATTGAGGTTAAATAAATTTCCCTTATCCAATCCTAATTTGGCTTTATAAATTTCATTTTTCTTTTCAGCTATTAGTTCTTTTTGCGCTTCATAAATTTTTCTGTTGTAGTAAGCGTTAAGCTTTGGCGTGTTTTCGTTTGGAACTTTAATCAAAGCGTTTTCAACTAAAATTTCATAAATGTAAGTCAATCCATCGGGCAATGATTGTGATTCTTTAAATTCATTGTAAACACGGTTTACTGCTTTTTTATTAATATCTTCTTTTGCTGAATTAGTAATTACTTCAAGTTTAGGTTTTTCAATTGATTCAGGAATATAATTTATTAACTGATTATTACGATATTCGATATAAGAATAAAGAACTTCCCCAACAACAACACAATCAATCATTCTGAAAACTTTTACTTCAAATTGCTTTGCAACAAACATTCTAAAAGCCTCTTTTATTTCTTCTAAAGTAAGGAAGTGAAATTTATCGATAATAAAATTATAAATAAAAGCTAGATTTTTACCGTGTTCCTCTTCTGTTTCTCCAACACTTTTAACGCCGGTTATATCTAAAATAAAATTAATAGTTTCATCAACTTCACTCAAGTTCTGTATATTCCGTATCTTCAAATAATTCTCCTTCAGTATTGCCAGTTTCGGCTTGTTGGTGTTTTTTGGCAAGATTTGAGAAGGTATCTCTGAATTTTTGCTTTGTTGCTGCTGTATTTTGTTGATTTCCATTTTGTAAATTTTTATTTTCTTTTATCCATTCCGCTTCAAATCCTTTCCAATCTTTTTCAATGCAGATTCTTAAAATTTGATTAATGTCTTTTCCTGATAAATAAACCTGTGAAATAAATTTGTCTAATGCAGTTTTGGTGTCGGTGGCGTTCTTTTTTTTTCTGACTTTGTTCCAGTCGTTTAACAAATCCTTTTCTGCACCTAATTTTTCTAATTCTTTGTAAAACTTAAAAATACTTTTTGTTTCTTTTTCTAAAAGAAATTCTTTTCTTTTCTTTTCTTCATCTTTTCTAATCTCATCTTCATCTTGTATTGTCTTTATATTATCTGCGATGTTTTGCGATGGTGGTGCGATTGGTATGCTATCGGTGTGCGATGCTGGTGCGATGGTTTTTGATAATTCTATTGCTTCTTCCAAAGATATTTCTTTTGCTTTAAAACGTTGATAAATAGGGTGATGCCACCTTTTTAAATTGCCAACAATGCCACTTGTGCTTTTATCTTTATAAACTTCTTTTATTTCTAAATTTTGCTCATCAAGGAATGAAATGTAAACATTTTTACTATCCTTTGTCAATATTTTTTTTGAAATAAGAATTTCAAAGTGTTCTTGATCAATTTCAATAATTGAATCTTCAATTGATAATTCACAATCTTTATTCCAATACATACAGCATAGCCGTAAAAATCTTGCTTGTGTTATTTCAGGGCATCTTTGTATTTTTCCCATCATCCAATCACTAGGAGTAAATTTAAACCATTGCAGCTTATCCATTTTCCACCTCCGAACTTGTTATTTTATTTATTTCAGTACGAAGTGTTTTAGCGAACTTGATTGCTGTACTCTTGTCTAGATAAATAGCACTTGATCCCGTATATATATCACATATTTCTATATAAATAATTCCTTCTGGAATATTTTTTCTTATAAAATTGTTTTCAGGATTCTCTCTTGTTACAGATATTGTAGATTCGTCTGTACAATCTAAAAATTTTAATTCAAATTTTGCCATAATAAATAAAGGTTTTAAGTTCCAATAAACTATTAAGTTGATAAAAAAACAAAACTCCAATAAATCCCCGCTCATCACTTCGGTTCATTATTGGAGTTGTTTAAGACTGAAGTTGGTATAATGTGATGAGCCAACTACACAACAAAAATACGATAATATTTGAAATACACAATCAAATCATGTAATTTAATTTGCTTTCGATAATTTCAAATTTATATTTTTTGAAAAAAATTGAATCTATTATACAATGAAATTTATGACGTGATACGCCGGTTTTTTTTTGTATTTCAATTACAGTGTTTTCTTTTCCTGATAAATAGCAATCAGTTACCAAAACTATTTCTTCGTGGGTTAAAGTTGAGGTTGCCATCACTCAATATGGTTAATTGCGTTCTGTACTTCTGACGAGCTTAAGTTTGCATTTACAGAATCTTCGATAAGCTTGTTTTTCTTCGATGTAAGCGATTCATTTAGAACCCTTCTAAGATTGTTCAGCACTTGTACCTTTTCAAGGTCTGTCAATTCATATTCTGTCTGTGAATTTAAGACAGCGAAAAGCTCTAAAGTTCTTCGGTTTACTTTCTGTTCAGATGTTGGTACAGGAAAGAAATAGTTTAGTAGGTTTTTCATAATAATTCAGGGTTTTCGTGAATGTTGCCGATTACTTCCAAAGAATGCTTCCAATAATTTTTAAGATACATCCTTTGGGTTTCGTCATCTGATTTTATTTTTTCCAAGTCAAATCCTGCGTCTCCATATACAACTATACAATTGTTTGAAACACCCCCTTCTAGTTCTACTTTGCTAATTAAAATATCTCCTTCGTAAATATCGACACCGTTTTTGTCTTTCAATCCTGTGAACTGCATTAATTCAAAACTGTAAAATAAAGTGTTTATGGTTTCTTCAAAAGGAACGCATACCGTTTCTATTTCAGGAAATCCCCACATTGATGTTACTGTATTCATCGTTTTTGTGATCTGATCAAATACTCTAAATTTTATTTCTCTCATTTTTCAAATAAATTAAGTGATTGTTATTGTTTTCTGTTTTGTTGCTGATTAAATCTTCCAGGTTTTAAATGTTCTTACAGAGTTTATTGCGCCTCTTGAAACATTATATATATCTGCTAGTTTTGAATTACTCATAACACCAACTGTTTCCCTAATGTGCTTTACCTTATCATTATCTAATTTTGCACAAGGATGCATTACTCCTGATATAGGATTCATCAATCCTTCTTTATGCGCATGAATAGCATTTTCTGAATATGTACACCATTCTAAATTTTCGATATTATTATCTGTTTTAATTCCACTCTTATGATTTACAACAGGTTTATTAGAATTGTTTTCTAAAAAAGCCATAGCTACTAATCTATGCACGCTCAAAGTCTTTAAAATATTATTTTTATCTCTCAATACAACAGATGGATAGCCTACATTAGAAACCCATCCTTTTATCAATCTACTTTTTAAGAATATTTTTCGTTTTTTTATAGATATTCTTGAGCATTCTTTTGTTTTTACTCTACCCATGCTACTGACTTCATAAAATTCTTCATAACCAATAACATTTTTCCAAATTTCTCCTAAATTATTAATTGTTTCCGAATTCTTTTTTCTGGATAAACAATTTTTACACCGAGGAGTTAATCCCATATTTGCTTTCTTATGTATTCTAAATTCTAATAATTCTTTGTATTGTAAACATTTAGAGCATTTTTTTGTTTTCATAATAAATAAAAATGCCGAAAATTATTCAAGCGCATCTCAACTCGCTATCCTAATAATCGGCTATAATGTTTTTAATGTTACTTTAATTGAGATGCTGTAACGTTAACCAAATATAATAATTATTTTCGATAAAAGCTAATATTTCCAAGCTTAACGATTTCAATTGCTTCTTCTTTTGTTTGTGTCTTTTTCATTCGTTGAAATTTAATGTTGTTTCAGTATTAGGATCTGGAATTATAACATTTAAAAATTCTGCGCTCCATCTTTGTATTTCTAAAATGTACTCCATAAATTCAGTAGTTGACATTTCGGAACTGCTTATTTTTTCAGAAATAACTTCGCCCGATTCTATATTTATCAATTCTTTTTCCGGAGCAAACATTTTTAAAAGTATGTTGTAATGTATGTTTTCCATTGTCCTGTATTCGCCTGTAGCTTCTTTTAAGCCGTTTTGAACTAAAGGAAGACAAACACCCCAGTAAAATTTATTTTGCTGATTAGAACGGTTCTTTTTGATTCGCTCAATTGTAAATAAACAATCCTTTCCTTCAAATCCTGAAACCGCATCAACAATCTGATTTATGTTTCTTTTGAATTTTCCATTAAGTACTGATGTTCTTATCTGTATTTTCATTGAAATAATTTTTAAGTTCTTGGAATATTTTTGCTTTTTCCTTTATTTCGGAAATTACAAATTCATCACGATTTAATCTAAACTTAAAATACTCATTTGGTTTTATCTCTCTTATTTCGTTTTCTTCATCTTCATAAGTTTCTACCGAAAGAAAAACTAAATTTGCTTCTTTCAAATCCGAACAATACATTTGAATCATAATTTGCTCGTAGTTTTTCTTAAATTTCTTTTTCAATACTTCGGTATATTCTTTTTTAGACAATACCGTTAAAGGTTGAATAATAGATATGAAGTCAGTAAAATAAATAGTTTTTAATTCATCAAAATCAACTATTTTTCCATTTTCAATTTTAGCAAAATCTATTGATGAGGTAAAAACATTCATTTCTTCAGAAGTTTCTTTCCATTGGCAGAAGTAATCATTTGGCAAAATATTTAAATAATTTTTCTCCAAAATAGCGCCAGTCCTTAAAGCGTTTATAGGACTTGCTAAAGCATTATAATTAGGTTTATCATCAGACAAAAACTTTCTAATTAAATCTCTAAACCCTTGTGTTTCTTTTCCCATCATCAAAGATGAAATATCCCCACTTCCTAATACTAAATTCATAATTAAATAAGTTTTTTATCTGTGTATGTCTTGTGAATTGTAGTTACTTGTGCATCTGTCAAGTCTGCCAAAACACCAACATTGAAATATTTCAATATTTCCTGTAATACACTTAAGTTTGAATTAAGGTAATTTTCAATTGCAATTCTTTTTTCTGATATTGGTTTTCTTGCAGATTCCTCTTTTGATTTTTCTGCATCCGGATCTTCGCCTGTTGCAATTTTATAAGCATTAAGCAATGCGTATTTTCTTGCGTATGTTGATGCTTTACCGAAACCTTTGTCTCCTGAATCTATACCACGTCCAAAAGATTCTACTTCAATGAAACTTGTTACGTCATCTAAGTCAACTATTTTTAAAGTCAATTTAATTGTATCTACGTAAGTTATTCCTTCTGTATTGTCTTTTTTTAGTGTTTTTAAAATTTCTGAATTTATCAATTCCTGCTTTATCGGAACTGATGTAATTCTAAATTTAGTTTCTGCATCTTTTACAGCCAAAGTAACATCTATGTCGCTAATCGCTTTATAAGAATAATTACCAATTCCAACAGTCATTCCTTTAGATATATTTCTAATTTCATTTGATACTGATTGAATCTTTTCGTAAATGTTTAATTTTATTTCTTCCGACATAACTATATTTTATTTAATTTATGGTTAAAAAGTTCTCTTAATCTGATGTATTCACCAACACCTTCATATTCTTTTGGAGAACTCAAAGAAATAAAGTTTTCGTTGTAAATTCTCTGCATGTTTGAATTTATCCTTTGAAGTTCATTTATTGACATTCTTAAGTCTTGGATTTCTTTTTGCTCGTCGGTAAGTTCGATTACTTCGATTTCTTCTAAATTAGGAGGGAAAGCGGGGTTTTCATGTCCTAAATGTTCATTGTCATAATTGCTCATTTTTTATATTTTTTATTATATTCAATAGTTCCTTGTATTGCATTTCCTAATGCTGCACCCAAAGTCAGGGTAAAAAAAGAGATAACAATTATTCCTATTCTTTTATCTATATCGTAATATGGTATTCTTAAAAATAAAAGTATGTCCCAATAAGCAAAACAAAAACCAAGATATACTAATACGAATAATGCAATTATTGTTGTTATTATAATTTTCATATTATTTTAATTTATAGATTACATTAAAAAAAATGCTTGCTCTGAATTCTGTCTTTCCAGTATCGTACAAGTATTTAATATCTTGTCGAAGCCTGTAATTTGCCTGTAAAGCAACCTGAACCTTTTTAGTTAGGTCATATCTTGGCTCGATGTTAAATCCGTAGTAAAGCCAGTTTGAATTTCCGTTTCTGATGATTGATCCTGTTTCAACTCCGATTGCCAAATCAACTTTATACATCGGATAAACTACCCTGTTATAACCAACTCCGTATTGTTGGAAGTCTATTGTAGCGAAGTTTTCATACTGCATATACACTTCATTTGATTTATACGATGCGCCAACTCTGATTTGACCGTCAAGGCTTGCTTTGTTGTCCGTTGGTTTGCTTCCAATTGTAGCGTTTGCCAAATCAAATCCTAACGATACGAAAGGATAATTTTCTTGTGAAAATGCAGAGGTTGTAAATACCAAAGCGATTAATAGTTTTTTCATAATTTTATTTTTTATTTAGTATTAATATGTCTGAAAACCCGCAATATTTATAATCTTCGATAAATTTGTAGTTCATAATTCCAAAAAAACCAATACTTCTGCGTAATTTTATTTTTCCCATATCAGGATAATTTTCTAAAACTTTTACTTTTCTTATTAAACCCATATCAATAAAAATAACATCACCTTTTTTTAAGTTTTTTAGAAATTCAAATACCTCTTTACTTAATCTCATAATTACTGTTTTAAAAGTTCTTTGAATTGTTCTAGTGTTATTTCTTGATCTTCTTCTACTGTAATGCTTACATTGAAGTCTTTTTCGTTATCGAAATACAAAAAATTATAATAATCTTCTTTACACAACCAATAATCTGCACCAATATTAAATCCAGAACCTAAAATTAATTTTTCCACTTCTTTAAGCATTTCTTCATCCTTGATGAACAATACCTTGTTTTCAAATTGTTTCATAATAATTCAGGGTTTTCGTGAATGTTTCCGATGATTTCCATTTGGCTTACTAAAAAATCATTTATATAGACTACAGGCACATTTCTTCCTATAAAACCAAAACATCCGTCTCCGTAAATAAATACCCTGTTCTTTCCTTGATGAAACGCTATATCCCCCTCATAAACGTCAACTCCGTTTTTGTCTTTTAAGCCTGTGAACTGCATCCAAATGGCTTTTTCGCAACCAATATATGGGTTTAAAATACCTGAACTGCCCATGTAGTCGCATAGTTCATGAAAATACATTTTACCTTCTTGAAAAGTCCTAAATTTAATTTCTCTATTCATAATTAATATTCTTTATAAAGGGTTAGACAATGGCAAATCAAAAACTTCATCAAACTGATTAATTTCGCTTTGCGTTTCTGTTGGTACTTCGTCGTTGATTAATCTTTCAGCCAACATTAAAAGATTTCTTTGGTTTAATTTTTCTAAAATATCGCTCATTTTAAGTTATTTTAAGAGTTCCTGATATTTCGCAACCATAATCAAATCCATGAAATTCTACTGATTTTTCCCCTGTAAGCTTTGCGTATTTGCTTATCATTTCCAACCCGTTAGCACGTCTGTAATCACGGCTCAAAACGTCCTGCCTTACTCCTGCATATATTGCAAGTTCTTTTCTTTTGCCGAAAGGGTATTTTGCATCTACCCAATTTTGAAATGTTGTTTTTTTATCTGACATAATTACATTTTTTCCAAAATATTTATACATGATTCCATTTTTCTAGTAATATTTTTTTTAAAATAGTCTGAATCTAACAAGTTAGCCATAGAATATGAAGCTTCTAAAAAATTAATAATAGTTTCTTTTAATTCAATTTGGTTTGACCTTATTATTTCCTCTTTAACTGTATCGTTACTTAACTCAATGCCCCAAGATGAAGTTCTTGTTTGTATTTTCATAATTATTTAGTATATGCGTTAATATAAAATTCTGAATTGTCACCTTTGTATTTTTTAACCATTGTAGAGGCAAAAGCTATTTGTTTTGAATCTCCTAATATAATCAAAGAACTGAAAGTTTGTAAATCTTTATCGCCTTCAAGTTCCCAAATATTAATTACATTATCAATTTGTTTATCAGTAAATTCTAATGTTGTATTGTAAAGTTTTTCTAAAAAATTCATAATAAATATATTTTTTTTGTTATTAACTTGTACAAATATACAACTATTTATTAATTGTCAAATTGTAAATATGTTAAAGTTTAAAATTAAAGCAAACAAAAAACCCTAACACTTGTAAATGCTAGGGTTTAAGATTAAGATATTTTTGAATTGCTATCTTATTTTGATAAGTTTTTTGCTATTTCCGATATGGCTATGCTGTTTTTATTTATTGTTTTGTACATTAAAAATAAAGCGATACCGCCTAAAATTGTGATCATTCCGAAACCGTATAAAATCCAGGTCGTGTTGACTTCTTCTTTTTTAACGGAATCCTTTTCTTTGATGAATTCTTTTAGTTCTCTGTTTTCCTTTTTAAATTCCTCTATAACCGATGCAAAGCAATCTATTGACTTTATCTGACCTTGTGTATTGTAAACGGTCTTTAAAGTAGTTCCCTGTCTGTTTGTGGTGTATATTGTAGTGTCTTTATAAGTTATTTTTGGAACTAGATAAGTAACCGTATCGCCTTTACGGAAAGTCTTTGTTTCAATCTGCTCTTTAAAGTCAGTATCTGTTTTTGACTTTGAAGACTGTTTGTAGATGTCGCAGGACTGAAACATTAAAGTTAAAACAAGTATTTTAAATATTGAGCTTTTCATTTCTTGCAAAATTTAATTTTACGCCTTTCAGAACGATTTGGAATAGTGTTTTCTTTTAGGTCTTCGTGTTTTATAGTTAAATATTGAAGTCCTAGTATTGGGTGGTAGTAGAAATTTGTTTGCATATTTTTTTATTCAAATGTAAACAAAAAACCTCACTAAATTAATAATGAGGTTTTGTAAAATTCAATGTTGTTTTGTTGATCACTAAATTTTTAAAAGACAAACATACATAAATAATATAAAAAACCCGATGTTGCTATCGGGTTAATTATTAACTCAAACCATTAAGTTATGAAAAACAAATTCAAATATACAAATTATTTCTATACAGAAGTGCCTCCTAATTTATTTCCGTGAACTACATCACCGTACCAAGTGTAATTTTTCATTTTATTTGTTTTTAAGTTTAACCTTCCAAAGAGTGACCTTTTTTATTTTTCATGTTTTTATTTATTATTTCAATTCAAAATGGGCTGGATCAAAAAGACTTTTAAAATCCCCCCCCCAAGTAACTCCAATGCCTAAACATTTAGCAACTGCCTTGATGTGTACAGAGATTAATTTAAGTTTTGGAATTACTTCTTTATCCGATAACTGTACTTTACCATCGTAAAATGGAAATAAGTCTACAGCGTGTCCGTAGCCGTCTGATTTCGCCTGATGATTTGATTTCTTCTTTACTCCATCCGCATTGGTTACAATTTTGCCTTTAGCCGTTCTTCCTTGTGCATATAGCGACTGCTGATATTGCGTAGTTCTTACACCTTGAACAATTGTAAAGTCAACAGGACTTTCTTTGATTGCTTCTGTCATTAGTTTAACCAAATCCGGATGAACGCCTTTTAAGGTATCTAAACTTCTTTGTGAAAATTTATTCATGATTATTTACGTTTAAAAAAATTAACTATACTGTCCTGTGCCACATTTACCAATGAAGTAAGAAAGATGTCCACGTTAAATTTATAGATGATGAATCCCGCTATATCTTTGCTCAACATAGCAATTAAAGATAATACTCCAGGTACATATATTTCTTCGATGTGCTTATAAACTACCGCACTAAAAGCATAAACTATCCCTACTGCAATTATAATTGAAAGCAGTACATTTATATATGATATTTTTTTATTTTCCCTTTGCATTTCTACAGCTATTTTTATACCGACGCCAATAATTGCGGGGACAATTATCTTTGTAAAAAAAGCTAAAAGCTCATTCGATAGGTTTTGTAGTCTTTCTGGCATATCTAAGGTATGTTATAATTATCAAAATTAAGGCAAAAAAAGCCTCATTTAACCCAAATTTAGTATTATCGAAAATTGTTTCATCTAAGAAATTATTTAGAGATAAGCATAAAAGTACAAAACTAGCGACATATTTTTTATTATTCAACCAAATAAAAAATGATAACAGTAAAAAAGCCAAAGAATTACCAAAATAATAAATCGGTATTCCCGTTTTTTCTTTTATAATATCCCAAAACATGAAAGCTATTACCGAGACGATAATAGCTATCCATAGAATAATGTTATTTCGCTTATCCACGGTCTTTTGGTCGTGTTCCGATAAGTTCCAAGCCTACACGCCCTAAAACTTCGTTTGCATCAGCGATAGCCTTATCAATTGCTAATTGGTCAATCTCATTTGGATCGGGTGTCGTTCCTGCCATTTTAAATATTTTTTAAGTTAGATGTAAAAGTAATGAAATTTATTTATATGTTTGCAATGTAGTTCACGACCTACGGAAAAATATAGCTAACTTTTTTAGCAATTAAAGAACCCTGCATCGTGTCGTGACTTTGCAGGGTTTCTTTTTTAAATTATTTTATTATGAGTAGAGAAATAAAATTTAGAGCATTTGATCAGATCACAAAAACGATGAATCCAGTAACTTCAATGTGGGGATTTCCTGAAATACAAACGGTATGCGTTCCTTTTGAAGAAACTATAAACACTTTATTTTACAGTTTTGAATTAATGCAGTTCACAGGATTGAAAGACAAAAACGGAGTTGATATTTATGAGGGGGATATTCTAATTAGCAAAGTAGAATTAGAAGGGGGTGTCTCAAACAATTGTATAGTTGTATATGGAGATGCAGGCTTTGATTTGGTAAAAACAAAATCAGATGACGAAACCCAAAGGATGTATCTTAAAAATTATTGGAAGCATTCTCTAGAAGTAATCGGCAACATTCACGATAACCCAGAATTATTATGAAATTCGACAAAAGATATGCCTACACAGTATTGCTAACAGCTTTTTTAATTTCTGTTTTAGTAGTGGGGTTTTTATTAAAATGTAATTTAGAGAAAAGATGAAAGCAGAAGAATTAAGAATTGGTAATTATGTTTATTTCAATGAAGAAATAGATTTAGTAGAATCAATATCGCATAATATAATTCACGGAAAATTATTTAGCAACTATGAAATTTCCGAAATAAAACCAATACCGTTAACCGAAGAATGGCTATTTAAAATGGGATTTAATAATTTTCTTTCTTCTAAAAATACATATGAAACACAATATTGTTTTGTTGACTTTATAGAAAAAGGATTATGTAGGGTATGCTATCCTGGCTATCCTAAAAAAGGCATACGTTACGTTCATGAGTTGCAAAATTATTACTATGTAAATAGTCTTAGATTTACAGAACTTATAATTAAATAAACTAAAACCTTTGAAGTGATATAGGGAACTTCTAAATTAATTATGTCAAAATTAATTTACAATACAAAGCCTCCTAAAAAAGGATATGTTCACAATGAATCTTTCATGACTCACGTAGATTCAAAACCTTCATCTTTAATTAGAGAAGTTTATCCGTCTCAAGAAACTCAGAAAGAAGCTTGTGAACTTGTTGGAGACACAATGTATAAACTTATAAAAAAGCTTAATGAATTAGGCTACGACCAAACAAAAGTTAGATTTTCTATTCACTTTAAAGACTAAATAAAAAAATCCCCTGTCGAATCAACGCAGGGGATTTTTCATTTTAAACATATAAAATGCTTAATTCTTCTTTGACAATTCATTTATAGAATCATCTTTTGTTGCTGAACTTTTAGAACTTCCGAAATAATAACCCAAGACAACGCTCATAAGCGAAAATAAGCCTATCCTGTCAGCATCATTTACTTTTGTGAAAGTAATTATAGACATTCCTCCAAGAACTACTATAACCGCTATTACTGCCTGTATTTTTATTTCCGGAAACTTCATATCAATAAGTTATCTCAGTTCCTGTTATATAATTAACGCTTGCCGTTCCTGTTGTTGCCGTCCTGATTCTCACTAAAGCATTTGTTGGAATTACGCCCGTCAATGTGCCTGTCTGCGTATTTGTCAATTGTATCGCCACCGTTACGCCAACACCGCTTGAATTGCCGCTTTGAGAAGGGGTAAGCCAAGTTGTACCGCTGTTTAATGAATATTCCAAATAAGCCGTCGCAGTAGATGTGCCGATTAGCAACGGATTTGTTACAGTACAAGTTACGGAATAAGATACAATTGCGGGTTTTGTTGTCGAAATGGTAAAGTTTGAATTTAATACTTTAGATGTTACGACCGTTACCGTTGGCTGAACTACGGATATAGTAAGATTTGGAGCAGTACCCGTTATTACTATTCCATTACCTGCGGTGTAGTTGTTTGCTACAGGAAGTGTTAAGCTATTTCCGTTTGTAATGCTTAATAAGTTTCCTGACAAAGAAAGGCTTTGCAGTTCGTTGGTAGGACTGTTATCGGCAACGGCAGGAAAGTTTTTAGGAACACCCAATCCGTCTAAATATTGGCTCGTTAATCCGTTTGGATTATTTAGTTTTAAAGACAATCCGGCATTTACAAAACTTTCAGAAGCAAAATAATTCCACGCACTTCCGTTGTTGTATTCAGGCTTTAGAGTTATGGAATTTATCTGAACCCTTCCTGTCAATCTCAAAGCTCCAAATATATTATTGTGATTTCTTACAGGAAGCAAAACGATAGAATCCCCGCCTACTCCGCCTCTATTTTGAGTATGTATATTCGGAGTGCCTATATTATTAATTGTTGTTGATTGGGAAAAGCAAATTAGGGGGAATAATAAGATAAATAGTAATTTTTTCATTTTAAATAGGTTTATAGGTTAATCTGAATTTGTCTCCTGCAGTCATCGGGAAATAAAGTTCCCCAGTAGTTTTGTTGTGTGAAGGACTTGGAAGCTCATTTATAGTGATACCTTCAACATTTAAGGTATAAATGTCAAAGTCTCCGATTAGTTCTTCTATGACCTGATTTCCTGTAACATTGGCAACAGAATCAAGTCCAAAAATCATTCTTGCTTTTACTTTTTCTGCTTCAAAATCATAATCAGGATAAATAGCGATAACATCTAATTTATATTGAGCTATAGCATTGTTCCTTTCAATCATGACATTTTCAGACATTTTTATACCTGTAAGCATTTCCTGAATTATAGGATTTGTAATGTAGTTTAGTTGGTCTATAAGAAGGTTTCTTCTTATCTCAATAAGGAGTTTTTGTTCGTCATTCATTTTTGTTTGTATTTAAGGTTAATTTTTAATCAGCTAAATATATTTTACATCTATAAATATCAATTCCGCATGCAATTGCGCTTGCATTGTTGGTTTTCCAATTATAAAGTGTTAGTCCCGTATTGTTTATAAATGTAAAAGACCCTGTTGAATTAGCCAATGTTGAGGCGTTTGTGATGGAGTAGAAAACAGTTGTCGTATTTTCTAATCTGTAAAAAGTTACTATTAAATCATCCGTAGATGTTTTAGAAAAGGAACTTCCTAAAGATATTTTAGTGTACAATCCAGTCGTAGTATTTGAATATCCTATATTTAAATTCACATCCGATGCATCTGCCATAAGTCCAAAACCTCTGTTTACTGCTGATGGATCTTGATTGGTAACTAAAGCGGTAGTCATAAATCCATAATGAACCCTACCGTCAGATATAGGAGAAGCATCAGAATTCTTGACCCGTTGATCCATGTAAAAACCTTTATTGCTAAAAAGCCTAGCAAAAGAACTTTCTCTAAAATAAACGATTTGTCCCGCAACATTTGTAGAAATGTATCTTACAGAACTGAATCCAGTAAGATTGCTGTAAATTTGAGAAGCAGATCCCTGAACTGAAACAGGATTAGTACCCGTTGTTGTCATTTGCGCGCCTGTTGCTTGATACCAGTGTAAAGTAGGCATATCCAACCATGGCTTAAGTCTATCATCAACATACTGTTTTACTGATCTTTGCGTTGGGTATAATGTAGTTGAAGTCCCTAAAGTTCCGGTGTCAGATTTGTTTGAAATCAATTCACGCAAATTTATAGCGGCAATATTATCCGTTATCTGTTTCTGAAGCTTTCCGAAAGCTCCTATTACAGTATCTAAAGCAGTTATGGCTACGCCTGATAAAAATGACAATCCAGTCAGTCCTGTTGCCAAAACTCTTGATTCTGTAAAGTATCTATTTACAGATCCTTCGGGTAATTCGTCAGTATTTGTTATACTGCTTCCTCCGCCTCCAAATGTCCCTAAGAAATCAAATTCTAATCCGTATTCCTTGAATTTAATTACTTGACCCGGCAATAAGATAAAATCTTCTCCATTATGGAAATTAAACCCCATCCCATTAGTTATTGGAACATTTGTTAGTTGGCTATTTCTTACCACTAATTCTTTGCCTTTGTAAAGCGAATAGGCTGAAGTAATGAATACGCTGTTTAACCTTGTAACTCCTGATACTAAATCTAAAGCGGAATTTATTCCGTTTAGTGGATAATCAGTCAATATTCCGTCGCCAGTTCCATTAACTCCTTGGTATTGATATTCTACCTTATTAACATATATACCATCTGAAATAGGTATTGTAGGTTCTGAAATATTATCTTCGTAAATATTAATAGTAGTTAATAGCAGTTGTTGTGTATTTGGAACAGGAGAAACTGCAGAACCTTGACCTTCCGAAGGTAATCCCTGTATAAGCTCAAATGTACCATCATTATTTGCTACGATAATATCTACTCTTGAATCTCCTGTAGCTGCATCTTCAATTGGGAAATCATAATCTATTGAATTACCTAATTGGATTCCGTCAATTATCCATAAATAACCTGTAGAAACGTTTACATCTGAACCCTCACGAGCAACCGTTCCTAATTGTATAAATCCGTTAGGTGGCGTGTTATCCTGAGTAGGAAAAGGAACGGCCGCCCATCTTTTTATTGTCTGGTCTCCTTCGATTATTGTAACAACCTGTAAAATATGCCCAGCAGGAATATTTTGTATTAATTCTAAATTAGTATCTCCTAACTGCGAAAGAAATTCATTATTTGCTATTGTTTTTGAATCAAGAACATTTCCATTGATATAGATTACCTGATTGTTTCTGCCTGTAAAACTTGAAAAGGTGTCTGCAAGCTGTTTAAACGTGTCTGCTCCGCCACCTCCCGAAGAAACACTAGAATCGAAAAAACCGACTTCCTTTAATTTGGTATGCAATGATATTGCCGATGCGAAAGAAGAAACGCTTCCTCCCCCTGTTTCATCGATATAAGAAACCTCTGAAAAAGGAACGTTAGAAAATAACCTTGCGCCATTTTCTGATTTGAAATTAAATGCGCCATTGATGTTTGTGCCGCTCCATTTGCTGTCTGAAATCGCTTCGCCTCCGTCTTTGATTATTTCAAAAACTCCTTGTGCTTTTTTGTAAATGATGTACTCTGCCATTTTTTTTTATTATTATTGTGCCAAAACGGTTATGCTTGATGAATATCCTACTCCCACATCTGATATTGTAAAAGTAACAGATTGATTAGTAGTTATGTTAATTGTCTTTTCTATGCCTGTGAAATTTCTTTCAGTCGTTACTTCTGTACCGCTTGGAGTGGTTGTCGTTAATGTCAATGTCTGTCTTGATCCTATTTCGGTAAAGAAAAGCATAAACTTATATTGTGTTTCTGATACCTTTTCCTGAATTAATCCAAAAAAATGATTGCCTGTTAAAATATTTGCCAAGTTTTTGGAATAGATTCCCAATCCTTCATGGAACAGTCTTAATCTATTGTAATTACCTGCTGTTACTCCTAGATTTACAACTCTTGGAATATCGATACCGCCTGTATTAGAGACATAAGACCCGCCGTTTACGCTTGTCTGAATTGCCACATAGGTAGGTTCAAAATTATCAAAAGTAAAAAACATGTCGTAATTGCCAGGCTGTCCGAAAGTCTTTCTTAAGAAAGTAATTTCCATAATAGGCGGGTTTTCAGGAACAGGTGGAACGGGAGGTATTGGCGTAACGTAATTCGGATCGTAAACCTCTGATTGGTTAAAAGTAAAGCTTATGTCAGACTGCACGAAATTCTCTTTCCCTTCTATTCTCGGAATCTCCACAGGTTCAAATATCGAAGCTCTGACAAGATTAAGATAGGTAAATCTGAAATCAAACGATTCGATTATTTTAGCCAATATTAATTTATCAATTACTTCGGTTCTGAAGATTTCAAACCGCTGTGATTTTATAGTATCTGTCTGCGTGTTTTTGGTAGAAACTTCCCAATATTGCGTGTATTCTTTAGAAACGTCAAAATCATAGTAGTACATGTTTACCTGAACCGAATGCATGCTATCTGATGATTTTTCACGATAATCTATCCTTGAGGTAAATTCTGCTCCATCATTGGTAAGCATGAAAGGACTGCTATAAAAGGTTTCGCCAGTTTCCTGTTTTACTTCTAAATAAATCAACTGTTTTCCAAAATCAAAAGGAACTTCTAAAAGTTTCCAGGTAATTTGAGGCAATCCCGTATCAGGATCCTGGAAGTTATTTTCTACAAAGAAATAATCGGCAATATTAGCCAATGTTTCCCCGCACATCGATTTTACATTGACTTCGATATAATCTTCTAACTCGATTCCATCATTGCTTTTAGTGGTCTGCAAATAAGGATAGATGTTATTTGGCAATAGCTGTATTCCCCCAAAATCAAAATATGAAGTATCAGGCGATAATTTTTGATACATCGCCTTTTCCAAGCTATTTTCCAACCTTATGAATGCTTCCAATTTATAAGTTATTTAAAGATTGTTCAAGTAAAAATCTGTTTTCAAACAAGATGCCGTTTACGCTTACCCTGTCATATAAAGTCTTCGTAAATAGTAATAATCCTGTTTCGTCAAAGATAAACAAATATCCCAATTCGTCAATCGTCCAATTGAAACTTAATTGATCTACGGATATAAAATCATTTATCCTGATTACGCCCGTTTCATTGTCTGAGAATATTTTTAGTACTTCAGGATCATACTTGACTTCCATAGTGCAAGTTAGTAATCCGGTATCGTTCATCCTGTTTACAAATTCCATTTTAGAAGGATAGCCACGTGTTACAACTCCATTTGCATCAATATACCGCACATACCCCCTTAAATCTCTTACATTATTCTCTAGAATAACATAATCTTCGAATGTCATTAAAAATTCGCATTCATCCTGATACGTTGACAGTATAGGATTTTCAGGAATAAAATCAGACCCTTCAACAACGGTAACACCTTCATATGTTGTCTTTGCTTCG